>Ga0335069_10008460_pt1 | contig 14722 bp, 12 predicted proteins | sample Lox_Sample_11_FD_206714 | JGI IMG/M metagenome (GOLD analysis project Ga0335069, IMG submission 206714) | Soil microbial communities from Loxahatchee National Wildlife Refuge, Florida, United States - Lox_Sample_1.1 | ecosystem: Environmental > Terrestrial > Soil > Wetlands | place: USA... | reverse complement strand
CCAGGCCTCGGAGTCGGGCCAGTTGTTCGGCTCGGTATCGCCGCGCGACATCGTCAGCCTGGTCGCTGCGTCGGGTTTCCAGCTCACGCGCAATCAGATCGAGCTGAACACGCCGATCAAGACCATCGGCCAGCACAAGGTACCGCTGTCGCTGCATCCGGAGATCGAGACCTCGATCGCGATCGTTGTCGCGCGTAACGCGGACGAAGCCGAGCGCATCGCCCGCGGCGAGGACATGACGCAACTGCGTGAGCCGACCGAGCAAGAGGCCGCGCTTGCGACCGCCGAGTCGTTCTTCGAGCCCGGGGCCGGCGAAGCAGCCAAGCCGGAAGAGAGCGAGGAAGCGACCGACGTCGCTCCCAGCGCCGACACGAAGTAACAACGCCGGCGCGGACCCTCCGCACACGACATTTTCAGGGCGGCGAGAGCTTCAGATCGAAGCCTCGCCGCCCTGGTTGCTTTATTGAGCGAGATTTTTAGTCCGATTCTCAGTCCGGAATATCGTCGCGCGGCACCGGCGCGTTCTCGGCCGGTGCGCCTTCGCCCTGCGTCTCCTCGCTCGACGCAGCGGCGCGATTGCCGGATGGGTCGGCTTCCGGAGCCGAAGGGCTTGTAGCTGCGCTGCTCGCCGCGTTCGGCGGCGAACTCGATTCCGGCACTGCGCCTGGAACGGCGGCGGTCGCCGGCAAAGCCGGTTGCGGGACAGCCGGAGCCGCTGACTCGGGCGCTGCGGGCGCGGTTGCGACTGGTGCAGGCGCCGCAGTCTCCGGCGTCCCCATCGGCGCCGCTTCAGGCGCGGGCGATGGCGCTTCCGGCTCCTGGCGCGCTCCCCGGCTGGCCGTGACTGATCGCGGGTCGCGCTTACCGGGCAGCGGTTTGGTCGCTGGCGGGGTTTCGGGTTGGGCAGAGGGCTGCAATTTGGCCGCAGCCGCCGGCTCGGGTCGGCCAGGCCGGCCTTTTTCGCCGGGCTTTGCCTCGCCAGGCTTTGCCTCGGCGCCTGCCGTCCCCGGCTTCAGATTGGCGCTAGGCGCAGCGCCACCACCCGCGCCAAGAACATAAGCAGCAAGCGAAGCGGCCTGCTGGGCGCTGGATGTATAGTGCTCGCGCAGAAAGCCTGCGAGCGCCCCGCTGTTACGGCCGTTGGCCAGCCCCTTGGCGCTCTTGTGGCAAGTTGCGCAATCGCCGTTGAACATCTCCGCCGGCGATTTGCCCTGGTCGATATTGACCTGGGCCAAAGCCGGACCCGTCCCGAAGCCGGTCCAAAGCCCAGCGGCAACAAGACCGATGATCGGCACCAGACGGCGGAACACGCCACGCTCCTTGGACCTTGTAATGTTGTGACCGATCATACTCGACCCAAACCGGCAAATGCGAGGGCTAGCCTCGCGGCGGACAGACATACCTTTGCAGCATTGCTGGTCGACGAGGATTTTGTTTTAATCACGGCAATTAACGGGACCCAATTAACGAAACCTCGGGTCGATGGCTGTTTAAGCGGCAAAATCGCCGCAAAGCGGACGGTGCGGCGATTGCCGGTCGTTACGCAAAGGGAGTCTTGTGAGGCGTGGAGGCGGCCGTGGAACGGTTGCTGCTCATTTTTCTACGAAAATTCATTCGCCGTGGGTCTTTGAAGGTCACGACGGCTAACGGTAGCACGCACACATTTGGCAATGGCAGCGGACCGCCCGTGGCGGTTCGCTTCACGACAGCGGCGGCACAGCGTGCCGTGCTGCTCGACCCCGAATTGAAGCTCGGCGAAGCCTATATGGATGGCACCTTCGTCGTCGAACAAGGCTCGATCGCCGACGTTTTGGCGGTGTTGCTGGGCCAGGAGCGCGGCGGCGCGGCGGCGCGGGACTGGGCATGGCTGCCGCGGCTGTTCCGTCACCTGTTCCGCCGCCTGCAGCAATATAACCCGCGGTCGCGGTCGCGACAGAACGTCGCTCATCATTACGATCTCGACGGCAGGCTCTATTCGCTGTTTCTCGATTGCGACCGGCAATATAGCTGTGCCTATTTCGAGATGCCCGACCAGTCGCTCGACGACGCGCAACTGGCGAAACGGCGCCATCTGACGGCAAAGCTGCGGCCGCCACCGGGCGGCAATGTCCTCGATATCGGCTGCGGCTGGGGCGGGCTCGCGCTCTACCTCGCCGAAATCGCCGGCGCCAAGGTCACCGGCATCACGCTGTCCCAGGAGCAGTTCCAGGTGGCGCAGACCCGGGCGCTCGAGGGCGGCCTGAGCCAGGATACGAATTTCCGGCTGATCGACTATCGCGACGTCGAGGGGAAATTCGACCGCATCGTGTCGGTCGGGATGTTCGAGCATGTCGGGGTCGGCTTCTACGACACGTTCTTCGGTAAATGCGAGAAGCTTCTGGCCGGCGACGGCCTCATGGTCCTGCACACGATCGGCCGTTCAAGCCCGCCAGGCATCACCAATCCGTGGATCGCCAAATACATTTTCCCGGGCGGCTATATCCCCGCCCTCTCCGAGGTCGTTCCGGCCGTCGAGCGCGCCGGGCTCATCGTCACCGATGTCGAAGTCCTGCAGCTGCACTATGCCGAGACGCTGAAGGCCTGGCGGGAACGCTTCCTCGCCCACCGCGACGAGGCGGTGAAGCTTTACGATCAGCGCTTCGTGCGGATGTGGGAGTTCTACCTCGCCTGTTCGGAAATGGCGTTTCGCGAGGCCGATATGGTGGTGTTCCAGATCCAGATGGCCAAGCGCAAGGGCGTGGCGCCGCAGACGCGCGATTACATCGCCCAGGAGGAAGCGCGGCTGCGCGGCATCGAAGCCCGCCACGCGGTGCCGCTGCGGCTTGCCGGCGAGTGAATATCCGGTGTCTTAGGCGCTTGCGCCTTGTTGTCGCCCAACGCCTGCGTCAAGCATAAAGCGCAATCTCGTATGTGCTCACCGCGCGGCGGTGGGTAGTGGGGTAAGCGGCAACGAGCATTTCCAATCGCCCCGCCCCTGGACTATCGAAAGCGTCCCTGTTGCGTGCGTTGCACTTGGTGCCGCTCATCGGAGAGCGTCGCCTGCCGCCCTTGAGTGAAACGCTATGTTGAGTAGCCACGACAAAATCGCCACGCGCCGTAAAACGGCCACAGCCTCCGATTCGTTTGACCGGGATCATGCCAGCCTTCGATTCGACCGCACGCAAGCAAGCTCCGCCGCCGGAACCGACGTTCCGTACCGCGCCGCACAATATCGAAGCCGAGCAGGCGCTGCTGGGCGCGATCCTCGTCAATAACGAGGCGTTCTACCGCGTTTCCGATTTCCTCGAAGCCAAACACTTCTTCGAACCGATCCATCAGCGCATCTACGAGCTTGCCGGCGGACTGGTGCGCGCCAACAAGCTGGCGACGCCGGTAACGTTGAAGACGTTCCTGCCCGGCGACGTCGATATTGCCGGCCTCTCGGTCAACCAATATCTGGCGCGGCTCGCCGCCGAAGCGACGACCATCATCAATGCGCAGGATTACGGCCGCACCATCTACGACCTCGCGATCCGCCGCGACCTCATCGCCATCGGCGAGGACATGGTCAATCTCGCCTATGACGCGCCAGTCGACTCGACGCCGACGCAGCACATCGAGGACGCCGAGCGTAAACTCTACGAGATCGCCGAAACCGGCCGCTACGATTCCGGCTTCCAGCGCTTCGCCCAGGCGCTGACCACCGCGGTCGACATGGCGGCCCGCGCTTATCAGCGCGACGGCAGCCTGTCCGGCCTCGCCACCGGCCTCACCGATCTCGACGCGCGGATGGGCGGGCTGCAGTCCTCCGACCTGATCATCCTCGCCGGCCGTCCCGGCATGGGCAAAACCGCGCTCGCGACCAATATCGCCTATAATGTCGCCAAGGCCTGGGCCGGCGAGATGCGCGCCGACGGGCATATGCATACGGTCAACGGCGGCATCGTCGGGTTCTTCTCGCTCGAAATGTCGGCCGAGCAGCTCGCCACCCGCATCATCGCCGAGCAGACCGGCATTCCGTCGAGCAAGATCCGCCGCGGCGGCATCGACGAAGGCGACTTCGAAAAGATCAAGGACGTATCGATCGAATTGCAGAACCTGCCGTTCTATGTCGACGAGACCGGCGGCCTGTCGATCGGTCAATTGGCGGCGCGCGCGCGCCGGCTCAAGCGCCAGCGCGGGCTCGATCTTCTGGTCATCGACTACGTACAGCTTTTGACCGGCTCGACGCGGCGCTCGAGCGAGAACCGCGTACAGGAAATCACCGAAATCACCACACGGCTCAAAGCGCTCGCCAAGGAACTCGCCATTCCGATCCTGGCGCTGTCGCAATTGTCGCGCCAAGTCGAAAGCCGTGACGACAAGCGGCCGCAGCTGTCGGACTTGCGTGAATCCGGCTCGATCGAGCAGGACGCCGACGTCGTCATGTTCGTATTCCGCGAAGAATATTACCACCAGATGCGCAAACCCACCGAAGCGAACCGCGAAAAATTCAGCGAATGGCTCGCCGAGGGTGAGCGCGTCGAGGGCAAGGCCGAAGTCATCATCGGCAAGCAGCGCCATGGTCCGACCGGCACAGTCGAATTGCAGTTCGACGCCGCCGTCACGCGTTTCGCCAATCTCGACAGCGTGCACCGGCCGGACTTCTAGCGCCTGGTGCGCCGGGCGCGCGTATCGCCATCCGGCATCACGCTACCTATATGCTCATTGTCCGTAACGAGCCCTCGCTCCGCTTTACGGCGACCGCGGCTTTCGTCCATAACCTCAGCATGGCCCTCGCTGTTCCCATTGCCGATCCGGTAGAGACGCCTGCGACCGCCGAAACCGGCGGCACGCTGACCATCGATCTCGCCGCAATCGAGGCGAATTGGCGCGCGCTGGCGCGCGAATTGCTCACCGTGGAATGTGCCGCCGTGGTCAAGGCCAACGCCTACGGGATGGGACTCGAGCCGGTCACCGCGCAACTCGCCAAAGCCGGCTGCAAGACATTCTTCGTCGCCGATATCGCCGAAGCGCGCGCGGTGCGCTCGCGCGCCACCGAGGCTACGATCTATGTGCTCGACGGTTTCGCCGTCGATTGGGCCGACGCCTTCATCGAGATCAATGCCCGGCCGGTGATCAACTCGACCACCGAATTGGCCGAATGGGACGCCTTCGTCAGCGCGCAATCCTGGCGCGGCGGCGCCGCTTTGCATATCGACACCGGTATGCGGCGGCTCGGCATTACGCCCGATGAAGCCGTGGCCTTGGCGCCGCGCGCACAAACCGAAAATCACGGCATTGCACTCATCATGAGCCACCTCGCCTGCGCCGATACGCCAGCGCATCCGCTGAACGAGACGCAGATCAGTCTATTTCGTGAGTTGCGCATGCTCTATGCCGGCATTCCGGCTTCGTTGGCCAATTCGTCTGGCATCTTCCTCGGCGACACGACGCATTACGATCTGGCCCGGCCGGGCGCGGCGCTCTATGGCGTCAATCCGACGCCGGGCAAGACCAATCCGATGCAGAGCGTGGTCGAACTGACCGGCCGCATTCTGCAGATCCGCAATATCGGCAAGGACGAGACGGTCGGCTACGGCGCCACCTGGACGGCGAAGCGCCCAACGCGCCTTGCGGTGGTCGCACTCGGCTATGCCGACGGGCTCGTTCGCGCGGGCGGTGCTTCCGACGATCGTCCGGGCGGCGCGGCCATCGTCGGCGGAGAGCGCTGCCCGATCGTCGGCCGTATTTCGATGGACCTGACCTGCATCGACGTTACCGACGTGCCGAGCGGCGCCGTCCATCGCGGCGATACGGCGACGCTGGTCGGCGGCGAGATCGGCGTCGACGAAGTCGCCGCCGCCGCAGGCACGATCGGCTACGAGATTCTCACCCGGCTCGGGCCGCGCTGCCATCTCGTCTATCGCGGCGGATAAGATGGCCGCGCGCGGACAAACTTTCATCTGCCAGAATTGCGGCGCGGCCACCGCACGCTGGGCCGGCAAGTGCGAATCTTGCGGCGAGTGGAATTCGATCGTCGAGGAAACCGCCGAAGGCCCGCGCCGTTCGCCGCGCAAAGGACGCGCCTTTGCGATCGAACAGCTCAAGGACAGCGACAGCCATCAGGCGCCACGGCTGCCGTCGGGCGTCGCCGAATTCGACCGCGTTACCGGCGGCGGCCTGGTGCGTGGCTCGGTGCTGCTGCTTGGCGGCGATCCGGGCATCGGCAAGTCGACCTTGCTTCTGGAAGTCGCGGCGGCCTTTGCGCGTAACCGCCATCGCGCCGTCTATATCTCCGGCGAAGAGGCGGTGGCGCAGGTGCGGCTGCGCGCCGAACGGCTCGGCCTTGCCGAAGCCGCGGTTGATGTTGCCGCCGAGACCTCGGTGGAAGATATCGTCGCGACCTTGTCGCAAGGCACGCCGCCGCGTCTTCTGGTGATCGATTCCATCCAGACCATGTGGACGCAGACCGTCGAGGCGTCGCCCGGCACGGTGACGCAAGTGCGCGGCTCGGCCGGCGAATTGATCCGCTTCGCCAAGCGCAGCGGCACCGCCGTGATCCTGGTCGGCCATGTCACCAAGGACGGCCAGATTGCCGGTCCGCGCGTGGTCGAGCACATGGTCGACGCCGTCATGTCGTTCGAGGGCGAAGGCTCGCAGCAGTTTCGCATCTTGCGCGCGATGAAAAATCGTTTCGGCCCGACCGACGAGATCGGTGTCTTCGAAATGACCGGTTCGGGCCTGCGCGAAGTCGCCAATCCGTCCGAACTGTTTCTCTCCGAACGCGACCTCGGCAGCCCGGGCACGGCGGTCTTCGCCGGCATCGAGGGCACGCGCCCGCTTCTGGTCGAGATCCAGGCGCTGGTCGCGCCGACCTCGCTCGGCACGCCACGCCGCGCCGTGGTCGGCTGGGACCAGAGCCGGCTGTCCATGGTGCTTGCGGTGCTCGAGGCCCATTGCGGCGTGCGGCTCTCGGGCCACGACGTGTACCTTAATGTCGCGGGCGGGCTGCGCATCCAGGAGCCAGCGGCCGATCTCGCCGCTGCGGCGGCGCTGGTGTCCTCGCTGGCGCATGCGCCGCTTCCCGCCGACGCAGTCTATTTCGGTGAAGTCTCGCTGTCCGGCGCCGTGCGGCCGGTGGCGCAGACCGCGGCGCGCCTGAAAGAAGCGCAAAAGCTCGGCTTCACCAAGGCCGTGGTGCCCGATGCCGCCCGCAACGAGGCCCCAGACGGCGTGTCGCTGTCCGCGATCGGCTCGCTGAGCAGCCTGGTCGCTGAAATCGCCCGCAACGGCGCGCGTGACGGCTCACGTGACGACGCGCACGGAGGCTCCGCCGCGCCGCGCCGCGTCGGCGGTCGGGACGCTTAACCACCCGCCTGTTGAGCATGCGAGAAGACGGGTGACGCAGCGCCACGGCCCGGCTATACACGCCCCGGACGGGCGGACCGACGGCAGGCGCGGCGGAGACGAGTTTCCTGAAACCGAGCGGCAACCATAAGCAGCGAGGTCAGGCCGGAAAACCGCACCTGAATCATAGTGTTGCTGGTGTCTTGAGGGATTCCGGGATAGGTGCAGGGCTACGCTGCGGGCGCCTGCTCATTCGGGAATCAGGGCACCAGCGGGCGGGCTTTTAACCGATGCCGATTTCGCTGCTGGATATCATCCTGCTGGCCGTGATGTTGATCTCGGGGCTGCTCGCGATGGTGCGCGGCTTCATGCGCGAAGTGCTGTCGATCACCGCCTGGGTGATAGCCGCGGGCGCCACGCTGTACTCCTATGCCAAGCTGCTGCCGCTCGCCAAACAGTACTTCAACAACGATATCGTCGCCGCAGTTGCCGTCGTCGGCGGCGTGTTCCTGCTGACGCTGCTCATTGTCTCAGTCATCACCATCCGCATCTCCGACATGGTGCTCGACAGCCGGGTCGGCGCGCTTGATCGCACGCTCGGCTTCCTGTTCGGGCTCGGCCGCGGGCTGATCATTGTCGTGATCGCCTTCCAATTCTTCACTTGGCTGGTGCCCGACCGCAGCCAGCCGGATTGGGTCAGAAACGCAAAATCAAGGGTTGTGCTGTCCGGCACCGGCCAATGGCTGATGTCGATGTTGCCGGACGACCCCGAGAGCACCATCTTAAACAAGCTGAAAAAGCCGAAACCGGAAGATACCGACAATCCGGGCGCGGCGCCGGGACAGCGCGGCTAGCGCGACGAGGATCCGAGAGATCATGACCGACCCTGCAGCAGTCTTCGATCCAGATGCGGACCGGTTGCGCGAAGAATGCGGCGTATTCGGCATTTTCGGCCATCCCGACGCCGCCGCGATCACCGCGCTCGGACTGCATGCGCTGCAGCACCGCGGCCAGGAGGCCGCCGGCATCGTCTCCTATGACGGCAAGCGCTTCCACTCCGAGCGCCGCCTGGGCCTGGTCGGCGACACTTTCTCCCGCCGCGAAGTCATCGACCGCCTGCCCGGCACCACCGCGGTCGGGCATGTGCGCTATTCGACCACCGGCGAGACCATTCTGCGCAATGTGCAGCCGCTGTTCGCCGAATTGAATGCGGGCGGTTTCGCCGTCGGGCACAACGGCAATCTGACGAACGGGCTGACGCTGCGCCGGCAATTGGTGCGCGAAGGCGCCATGATGCAGTCGACCACCGACACCGAAGTGATCCTGCATCTGGTGGCGCGTTCAGGCCGCAATCGTTTTGTCGACCGCCTGATCGAGAGCCTGCGCATGCTCGAAGGCTCCTATGCCTTCGTCGGGCTCACCAACAAGAAGCTGGTCGGCGCGCGCGATCCGCTCGGCATCCGCCCCCTGGTGCTCGGCAAGCTCGACGGTTGCCCGATCCTCACCTCCGAGACCTGCGCGCTCGACATTATCGGCGCGCAATATGTGCGCGACGTCGACAACGGCGAAGTGCTGGTGTTCGACGAGGACGGCGCGCATTCCTACAAGCCGTTCCCGGCGATGCCCTCGCGGCCCTGCATCTTCGAATACATCTATTTCGCGCGGCCGGATTCGATCATCGGCGGCCGCAGCGTCTATGACGTGCGCAAGGCGAGCGGCGCGGAACTCGCCCGCGAAGCGCCGGCCGTAGCCGATGTCATCGTGCCGGTGCCGGACTCCGGCGTGCCGGCCGCCATCGGTTATGCCCAGGAATCGAAAATTCCCTACGAGCTCGGCATCATCCGCAATCACTATGTCGGCCGCACCTTCATCGAGCCGACCCAGCAGATCCGTCAGCTCGGCGTGCGGCTGAAGCACAGCGCCAATCGCACCGTGGTCGCGGGCAAGCGCATTGTGCTGATCGACGACTCGATCGTACGCGGCACGACGTCAGTGAAGATCGTGAAGATGATGCGCGACGCCGGCGCGCGCGAAGTGCATTTCCGCATCGCCTCGCCGCCGATCACCCATCCCGACTATTACGGCATCGACACGCCCGAGCAGGACAAGCTTCTGGCGGCGACCCACAGCTTGGAAGACATGCGCCAATTCATCGGCGCGGATTCGCTCGCCTTCCTGTCGGTGAACGGTATCTATCGCGCCATGGGCGAGAAGGGCCGCAATGCCGAGCGGCCGCAATTCACGGACCATTGCTTCACCGGCGAATATCCGACGCCGCTGACCGACCGCACCGCGCAGGACACGCCGCGGCAGCTGTCGCTGCTCGCCGAAGCGAGCTGAGCCTCGCGGCTCACGCGCCGCATCGCCGGAAGCCTTTCGCCGGTACCGGATCGCTGCTGTCACGGCCGAGTTGCTTTAGCGCACGGCCTAGCGCATCGACGCTGCAAGAAAGGCCAGCACTGCGGCAAAGCCGAGTGCAGTGCGCACCGCGTGCAGTCCGCCCCAAGTCTCGATCAATTTGCGCGCTTCGGTTCCGGCGGACGCCGGATCGGCCGCCATCAGCTTGTTGTTCGTCGGCATGATGCCGAGAAGCGTATAGGGCCAGTTGGCGATCATCAGTACAGCGCCGACAAGCCATAGCCAGACGCCGGTTTGCCACCAAGCCAATACCCCGAGCAGGAAGCCGACAATGGCGAGCGGCGCCTGCATGGCAAAGCCGCGCTTATAGGAGGGCTGCCATTCCTGGAGCAGCGCCCTGTCGTCAAGCGTCAGGCGGGCCGGCTGCTCGGCGATATTGACGTAGAGCGCGGCACCGGCAAAAACGGCGGCAACAATGAGCGCCAGTTGTCCAGCGAGCATGTTATTCCTCCATCGTGCGGCGGCCCGCCGCGACTAGCCCTCCCTCGAGATATTTGATCGGATCGCCGATATGTCAAAGCCCCTTGCCGACTCTGTTGCGCTCGTCACCGGCGCCTCGCGCGGCATCGGCCGGGCCACGGCGCTCGCCCTGGCGCGCGAAGGTGCGCATATCGTGGCGGTGGCGCGCACCGTCGGCGGGCTCGAGGAAGTCGACGACGAGGTCAAGAAGCTCGGCGGTGCGGCGACCTTAGTGCCGCTCGACGTGCGCGATTATGACGGCTTCTATCGCCTGGCCGCCGCGCTGAACGAGCGCTACCACCATCTCGACATCCTGATCGGCAATGCCGCGATCGGCGGCCAGCGCTCGCCGCTCGATCACATCGAGCCGAAGGCCTGGGACGACGCTTTCGCCATCAATGTCACCGCGAATTTCCATCTCATCCGCGCCATGGCGCCGCTGGTCAGAGCCGCCAAGGCCGGCCGCGCCGTGTTCATCACCTCCGGTGCCGCCACCAATGCGCGCGCCTATGGCGGTCCCTATTCGGCCTCGAAGGCGGCGCTCGATACGCTGGCGCGCACCTATGCAGCGGAAACCGATTCGACGCCGATCCGCGTCAATCTGTTCAATCCCGGCCCGACCCGCACCCGGATGCGCGCGGCGGTCATGCCGGGCGAAGACCCGATGACGTTGCCGACGCCTGAGGACGTCGCGGAGAAGATCGTCGAATTGTGCCTGCCGGGCGTCACCGCGACGGGGCAGCTCTATGATTTTCCCGCGCGCAAGCTGCTGCAATTTCAGCCGCCGGCTTGAGCGCGCGCCTAGCGCCGCCGCTTCCTCTTGGCGAACGGATTGGCTTTGGCCCGCAGCGCGAGCCGGATCGGCGTGCCCGGCAGCGCGAAGCTTTCGCGCAACCCGTTAATCAGATAGCGGCGATAGGTTTCCGGCAGCGCTTCGGCGCGCGAGCAGAACAGGACGAAGGTCGGCGGCCGCGACTTCGGCTGCGTGATGTAGTCGAGGCGGAATTTGCGGCCGCTGATCGCGGGCGGCGGATTGGCCGAGATCGCCTCGCCGAGAAAGCGGTTCAACGCCGCGGTCGGCAGCCGGCGATTCCACACCGCATAGGCCTTGAGCACCGCTTCCATCAGCTTGTCGAGACCGTTGCCGGTCTTGGCCGACAGCACCGCGACCGGCACGCCTTTGATCTGCGGCAGCATGCGGTCGACCGACGCGCGCAGCCGCGACAGCGCGCCGGGCTCGGCCTCGACCGTGTCCCATTTGTTGACCGCGATCACGATGGCGCGCCCTTCCCGCTCGACCAGATCGGCGATGCGAGTGTCCTGTTCCTCGAACGGCGCCTGCGCGTCGATCAGGACGATCGCCACTTCGGCGAAGCGGATGGCGTTAAGCGTGTCGGCCACCGACAGCTTTTCGAGCTTCTCCTCGATCCGCGAACGGCGGCGCAGCCCCGCAGTGTCGTGGATGCGAAATTTCTTGCCTTGCCAGGTGAGATCGACGGCGATGGCATCCCGGGTGATGCCGGCCTCGGGGCCGGTCAACAGCCGCTCCTCGCCGAGGAGACGATTGATCAGCGTCGACTTGCCGGTATTCGGCCTGCCGACAATGGCGATGCGGATCGGCTGCTCTTGCGCTGAGGCGTCCGCAGTTTCCTCATCCTCTTCTTCATCGTCGCCGGCAGTGGCCTCGGGCAGCGCGGCGCGCAGCGCATCGTAGAGATCGGCCAGACCTTCGCCATGTTCGGCGCTGATCGCGATCGGATCGCCGAGCCCCAGCGCATAGGCGTCGAAGGCGCCGTCAGTTCCGGCGCGGCCTTCGGCTTTATTGGCAACGACGATGGCGGGCTTGCCGGATTTGCGCACCAATTCGGCAAAGGCGCGATCGGCGGGCGTCACGCCCACGCGCGCATCGACGACGAACAGCACGGCATCGGCCTGGCTGATGGCCACCGCGGTCTGCGCCTGCATGCGCGCCGACAGACTATCACGCTCGGCGTCTTCGAGACCCGCTGTATCGACGGCCTTGAATTCAAGGTCCCCGAGCTTGGCCTCACCCTCGCGACGGTCGCGCGTCACGCCCGGCAGATCGTCGACCAGCGCCAGCCGCTTGCCGACCAGCCGGTTGAACAAGGTCGACTTGCCGACATTGGGACGGCCGACAATGGCAATGGTGAAGGACATGAAGGCTCTGGCGCGGAGTTTTCTAAAGGCATTCTAGCCGAGAGAGCGCGGCAAAGCCCTATCTTGACGCCGCCTATGGTGAAGGCGGTGATGCGGCATGCCTACTGTGTCGCGGCCGGCGGCGACGGCCAGTTGGTCTGCACTTGCTGGGCCGGCGTCATCTGCTGCGGGGGCGCCGGCCAGTTGACCTGCGACGACGCACCCGACGGGGCGCCCTGGTCCTGGGCGGCTGCAGGCGCCGCGGGCCTCGCTCCGACATTGATGCGGGTCGGGCCTCTGGCCGGCTGAGTCTGGTTCCAGATCGGGTCTTCGGACTGCGCGGGAGCTTGCGCTGGCGCGGTCGCGACCTTGGGCCGCGGCTTTGGCTTCGGCTTGGGTTTGGCTTCCGCCGTTGCCGCCGTCTTTGACCCGGCGCCGGGTGCTCCGCCTTGCGGCGGCGGCTGCGAGGCATCGGCGTCGGCAGGGTCGGGCGGTGGCTGGTAGCCTTTGACCAGATCGGGCGGAACGCCGGCTGTCGTGCCGGGCACGCCACCCGGGAATACCGGCTCGCGCTGGCCGCTCAGCTTCTTCTTGCTGTCGAACATGTCGTTGTTGAGCAGTTCGGTCGGATCGAATTGGCCGCCCTTGGTGCAGGCGCCAAGGAACGGCAAGAGCACGAGCACGAAAGCGAGCGCTGAACCGGCACGGAGGATGGACGGACGGCCTTGGCCTTGCCCTTGCGCTCGCATCGGATCAGCCCTTCGCGCTCGCGGCCGAGATGAGTTGGCTCAGAACTTCGACGCGGCTGCGCATGCCGGACGGCGTCTGCGGATCGGTCACGATCATATCGGTCCACTGCTTCGCCGCGGCGAGATCGGCGTTTTTGTAGGCCGAGAGCGCCAGGATTTCGCGGGCGCTATGGCGGAAGACGCGATCACTGGCGGTCAGCGGCTCGAGCCGGGTGCGGATCTCGGCATAAGGCGCGCTGTCGACAAGCAGATAACCGGCGCGGACCGCGGCCAGGTCTTGCATGACCCGACCGGCGCTGCCGTCGGCGGCAATCCGATCATAGGCGGCAATCGCGGCCTTGCTGTCGGTGCGCGCCAGTTCTGCGGCTTCGCGCAACCCCGCCAGAACGCGATAGCCTTTGCTGCCGTCAGTGGCGAGCTTGGCGAAGGCCGCTTCCGCCTCTTTGCTTTTGCCGGCTTCCGCGAGTTGATTGGCCTGCTCGTAGGCCGCGCCTGAAATCGCCGCCTGCTTCTCTTGCCACCACTGATAGCCGCGCCAGGCGCCGACGCCGACGACGATAAGAACGCAGAGCGCGACGAGATAATTCCCGTACCGCTCCCACAGTTTTGTCAGTCGTTCGCGACGAACTTCCTCGTCGACTTCCTGGAAAATGTCGCTCACGGAATCCGTCCCAAACCTACTCGCCCCGATACTCACCCAGGGGGATGCCAGCACCCCCATCTGCACCGCTCTCGCGCCCCGGTTTGCCGGCCGCAAAATGCCCGCAAAGCCTTGTCGCACCTAGTTTAATGATGTGGCGCGAGCAAGGCAAAATAAGGCTTTGCGCCGCCTCCGTCGTCACCGACCTGTGCATATGGTTGAGGCGGTTGCGGCCGTCGGACGGCCTAAAAGCGGGTTTTAGCCGGGCGAAGGACCTTTGCCGCGCTCGGCGAGCTTGGTCACGCTGCCGGCCGCGCCTTTGGGTCGCATCGGATAGACGTGTTCCGTACCCGGAAAGGTCCGCGCCCGCACCTCCTGCGCATAGCTCCTGACCGCCTGCTCGATGGAGGGGCCGAGCTCGCCGAAACGCTTGACGAATTTCGGCACCCTTGGCGACAGGCCGAGCATGTCTTCGAGCACCAGCACTTGTCCGTCGCATGCGGCGCTGGCGCCGATGCCAATGGTCGGAATCGGGATCTGCGCGCTGATACGGCGGCCGAGCGGCTCGGCGATGGCTTCCAGCACCACCGAGAACGCGCCGGCATCGGACACCGCGCGCGCGTCCGCCTCGATCGGCGCCCAGTCGCTCTCATCACGGCCTTGGGCGCGGAACGAACCGATCGTGTTGATCGCCTGCGGCGTCAGCCCGACATGCGCCATCACCGGCACGCCCCGCTCGACCAGAAATGCAATGGTCTCGGCCATGCGCCGGCCGCCTTCGATCTTGATGGCGCCGCAACCGGTTTCCTTCATCACCCGCGCCGCCGAGGCGAAGGCCTGTTCCTTGGACGCCTCGTAGCTGCCGAATGGCAGATCGACCGTCACCAGCGCGCGCTTAGAGCCGCGCATCACCGCATGACCTTGCAGGATCATCATATCGAGCGTCACCGGCACGGTGGTCTCGAGCCCATGCATCACCATGCCGAGCGAG
>Ga0335069_10008459_pt1 | contig 14722 bp, 13 predicted proteins | sample Lox_Sample_11_FD_206714 | JGI IMG/M metagenome (GOLD analysis project Ga0335069, IMG submission 206714) | Soil microbial communities from Loxahatchee National Wildlife Refuge, Florida, United States - Lox_Sample_1.1 | ecosystem: Environmental > Terrestrial > Soil > Wetlands | place: USA... | reverse complement strand
CCACCAGCCAGCCTTCCACTATTGGCCAACTCTCCGCGAATGGGTCGGCGCGACTTCTCCACCAGTGCTTGGTGGTGTTCTTTCTCCGCCCCTTGGGCGCGCGGTAGTCGCTGTGCCAGGCGGTCGCGAACGCCGCCAGATACTCCGGCTGGTCCGGGCAGCCGGCGGCGCCGACATCACGATTGGAAAGGACCGACAACTCCTGCTGCGCCGCGCGAATAGTGGTCAGCAGTACCACCGGGTCGAGCGCGGCGAATTGCTCGCCCAGACTCTGCTTCACCGCTTCATCGACCGGGTCCGAGGCGAGCAGCCGCTGATGCGGGGGTCAGTGGCGGATGGTAGCGTTTATGCACCAGCGCCCCCTCGCGCTGTTTGCTCGCCAGCTTGAACGATGGCTGGAAGAAGTTGACGTAAAGCCGGGCGCTCTCGTACAGGCGCTGGAGTGCGGCGGCGGCCGCGAGTCCGCTGAGGCGCCCGTATCCGGCCAGACGCCGCACCACCGCGCCGTTCTTCTGCTCGACCCACGCCTGGTCGTTCTTGCGGTAGGCGCGCGAACGCGTCCATTCGATGCGGTTCTGGTTGCAATAACCCTGCAGAGTCTCGTTCATGAAGGCACTGTCGTTATCGGTATCGAGCCCGCGCAACGCAAAGGGAAGGCGCTGGGCGACGGCGCTGATTCCTTCCACCACCAGACTCTGTTCGCGCACCACCAGCGCCGCGCACTCGGTCCAGCCGCTGTGCATGTCGGTCAAGGTTAGGGTATGCACGAAGTTGCCGCCCTTCTTCGCTCCGCCGCAGTGCTCGACCATATCGCATTCGAAATAGCCCGGCGGCGGATCACCCCATTCGGCGAAGGTGCGCACCGGTACACTCTGCCGAATTGCCGAGCCTGCGCCCCAGCGGCGACGCCGTAGACGTCCGGTTGCTTCGCGCTCCGGTCCTTACAGCCGATCGATGGTCGCGGCACTGATGTCCAGCAGACGGCTTCTCACCGCTGGGTCGAGCAGAAGATGATCGTGGCGCTCCATCGCCTCGATCAGCACCGGAATGAGGACCTTAAGCCGTTTGCCACAGATTCGATCGGCCGCTTCCCACAACTCCGCCAGCGCCTGATCTACCGCCTCGTCGTACAGGCGCTCTCGCTGGCGAGGGCTCGATGCCGTCGCGGATTGATTCAACACGCGTAGCGCGTGTTTGCGATGATAGCCGGTTACGCGGACGAACTCGGCCAGGATCTGCGTCGTTCGTGACGCTCGCTGCTCCCCTGGTATCGCTGCCTGATCGCATCCTTCAACTCCCGTCTTGTCGCCATACTCAGTCGCCTCGCCATCTCCTCCACCACCCCGCAGCTCCGCCGCTGCCGGGTAGCAGTTTACGTGAGGCAACCAGTCGCGCGCCGATAACAAAAATCGTGAGTCAATGCGATCAATTGTGACAAACCGATTTGACCTACCTGCGGGTGATCGGTTGGGGCTGGTTCTATCTGTCGACCGTGCTCGACGACTTCTCGCGCTACATTCTGGCCTGGAAGCTGTGTTTGACCATGACCGCCACCGATGTTGCCGACACCCTGACGCTCGCCCTGCGCAGTTCCGGATTGGAGCGCGTCCGCGTCCGCCATCGACCGCGGCTGCTGAGCGATAGCGGACCGTCCTACCTCTCCGGCCAGTTGGCTTCCAGGTTATCCGAGCACGCGATGGATCACATCCGCGGCAAACCCTATCACCCCATGACCCAGGGCAAGATCATCGAGCGCTACCACCGCTCCTTGAAGAATCAGATTCTGTTGGAGAACTACTACCTGCCCGGACAGCTCGAAGCGCGTCTTGCCGAATTCGTCGATTACTACAACAACCGTCGCTACCACGAGAGCTTGAACAATTTGACCCCGGCCGATATCTACTGCGGCCGGGGTCAAACCATTCTCAACAGGAGGCAAAATATCAAGCACAAAACCCTCGAGCTACGACGACAGCTGCATCACCAGGCGGTAGCCTGAACTTTAACCCGATGGGCTCAATCCTCTCTTATTTTTACGCTCAACTTGTCCAACAAGTTTTGACGACATACAGCCGATCCCTCCGCCGTAAAGACTCCCTGACTATCTCGCCCCTCCATTCGGACTCTTATTAAGCCTTTGCAAAATTGAGAAGCAAATGGCGTAGGCCTCCATCCACGAGTCCTTGCCGCACTAGCGCATGGACTTCGCAGGATTCGCCATTTTTCCCGCTCCCGTCAGCTTCGTCTTCCAGTCGCATCAGAGCCTGCGTTGTAGTCCAGAAATTCGCCGCGCGAGCCGAAACATCATCAACGGCTTGCAGAAGAAAACCAGCCTTCACGGCTGCAGCAAGATATTCGTCGAGGGTTCCTATCTGAGCACACCAGTGATGATTAAAAGGTTCCGCGTATTGGTGGTCAACGAGGAAGCAGTCAAAAATAAAGAGACGGCCCTTTGGGCGCAGCAAACGAGCCAATCGGTCAAGCCAAGGCTCTCGGGGAAAAGAACTGGAACTGTCGATTGCGATAGCCGCATCAAAACAGGCGGCTCCTGGCACCTCCGCCGCTTCGCAAAGCAGCGGCTTCACTTTGTCACCAACTTGCGCGGTATTGGCGAACTTCCTGACCAATTCTACATGAGACGGCGCTATAGTCACCGCAGTAACCTGGGCGCCGAAGTTTTGCGCCCAATAGATAGCGCCACCACCTAGTCCACAGCCCACATCCAGGACGTTGCGGAACGGGATGCTGGAGAGCTGCCAGGTATCCGAAGCGTATTCCAGCATCCGCTCCTGTGCCGCGACCAATTGGTCTTTCAACTCGCCAGCGTTCGCACTCAATTTGAGCTTATCGATCAGGCCAGTGTGAAAATGTACTCGGGGCCCAGGTCCATAACGCCGTAGAATAGCTGCGGTCTTGCTCTCGTAATAAGAGAGTAGAGTGTTATCCCAAGTCGTCATCTCATTACCACTTAGAGCCTATTTCAGGTGCAGCCGGCCTAAAAGCTCTTGCGGCTCGTTCAGTTGCGTGTACTCGTGGCTACTCGAACCTTCCAAACTCCGTTTATCAAATCATAATGAAAAATAAATGCGATTGTCCGAGGAGTATCCTGATCATTATCGTGATCCGTAAAACTCCCTGTACCAGTTACGAAGCCGGTGTTGCCAAAATAGGTGAACTGTACGGGTTGGTTAGGAGTGAAGTTAAGCCCGAGGAAGGTCTCGCGATTAACTCCAGCTCGCGTTATTAAGTCCTGAAATAGGGCGTTCGGACCTATACACGGAGCATCGTGTGGCGAGTGCATCGATACTGTGTCGCACCAGTAACCTCTAATAATCCCTTCGTCCGTTTGAGAGGGAGGACAGGTAGCTCCAGATCCGAAAACTCGATTGAGATCACTGACCATGCTATTAAAGCTGTTACTCAAATCGCTGCTCGCTGGCATCTTAACTCTCCTGGTAGTAAACAATGTTAAAAGGCGAGATAAAATATCCTTTCCGGCGTGATTATCAGAACCGTAACGGCCGACGCGCTATACACTCCAAAATCCTCGTTGTCTCACGGCGGCGGATTGAGTAGCGCCGATGCCATGCGCAAATCGGGTGTGTTTAGGCCTTCGTCGAACGTCTCCATGAGTCTTGCTAATTCCAGGTGTGCACCATTCTCCTTTCCTTGTTGACGTCGCAGCCGACTAAGACTCATTGCCGCTCTCAGTTCCAATGCGCGTGCTCCCTGAGCACGCGCAATACTAAGGGCTTGATTGAAACAGTGCTCGGCTTCGTTTTGAGTGGCGCCTTTGGGCTTCTCTAAATCAGCTAGTCGCAACAGCATCTCCCCTTTCAAGCGAAGGATTTCAGCGCACCACCAGCTTTCACCGGACGTCTCCGTCTCTGCGCTGGCTTCAGAGAGCCTTTCCAGAGCCTCCTTCACGAAGCCCGCCTCACCGAGAGCCTCCGCGAGCAAAGCAACGTGATAGGGAAGCATGATCCGGGCACCCGTAGCGCGGAATGCGGCAAGGCCTTCATGAATTTGCAAAACGCCCTGCTCCTTTTGTTCCTGAAGCGCGGCCGCCCAGCCGCGTAGTATCAAGCCCATCGCTCGATAGAAGCCGAAATCGCGCTCGGTCGAGAGCGTTATCGCCACCTCTGCGTATTCCTGGACCTTCGTGGGGTCTCGACAAAGCTGGAAAAACCATGCGGCGAAGTCGCACGCAGTCGCCAGGCTGTAGGGGTGCGACACTTTCTTGGCCAGTTCGAGGGCCTGCCGGTTTCGCATTGCGGCTTGGTCCGGATATCCGAGGAACCACAGGGCCCACGCTGCATGAGCCAAACACACCACTCCAGAGTCTTGACCGTAGGTGACCGCCAAGGGCCCATGCTCTTCGTAATGGTAAATCGCGATAGCCTGCTCCAGATGCTCTAAGGCGGGGGCGAACTCGCCAAAATTTAGCAATGTGACCCCCAAGGCGTGATGAGCCTCCAATAGCTGTGCCTGGTCCCGCGTGCTTTCGGCTATCCGCATGCATTCCTGCGCAAGTTCATGGGCCGTCCGGTGCTCGGCGCGAGCAAGGTAAAAGACCCAGAGGCCGAATAAGATCGGAAATAGGTGAGGGTTTCCGCCCGTTCTCTTGCAAAGATCACGCGCGCGAGAAAACGCCGCTTCTACCTCATCAAAAGCAAAGCCTCTGGTTGCTATCAGCGCGGTCCCAAGCACGATCCTCAGTGGCAACTCGAGTTGAAGCCTTTGTGGGTTATCCGGGAGCTTTTCGATTAGATGAAGAGCTTTCCTGAAATGCTCGATCGCTTTCACATTAGCCGAACTCCGCACAGCCTTGTCGCCCGCTAATTTCAGATAAAGAACAGCTTTGGCCGGATCGGCAGCCTCGCCAGCGTTCCAATAGTGATGGGCCAAATCATCTGCGCGATCCTCCAAAGCATCCGCGTTGAGCGTTTCGATCGCGTGCGCCACGTTTAAATGCAGACGCTGGAGACGAGCGATCGAAAGCTGATCGAGCACCGCCCGACGAATTAGCTCATGGGTGAATCTGAACCTCGCTTCTGGGTACTGCAGCTTGGACGAGGTCAGTCCCATTTTCTCGGTTTCTTCAACCCGGTCGATAAGTTGCTCAGGTTCGATTCCTGTTGTCCTTTCCAGAAGGGCGAAGGTAAAGGAGCGACCGATCACGGCGGCCGCAGCGAGGATGCTGAAGGTTTCGGAGGTCACGCGTTCGAGGCGCCGCTTGATGGCGAAACGCAAGCTTTGCGGCAGATCGATCTGCTCGGGCGTCAGGTCTTTGGAGAGGTCCAAATGCCGATGGTTTCGCTCGAGATCGCGGACCAGCTCCTCGACAAAGAAGGGATTCCCCTCGCTATTTGCATATATCGCCTGCACCAGGGCTGGACTAGGCGAAGACCCGCTCAGCGCTTCGATCATCTGCTCGACCGCAGTCTGTGGCAAACCAAGCAAATGAACCCGCTCGACAACACCTAGGCGTGTGCACTCGTCCAAGGTCTGCACCAAACCAGCGTTCAGATCGACCTCTGCATCTCGGTGGGTCGCAATGACCATAAGAGGTAGGCCGGATATCGATCGGGCCAGATGAGCGAGCAGAGCCAGCGAACCTTCGTCGGCCCACTGCATATCTTCGAGGAGCAACAAAATTGGACTCTGGGAGGATTGTCGCGTGATAAGCTCCCTGACCGCGTTGAACAGCATACGGCGAGATTGGTCGGGTGATACCTGGAGAGGAGATTGAAGATCCGGCAGGATCCGCCGAAGCTGGGGGAGCAGACGCGACAGTTCGACAGCCTCATTACCAAGACTGGTCCGGATAATTTCGGGACTCTGCGAGCGAATTGCTGCCTCGAGGAGTTCGACAAACGGCTCGAACGGCACCGAATCTTCGCGATCGTAACAATTACCCGCAAGCGGGATGAATCCCAATCGGCGCGCTTCTTCGCCAACTTCACGCGAGAGACGAGTCTTACCTATTCCCGGCGGACCGCTTACGACCACGATCCGCCCTTCACGATTTCTTGCCCGCTCCAGCCATTGGCGCATCAAGGCGCGCTCATGCTTGCGACCGACGAATGCTGTTAGGTCGCTAGGTGCCGACAAGAGAATCGTTTCGGCGCGAAGCGGCAGCGGCGCCGAGATTACGGCCTCTTTCGATACACCTTCGGGCTCCAGGGAAAAGCGCCAGACAATTGACGGCTCCGACTTGGGGAAGTACGAGCAATAAGATCCGGTCCGGATAGCATGATAGAGCAGCTCACCTAGAATTGTGTCGTGATCAGCAATTTTTTGTATCGCGGCCCGGATTGCTCGCGTAACGTTAAGGCGAGCTCGCTCCGCTACCGATCCAGCTCTCCTGTCACGACCGCCGAGCCCCAGAGCTCTTGCCAGCTCGCGGGTCAGAAAATCTATCTCGGCTTCTATTTTCTCGCCACGCTCAAATTGGTCATTTTCTCTGAGCTCCTGGAGTTCCGAGCGCAGTTCCAAGATCCGGGTTCTAATTTCCTGCTTCGCTTGCGTATCAAGTGCCGGTCCAGCGTCGCCGATCTTGCGCTGGATCTGATCTCTTTCGAAATCAACAGGAGAAATGAGCTCGCGACTGGATTCGCTGATCGCGACAGAAGCCGCCGGTCCCGCCAGCAGATCGAGTGCGCGAAACTCCCGATATGGATGTTGAAGGAGCTGGCAAATATAGCCCAAGCCGAGCATGTCCTTTAAAGGGAATGCTGGACCGCTACAGCCGATCGTCCAGTAATCCCCAAAGGGAGCGAAGGTTCCTTGTAGAGCGTCCGACTGTTCCGTCTGCCTAGCGGAATGCGGCGATGGGCGACCTCTTCGACTTACCATCAGACCCCCCGGAAGTTTTAGGACCGTTGGGCTCAGAAGTAACAAGGTCGGAGTATTGTCTCCGAAGCAGGCATTTTGGTTAAGCAACGCCTAGGCCCTTTCTTACAACGAAGAGTCAGAAAAATCCAACATAAACCACTTTAAATAAGCGAGAAGAAATCGCTGGTTACACGAGCTCGATTACCAACGAGCCGGAGGGGCTTTTGGGGGCTCACACCTCCGGCTCGCGTTCGGGGGGGGCGGAACGGATTACGCAAACCTAGAACCCGGGAACAGCTGGCGCCCGGCCCACAGCAAAAGAGGCCTGTTTCGCAAGGCAGTTGTCAGGATCGCCGACTACGTCGTGCTGTGAATACAAGGCACCTGCTTGGCACGTTTTTTCGCGCGGATGAGAAGTGGATGCATTCAATATCGGCGCCGCAATACCCAACAGCGATGCCCCACTTTCGGTGCTTGCTACCTGGACCGTAGGAGCCGAGGCCGTGTCCTTGAGGTCAGCCGACCAAACCTGTGGGGTAATTCCGGCAAGCAAGAGGCTGAAACCAACCAACGCTTTCGTCTTCTGAATAGTCATCGCTCTCTCCTTTTGGAGCTCCCATCTTGTTTGAAGCTCTCAAAAAGGAGGCGTTCAGGATGACAGAACCTTTCGTCATTCCTCCTTGAACAACTTGTTCAAGGAGTTCGAACCCTCCGATCGGAGAATTTTCCTGCAAGGTGACGACGGGGGAGGAGCTAACCCCCGGCCATGCAATCTATTGCACTAGAGTGCCGATGACTCGGGGGGGGAATATCGCTTTGCGGGGGCTTGCCCGCCGTACCGGGCACAATGAAAGGGTCTTACTCTGACCTTCGGCGAGCCGAAGATCAGCGGCGATTTCGCGATTACGTCCAATACCGGAGTGGGTGCGCTCGCCCCGTTAGCAAAGTGCTCGGTTTCGATTATTTTCACGCCGACCGGACTCGGCTCGCGGGTGGTTACTCTCAATCTCAACGATAATGCGATTAATGCTCCGCAACAGGTTGCCTTGGTGGGGCAAGGCGTGCCGGGCCGGGTCGCGGTCGAGCCTGGAGGGCTGAGCTTCGGCAAGCAACCGCTCGGCCAGCCCGCGGCGACGGCAGTTAACCTCATTAATCACAACTCAGTCGATCTCACCATTCAAGGCGTGGGGTAGGACAACGCACAATTCGTCCCAGACCAAACTTGCGTTGGTGTGCTCGATCAAAATGGCGGCCAGTGCACTTTCTCAGTGACGTTCACGCGCGCCAAGACCGGCCGCCAGACCGCCGCGTTGAGCATCACGGACAACGCCGCGAAGAGTCCGCAAGTGCAGTACCACACGAACGCCCATCCATGCGGGTAGATGAGAGTATGCCGCTGCTCGGCTTCGCGTTGCATACGCTCAGCCCGCCGCCTCGACGCATTGAGGCTTCTCTGCTGGCGTGCTCGTTCTAGGTTCTCGAAGCCATACTGTCGCCAGTACCGGGCAGCAGCAGCCAACCCGGCCTAACGCTGACGCGCCTTTCACGCTGACGCGCCTTTCACGCTGTCTCAGTGGTGAAGTGAGGCATTGGTGAATTTTAGCAAATGAACGCGGGGGATTGCCGTACCCGCCTGATCGGGCGTTGGGGGTTGAGTCAGCGTGAAGCCGAAGTGATTGCACCGCGTACGTACCGCCGCACGGTGTTGCGCGACACCGCCAGCATCCGCGCGATCTCCCAAATGCTCCTGCCCTGCCTGCTCAAAACCCGGATCTCCACCGCTTCCTCAGCCACCAGCATGAGGCCCTCCGCTATGGAGTACTCCATACCGGGGTGGGTCAGTTTTCAATCGGCGACCCTGGGTCACTCTTGCGCCGGCGGCTACAACGCTTCACCCCCCCCGGCGGTTTGTTCCTTGTGGTTCTCGGGATCGTCGAGCAAACGATCTGCGCCGTTGTGCTGGTCGCCCCGGCGCACGCGACGGGGCACCGAATCTCGTGAAGGAGCCGCCGCAGAATAGACAGCGCCCGGCGTTCGATGATGTGAGCCCTCGCGTTGCATACGACCTTAGTGAGCAGTGTCGCGCAGTACCGGGGACGCCGGAAGAGCTTTCGCCGGCGAACGGCACGCGACCCTGGCATCACGTTGCGCGGTACCTAACTGGTACCTTTGGACTTGATAAGGTGTTCGGGTAGAGCGTAATTCCTTGGTTTTATTGGCGCGCCCTGGGGGATTTGAACCCCCGACCCTCAGATCCGTAGTTCCGTTGGATACTGTCCACAAGTGAGCGCAGAGCGCTAAATTGCTAGCCTTTTTGCCTGCTGAATGGCCATTCCGTCCGCGTCTGTCCACCGATGTTCAGCGGCATGGCTGTCAAATTGGCTGTCAGCCAACGGTACCCTATCCAGCTCGGGGGATACCTTGGCCGGTGGGGGCCCTCCCTCCCCGCGCCACGACAAACCTACTCTGATGTAATCCCTCCCAGATGTGCGGTGCGGGGACTCCCGTTGACGGGAGACTCTTGCCCATTGACGGGTAGAGCATTCGCGACCCGCTGTCGGCTGAAAGTCGCTCGCCTAGCGCAGGCTGTGTGTAGGGCAGCGGGGGCATTTAACCGTGTGAGGCGCAGGAGTTCCGAGATTTTGATTGAGCGACGTTGGTTACCGTTGCTGCGGCGATTGCTCGCCCACATTCGCGGCTCGCGATGCGGACACATGGGTGATCACCACGTAGACGCCGACCATCTGCTGGGCGAGCCTGGAAGATGATCGACAGCAGAAGCTCAAGGACGCGCCCGCTGTGCTGGCCGACGATCAAACCTACGGTGAGGTTAGATGCCATCAGGATATGGCTGGCTGTTGGGGGCTGTTTCTTCGCCCGGGAAAGCCTTATTAAACTTGCGCTGATGCGACGTTTCCAGCTTGTCTCCAGTCTCGGGCTCTTCGCCGCTTCGGCCTCATTGTTCATCCTTTTGAGGACGCAACAATATCTCGCTGTTGACGGAGCCATTCGATGCCTTTCGGTCTATTGGCTGGGCCACCCGACGGCGGGGGGGAACAATCACCTACTCTATTTTGTGAATGTCTTTCTTTGGACGAAGGCACTCTCCGTTGTGGGAATAACAGCTACAAACGCCTTTGATTTCGTTCGGTTCGTCCATTGGATGAATGCGTTAGCCGCTGCCGGGTCTATCTCGCTGCTCTGGCTCCTTTGTTACGGGATCGCTGAACGGGTAGACATCGCTTTAGCCGCCACTTGCGCGTATGCGTTCTCAAACGCGTTCCTGCTACACGCGACCAGTACAGCAGAACCGATGATGGGGTTGTTCTGGAGCCTCGCTTCAATCTCGGCGATGGTATCGGGTCTCGCAGCATCTTCGCGGCTGCGACTCTTTGTGGCCGGAACATTGCTTCTGCTGGCGATGGCAACGTACGAAAGTATGGTGTTGATAGGTCCGGCTGAGTTGGTCTTGATCTACGGTTGGGACGAGCGACGCAACTCTGACAATCGCACTCTGATACTGTGGTTCCTCGCAGGCTGCATAGTAGGGGTACTCGCCGCTTACGTGCCAATATACATTTGGTCGGGTACCACAAGTTCGCTGGCTATGGCGCGCCGCTTCCTTGCCATGGATGGCGGGGAGCAAGTGTACGGAGGAGTCAGCATTTCAAAGTTGGTCAATCTTCCGGTCGGCTTCGCAAACAGCGTTGTGCCCAGCGTACCGGTCGATTATCAAGGCATTCGCTCGTTGGTTATAAGCCACTCGCACGACCGATGGATCCTGTTAACTTCCACGGCTGTCTTTGTGATGAGCGGTTGGCTGATTTGGACCTCATTCCGCCTTGGGGAGGTCTGGGCTGGTTTGGAGCGCAGGAGGCGGCTCATTCTCGAATGCTGTGTAGTCGCTTTGTTATTCGACACTCTGGCGCTAATTTTCTGGGATCCACTATACGACAAACTATGGTTGCAGCCGCTCGCTGTGGTTTTTCTCGCATCAAGCGTAATTTTGTCTGCATGGTACCGGCCCCCTTATCGGCTGATTATCGCGCCGGAAGCCCTGTTGATTGCTTTCGTAACGATCATCGGGTTTTTTCATGGGCTGGGGGCAAGCCAGTCGTCAACGCCTTGTCTGGATAGTGCCCACCATTTAGCTGGGACCCTCAGCTCATCAGATCTGCTTGTTGCTGGCTGGGATCCAGTCTCGCTTCTGTACTCTTGGTTCTGGGGGAACGGTGCGAAGAAGTTCGACGTGCCAGCGAGCGCATCCGGTAGCGGGCCAAGGACGTTGTCATTGCTCGCCGATGAGATCTCGAAAACGAGAGGCTCCGGAGGTAGTGTTTATTTTCTCGGCGTACTCGATTTGCCGGAAACAGGTTGGAAGCCTTTTTTGGAAGATAGATGCCACCTTCCATATCATTCGCTGGATGGTCTGCGGCGGTGCGCAAAACCTGTCGCCGAACTTACGTGCGATGAACACGACGAGGTACTTTGGCAACTAATGCCGGGCTGCTTCGGACCTATAATGGAAAACGATAATATGAATCCAAGGAATTAAAGTTTGTGCCTATAAATCAGGTGGAGGGGCGGAAAGGGTCGAGGAGCCGCCGTTCTCGGAAAAGACATCGTCTTCAAGGCCTATGGAAGACAGATCCAGATACCCTAGTGGTGGGAAGCGTGGCGATAGTCGTTGTCTTCTATATGCTTTATCGTTTTCTCTGAACCAGGCTCCCTCTCTCAATGAAAAGGCTCGCCCCCGGACAGTCTCTTCGGTGGCACCGTTAACGCCCAAGGGAGCCCTTTGTTGTGATGCATGATCCGGAGAAAAGATTCGTATCCGGGTCGCAATAGACGTATCGCCGCTGAGTCTCTCCCCACTATTCCGGAAACTGCTTGCGCGATGCGGGGAAGCTGTGTTTCGCGGATACGGTCGGTTAAACCTTTCATCGCTGATGGATGCGGAGAAGACGCGTTATTGGAAAAACTCAGCGAAAATCCTTGCTACGTCTATGCCTCGTCTATTCTCACCAAATACCCAACGGGATCGTCTTTTCGAGCCGCGTAGAATCCCTTGAATCTGTTGAGTTTTATTGGCGCGCCCTGAGGGATTTGAACCCCCGACCCTCAGATCCGTAGTCTGATGCTCTAATCCGCTGAGCTAAGGGCGCGCTCTTGAGGGACTCCCCATTCTCCATATCGCGCGAGTCATCGCAAGATGTCCGCGCAAAGGATTATGCGCCTCTCACCTTTTAGGGCACCGCGGGCGCCGGTCCTAAAGGCAGCCAGACCGTCACGATAGTGCCTTCTCGCACGCGGCTTTCGATCTTCAGGCTCCCGTGATGCATCTGCACGATATGCTTTACGATCGCCAAACCCAGACCGGTGCCGCCCAAATCGCGTGAGCGGGCGCGGTCGACGCGATAGAAGCGCTCGGTAAGCCGCGGGATGTGTGCTGCCGGAATTCCCTCGCCAGTGTCAGTAACGCTGAAGACAATCCCGGGAGCAGGAGTCCCCGAGGCACCGTTGGTAGCTTCCCGCGTGTGCGCCTCCAGCGTCACGCTACCGCCGCGCGGCGTGTACTTGATGGCATTGTCGAGGAGGTTAATCAGCACCTGATGGAGCCGATCGTGATCGACGCGAATTGGAGGCAGATTCGCGGTCCGGCTTATCTTCAGCTCGACGCCTTGCCGACCTGCGCGCTCCGCCATCAACTCGTATGCTTCTTCGAGTAGATGGAGTGGCTCCAGATCCTCTGTCTTGAGGGGCGACAGGCCGCGCTCCAGATCCGAGAGCGAGATCAGATCATCGAGTAAGCGGGCGAGTCGACGCGACTGACGCTCGATGATTCCGAGAAAGCGACGCTCGGTTTCGCGATCGTCGACGCCCTTCGCGAGCGTTTCTGCATAGCCGTACAGTGCTGTTAGAGGCGTGCGTAGCTCGTGAGTCAGATTTGAAACGAAATCGGCGCGGGCCGTCTCGGAAGACTTGAGACGGGTAATGTCGTGAAAGACGAAGACTCGTTCGCTGTTCGGCTGGCCCTGGCGCAGGGGTGCCGAGCTGACCTCGATCGAGCGCGGCATAGGCGTCTGAATCGAGAGTTCGGCCGTGATCGGCTCGCTGCCGCCCGTACCGCCAGCCCGCCCGATGAAATCCTGAACGCGGGGATCACGGCACAACTCAACGAAATCCCGACCGCGATAGTCAGCGTCAGGTTGCAGGGCGAAGAGTCGTCGGGCCGCTCCGTTGATCATCACGACTTCGCGCCTCGCGCCCGTGACGACGACGGCCTCGTACATGCTGCGCAGGATCGCTTCGAACTCCTCACGCTGTTCATTCAACGCTTTCACGTCGGTCACCACCGAATCTGCCGCGTCGAGAAGATGGCGTTCGGCCAGACTGATCTCATCCAGTTCATCGGGCAGAAGATGCGAGGGCAGGGTGCGGCGACTAATCGCATCGGCGATCGCGTCGAGTCTATCGGCTCTGCGGCGCCAGGCTCGGGCGGTGCCTAAGCCGGTGAACACTCCGAGCCCCACGCTCATGCCAACAGCGGCGATGGCGGACAGGGGAGCGATCCGGTCTCGCGCCACATAGAGCATCATCGTGGCGGCGACCGGTAACAATGCCACCACGGTGGCAGCCGCAAAGCGCGGTCCGATAGATTTAACCAAGTGGTTCCGGATCGAAGCGATATCCGACGCTCCGCACGGTGAGAATCAATTCAGGGTTGGCGTCGTCACGTTCAATCTGCTGCCGTAGGCGGCGCACATGCACGTCCACGGTGCGCGGCTCGACAAAAGTATCGCGCCCCCACACCAGATCGAGTAACTGCTCGCGGCTGTAGACCCGCAGCGGATGCTGCACAAAGAAGCGCAGCAGTTCGAACTCGCGCAGCGCCAAATCGTGTTTGACGCCATCGACGAAAACTTCGTAGGTGCTGAAGTCGATACGCAGGCGACCTTTTTCATAGACAGCGGCGCCGCGCGGCTCCATCGTCGCATGCACCCGGCGGAGCATGGCCTTCACTCGCGCTACTACCTCACGCGGACTGAAGGGCTTAACGACGTAATCGTCGGCACCCATTTCGAGCCCAAGGACGCGATCGACCTCAGCGCTCTTGGCGGTCACGACGATCACGGGTATTTGCGCCGTCTCGACGTTGGCTCGCAGCCGGCGGCAGAGTTCGAGTCCGGACATCCGTGGCAGCATCAGGTCGAGCAGCACAAGATCCGGTGCTCGTCGAGTAATCCGATCGAGGGCTTCGGCCCCGTCGGCGGCCTCTTCAACGGCAAAACCTTCCTGCGTCAGGCTGTAACGCAGCAACTCACGGATATCCGCCTCATCCTCGACGATGAGGATTTTCTGACGAATCCGCTCACGCCCCGCATCCACCGCTTGATTCATCATCGTTGCTTCTTTTCCGTATGCCGAATCGTGCGTCCCTTGACCATATAGACCACCATCTCGGCGATATTCGTCGCGTGATCGGCGACGCGCTCGAGATTCTTCGATACGAAGAGAATACGCGTGGCGCGCTGGATTGTTGCCGGATCCTCAACCATGTAGCTCAGGAGTTCGCGGTAAATCTGATGGTTCAGGCCATCGACTTCATCATCACGCTCGATAACCGCTTCGGCCAAATCCGGATCGTCGCGCATAAACGCATCGACGCTGTCTTTGACCATCGATTGGGTAATCGCCGTCATCCGCGGAATGTCGATATAGGGCTTAAGCTGCGGTTCCTGATTCAGTTCAAGGACACGCTCACAGATATTCACCGCGTTATCGCCGATCCGTTCGAGGTCGGTGGTGATTTTGAGGGCCGTGGTAATGAAGCGCAGATCGCCGGCGGCCGGCTGATGCAATGCCAGGAGGCGGATCGCGGCTT
>Ga0335069_10008458_pt1 | contig 14723 bp, 13 predicted proteins | sample Lox_Sample_11_FD_206714 | JGI IMG/M metagenome (GOLD analysis project Ga0335069, IMG submission 206714) | Soil microbial communities from Loxahatchee National Wildlife Refuge, Florida, United States - Lox_Sample_1.1 | ecosystem: Environmental > Terrestrial > Soil > Wetlands | place: USA... | reverse complement strand
GGGCGTCCTGACCCGGCCAGCGCTCGAAGGCAAAGCTCCTGTCGAGCCCGGGCGCCCTTCGGGCGGCGACCAGCGCTGCCTCGATGGCGATGGTCGCGGCGCCGCACATGGGGTCGAGGACCGGGACGGATCCGTCGTAGCCGAGCGTTCGCAGCAGACCCGCCGCGATGGTCTCGCGGATCGGCGCCGCGCCGATCCGGGACCGCCAGCCACGCTTGAAGAGGGGGGCTCCCACGGCGTCGACCGACAGCGCCGCTTGCGAGCCGGCGCGCCGGATCTCGAGCGCCTGGCCTGGAAAGCGAGGGGCCGCCGCTCGCCGGGCCGCCTCGAGGTTGCGTCCTGGACCCTCCCACACCCGCAGCTTCACCGCGTCGGAAAGTCGCGAGGCCAGGCAGGTGCGGGCGACGGCGTCCGGGCCCTCCGCCTCGGCGCCGCCGGCGACCGGGTGCGTGCGGAGGCCCAGCGCGGACAGCTCGTCGGCGAGAAACCGCTCGAGACCGGGCGCGCACGCCGCGAAGATCCGCTCTCGGGCGTCGCCCGGAAGGTCGGCGCGCTCGCGTCCGGAGGTGCCGCGGCGTGCGACCGAGCGCCTCACCCGCCGGGTGCCGTGGGCGCCGCGTCGGCGGCTCGCGGGGACGGGGAGCGCGGGAGGGGCACCCGGGTGAGGATCTGCAGGAACAGGAGGTAGAGGATGGCGACCGCGAAAGGGGCGAGCACCGCGAACACCGCCATGGCCCGGACATTCGCATGCCAGTACTTCCCCATCGCGGGGAGGAACCCGGCGTCGAACTCCGCCCGCAGCACGTCGAGCGAAAGCGGGACCTGGGGAGCGCCGAACACCCAGGAGCCGGCGCGGAAGAAGGGCACGAAGAGCGCGATCTGCAGCGGAGCCGCCGCGTAGTTGGCTGCGAGGATCGCGGGCTGGTTCAGCCGGAGCGCGAACGCCACCAGCACGCAAAACGCCCCCGTGAAGCCCAGGAACGGCATGGACGAGAGCACGACGCCAAAGGCCAGGGAAAGCGCCAGCCGGGAAGGGGTGATCCCCTGCCGGAGCTGGTCCACGACGGGTCGAACGACACGCCGCTGCAGGAGGTCGACGAGCTTTCCCATCCCGACAGGAAGTTATTGCGCGTTCGCGGGCCGCGCAAGGTGCCGGCGGGCGGCCCGCCGGCCTGCGAGCCACGTCCTTCCAACGGGGCCCTCGCAAAACCGCTCGATCCGCGTTAGATACGCGCCTCCGATGATCAGCGTGCAAGACGTCACCAAGGCCTTTGGCCCGAAGAAGCTCTTCGAGGAGGTCAACGTCACCTTCCAGCCGGGCCGGCGCTACGGCCTCACGGGCCCGAACGGCGCGGGCAAGTCCACCTTCATGCGGATCCTCGCAGGAGACGAGGAACCCGACACGGGATCCGTCCATCGGCCCAAGCGGCTCGGCATCCTGCGCCAGGACCACTTCCGCTACGAGAACGACCGCGTCGTGGACGTCGTCCTCATGGGAAACCCGACGCTCTGGAAGGCGATGAAGGAGAAGGACGACATCCTCGCGCAGGCCGACGTCTCCGAGGAGGACGGCCACAAGCTTGCGGAGCTCGAGGCGGTGATCGCGGAGGAGGACGGCTACGAGGCGGAAGCGCAGGCGGGCGAGCTCCTGCAGGGGCTCGGGATCGACGCCGCGTGGCACGACCAGCCGATGCGGGCGCTGGCCGGAGGCATCAAGCTGCGCGTCTTGCTCGCCCAGGCGCTGTTCGGCAAGCCGCAGGGCCTGCTCCTCGACGAGCCCACGAACAACCTCGACCTCGACTCCATCCGCTGGCTCGAATCATTCCTGCACGCATACGAGGGCGTGCTGGTGACGATCAGCCACGACCGGCACTTCCTGAATTCGATCTGCACCCACATCGCCGACATCGACTACGAGACGATCATCACCTACACGGGCGGCTACGACGACATGGTGCGCCAGAAGGGCGAGGTCAGGAACCGGATCGAGTCGCAGAACGCGGAGAAGAAGAAGAAGGTCGAGGCACTGCAGGAGTTCGTGGCGCGTTTCTCGGCCGGCACCCGCGCCTCGCAGGTGCAGAGCCGCGTCCGCCAGATCACGAAGCTACGCCTCGAGGACCTCAAGCGATCGAACATCCAGGCGCCCTTCATAAAGTTCGAGATGAAGGCGCAGAGCGGCAAGCAGACGCTCACCATCGAGGCCGTGGAAAAGCGCTTTCACGGGAACGAGGTCGTCCAGCCCTTCTCCGCGCTCGTCACGCGTGGCGAGAAGATCGCGGTCATCGGAAAGAACGGCGCCGGCAAGAGCACGCTCGTGAAGCTCGTCACCGGTGAGATCGAGCCCAGCGGAGGAACGGCGAAATGGGGTCACCAGGCCATCGTCGGCTACCTGCCCCAGGACCACGCCGGGCTCATCCGCCCGGGCACGACGGCCTTCGGCTGGCTTCGGGAGCTCGAGGACAAGCTGTCGAATGAAGAGATCTCCGGACTTCTGGGGCGGATGCTCTTCTCCGGGGAGGAGCGGATGAAGCCGACGGCGACGCTGTCCGGTGGCGAGACGGTTCGCCTCCTGCTCGCGAAGCTGATGATGGAGAGGCCCAACGTGCTCGTGCTCGACGAGCCGACGAACCATCTCGACCTCGAGGCGATCACGGCGCTTTCCGAGGGGCTCAAGCGCTTCGAGGGCACCGCGATCTTCGTCACCCACGACCAGCAGCTGGTCGACGAGGTGGCGACGCGGGTCTGGCACCTCCGCGCCGGCGAGCCGGTGAACGACTTTCCCGGATCCTTCGCCGAGTACCTGGAGAAGCACCCCGACCTGGCCGCCCAGCATCGCTAGGCGACCTGCCCCCTCAGGCGCCGAGGAGGTCGGGTAGCTCGGCCAAGGACCGGATCTCCGCCTCCGGGGCCGCCGGGATGCGCTCGCGAGGCTGGCCCGCTCGGTTGCACCAGGCGACGCGCAGCCCGTAGGCCTGTGCCGAGAATGCATCCCAGCCGTTGGAGGATACGAAGGCGAGGCTCTCGGCGGGAACGCCGAGCCGGTCGACCGCGAGGCGGTACACCAACGGATGCGGCTTGAAGACGCGGACCTCCTCCACCGAGAGGATCGCGTCGAGGAGGTCGGCGAGCCCGGCGCTCCGGGTGGCCGACTCCAGCATGTTCGGTGCTCCGTTCGAGAGGATCGCCAAGCGAAGGCCGCTCGCCCGGAGGCGGGCGAGGGCCTGCCGGGCGTCCGGGTATGGGTCGAGCCGCTCATAGAGGCCCAGGAGTCGCTCGCGAAGCGCGATGTCGCGAACGCCGACCGCGTCGAGCGCGAAGTCCAGAGCGTCTCCGGTCACTTGGAAGAAGTCGGCGTGTCGCCCGGCCAGGCTGCGAAGCCAGGTGTACTGGAGTTGCTTCGCTCGCCAGAGCTCGGCGAAGGCACGCCACCGGTCTCCGAGCGAGGCCGCAAGCCGCTCGGCCGGGCTCGCGACGTCGAAGAGCGTGCCGTAGGCGTCGAACGCCACGGCGCGAATGCCGGAGAGCCTGGCCGTCATGGAGCACCCCCTCCGCCTCAGGGAATGGCGCGGACCACGCCGCCGTCCACCCGGAGCGCCGCCCCGTTCACGGCCGAGGCCCGCTCGCTCGCCGCGAAGACGACCATCGCGGCGACCTCCTCGGGCGTCGCGAAGCGCTGCAGCAGCGAGGTCGGCCTGGCCGACCGAAAGAAGTCCCGTTCCACCTCGGCTGCGGTCCTTCGTTCCTGCCGGGCGAGGCCTTCCACGAAGTCGACCACGCCCTCGCTGCGAGTGGGCCCCGGCAGGATCGAGTTGACGGTCACCGCGGTACCGCGGGTGAGCTCGGCGAGGCCGCGGGCGAGCGCGATCTGAGCGGTCTTCGTGACCCCGTAGTGGATCATCTCGGCGGGGATCTGGAGTCCGCTCTCGCTCGACACGAAGAGGACGCGCCCCCACCCGCGAGAGAGCATCCCGGGAAGGTAATGCCGCGAAAGCCGGACCCCGGACATCACGTTGACCTCGAAGAAGCGAACCCAGTCCGAGTCGCTCACCGCCTCGAAGGGCTTGGCCTCGAAGATGCCCAGGTTGTTCACGAGCACGTCGACGTCCGGTGCGCCCGCGGCGAGGCGCTCGCAGCCGGCCGCCGAGCCGAGGTCGGCGGCCACCCCCCGCAGGTCGGCGTCCGGCTTCCGGCGACGGAGCTGCTCGAGTGCGCGGGCGACGCGGTCCGGAGACCGTCCGTTCACGACCACGCGCGCCCCCTCGTCAACGAGCGCGGCCGCGACGGCATAGCCGATGCCGGCCGTGGATCCTGTGACGAGCGCGCACCTTCCATGCAGTTGCAGGTTCAAGGCATCACTCCCGGGCCGGCGCGGAAGGGGCTGCGAGGTACCGGACCTCTCGTGGACGCCCGAATAACAGCCGCGAGCCGTCCGCGCCGAGACCCCTTGCGGGGTGGGCGGACGCCGAGCCCCGCGGCGAAGCCGGCGCCCGGGGCGGGCGAGCGCCCCCGGTGGGGCTCCTCGTTTCCCCTTCCGGCGTCCCCATGGCAGCTTTCGTCTCACTCGAGGAGGAACGGCATGACGACACGGCGAGCCTTTTTGAAGACGGCAGGCGCGGCCGGCGTGGCGGCGCTCGCGAGCAGCGCCATCGCGAGCCGTGCCGCGGGGGCTGGCCCCGCGGCAGCGGCTCCGGGATCCGGCGCCAACGCCCGCCGACTCACGCTCTGCACCATCCAGAAGGGAGACAGGGCGACCCTGGGGATCCGGACGGATCGGGGCGTCATCGACGTCGAGAGCACCGCGGCCGCCCTCCACGTGCAGGCCCCACTGACGCCGGACGACGTCCTCGCGGGCCGGCGCCTGGACGGGCTCGACGCCGTCCTCGCGGCGGGCAAGCGGGCGGTCCTCCTCCGCGAGGCCGAGATCACCTTCGGGCCGTGCGTGACGGCGCCCCAGAAGATCATCATGATGGGATTCAACTACCGGAAGCACTGCAACGAGCTCAAGATCCCCATCCCTACGACGCCGGTGTTCTTCAACAAGTACAACAACGCGCTGCTCGGCCACGGTGGCACGATCCGCCTGCCCACCGCGGTCGCCAAGAACTTCGACTACGAGGTGGAGCTCGTCGTCGTGATGGGGAAGACCGCTCGCGGTGTCACCGCGGCAGACGCCCTCTCGTACGTGGCCGGATACTGCACCGGGAACGACTTCACTGCCCGCGACCTCCAGTTCAAGACCACGCAGTTCATGATCGGGAAGACGTGCGACGGGTTCGCGCCCATCGGCCCCTGGCTGGTGGGGGCGGACGTCGTCGGGGACCCACAGAAGCTCAAGCTCGAGTGCCGCGTCAACGGAGAGGTCCGGCAGTCGTCCAACACGGACGACATGATCTTCAGCTGCGCCGACCTCGTGAGCTACGCGTCCGCCCTGATGACGCTACACCCGGGCGACATCGTCTTCACCGGGACACCGGAAGGCGTCATCCAGGGCAAGCCCGAGGCCCAGCGGGTGTGGCTCAAGGCGGGCGACAAGGTCTCGACCGAGATCGAGAAGCTCGGAGAGCTTCGCTTCTCGCTCGCCTGAGCGAGGGAAGCCCGGGGACGTCGGGGCGAGCGGCGATGCGACGCCAGGTGAAGCGGCCGGAGGTCGTGAAGGAGCTGCTTCCGGGGCAGTCCCCGGCGCTCTTGAAGGAACTGCACCTCCTGACGCGCGACGGCGACCTGAACGCCGACAGCCTCCGCAAGCTCAAGCAGGTCAACCACCTCGTGCGCCTCCTCGCCCCCGCCGTCGAGGACGTCCTCGCGCGATTCGGCGAACCGGTCATCGTCGACTGCGGGGCCGGGAAGGGATATCTGGGCTTCATCCTCCACGAGCTGTTCGTCGGACCCGCGGGCAAGGGGACGATCCTCGGCGTCGAGTCCCGACCGGAGCTGGCCCGGGCCGCCGAGGCGCTCGCACGCAACCTCGGGTACGGGCGCATGCGGTTCATCGGCGAGGAGGTGGAGCGGGCCGTCCTGCCCGAGCGTGTACATCTCGTGACGGCGCTCCACGCCTGCGACACCGCAACCGACGATGCGCTCCTCGTTGCGATCCGCCACAACGCCGACCACGTGGCCGTCGTCCCCTGCTGCCAGGCCGAGGTGGCGCGCCAGCTCCAGGAGAGGCGCGGAGGACCCGGGCCGATCGCGGAGCTGTCGCGCCACCCTTGGCACCGAAGGGAGTTCGGCTCCCATCTGACGAACGTGATCCGCGGCCTGGCGCTCGAGGCGCACGGATACCGCGTCACGGTCACCGAACTCGCGGGATGGGAGCACTCCCTCAAGAACGAGCTCATCCTGGGGAGCAAGGTGAGGGGGGCCTCGTCGGCCGCCCGCGACCGGCTCGAAGCGCTTCTGGCAGCGTCGGGAGTCCGGCCGAAGCTCGTACGCGAGGCGTGGGGCGCTGCCGGACGCGGATTCGCGTAGGCGAAACCTTTGGGCCCCAACGACCGGCGACGACCCCGCCGCAACCTTGTCAACGACTAGGGGCCGGGGTATTCCTCGCCACCATGTCGTTCTGGGCCGGGAGCGGGACGTCGCCGGAGCCCACCCCGTGAGCTGGCTCCTCGTCGCGCTGTTCGCCGCGGGGGCCACTCCGGCGGCCGGGCCGGTCGTCCTTCCCCCCGAGCTGACGCCGGTCCCGGAGTCGATCCTGGCCGCCAAGGTGACGGCCCCCGAGGCGGTCACGTTCGACGAGGCCGTCGATCGCGCCATCCGGTACGGGACGAGCTCGCTCGTCGCCATGCAGGAGATCGCGAGAGCCGAAGGGATCATGGGCCAGGCGAGGTCTACGGCCCTTCCGTTCGTGACGCTCAGCGGGACCTACACGGCCATCGACCACCAGCGGGCAATCGTTGGGGGCGCTCTCATCCAGGGGCAAAACACGCTCTACAGCAGCGCCACCCTCGGGGTGCCCTTCGTCGCGCCGCAGGCCTGGGTCGCGTGGGCGCAAGGTAGCCGCGGGGTGGACGTGGCCGTGGCATCCGAGGCGAGCGTGCGGCGGACGGCCGGCATCGCGGCGGCGCACGCCTATCTCACGGTCGTCGCCGCACATCGCGCGGTCGAGGTGAGCGAGATCGCCCTGAGCACCGCGCGCGCACACTACGAGTTCGCCCTGGCGCGTCGACGGGGTGGCGTGGGAAACGAGCTCGACGTGAAGCGGGCCGAGCAGGAGATGGCGGCGAGCGATGTGCAGCTCCAGTCGGCCTACGCGGCGCTCGCCCGAAGCCGAGAGGCGCTCGGCATCGTATGCGGGGCGAGCGTCCCACTCGACGCGAGCGGCATGCCGAGCTCCCCGTCCTTCCCGGAGCTTGCCCAGGCGGAGCAGGGCATCGACGGGCGCCAAGACGTGAAGGCCGCCAAGGAGCAGGTGCGGGCCGCGACCCAGGTCTGGAAGGAGAGCTGGGCGGACTGGGTCCCGATCCTGACCGGCACCCTGCAGGGATTCCTCCAGAATCCCCCCACCACGGCCACGCCTCGGGAAGGGTGGATGGCCCAGCTCGTGCTCACCATCCCGGTCTACGAGGGCGGCCTGCGCCCGGCGGCGTCGCAGCAGCGCGAATCGCTCGCCCGCGAGACCGAGGCCCAGCTCGAAGGCGTTCTGCGTCAGGCGCGCTCGGACGTTCGCCTCTCCTTCGAGTCGCTGCGCTTCGCGGTGGCCGGATACGAGGCGGCGCGGCGCGGCGCGGTGAGCGCGGTGGACGCGCTCGGCCTTGCCAACCAAGCCTACGGCGCCGGAGCGACGAGCAACCTCGACGTCATCGATGCCGAGCGCCGCGCCCGGGACGCTGCGACGACCGCGGTCGTGGCCGAGGACGCCGTGCGCCAGGCCAAGGTCGACCTGCTCGCGGCCGCCGGCCGGTTCCCGTGAGCGCGGAGGGGGCGAGAGAGGTCCCCACCGCGGCCGCCGGCCGGCTCGCCGCCCTCGTGGCGATCTGGCCGACCCTCGTCGCCGCCCTGGCGTTTCGGTACGCGAGCTATGCGGCCATGATGGCGATGGCGCTCTGGGCGGAGCTCCGACCGGCGCCGACCCTCCCGGACCTGGTCCTCTCCCACCTGCCGTACGTCGAGTGGGTGGACCGGGCGAACTACCTCGTCTGGCTCGCGGTCTACCTGCCCCTCGCGGCGGTGCTGCTCGTCAGCGAGCCCCGCCGGTGGGTGCGATACATGGTGACGGGCGGCCTCGTCTCCGTGGCGCGGGGGCTCACGATCGCCATGACGGGCCTCGGCGCCCCGCGGCCGCGCCGGCTCCCGGCGGGGCTCGACCTGCAGTCGTACGGGGCGGTCCTCCTCGAGCTCCTGTCGCCGCTCGGGGTCTTCCGACGGCGAGCGATCGCCCTGTACCTGACGCAGGACCTCTTCTTCTCCGGGCACGCCGCCACCACGTTCCTGCTCTTCCTCTACTTCAGGGACCGGCCCCGGCTCCGCTGGCTCGCGTTCGGAGGCCACCTGGCCGTCGTGGCGTCGGTCCTCCTCTCGCACCTGCACTACGCCATCGACGTGGTCGGCGCCTGGGCGGTCACCTTCGCGCTCTACGCCCTGCGCGAGGGCTGGCCGGCGCCGCGAGCGGCCCGCCGTGGCGCCTAGCCCTTCACGAGCCGGACGACACCGGTGGTGATGGGCTCCAAGTAGGTGATGAGCAGGACCCCCGCCGACATGATGGCGAGGAAGGGGAGCGCCCGTCGGTAGACGTAGGGAAGGGGCTTCCCGAAGCGCTGCGCCGAGAGGAACAGGTTGAGCCCCATGGGGGGGAACAGGAACCCGAGTTCCAGGTTGGCCAGGAACACGACGCCCAGGTGGACCGCGTCGATCCCGTACGCCTTGCCGAGCGGCGCGACGAGGGGGGCCACGACCACGATCGCCGAGTAGATCTCCAGGACGCTGCCCAGCACGAGCAGGACCACGTTCAGCATGAGGAGGAAGAGCGCGGGGCTCTTGACGTGGGCGGTCATCCAGTCCACGAGCAGGCTGGGGATCTCGGCGTCCACGAACCAGCTCGTGAGGCCCAGGGCGACGCCGAGGAGGATGAGGACGCTTCCGACCAGCGTGCCGGCGTCGAGAAGCACCCTGGGCAGGCCGGTCAGCGGCTTCACCTCCCGGAAGACCACGAGTTCCACGAAGAGGGCGTACGCGGCGGCGATGGCCGACGCCTCGACGATGGTCGCGAAGCCGGAGACGACCGCCACGACGACGAGCGTGGGGAGGCCCAGGTCCCACTTCGCCTCCCACATCGAGGCGAACGCCTCGCGAGGGCGGAACGGCTGGCGCGGCGCCCCGTGCTTTATGCCGGTCGAGACCCCGTAAGCCGCCACCAGCACGATCATGAGCAGGCCGGGCAGGAGGCCGCCGAGGAAGAGATCCTCGATGGGGGTTCCCGCGACCACGCCGTAGAGGATCACCGGCAGCGACGGAGGGAAGAGCAGTCCCAAGGAACCGGCGGCCGTGACGAGCCCCACCGAGAAGCCCTCTGGATAGCGATCCTCGAGCAGCGAAGGAAGGAGCAGACCGCCGAGGGCGAGGATGGTCACGCCCGAAGCACCGGTGAAGGTGGTGAAGACCGCCGCGACGACCGCGGCCATGACCGCGAGGCCGCCCGGCATCCACCCGAAGAGGCCGCGGTAGGCCCGGACCAGGCGCTGTGCCGCGCCACCTTCGGCGAGCACGTAGCCCGCCACGGTGAGCAGGGGGACCGCCGCGAGCGTGGGCGACGAGACGAGCGTGAAGGTCTGTGTGGGGACGGCCGCCACCGGGGTGCCGTCCTTCACGAAGAGCACCATGGCGAGGCCGGCCATGCCCACGAAAACAGGCGCTCCGAGGAGGAAGGCGAGGACCACGGCTGCCCCGAAGACCGTGACGAGCGCCCGCGGCGTCGCGAGCGGGCCGAGGACGGAGCCGAGGAGCGAGGCCGCCGCCGAGAACGCCCGGCCAAAGGCGCCGAGACGCGCGAGGGGCCAGCCCCCCGGCTCGGGCAGGGCCGCCTCGCCCCACAGGAGCACGACGACGACGACCGCCAAGCCACCGAGGCGGCGCAGCCACGCGCGCCGTCCCGGCTCGACGCGCCACGCGAACGTGAACGCCATGGCCGCGCACGCCACCGGCATGACCGTCATGCTCCACCAGAACGGGATCCCGCCGACGACCAGGCGCGGCGATTCCGTCTCCGCGTGGACGAGCTTCGCGGAGGCGTATGCGAGCACGGCGGTCACCGCGGCGGCGACCCAGCTGGTGAAGAGCTTGACGAGCGCCCGCGGGCGTCCCGCCGGGACGAGGTCGAGCGTCGTCAGGTGGAGGTGCCGGCCGGTGCGCGTCGCGAGCAGGGCGCCGAGGAAGCCGATCCAGAGCGTCAGGTGCTGCACGACGACCGTCGCGCTGACGAGCGACTGTCCGCCGATCCTTCGCCATGCGGCCGCGGTCACGGGCAGTGCGACCATGGCGAGCAGCACCAACACGACCGCCAGGTTGCCGCTCTCGGTCGCGACGCGACGGAGCAGGGCGCGCGCACGGGAAGGGAGCCCCAGGCCGTCCGGGGGCGCGCTCTCGCGCTGGGGTGAGTCGCCCGTGCTCATGGTGTCGGATTCGGATTCGTCGATTGACGGCCGGGTACGAGGCGCATAGAAGTACCACGATTCCCGTGGCGAACCGGAAAAAGAGGCTGCTCTTCTCGGTGGCGGCGCTGCTCCTCGCGGCGGGCTGCAAGACGGTGGCGACGAACGCCGTCGCGGATGCCGTCTCGGAGTCCGGTGGCACGTACGCGAGCGACGGCGACCCCGAGCTCGTGAAGGCCGCCGTGCCCTTCGGCCTGAAGACCATGGAAGGGCTCCTCGTCGAGGTCCCGACACACGACGGGCTCCTGCGGGGGCTCGCCTCGGGTTTCACGCAGTACTCCTACGCGTTCGTCCTGCAGGACGCCGACCTGGCCGAGTGGTCCGGAAGGGCCGCCGAGGCCAAGGTGGCGCGGGACCGCGCGAGGAAGCTCTTCCTGCGGGCGCGGGACTACGGGCTCCGGGGCCTGGAGCAGAAGTACCCCGGCCTGCCCGCGAAGCTGAAGGCCGCGAGGGACCTCGAGCCGGTGCTGGCGGTGGTGCGGAAGGAAGACGTCGGGCTCCTCTACTGGACCGCGGCGGCATGGGCGCTCGCGGTCTCGACGGGCAAGGGTGACATGCAGCTCGTCGCGGAGCTCCCCGCGTCGGTTGCCATGATGAGGCGCGGCCTCGCCCTGGACGAGTCCTACGACCACGGAGCCTTTCACGAGTTCTTCGTGACGTGGGACGGATCGCGGAGCCCGGCGGAGGGCGGCGGACCGGCGAGAGCGAAGGAGCACCTCGACCGCGCGCTGGCGCTAAGCGACGGCGAGAAGCTCGGGCCGCTCGTGAGCTACGCGGAGACCGTTCTCGTGCAGACGCAGGACCGAGGCGAGTTCGTCCGGGTCCTCGAGCAGGTGCTGGCGGCGGACGTGAACGCCGCGCCGCAGTACCGGCTCGCGAACGTCCTCGCCCAGCGGCGCGCCCGCGCCCTGCTGGAGCACGCAGACGACTTTTTCGCCTAGTGGAGGCACGACGATCGTGAAGAAGATCATCCTGGCGGCGGCCCTGTGGGCCTCGGCGGCGCCGGCGCTGGCGCAGCAGCAGGTGCAGATCAAGCTCGGCACGCTGGCGCCGAACGGATCCACCTGGCACGAGCTCCTCAAGGAGATGTCCGAGAAGTGGCTGGCGGTGTCGGGAGGAGTCGTCAAGCTGCGCATCTACCCCGGGGGAACCCAGGGCAGCGAAGGCGAGATGATCCGCAAGATGGCGGTGGGGCAGCTGCAAGGCGCCGCCGTGACGAGCGTCGGGCTGCACGACATCGTTCCGGAGCCTCAGGCGGTCGCGACGCCCCTCATGTTCGACACGCCGGAGGAGGTGCAGAAGGCGCTCGTCAAGCTGAAGCCCAAGTTCGACGCCCTCCTGGAAAAGAAGGGGTACGTAGGGCTCAGCTGGGGGGTGATCGGGGCCATCAAGCTCTTCTGCACGCACCCCTACAAGACGCCGGCGGAGGCCGCCGGGGCGAAGGTCTTCACGTGGGAGGGCGACCCGGGCAGCGTCAAGGCCTGGAAGGCGGCCGGTTTCACCCCGGTGGTCCTCTCGTCGACGGACGTGGTGACCTCGCTCCAGACGGGAATGATCAGCTGCATCCCCAACGTGCCGCTCTACATGCTCACGGCGCGCCTCTTCGAGAAGGCCCCCTACATGATCGACGTGCCCTGGGGCTGGCTCGTGGGCGCGACGGTGGTCCGGAAGGACGCGTGGGACAAGATCCCGCCCGACACCCGGCCCAAGCTCGCCGCGGTCGCCGAGGAACTCGGCGCCCGCGTGGACGCCGAGGTCGCGAAGCTGAACGCGGACGCCGTGGTCGCCATGAAGAAGCAGGGGCTCACCGTGGTGCAGGTCGACCAGGCGCAGTGGCGCGGCGTCGCGGAGAAGTCCTGGGCCGTCGTCCGCGGCGAGGTCGTGCCGGCGGCCTTCTTCGACGAGGTCAAGGCGCTCCGGGACTCGCTCCGCGCGAAGAAGTGACCTCAGCTCTCGGACGCGAGCGGGCCCGACAGGAAGGTCGAGACGTCGCGCCGGGCGGCAGCACAGGCGAAGAGCAGGGTCATGTGCCCGCGCGGGTATGCGCGGAGCGGAACGCCCCAGGCGGTGGCCAGGTCCGAGGGACCCGACAGCGCGATGCGATCCTCGACTCCCGCGGCGACGAGCACGCGTCGCGACGTGGGGCGTCGATCTAGCGGTACCAGTGGCCGAAGACGGGCCTCGAGCTCCGACGGCCCGGGCAGCGGGCCGCCGGCGTCCGCGGCGGCCCTGCCGTAGCGGGCGCCGATGCGGGTGTGGCGGAGCACGGCGGCCAGGTCCGCGGGCGGCGCGACGAGGGCCGTGGCGTCGAGCGCCTCCGGCCCCGTGGCGGCCCACGCGGCGACGAGGGCCCCGAGCGACAGCCCCACGACGGCCACGGGGCCCGCCTCCCCGGCGAGAGCGGCGCAAGCCCGGAGCTCGAGGACGCTCTGCGCGAGCGCCGAGCGAATCCGGCCGAGGTCGGGCGAGACGAACCCGTGGCCGCTCCGCGCCCCCGCTGGTCTTCGCTCGAGGTGGTGCGGCGGCACGTAGATCCACGTGTCGAAGCCTGCCCGGCAGAGCATTCGCACCCACCCGGCGAGCAGCCTGCGCGACGGGATCTTCCAGGGGGGGACGAGGATCGCGGTCGCGCGAGGGCTCCCGCGGGCCCTCGACACGTGGACGCGGAGTCGGTCGTCAGCGAAGGGCGCCGGCGAGGGGGCCGAGAAGGTGGACGCCCCGGCGGGCGGGGAGGGGAGCCTTGCCAGAGGCCCGAACACGTCCAGGGGGCCGTCCGGCCCGGGCCTCCAGGGGCCGCGCTCCGCGCCGCGGCGGTCCTCGAAGGCCATGGCAAGCCGGTCGAGGGCGCGATGGAGTCCCGGCGGAATCACGGCTCCGAGATTATGGAGGAAAGTCGGAGGAGCCGTCATGACGGCCTGGAAGAACGACCTGACCGAGTCGGAGGCGACGCCCGAGTCGCTCTACCTCCGGCGCCGCGACTTCCTGCGGCTCGGTGCCGCGGGGGCGCTCGCGGCAGCGCTCCCGGCTTCCGCGGAGTCCCCGGGGCCGACCGGGGAGCGGCTCGCGGTGGCCAAGTCCGAGAACCTGGCGGGGAGCGAAAAGCCGACTCCGTGGGACGCCGTGACGACGTACAACAACTTCTACGAGTTCGGGACGTCCAAAGAGGACCCGGCCCGGTACGCCGGATCGCTCAAGCCGCGGCCCTGGACGATCGCCGTCGACGGCGAGGTGGCGAAGCCCCAGGTGCTCGACGTCGACGCGCTCCTCAAGGCCTTCCCGCTCGAGGAACGCATCTACCGCCACCGATGCGTCGAGGCCTGGTCGATGGTCGTCCCGTGGGTCGGCTTCCCGCTTGCCTCCCTGATCGGTCGCCTGCAGCCCACCTCGAAGGCCCGGTTCGTCGAGTTCCTCACCCTGGAGGACCCCGCCCAGATGCCGGGGCAGAGGCGCGGCGTCCTCGACTGGCCGTACACCGAGGGGTTGCGCATCGACGAGGCGACGCATCCGCTCGCGCTCCTCGTCGTGGGCCTCTACGGAAGGGTGCTCCCGAACCAGAACGGCGCTCCCTTGCGTCTCGTCGTGCCGTGGAAGTACGGATTCAAGGGGATCAAGTCCATCGTGCGGATCCGGTTCACGGAATCGCAGCCGAGGACCACGTGGGCCGCGATGGCGCCGAGCGAGTACGGGTTCTTCGCGAACGTGAACCCCGCGGTCGACCACCCGCGGTGGAGCCAGGCGAAGGAGCGACGCATCGGCGAGTTCTTCCGGAGGGACACGCTGCCGTTCAACGGCTACGCGACGCAGGTGGCGGGTCTCTACGCGGGCCTGGACCCGCGCAAGCTCTACTAGGCGGGGTCGGCCTCCTCCGAAAGACATGGCAACCCCGATCCTCCAGCCAGCCGCTCCCCGCCGCGAGAACGGCCGCCTCCGAAGGCGCGCGTGGCGAGCCGCCGTCTGGGCGGCCTGTCTCGCTCCGCTCGGCAAGATGGCCGTGGACGGCTTCACCGCTGGCCTGGGGGCGAACCCCATCGAGGCCGTCCTCAACCGCCTCGGGTACTGGACCATCACCTGGCTCGCCGT
>Ga0335069_10008457_pt1 | contig 14724 bp, 13 predicted proteins | sample Lox_Sample_11_FD_206714 | JGI IMG/M metagenome (GOLD analysis project Ga0335069, IMG submission 206714) | Soil microbial communities from Loxahatchee National Wildlife Refuge, Florida, United States - Lox_Sample_1.1 | ecosystem: Environmental > Terrestrial > Soil > Wetlands | place: USA... | reverse complement strand
CGGTTGGATTGACGTAACGATCCTCGACCTGCAGAGGCATGCCGCCTTCGAAATGGATGATCAGGGTGTGATCGAGCCGCGCACCCGGAGCGACCCCGCAGCGTTCAGCCAGCTCGCGCGGGGCGTTGACGGATTCGGCGCTGATGATCTTCGCTTCGTACCCATGCCCGCGGGCGCGGATCTCATCGGCGATACTGCGTACTTCGAGCGGATGGGAATGCACGCGCCGTTCGGCGACGAACGTGCCGACGCCGGCCACCCTGACCAGCACACCATCTGCGGCCAGCTCGCGCAGGGCGCGATTGGCGGTCATCCGGGCCACATCCAATTCCCGGACCAGCTCGTTCTCGGAGGGCACACGCTCTCCCGCCCGCAGGGTGCCGCCCGCGATCCGCGCCAGGATGAACTGCTTCACCTGCAGGTAACGGGCGGTGGCCTGGCTGGGCTGAGTCAATCGACACCTTCCGGGCCCGCGGGTAGCGGGGCCTGGCACGCGGGAGCACTCCGACCGGGCAGAGCTTCGCATGAATCCGGTCAACCTGTCTAGACAGGTATAACCTGGAGTACGCCTTGGGCGTCGTTGCAGGCGCTGCCGGGCTCTTGCGGGGGCCTCCCGGGCGGGTTTCGCTGCCGCGCGGGTTTGGGTAGAATGCGCGGCCCCGCGGGCCTCGGCCGTGGGGAACGGACGGCGGTGAACCACTGACGAGGGTGGTGACCGGACCCGAAGGTGCGCTGCGGCGTGCCGCCGGGCGTCCGCAGAGCTTGTCCCAGAAAGCCCCCCGAGGGGCTTTTTGTTTTTCTGATGGGCCTTGTGGCCCATTTTTGTTTGTAGCGGCGGGTAGTTGCGATGACGGTGACCTTGCGGGAGCGACTCATCGCCCTCATTGAGCCGGTGCTGACCCGGATGGGGTACGAGCTCGTGGAGCTCGAGTACGCCGCCGGACGCTCGCATGCCGTGGTGCGTCTGTTCATCGATCGGCCCGCAGGGGTGGGCGTGGATGACTGCGAGCGGGTGAGCCGTGCAACGGCTGCCCTGCTCGACGTGGAAGATCCGATTCCGTCCGCGTATACGCTGGAAGTGTCCTCGCCCGGCTTCGACCGCATCCTGCGGACGCCGGCGCACTTCGAGCGCTTCGCCGGCTCGCGGGTGTTCGTGGAACTGAAAGTGCCCCGCGAGGGTCGGCGTCGTTATACCGGGACGCTGCAGGCCGTGAACGATGCGGGGATCGAGCTCGAGGTGGATCGGCAGAAAGTGGCGGTGGCCTTCGGGGAAATTGGCAAGGCGCGTCTGGCGGGATGAGCCCGCGGGACGCGCGCCGGATGGTGGCAACGGGCGCTTGAGAGGTACGTGGTGAACAAGGAAATCCTGATGGTGGTCGATGCCGTCTCCAACGAGAAGGGTGTCGACAAAGAAGTGATCTTCGAGGCCCTCGAAGCTGCGCTCGCGTCCGCTACCCGCAAGAAGCACGGCGAGGAATGGGACGTGCGCGTCGCTATCGACCGCAAGAGCGGCGACTACGAGACCTTCCGCCGCTGGAAAGTGTTTGCCGACGATTCGACCGAGCTGGAAGTACCCGAGCGCGAGCTGCGCCTGGAAGACGGCCGTGACCTCGATCCGAATGTCGAGATCGGCGGCTTCGTCGAGCAACCGATGGAATCCGTCGGGTTTGGGCGCATCGCCGCACAACAGGCCAAGCAGGTCATCGTGCAGAAGGTACGCGAGGCCGAGCGTGCACAGGTCGTCGATGCCTATCGCGACCGCGTGGGCCAGCTGGTCAGTGGCGTGGTGAAGCGCGTTGACCGCAACGGCATCTACGTCGATCTGGGGAGCAACGCCGAAGGCTTCGTGCCGCGCACCGACATGATTCCGCGCGAGCAGGTCAAGCCGCAGGACCGCATCAAGGCTTTCCTCAAGGAAGTGCGCTCCGAGCCGCGTGGCCCGCAGCTGTTCCTCACCCGCACGGCCCCCGAGTTCCTCATCGAGCTGTTCAAGCTCGAAGTGCCGGAGGTCGGCCAGGGACTGATCCAGATCCTCGGTGCGGCCCGCGATGCGGGTGTGCGCGCCAAGATTGCAGTGCGCAGCAACGATCCGCGCATCGATCCGGTCGGTGCCTGCGTCGGCATGCGCGGATCGCGCGTGCAGGCGGTCTCGAACGAGATCGCCGGCGAGCGCGTGGACATCATCCCCCACGACGAGAATCCCGCCCAGTTCGTGATCAACGCCATGTCACCAGCGGAGGTCATGAGCATCGTGGTGGACGAAGACTCGCACAGCATGGACATCGCGGTGTCGGAGGAGAAGCTGTCGCAGGCCATCGGCCGCGGTGGCCAGAACATCCGCCTCGCCAGCCAGCTGACGGGCTGGGACCTGAACGTGATGACCGAGTCCGACGCTGAAGCCAAGAGCGAGACCGAAGCGAAGGAGCTGGTGCAGAACTTCATGAAGCAGCTCGACGTCGATGAGGATGTCGCGACGATCCTGGCGCAGGAAGGCTTCTCGACCATCGAGGAGATCGCCTACGTGCCGCAGGCCGAGCTGGCGGCCATCGAGGAGTTCGACGAGGACATCGTCAAGGAACTGCGCAATCGCGCGCGCGACGTGTTGCTCACGCAGGCCATCGCGAGCGAGGAGAGCCTCGATCAGTCGATGCCGGCGGACGACCTGTTGCTGCTGGAAGGGATGAGCCCCGATCTGGCGCTCGCTCTCGCACGTCGTGGCGTGCGGACGCGCGAGGATCTGGCGGAGCAGTCCGTGGATGATCTGGCGGACATTGAAGGGCTCGCTGCCGAGGAGGCGGGCAAACTCATCATGACTGCGCGCGCTCCGTGGTTCGAGGCGAGCCATTGAGCGAGGACGGGATATGGCAGAAGTAACGGTTTCCCAATTCGCCGAAGTCCTCAAGGTCCCGGTGGACCGGCTGCTCGTGCAGCTGGACCAGGCCGGAATCAAGGTTGACGGCCCGGACGATCGCATCAGCGACGATGCGAAGCTCGAGCTGCTGACGCATCTGCGTCGCAGCCACGGCAGTGGCGAAGGCGGCGACGCCGCGCCGCGCAAGATCACCCTCAGGCGCAAGACCCAGAGCGAGCTGAAGCTCGCGAGCGCCCAGGGCCGTGCGCGCACGGTGAATGTCGAGGTCCGCCGGCAGCGCACTTACATCAAGCGCGACGTGCTGGAGGAACAGGCACGCCAGCAGCAGGACGAGATCGACGCCAAGCGGCGCGAGCAGGAAGAAGCCGTCCGGCGTGAGACCGAGCGGGTCGAGAACGAGCGTCGCGAGCGCGAACGACTCGAGTCCGAGAACCGTCGGCGCCTGGAAGAGGAACAGGCCAAGAGGAAAGCGCAGGAAGACGCGCGCCGGCAGGCCGAAGAACGTGCCCGTGAGGATGCCGAGCGCCGCGAGCGCGAGCGCGAAGAGCAACTCCAGCAGCAGCAGAAGCGGGCCACGGAGGCGCCGCGCCCCCGGCCGGCAGCCGCCCAGACTCCTCCGCCGGCTTCGGCTTCGCCGGCTTCGGCTCCGGGCGTTACGGCCCCACCGGTGCGCGAACGCCCGGCTGCGTCACCGACCCAGGAGGCCGGTGCCACGCGTTATGGTCGCCAGGAACTGCACGTCGCCGGCGATGTGAGTTCCCGCTACAAGAAGAAGCGCCGTGCCAAGTCCCGGCCGCTGCCCTCCGGTGCCGAAGGCCGGCACGCCTTCGAAATGCCGACTGCACCGGTGGTGCGCGAAGTCAGCATCGGCGAGACCGTAACGGTCGCCGAACTCGCCCAGCGGATGGCCGTGAAGGCCACCGAAGTGATCAAGGTGCTGATGAACGTGGGGGTCATGGCCACGATCAACCAGCCCATCGATCGCGACACCGCCGTGCTGGTCGTGGAGGAGATGGGCCACACGCCGAAAGTGCTGAAAGAGAACCAGATCGAAGAAGATCTGCAGGGTGTACAGGCTACCGAATCGGACGTCGAACCCCGGCCGCCGGTCGTGACCGTGATGGGTCACGTCGACCACGGCAAGACCTCGCTGCTCGACTACATCCGCAGCACCAAGGTCGCTGCCGGTGAAGCGGGTGGTATCACGCAGCACATCGGCGCCTATCACGTACAGACGCCCAAGGGCATGATCACGTTCCTCGATACTCCGGGCCACGCGGCATTCACGGCCATGCGTGCGCGCGGTGCGAAGGCGACGGACGTCGTGGTGCTTGTCGTCGCGGCGGATGACGGAGTCATGCCGCAGACCGTCGAGGCGATTCAACACGCTCGCGCCGCGGGCGTGCCGATCGTCGTGGCGGTCAACAAGATCGACAAGAGCGATGCCGATCCGGACCGGGTTCGCAACGAGCTGGCCAAGCACGATGTGATCGCCGAGGAGTGGGGCGGGCAGAATATTTTCGTCAACGTCTCGGCGCGGACCGGCGCCGGCATCGATCAGCTGCTGGAATCCATCCTGCTGCAGGCCGAAGTGCTGGAGTTGCGCGCGCCGCGCGACGGACTGGCCTCGGGCGTGGTCATCGAGTCGAGCGTTGAGAAGGGCCGCGGTGCGGTTGCCACGGTGCTCGTAAAGCGCGGCACGCTGCGCATGGGCGATCCGATTCTCGCGGGTACTGAATTCGGCCGCGTTCGCGCCATGTTCGACGAGAACGGGCATCCAGTGCAGGATGCTCCGCCGTCCATGCCGGTCGTGGTGTTGGGACTCGCCGGAGCGCCGAACGCCGGCGATGACCTGCTGGTGGTGGAGAGCGAGCGCAAGGCACGCGAGGTCGCGCTGTATCGGCAGGGCAAGTTCCGTGACGTGAAGCTTGCTCGGCAGGCAACTCGCGCGGAAGACGTGTTCTCGCAGATGGGTGAAGCCAAGGCCGGTGTCGTTTCGATTCTCATCAAGGCGGACGTGCAGGGCAGCGCGGAAGCGTTGCGCGAGGCGCTCGACAAGCTGTCGACCGCCGAAGTCCAGGTCAAGGTACTGGGCAGTGGCCTGGGCGGAATCACGGTGTCTGATGTTCAGCTAGCCGCGGCGTCGAAGGCGCTCATCATCGGCTTCAACGTACGCGCCGATGCCGGCGCTCGCGACGCCATCAAGGAGACGGGCGTCGAGGTGCGGTACTACAGCATCATTTACGAGGCCATCGACGATGTGAAGCAGATGATGTCCGGCATGCTGCAGCCGGAGATCAAGGAATCCATCATCGGCATCGCACAGGTGCGCGAGGTGTTCCGCTCCAGCAAGTTCGGCGTAGTCGCCGGCTGCCTGGTCACGGAAGGGCTGGTCAAACGCAACAACCCGATCCGCGTGCTGCGCGACAACGTGGTGATCTTCGAGGGCGCGCTCGAGTCGCTGCGGCGGTTCAAGGACGAGGCCGGCGAAGTCCGGGCCGGCACCGAGTGTGGTATCGGCGTGAAGAACTACCAGGACGTGCGCGTCGGCGACCAGATCGAGTGCTTCTCGCGCGTGGAAGTCGCGCGGACCCTGCAGTAGTGACGCGCGCTCATGTCCGCTGAACCGCAGCGACGGAGGCGGATCGAGTCCGAGATCCAGCGTGTGCTCTCGGAGGTCATCGCGCGCGAGGTCAAGGATCCGCGGGTCGGCAACGTCACGGTCACATCGGTCAGTGTTGCAGCTGACATGGGGGTGGCGCGCGTGTACTTCACGCCCTTCGCCTCGAAGAATCACCCCGAGGATGTGCGGATCGGCCTGACCCGCGCCGGCGGCTTTCTGCGCGGTGAGGTGGGGCGGCGCCTGCGGCTCCGTCACGCACCGCGTCTGGAGTTCGTGCACGATGACACCGCCGACCGCGCAGCTCATCTCACCGGATTGATCGACAGCGCCGTGCGCACGGATCGCGCAACCCACGTGGATGATCCCGCCGCCGCGACCGATTCCGCGGTCACGACCGATCCCGCGGACGCAACCGACGACCCCGGCGAATCCCACGCGCCCGGCGCGGCTGCCACTCGCTATTCCGGCGCCTGATCAGCGGCCTCGCGTGATCAGCGGGATACTGCTGCTCGACAAACCGGCCGGACTGTCATCGAACGCGGCCCTGCAGCGGGTGCGACGCCTGCTGGGGGCGGACAAGGCAGGTCACGTCGGCAGCCTGGACCCACTGGCGACCGGCATGCTGCCTGTCTGCCTGGATGAGGCGACGAAGGTGGCCGGCGACATCCTCGCGGGCCGCAAGCTGTATCGGTTCTCGGTCACACTGGGCACGCGCACGGCGACCGGCGACACCGAAGGCGCAGTCGTCGAAACCGCTGACGTGCCGAAAATCGACTCCGCGCTGCTCCAGAGCGTGCTGGAGCGATTCCACGGCCGCCAGAGCCAGGTTCCGCCCATGTATTCGGCCTTGAAGCGTGACGGCCAGCCGCTCTACAAGCTGGCGCGCGCGGGCATCGAGGTGGAACGCGCACCGCGTGACATCGAGATCACGGCTCTGCGCGTGGCGGGTCGTGCCGAGTCCGTGCTCGATCTCGAAGTGTTATGTTCGAAAGGCACTTACGTGCGCACGCTGGCCGAGGACATCGCCAGAGCATTGGGCACATGCGGCCACGTGACGGCGCTGCGCCGTGTTTATGTTGAACCGTTCGTCGACGCGCCCATGCAGACGCTGGAGCAGATTGCTGCGGTATGCACAAGCGGCCGGCGACCGGCGCTCCTCGCTCCCGACCAGCCGCTGCAGCATCTTGCTGCCGTGAATCTGGATGCGGAGGCGGCGCGGCGGATTCGACACGGACAGGCGGTGCTGGTGCCCGGGGCGCCTCAGGGTGACCGCGTGCGACTCTACGGAGCCGCTGGAGAATTCCTGGGACTGGGCGAGGTCGCCCAGGGTGAAGTCAGGCCGCGCCGCCTGCTGGCGGCACCCGGCTGATCAGCGCCGCGGCCGGCAACGCCCAGCCGATCGGCCAGGTCAGTGAGGTCCCTTGGTGGGAAGCGGTGTGATGGCGCTGGGCACGGGATAGGCCATGCCCCGATCGATGTCCTCGCCACTCATGCCCTGTGTCGGCGGAGCACTGTCACAGCCGCTGCGCGGAATGCGCGTGCCGGTGTATCCGCAGTTGGACATGGTGCTGGATTTTTCGTGTCTGACGTGTGGCCACCCGTTGGCGCAGCCCGCCGTCACTGCTGCGAGCAGCGTCGCAATCATTATTGTTCTGATCATGGCCTCAGTGATGTATGGTGATGGAAGGATCGAGCATCCTGAGCGCATCGCCGACGTTGGTCTGGCCGGTGCGATCGATGTCTTCGCCGGAAATCGACCGGCCTGGAGCGCTGTTGCACTGCCCCGCTTTCGGCGGGATGTGCGAGCCGGTCACCATCGAGCAGTTCGCCTGCGAGGCCAGCGCCTTGGATCTGGCCGTGGCGGAGGCTTCAGGATGGGATGGTGTCCCCGCACACGCTGCGATGCACGCAGCGGCGGCGATGATCGACAAGGTCCGGCAGAAGCTCGTTCTGGGCATCGCGGTCTTCCTCGCGGGCACCCTGATGGTGCACCTGGGGCGCGATGATACGCCAGATGGCCGCGGTTTGAACTTGTGGCCGGACCGTTTCACCGGGTAGAATTCCGCGCTTCCCAAAAGGGCTCTTAAGACAAGCATTTAGGTGTAGGGCGCAATGGCTTTAACCAGTGAGAAGAAAGGCGGGATCGTCGCGCAGTTCCGCCGCGATCCGGCCGATACGGGTTCCCCCGAAGTACAGGTGGCGCTCCTGTCCGAGCGCATCAACGGCCTCGGCGAGCATTTCACGGCACACAAGCGCGATCATTCCTCGCGCCGCGGGCTGGTGAAGCTCGTCAACCAGCGCCGCAAGCTTCTCGATTACCTGAAATCGACCCAACCGCAAAAGTACCAGGAGCTCGTCGAGCGCCTGGGCCTGCGCCGCTGATGCAGGAAACGAGGGCCGCCGCCACCCGCGAGCGGCCCTTGTGCTATTGCCCACCGTCTCCCATTTCGAGGATTGAAGCTTGAGCGCTGTCAGCAAGTCGTTCCCCTACGGTTCCCATACGGTCACGATCGAGTCCGGCGAGATGGCCCGGCAGGCCGAAGGGTCTGTCCGCGTCTCCATGGGCGACACCGTCGTTCTTGTGACCGCCTGCGCGGAGCACACTCCGCGTGCCGGACGTGATTTCTTCCCCTTGACCGTCAACTACGTCGAGAAGACCTACGCGGCCGGGCGGATCCCTGGCGGATTCTTCAAGCGTGAAGGTCGTCCGACCGAGAAGGAGACGCTGACCTCGCGTCTCATCGATCGCCCGATTCGGCCGCTGTTCCCGGACGGCTTCTATAACGACGTGCAGGTCGTGGCCACGGTCATGTCGATGGATCCCGATATCGATGCGGACATTCCTTCGCTGCTGGGCGCCTCCGCCGCACTCGCGATCGCCGGAATTCCGTTCAACGGCCCCATCGGTGCTGCGCGCGTGGGCTGGAAGGACGGCCGCTATCTGCTCAATCCCACCGCGAAGGACCTGACCGAGTCGGCACTGCACCTCGTGGTCGCCGGCACCGAGCAGGCCGTGCTGATGGTGGAGTCGGAGGCCAAGGGCCTCTCCGAGGAAGTCATGCTGGGTGCCGTGGTGTTCGGCCACGAGCAGATGCAGACCGCCATCAAGGCGATCCGCGAGCTCGCCGCGCAGGTCGGCAAGCCGCGCTGGAACTGGCAGGCCACCCCCGACAATCCGGATCTGGTCAGCGCCGTGGCGCTGCACGCCCAGGCGGCTCTCGGCGAGGCTTATTCGATCACCGAGAAGCAGCAGCGTCACAATCGCATCAGCGAGATCAAGGCGCAGACCCTTGCTACCCTGACCGGCGGTGACAGCGCGAAGTGGACCGCGGAGCAGGTCGATGGCGTGCTGTTCAAGCTCGAGAGCAACATCGTGCGTCAGCGCGTGCTCAACGGTGAACCGCGTATCGACGGCCGCGATGCGAAAACGGTCCGCCCGATTACCGTCAAGGTGGGCGTGCTGCCGCGAACCCACGGCTCTGCGCTGTTCACCCGTGGCGAGACCCAGGCGATGGTGGTTACCACGCTCGGCACGACACGCGATGCCCAGATCATCGACGGACTCGACGGCGAACGCCGCGAACCGTTCATGCTGCATTACAACTTCCCGCCGTTCTCCGTGGGCGAGACGGGCATGATGGGTTCGCCGAAGCGCCGCGAGATCGGCCACGGCAATCTCGCCCGGCGCGGCGTCAACGCGGTCATGCCGGACATGGCTACGTTCCCTTACGTCATCCGCGTCGTCTCGGAGATCCTGGAATCCAACGGTTCGAGCTCCATGGCAAGTGTGTGCGGTACCTCGCTGTCGCTCATGGACGCGGGCGTTCCCATCAAGGCGCCGGTTGCTGGCGTGGCGATGGGCCTGGTGCTGGAGGGCAACCGCTTCAAGGTGCTCACCGACATCCTGGGTGACGAGGATCACCTGGGCGACATGGACTTCAAGGTCGCCGGCACGAAGGATGGGATCACCGCCCTGCAGATGGACATCAAGGTCGAGGGCGTCACGCCCGAGATCATGCGCGTGGCCCTCGAGCAGGCCCGCGAGGGCCGATTGCACATCCTGGGCGAGATGAATCGCGTCATCCAGGAGCCGCGCGCCAAGATGTCCGAGTGGGCGCCCTCCATCATCACGCTGAAGATCGACCCGGAGAAGATCCGCGACGTGATCGGCAAGGGTGGCGCGGTGATCCGTCAGATCACCGAGGAAACCGGCACCACCATCGACATCGAGAACGATGGCACCGTGAAGATCGCATCGGTGAGTGGCGCGGCGGGACGCGAAGCGCAGCGGCGCATCGAGCTGATCACCGCCGACGTCGAAGTGGGCCAGGTGTACGAGGGCAAGGTGGCACGCCTGATGGACTTCGGCGCTTTCGTGACCATCCTGCCGGGCCGCGATGGCCTGGTGCACATCTCACAGATCTCCAACGAGCGCGTGGAGCGGGTGAGCGACAAGCTCAAGGAAGGCGATGTGATCCGGGTGAAAGTCCTGGAGGTCGACCGCCAGGGCCGCATCCGTCTGTCCATGCGGGACGTGGACGCAGCCTGACCCCACCGGGCGTCCCGATTCCACGCGGACGCCGGCTCGCGCAGCCACCGCAACGCGGAGGGCGACCGCCCTCCGCGCGATGACCGCTTACTGTTTCTCCATCGGCTCCAGGTCGGAGCGGCCGCGACCCACCGCATTCACCAGCGTGCGGTAGATCTCATCCTGTACCGAGCGCCAGCGCTGGAAGTTGCGCTGCGCCAGGTGGTTCACGGCATCGGCCGATTCGGGGTCCGCGGCGCTCTTCAATCGCTCGCGCGTATCCCGTTGCTGGCTGGCGAAGAGTTTCAGGCTCTGCTCGAGGTAACTGCCGATCATCCCCTGCAGGGCGCCGCCATAACTGCGGATCACCTGCGAGAGGAAGTCGCGGCTCATGAGCGGCTCGCCTCCATGCTCCTGCTCGGCGATCACCTGCAGCAGGATCGAACGCGTAATGTCCTCCTGTGTCTTCTTGTCCATGACCACGAAATCAATTCGATCGACTACCAACCTCCGGATGTCGGAAAGCGTGATGTAACGACTTTCCACGGTGTCATACAAACGCCTGTTCGGATATTTCTTGATCGTGCGAGGTTCGCTCATTCTCTTATGCCCTCGTGTGTATGCAGCACGGTCCCAGTCCCAGGGCGTCAGGATTGGCGCACGACTACCTTAGTCCACTTTGTGAGCTAAACCCAACTTTTTCGCGCGCCGGGTGCGGCGGCGGCAACTTCAGGCGGGTGTAACGGCCGTGACACTGCGCAGGTGGCGGCAGGCAGACACGCGCCAGGCGGCCGTGGCCCATGCGAGCAGCTGCGCGGGCGGGCCGGACTCCAACTCCGCCGGCGGGTGCATGTTGAGCAGTCGTAAAGCAACGCACAGTGTCGCGCCGGCACGGGCGGCATCCAGCGGCACGGCCCGGCGTGACTTGGAGAGTTTGTCCTGGTCCGCGGACAGCACGAGCGGCAGGTGCGCGTAGCGGGGCGTGCGCACGGCGAGTGCTTGCTGCAGTGCAATCTGCCACCCCGTGCTCTCCAGCAGATCCGCACCACGAACCACATCCGTGATGTCCTGGTAGGCATCGTCCACAACCACGGCCAGCTGATACGAGACGATGCCGTCCTTGCGGCGGATCACGAAGTCACCGAGCGTGGCCAGATCGAAGCGACAGCTCCCCTGGATGCGGTCCTCGAACTCGCTGACCTGGGTGTCCCTGACGCGGAATCGTCGGGCCGTGGGTCCGGTGCCACGGGGTCCGTCGCGGCAGGTGCCGGGGTAACCCGTCTCATCGTGGCCCGCGAGTTCGCGCCTCGAGCAGGCACACTCGAAAGTCAGGCCGCGCGACTTGAGCTGATCCGTGACAGCCAGGTAGCGCTGCACGTGCCGGCTCTGATGGAGCACTTCGCCGTCCCATTCGAGCCCGAAGGTTTCGAGGGTGCGCAGGATGCCTGAAGCGCTCCCGGGCACCACGCGAGGCGTGTCGAGGTCCTCCATGCGGACCAGCCACCGGCCACCCTGATGGCGGGCATCCAGGTAGCTGCCGAGCGCGGCAACCAGGGAGCCCAGGTGCAGATCACCGGTGGGAGAGGGCGCGAAGCGCCCGACGTAATGGGAAGGAGCGGCCGGGCGAGGCGATCCGCGATGCGAACCTGCCGCGAGGGAATCGCCGACCGCGTTCCGGTCAGCGGTAGCGGTCGTCTCGATCGCCGTACTGTCGCTCGCGCCGCTCGCGGCGCTCCTGGGCCTCGATGCTCAGAGTGGCCACCGGGCGCGCTTCGAGGCGCTTGATGCCTATCTCTTCGCCCGTCTCCAGGCAGTAGCCGTAGGAGCCGTCCTCGATACGCTTGAGCGCCTCGTCGATCTTGCGGATCAGCTTGCGCTCGCGATCCCGGGTGCGCAGCTCAAGGCTGAATTCCTCTTCCTGCGTGGCCCGGTCGTTCGGATCGGGGAAGTTGGCCGCCTCGTCCTTCATGTGGGAGACGGTGCGGTCCACTTCGACCATCAGGTCCTGCTTCCAGTTGAGCAGGATCTGGCGGAAGTGCTCGAGCTGCTCCTTGCTCATGTACAGCTCGCCGCGCTTGACGATGTACGGCTGTACGTTGCGTGGTCCTGCGAGCAGGCTGCCGGGCTCCAGGGTATCCGCGTCGTCCGCGTCGGGCTGCATGGGCACAGCGCGCGGCGGTACGACTATCTGGCTCGATGCCGCAGGCGGCGTCGGGTGGCTCGCGGCGGCCGCCGTCGGCTCCGCGGCTCGGTGATTCTCGTGGACGGCGTCGGCGGCCCGATGCGGGGACGCAGCCTTCTTCGGCGCAGGCGCGCTCTTGCGCGCGGCGTGGGCGGGTGGAACTGTGCTTGCGCGCTCGGCCGGCTTGCGGGCCACCAGGGGCTTCCGCGCCGGTGGTCGGCTTGCCGCCTTCTTACCCTTCGCAGCCTTCGGCGCGGGTTTCTTGGCCGGCATCATCGCTCCTCAATAAGCCTGTGCCCCTAAGGTGGGGCCCGGTGAAGGACGCGGGATTATACCGGCCGAGGCCCGGAAGTCACGGTCCGTCTGCCGCCCGTGGACAGCGGCCCGTCTAGGGCAACGCGACCGCCGCGGCGGGCTGCCAGCCAGGCTGTCGGCGTTCGACGACGACGGTGGTGTAAATACCGCCGCGCACGTTGAAACGGGCCGTCAGGCGCAGGAAGCGTGGTGTCACGGTGGCGGCCAGCTTGTCCGCGATCTCGTTGGTGACGGCTTCGTGGAAGGCGCCGCGATCACGGAACGACCAGATGTACAACTTCAGCGACTTGAGCTCCACGCACAGCCGCTCCGGCACGTATTCCAGCTCGAGAGTGGCGAAGTCCGGCTGGCCGGTCTTCGGGCACAGGCAGGTGAACTCCGGGATCTGCATCCGGATGGTGTAGTCGCGACCCTCGGGGTTGGCGAAGGTCTCCAGATCGGTGGCACTCGGTGGTGGCATATGCATCGCTCAATCAGTGCCGTTACTTTACACTACGCGATCAACTGACCCTCCTCAGGCGGAGAGTGCGCGCGCAATGCGGCTGACCAAGATCAAGCTCGCCGGTTTCAAGTCCTTCGTCGATCCCACCCAGGTCAGCTTTCCCGGAAACCTCACCGGCGTCGTCGGTCCGAACGGCTGCGGCAAGTCGAACATCATCGACGCGGTGCGCTGGGTCATGGGCGAGCTGTCCGCCAAGCACCTGCGCGGCGACAACATGGCCGATGTCGTGTTCAACGGCTCGGCGGCGCGCAAACCGGTCGGCACGGCCTCCGTCGAGCTGCTGTTCGACAACGCGGACGGCAAGATTTCAGGCCCTTACGCCAGCTACAGCGAAGTCTCGCTGAAGCGCCAGGTCTCGCGGGACGGCTCCTCGTCCTACTTCATCAACGGCGTGCGCTGCCGCCGCAAGGACATCACCAACCTGTTCCTGGGCACGGGCCTGGGCTCGCGAAGCTACGCCATCATCGAACAGGGAATGATCTCGCGCCTCATCGAGGCGAAGACCGAGGACATGCGCTCCTTCGTCGAGGAGGCCGCTGGCATCTCGCGCTACAAGGAGCGGCGCAAGGAGACCGAGAGCCGCATGTCCGAGACGCGCGAGAACCTGGAGCGCCTGCAGGATCTGCGCGATGAGGTCGAGAAGCAGATCCGGCATCTGCAGCGCCAGGCCGCCACGGCGCGCCGCTACCAGGCGTTTCGGGAGCAGGAGCGACGGCTGACCGCCGAACTGCTGGCCCTGAAGCTGCGCGATCTGGACAGCGGCGCGGAAGTGCACGACAGCGCCATGCGCGAGCGCGAGCTGGCGATGCAGGCGGCGCTCGCCGATCAGCGCGGCGCCGAGGCGGCAATCGAGAAGCAGCGGGCCTTCCACACCGAGCAGAGCGAGCGGGTCTCGCTGGTCCAGGGCCGCTATTACGAGGTTGGCGCGGAAATCTCGCGGCTCGAGCAGACGATCCAGCACACTCGCGAACTGCGGGAGCGACAGCGCTCCGACCTCGCGCAGGCGCATGCAACGCTGGCGGAGCTGGCGGCGCACATCGGCCGCGACGAGATCCAGCTCGGTGAGCTGCGCGCGGAAATCGCGCGCCTCGCGCCCGAACTGGAGTCGGGGCAGCGGGCCGAATCCTCCGCCGTCGAGGCGCTCGAGGCCGCCGAACGGCGCCTGCAGGACTGGCAGCAGCGCTGGGAGGAATTCAACCGCGCGCTGGGCGCGGCCGACCAGACCACGCAGGTGGAGCGGGCGCGCATCGAGCAGCTCGAGAATCAGCTGCGACGCCATACCGCGCAGTCGGACCGGCTCGCCCTGGAGCGGGAGTCCCTGCTCGCGCAGGATTCCTCCGACCAGCTGGCCGTTCTGAGAGCGGAGGAGTCGGAGGCTCGTGCGGCCAGCGATGAGCTGACGCGCGCGCTGAACGCGGCCCTGGAGCGAGTTCAGTCTCTGCGGGTCGAGCAGATTGCCGCCGAGAAGCGGCTGGAGGCCTCGCGTGCGGATCGCGAACGCGCGCGCGCCGAGCAGACCTCGCTCGAAGCTGTGCAGCAGGCCGCTCTCACTCACGATGCCGGAAGTGCCATCGAGTGGCTGGCGGGCGCGGGGCTCAGCAAGCAACCACGCGTCGCAGCGGCTCTCGAGGTGCAGAACGGCTGGGAGCGCGCGGTCGAGACGGTGCTCGGGGATTATCTGGAGGCCGTGTGTGTCGAGGGC
>Ga0335069_10008455_pt1 | contig 14725 bp, 8 predicted proteins | sample Lox_Sample_11_FD_206714 | JGI IMG/M metagenome (GOLD analysis project Ga0335069, IMG submission 206714) | Soil microbial communities from Loxahatchee National Wildlife Refuge, Florida, United States - Lox_Sample_1.1 | ecosystem: Environmental > Terrestrial > Soil > Wetlands | place: USA: Florida... | reverse complement strand
AAAGCGCCAGCAGCCCCCAGAACGCATCCACAAAATGCTCGACGTTGCGAATCCTGCTTAGCGCGATGGCCTTCGCCAGCTTGTCCGGCGGCAAGTGATACGCCTGCTGCGGCGTGTGCGCGGCCTGCGCCTGCGCTCCCGTCGGCGCCCCCCCTGCCTGCTGTCCTAATCCCGCCACCGAACCCAATCCAACCCCAAAAACCGCCAGTACCAGCGCGCGAAACATTCGCATCCCATGAACTCCTTCCTACCGTCCCATCTGCGACAATCAAGGCTGTATCCGCTTAATCCATCGCCGCCAATCTATGCCACACCATTCTCTCTCGCGCAGTCTCCTCTTCCTGAGCCTTGGCGTCTTCGTTCTCCCGTCTGCCCCCTGCGCTCTTGCCGCGGATCATCCAGGCCAACCCGCTGTCCCTGTACTGTTGGACGCCATGACCACCGAGTTGCAGCGCGCCTTCACCTCGCTTGGCCATGGTCCTGCCGCATCCAATGCCCCACAGCTGCCGCCCTACTTCCTTAGCTACTCCGTCAGCGACTCCAGCGCCATCGTCATCCGCGCCCAATACGGCGCTCTCGCCGCCACCGGCGCCAACCACCTCCGCATGGCCGACGTTCAGGTCCGCGTCGGTTCGCCGAAGCTCGACAACACGCACGGCGACCACCGCGGCTCCGCCATCAACACCGTCGAACTTCCCCTCACCGACGACCGCGACGCCATCGCCCGCTCCCTCTGGGTCGCAACCAACGGCGGCTACGGCAACGCCATCGATAACTATCTCCGCGTCCAGACCGAAGCCCAGGTTCGCGCCAAAGAAGAAGACACATCTCCCGACTTCGCAGCCGAACCGCCCCAGGTCTCCATCGCCAAACCCGCGCCATCTGTTTCCATCGATCTTCCCGCGTGGGAACAGCGTGTCCGCGACCTCTCGCGCACCTTCCGCGACTACCCCGGCGTCTATCGCAACATCGTGATCCTCAGCGTCCAGAACGAAACCAGCTATTTCGTCTCGTCCGAGAGCTCGCGCATCGTCGCTCCCCACCAACAGGCGCGCCTCGTCATCCTCGCTGTCACCCGCGCCGACGACGGCATGGATCTGTTCCGCGATCAGACCTTCGAAGCCGAAACCGCAGACGGCCTTCCCTCACAGTCTGCTCTTGAATCCGCCGCCCGCGCTCTTGGCCAAAGCCTCGAAGCCCTCCGCAAAGCCCCCGTCACCGAACCCTTCGATGGACCCGCCATCCTCTCCGGCCGCGCCTCTGCTGTCTTCTTTCACGAAGTGCTCGGCCATCGCCTCGAGGGCCAGCGCCAGCGCGGCGACGACGAGGGCCAGACCTTCACCAAAGAAGTGGGCAAGGATGTCCTGCCCAGCTTCCTCTCTGTCGCTGACGACCCCACGCGCACCACCTACAACAAGACCTGGCTCAGCGGCAGCTACCAGTACGACGACGAAGGCCAGCGTGCCCAGCGCGTCGCGCTCATCCAGGACGGCGTCCTCAAGACCTTCCTCATGTCCCGCCTGCCCATCGCCAGCTTCGCCGAATCCAACGGCCACGGCCGCGCCCAAACCGGCCGCATGCCCACCGGCCGCCAGGGCAATCTCATCGTCACCTCCACTAAAACCGTTTCCGACAGCGCGCTGCGCCAGCAATTGATCGACGAAGCCAAAAAGCAGGGCAAACCCTACGGCCTCTACTTCGAAGACATCTCCTCCGGCTTCGCCGTCACCCAGCGCAGCTCACCGCAGGCCTTCCAGGTGATCCCGCTGGTCGTCTACCGCGTCTACGTCGACGGCCGGCCCGACGAGTTAGTGCGCGGCGTCGCCATTGTCGGCACCCCGCTTGCCGCTATGAAGCGCATCCTCGCCACCAGCGACAACCCCGAAGTCTTCAACGGCGAGTGCGGCGCCGAGTCCGGCACCGTCCCTGTCAGTGCCGTCGCTCCCGCCATGCTCCTCAGCGAAATCGAAACCCAGCGCCAGCCGCAGGGCATCGACCGCCCGCCGATTCTACCCATCCCCTCCGCGCCCGCAACAAAGGAGGCCCAATGAACATCTTCGGCCTCTCTGCTCCAGAAATGAGCTGCTCGTCGATGCGCAGCATCTTGTCGAGCAGGGACTCTTCACAGCCTGGGCAGTGTCATCCTGAGCGGAGCACGCCTGGGGCCCCAATCGCACCTGAGTGCGATCGGGGTAAGCGTAGCGAAGGATCTGCTGTTCGCAACTTCTTCCTGACCATGCCTCTCCGCACCTGCGCATTCTCGCTCCTCGCGCTCCTCTGTTCCGCTTCTGCCCTCGCCCAATCCACCCGGCACGACGCCGAGCAAGATAAAATCCTCGCCGCCATGCTCGCGGAGCTCGACCGCAGCGTCGCTCAGCTCCAACTCGCGGGCTTCCAGAAACCCTTCTTCATCCAGTACCGCGTCGAAGACATCGACGACTTCGAAACCCGCGCCACTTTTGGAGCCACCCAGGGCGCCACCCACAATCATGGCCGCGTCGCCCGCGTCACCGTCCTCGTCGGGGACTACAAGACCGACAGCTCCGGCGGTCGCGGCGATGGCGCCATCGAAATGGCCTCCGTCGACGACGACCCCATCGCCCTGCGCTCCACGCTCTGGGCCGCCACCGATCAGGCCTACAAAAGTGCCCTCGCCGCCTACGCGCAGAAGCAGGCGGCGCTCAAGCAGGTCGAAACTCCACCCCAGGCGGACGACTTCAGCCACGAGAATCCCCTGGTCTCGCTCGCCGCGCCCCAAACCCTCCAACTCGACGAATCCGCCTGGCAAACGCGGGTCGCCCACGACAGCGGCCTCTTTCGCACCGAGCCTTCGCTCAAATCCATCGCGCCCGCCATTGAATACTCCAACGCGGCCTTCCACGCGCGCGTCACCACAACGCGCCTTGTCAACAGCGAAGGCGCCATCGTCCGCAAGTCCGCCTCAAGCTACCAGGAAAGCTTCGGCGTAGGCCTGCAGGCCGAGGATGGCATGCGTCTTGATCGCTCCTACGCCACCAGCGGTGTCACCCTCGCCGACCTTGACGCGCCCAGCGCCTTCTCCGATCGCGTCATCAAGCTCACCGCTTCGCTCGATGCCCTGCGCCGCGCTCCGCTCGTCGACGAGGAGTATCACGGGCCCGTTCTATTGAGCCCCGACGCAGGCGCCGACACCCTGCATCAGCTCATCGGCGGTGCCGTCCTCGCCACGCGCCCGCGCCTCGGCACAGAAGCCCGCACCAACGGCCCTTTCGCCTCGAGCTTCCACGCCCGCGTCCTTCCCGACTTTCTCGACGTCACCGACGACCCCGGCCTTAAGACCCTCAACGGCAAACACCTCGTCGGTGCTTACGACATCGACGACGAAGGCGTCCCCGCTCAATCCGTCGACCTCATCGCCGCCGGCCGTCTCCAAAACTACCTCATCGGCCGTCAGCCCGTGCGCGACTTCCCGCAATCGAACGGCCACGGCCGCGCCGCCATCTCCGGCCCCGCCCGTCCCTCCATCGCCGTCCTCAAGGTCACGGCCAAAGAGGGCCTTAGCGCCGACGACCTCAACAAGAAACTCCTCACCATGGCCAAGGATCGCGATCTCAAATCCGTCTACTACGTCGAAACCCTCGGCGGCCCGCTCACACCACGCCTTCTCTATCGCGTCAATCAGGATGGTTCGCGCCAGCTCGTTCGCGGCGCGCGCCTCGCCGATCTCGACCAGCGCGCACTGCGATCGAGCATCGAAGCCGCCGGCAAAGATCTCTGGATCGCCAACTACGCCGGCGAAATCCCCGAGACCGTCCTCGCCCCCGCACTCCTGCTCGACGACATCACCATCCGCCGCGCCAACGAGAAAAACGACAAGCTCCCTTTCTACCCCGCGCCGAACTGATCTGCGGAGAAGGGGTAGGTCTCATCCATCGAACTCCAGAAGTTAGCTTAAACAGTTCCCCTCCAATGATGGATGTATCTGTTCCCTGTTCCCTGTTCCCTGTTCCCTGTTCCCTGTTCCCTGTTCCCTCCGGGGTCCCCGGCGACAGGTCCTCCTCGCTGGGGTGGCTGTTCCCTGCTTTACTGCTTCTTCAGCACCGCCGTCCCGCGCTCATCGTTCACAATCGCCGACTCCAGCCTGCGATAATCCCCTGCCCGCGCCGCCGGAATCTCCACCGAGCGCACCACATATTCGCGCTCGTAGTGCAGCACATTCCCCTTCGCCGTCGCCGCTGCATGATAGCTGGCAAAGTCAAGATCAAGGTCGACCGGGTCGGGCATCTCATCCACCACGTACCCCGCCGGCAGCGTCACATCGAAGCTGTCGTGCCAGCGCCCCGGATGTCCCACCTCAATCGGATACACGCGGGGCCCGCCTTCCATAATGTCCGGCGCCGGATGCGCATGGCTTCCCACGATGCGCGGCCGCACCAACAACAACGGCCCCGACGAATGCGCATACGTCGCCGCCTCGAAATGCAGATCGAGCTTCAACGGCTGATCCAGGTCCTGCGCGCCTTTGAACTCGTAGCTCTTGAATGCAACTGCCGGCAGATCCGCCGCAATCCGCTTCTCCAGCGTCTCGCGAATCTCCTTCGCATCGTTGTCCTTCACAAACCAGCGCTCGTCCGTTGCATCGCCCCCGGTGTACGTCTCGTGCACATCGCCCGTCAGCCCGCCATCCGCTGCCAGAACAAATTCCCCCTCCCGCACCAGCCCGGCCGACTCCGGCTTGAGCACCGGCATCTCCAGCGCCTGGCTCTCCGCTCCATCCGAGATATTGCCCCACGCCCCCTGCAACGCCGGCCGGATCAGCCCCACCGGCGTCTCCTCGTCCGTCGGATCGAAGATCAACAGATTCTTTCCGCTCGCCGTCTTCACCCGCGCCATCAGCCGAGCATCCGTCGTCCCATCCGGCAGTTCAATCGCCGTGATCATGTGATTGCCTGTCAGCGACGGAGCACCGGGATCGATCACTCCCCGCCTGCTATCCACGTGCAGGTAGTACGCGCGAATCCCCAACGGCTGCAGCATCGCAATCAGCAGAGTCGTCTTGTCTTTGCAATCACCGTATTTGTTGCGAAAGATCTCCCCCGCATAATGCGCCTGCCACCCGCCGATCCCCTTCGCCACAATGAAATACCGTACGTTCTTCTGGATGTAGTCCGTAATCCTGCTCAGCTTCGTGTAGAGATCGGGCGCACCTGCGGTCAGTTCCTTCGCCTTCGCCTCGATCTCCGGCGTGGGGTCCGCTCGATGCTCTTCCAGCTTCCCCTGCCACTCGCCCAACGCGCGCCATTGATTCTCCGCGCCCTTCACAGCCGAGTCGCCCCACTTCACCGACATCCGCGCCGCCAACGCCCGCCACGGCGGCGTTGCGTGTATGTTTTCCAGATCCAGCGCCGGAACATCCTTGAGCTCCCAGCGCAGATGATTGCCCGCCAACTCTGCCGGTTTCACCGGTACAAAATGTGCCCACGCGTCCGCATAGTGCCCGCCCGGCGGCAGCGCCAGTTCCAAAGCTTCAAACGCAATCGGAATCGACGACTGAATCTCCCACTCTCCTTCGGTCATGTATGGACGAAGCTGCTCCTCCGTCTCGCACACCACCACCGAGCCCGGATCGCTCCCCGGCGGATTCACCGTCCGAATCCTCTCCGTGAACTGCAGGACCGGCGCGTCATACGCACCGTGATCCGCAAAGTCGCTCTCCATCGCCTGTAACTGCCGGCCATCCGCCGTGAAAGTCCATGAGCGAAAGAAATTCAGCTTCTCATCCACGTCGTAGTCGATCGAGCAGTGCGAATACTCCCGCCCCTGCGGCTTCAGAATGCGGATCGCCTCGCGCTCGCGCTCCACCGCGCGGTTGTTATCGTCCACCGTGATCAGGTACTCGTCGAACAGAACCACGGCCGGCGCACCCTTGGCCGACTCCGGAGTCGGCGTCTTCGCAGCATCTACTGCCCACTGCGGTGCCGGCTCCGGCTTTTCGCGCGCAAAACCAAATGCCCCCGCCGTCCCCAACAGCGCGCTCACAAGGGGCACATAGGCGCCTCGCATCGCCTAGTTCCCCTTCGTCGTCGCGGCGGCCGTCAACACCAGTTGCTGCTGCTCCTCTGCGGCCACCTTTTGATAGAACCCACGCAGATTCCCATACTCCTGCGGGTTCACAAACGTGAATCCACGCACCATCTCATCGGCAATCGTCACCTGATTCTGTTCCACTGTGCTCTTCGCCACATACACCGCCTTGCCCTCCCACGGAATCTTCGCATCCTGCGGCTTTCCTTCCACCGCAAGCGTCGGCGGGAACGTGTACACGATCTCGTCCGAGACCTTCTCTCCGAAATGCATATCCACCGGCGTCAGCCGCTTTTCCTCCTGCACAAACGGTTCATGCTCGCGCGTCTGGAAGAAGAATCCCGGAATCAACAATCGCTTCGAAGTCGCAGTCCCCAGTGTCCCCGAAACCTTGCATACCGCCATCAGATTCGAATCCGGATCGTTGATCGCGATGAAGTGATCCAGATGCCCTTCCACACCCTCCGGCAGCATCGATTGCAACCACCGGTCAAAGCTCTTCTTCACCTCCTCGTCATCGTTGCGTAGCGCGCTCTGCCGCCACCGCACAGCCTCCTGCCCGCTCATGACCAATCGCAGATTCCCCGTCACGCCCCCCTGCGCATCCACCGTCAGGCTGCCCATGCGCGTCAGTTCGTTGCCCGTATAGGCCACCGCAGGAGTGGACTGCAACCCACGCCCCCCGTTGCTCTGCCGAATTCCGAGAGCGCTGGCATGCGTCCAGCGAAGCGTCTCAAAAGGACACATCTTTTCGCCCGGATCGAGAAAGATCTCTTTCCCTCCCGAACTCAGGATGATCAAATCATCGTCCAGCTGATCGAAGTTCAAATAGCCCGGAGAAAAGAACCCCCGATCGCGATTGACAACCTTCATGTCGTAGGCCGTCAATCCGGCTGCCCGCAACATCGCCAGGTAGAGCAGCGTAATGTCCTCGCTCGATCCGCTCTTCTGCTTCCACGTGTCCTCGGCGCGCCTCGCCTCACGCAATCCCAATTGCTTCAGCTCGGCATGCCCCTTCGCGCGCGAGAAATCCGTATTGTCCAGCGCCTGCACGGCCTTGTACAGCTTGCGCGCCTTGTCCAATTCACTGTCGCCTGGAGCAACAATGCCCGCCACCGCCTCCTGAATCGGCTTCGTCGGCTCCGCAAAGTGATCCACATCCTTCGACCACCGCTTCGCTTGCACAACCCAGTAATCCGTCATGTCCGTCGCGCTCTGGTAATAGAACAAGACGTGATACAGCACCGTATCGAGTGGCGGCATCCACTCTTCGCGCGGAATCGGCGGCACATCCGAGATATCAACCGTATAGCGCCCCACGGCATCGCTCGTCACCTTCACGTCTGGCGGCAGCACATTGGTCCAGATCAGTGCATTGACCTTGTTCCCTTTGGAATCCACCAGGATCTGGCTCGTCGCGTTGTCCATCCCACGCATGAATGCCTTGAACGGCGTAAATGCGTAATGCGCCTTGTGCACAAAGTACGGCCGCTGAATCTCCCACAACGGCGACGAGTAGTGGTTGTCGTCGTACCGGACCTGGTAGCTGTACTCCAAAATGCTGCCCACCTCGACGCTCGGCAACGTAAACACCTTCCGGCTGAACTGCCTATCAGCCGTCTTGCTGCTCAACAGATCCTCCGGCTTGCCTTCCAGAGGAATCACCGTTCCGTCCGCGTGAATCGTCCGCCCTTTGATGTCCGTCACTTTAAAGTCGCCGCGCTCGTAGGGAATCTCGACGGTCGCCAGTTCCTTTCCCTTCTCTTGCAGCACCTTCACACGCGCATAAAAGCTCTGGTAGTGCAGCGGATCGTTGGTCACTTCCTCGACATTGAGGTACACCGCCGCCGCCCCCGGCGCCTTCGGGTCCTCCGTCATCTGAAGCTCTTCTTTGGTTGGGTCCTGAAACTGCGCCAGCAGTGAAGTGGGAGTCAGAAGGTAGAAGGAGAACAAGACAAGAAAAACCAAGGCCCTGGGCCGCATGGACGCGCATCTTTCCTCCGAAACCGGATCCAATTTGAGGGAAGGTGATTTCGGAAGGACGATTCTACCCCCGGTCCCCGTTTACGACCAGAGCACGACCGGGCTATTGATTCTTCTATAAATATCCCCGCAACAGAACAAATCCCCCAACAAGGTTGTATCCGGTCCCTGTTCCCTCCGAGGTCCCCGGCGACAGGTCCTCCTCGCTCGGGTGGCTGTTGCCTGCCTCTTCAGTCCAACCGCGTCAAATACGCGTCGCCCTCAGTCGGCCGCACCCTCCGCATGATCTGCTCCGCCAGCGCGCGCTCGTCCCCATGCGGCCGGATCCGCACCCAGTAGCTCGCCTCGCCGGGAAACTCAATCACATTCGCATCCGGATACGCCCGAAGCAGCGCCGCCTTCATCCGCTCGGCCTTCTGCTCGCTCTTGTACGCGCCGATCTGTACGCACCAGCGCCCACCCACATCCATCGGCTTCGGCGTCTCATACACATCGATCCGCACCGGCGCGGTCCCCATGCGATAGAGGCCAATCGCCTTTGCGGACGCAATCGTCACGTCCAGATTTTTGTCCGGCACAAACGGTCCTCGATCGCTGATCCGCATCGCCGATGCCTGCTGCGTTTTCAGGTTCGTCACCACAATCAGCGATCCCATCGGCAGCGTACGATGCGCCGCCGTCAACGCATCGTCCCGAAACACCTCGCCGTTCGCGGCCCTCCGCCCCTTGTATGGTGCCGTGTACCAGGTCGCCGCCCCCATCTCGCTGAAAATCGGCCGGTGATCCTGGATGAACTCCCTGTCCTCTTCGCTCACACCGCCATCGGGCAGTTCCGTAATCGGAATCCGCCCTCGATTTGACGCCTCTGAGACGGTAGGCTCAGAAGCCGCCGGCTGCGCAATCGCCGGTGCCGTCGTCCGCGTCTTGGCCACATTCTGCTTGTGCCCGCAACCGGCCGCCAGCAACACTGCGACCATCAGTCCTGCAGAACCAACCCGGCCCAGCCTTCGCGCCTCATCTGCATCCATCAGGTCTTCGGCCCTCCCGGCTTCTGCTCCATCCTGTCCGCCAGATTCCTCAACGTGTCCGAAACCTTGCGCATCGCCGTGATCGACTCGGCCCGCACCTGCGGAATCACCGCGTCGTTCACATACGCCACAGCATGCCGGAGTTCCATTTCGATCAACTCCATCGCTTCTTCCAGCCGATGCCCCACACCTGCGGGTCCCGGCGGTGGCGGAGGTGGATAAGAGCCCATATGCCTTCCTCGCTTTCCAGTCTCCGCACCTCCTCGGCAAGCGTCAATTCCACCTGCCGGCAAGGTGCCCCGATCGTCAACAGAGACTTCGATGCCAGCGAATACGTCCCAGCCGTTTCTCCCGTTCCCTGTGACCTTCCATGAAAAAATCGCGTCTGACGTAAAGAACAGTCGCGCTTTACCTTGCCATGACCAAGGCCCGAGATTTCCATTCCTTCTCACGGCCCAGGCCGGCGGATTGCGCGACAATGCATCCAACCCAGCAGCCACAAAGGACCCGGCATTTGCGAGTGCAGCCTACCCAGACCCGCAGCTTTCTCGTCTGCCGAATCCGTCGTACCCAGCCTGCATGCCGCACCGCGAATTGGATCGCCCGCGGTCCTTGCCTTGCCCTCGCCGCCGCTTTCGCCACACTGATCTCGCCGGCGCAAACTCAAACTGCTCCCCAACTCCCCGATGCGCCCAGCGCTCAACGTGCCGCGCCCGCACCCCTGCCTTCCGCTGGAGCCTGCCAGGTGCGCACCATTGGCGGAAACGTCGCGACGATCGGCGCCGTTGAAGCTCTTTACCACGCCGGCTTCGGCGATGTCGACGTTCACCTCGTGCACCAGCCCTTCCGGATGTCGGTCCCCTGCCCCCTCTACATCCCCATCGTCGACTGGTACACCCGCTTCGCCAACGGCCCCCAGGTCAAGCCGCTCACTCCCAAAGAAAAAGCCTGGCTCGCCGTCCGCAACGTCGGCGATCCCTTCAACGCCGTCACGATTCTCGGCACCTCCGGCATCGGCATCGCCGCCGACTCCCACTCCCCCTACGGCCCCGGCTTCCCCGGCTTCGGCAAAAGCGTCGGCGTCGCCTACTCCCAGGACATGACCGGCGAATTCTTCGGCACCTTTCTCATCCCTTCAGTCATGCACCAGGATCCCCACTACCACCGCGAACCCGACGCTTCGATCTTCCATCGCGCTCTCCACTGCGCCACCCAGATCTTCTGGACCCAGGGCGACAACGGCAAGGGCATGATCAACTATGCCGACCTGGTCGGCTTCGCCATCGACGACGAAGTCAGCAACCTCTACGTCCCCGGCCGCGAAACCAACCTCCCTGCCAGCGCCCAGCGCTACGCCATCGGCCTAGCCCTTGCCCCCACCGACAACCTCATCACCGAGTTCCTCCCCGACGTCGCCCGCCGCATCCACATCCGCGTCATCTTCATCCAGCGCATCATCAACCAGGTCGCCAAAACCGACAACCCCGGCACTTCGTAGCCATCGTTCCTCCCCGAGCCTCGAGCAGAATCACAACGCGCTGCAACGTGTATCACAGACTCAACTTTGCGGTGCTTCTACGATTAGCCCCCCGGAGGCGGGGCCATGTCGTTTTCGTTGCGTCTCTCACAAATTGCAATATCGTTCCTCCTCTGCCTCATCGCATATGCACCGCCAGCGCTCGCTCAGAACACCGCACCCAACCAATGGACCTGGATGGGCGGGAACAACGGGGCGAGCCGCTCGAGCCCCGTGCCGAGCGAGCATGGCTCGTTGGGAACCTTCTCGCCCGGAAACGCCCCCGGTGGTTTGTATGACGCCGCAGGTTGGACTGACCGCAAAGGGAACCTTTGGTTATTTGGCGGATTAGGCTACTACCAGGTCCAAAGCGGCTCCGCTTGCGGTCCAGGCGGGTATCCCTGTTCTCCAACCTATACAGACTATGATTCTTATTCCAACGAGCTGTGGGAGTTCAATCCGTCGATAAACGAGTGGGCGTGGATGGGCGGACAGTTCTGGGCCAATTGTTCCGGCACCCTCTGTGCCTCACCTGGAGTGTATGGCACCCTCGGAGTGTCCGCCACCGGGAATACTCCTGGCGGTCGCAGCGGCGCCGCAAGCTGGACAGATAAAAGCGGGAATTTCTGGCTCTTCGGTGGAAATGGCGCCGATGTCCATGGCAACCTCGGCTATCTGAACGACCTTTGGAAGTTCGATCCCTCCATCAACGGCTGGACATGGATGGGAGGAGAAAACCACCTTGGGAGCACGTGCGGTGAACTCGGCCAAGCTACTGTCTGTGGCCAGCCTGGGGTGTACGGAACATTAGGGACGCCCGCTCCAGGAAACATCCCCGGAAGCCGCAGCGGTGCGTCGACCTGGACCGATTCCAGCGGCAATCTCTGGCTCTTTGGGGGTTTGAGCTGGGATGCGTCAGGGACATTCGGCTCGCTTAATGACCTTTGGATATTCAATCCTTCCACGAACGAGTGGACATGGATGAGTGGCGGCAGTGAAATAGGCAGCAACTGCGCGACAGTCAATGGGGCCACAATGTGTGGCCTGCCGGGAGTGTATGGAACGTTAGGGGCGTCTGCTGCTGGGTATGTCCCCGCCGGCCGCAGCTTCGCATCGAGCTGGACCGATGGCAGCGGCAATTTCTGGTTATACGGAGGTTGGGTTTTTGCCTTCAACTTCCTCTCTGGCTCCGGTTCACCCCCAGACAACTTAGATAATGCCGCCGAGGACTTCTGGATGTTCAATCCATCCACGAATGAATGGGCATGGATGGGCGGAAACATGTCGTGGTACGAGTCCGGAGTCTACGGTACCCCGGGTGTTCCTGCCGCTGGAAACTCTCCCGATCTCTCCTTTGACTCGACCGCCTGGACCGACAGCACCGGCAATTTCTGGCTCTTTGAAAGTGAGAATTCATGCTCTCTTTGGGAGTTCATTCCTTCTACGAATGAATGGGCATGGATGGGTGGAAGCAATGACGTTTGCGGGGGAGAAAGCGTTTGGGGCGTCTTGGGAACGCCCGCAGCGGAAAATTTTCCCGGCTTCCGCAAGGGCGCTGCAGGATGGACCGATAGCAGCGGAAATCTGTGGCTGTTTGGAGGTGATTTCGACGGACTCGGCGTTTTCAACGATTTGTGGGTCTATCAGCCGCATCCACAGGCGGCCACGCCGGTCTTCAGCGTGGCACCCGGAAACTACTCTAGCGCCCAGATGGTAACCATCAGCGATGCAACACCGGAAGCGTTGGTTTACTACACCACCGATGGAACAACGCCCAGAAGCGGCTCGACGCAGTACGTGGGCGCGATCACAGTATCGGCCACGGAGACCGTTCAGGCTATCGCGATCGCTCCAGATTTCCTCACCAGCGCGGTCTCGTCGGCAACGTATGTGATCAATCCGCCGGATTTCTCGGTTGCAGCGTCACCTGCATCCTTCACGGTAACCGCTGGCCAAAGTGGGACAACCTCCATCTCTGTCACGCCGGCGAACGGATTCAACTCCGCCATCTCCTTCGCCTGCTCCGGCCTGCCTGCAGGTGCGTCATGTACCTTCTCTCCTGCCACCGTCACACTCTCGGGCTCTTCAGCCTCGACGACCCTCACGATCGCCACCTCGGCTACCGCCGCTCTAAGCCGCAATCAACGCTCGCTCCTTCCTATCGCGGCATTCGCCTTGACCTTCCTCTGGCTGAGCTTCCCAAACCGTCGCAGTCGCCGCATGTTCGTCCTGCTCGCGATCAGCGCGGCGGGTCTCTCCCTACTCAGTGCCTGTGGCGGTGGAGGCTCCGGTTCCGGCTCTGCCGGGGGTGGAGGTGGCAGTAAACCGGCTACGTCCACCATCACCATCACTGCATCGTCCGGCTCGCTGCAGCACACCGCGACCATCTCTCTCACCGTAAACTGAAGCATCCAAACCAACATCCTGTGCGAACGGGCCGCCCATTCGCACAGGCTTTCTTCCCCACTCACCCCCCAATTTCCCCATTCGCTGCACTTTCGTTGGCTTGACTCGCCCCCCTCATTACCCTAGGAACGTCTTTTCAGGTTCCGGATTGGGGACCTGCCGTTCGACCACTGGCCTCGCGCCATTCCTAATCAAGCCATCTTTCTCTCAAGGAGATCGCGATTCATGTCCAAAGCCGTCAAGTATGCAGAAAAAGTCGCCGTCTACGGCGCAAAAGCCGCCTGGGTCGTCTTCGAGCGCCTGAATCGCATCAGCCCCAACCCCTCCTTCACCCCCAAGTGGTCCGAAAAACCGCTCCTGAAGTCCTACCAGAAGGAAAAGCCGCCCCTCGGCTGGCCCCGCACCACGGATTCCCTCTGTCCCAAGTGCGTCCCCGAAATCCGCCAGCAGATCCTCGACGGCAAACTGCCCCACGAAGTCCTGCTCAACGAAAAAGTCGGCGAAATCAAGGCCCAGATCATCGAGCGCGACGGCAAAATCCTCATGGTCAAGGACTGCCCTAAGCACGGCCACTTCGAAGACGTCATGTCCATCGACCCGGCTTTCTTCAAGCACCTCGAAGAGTCCTTCCCCGGCCGCGACATCCGCGCCCACGGCGCCACCGCCGACAAGCAGCACAACCACGGCACCTCCACCGTCACCCATGGCCGCGGCTCGGTCCTCACCATCGACCTCACCAACCGCTGCAACATGATGTGCGATCCCTGCTTCATGGACGCCAACCAGGTCGGCTTCGTCCACGAACTCACCTGGGACGAGATCAAGACCATGCTCGACAACGCCGTGAACATGAAGCCCCGGCGCCAGATGAGCGTGCAGTTCTCCGGCGGCGAGCCCACCCTCTCGCCCTACTTCCTCGACGCCGTCGCCTACGCCCGCAAGGTCGGCTACAACTCCGTCCAGGCCGCGTCCAACGGCATCGAATTCGCCAAGTCCAAAGAGCTCTGCCGCGCCGCAGCCGAAGCCGGCCTCCGCTACGTCTATCTCCAATTCGACGGCATCGGCAACGCTGCCAACTCCCATCGCAAGGTCGGCAACCTCTTCGATGTGAAGCTCCAGGCCATCAACAACCTGCACGAAGCCGGCGTCGAAATCGTCCCCGTGACGACCATCATCAACGGCATTAACAACGAACAAGTCGGCCGCATCATCGAGTTCGCACTCGACAACCCCAAGAAAATCTCCTTCCTCTCCTTCCAGCCCGTTTCGTTCACGGGCCGCGACGAGGACATCACCGACGACCGCCGCTTCGCACAGCGCTACACCCTCTCGCACATGGCCCACGACGTCAAAAGCCAGGTCGGCCTCGGCGAGCCCGCGCGCGACTGGTTCCCCATCTCCTTCATGAGCACCTTCTCTGACTGGGCCGACCTCGTGCATGGACCTTCCGCCGAATGGGGCCAGCTCTCCTGCGGATGCCATCCCAACTGCGGCATCGGCATGGCTCTGATGATCGATAAGGAAACCAAGGAAGCCGCGCCCGTCACCGCCTTCCTCCACATGGATCAGGTCGCCAAGGATCTGGCCAAGGTCAATGACGCCGCCCGCGGCAAGTGGCTCTCGGTCATCGGATTCGGCCTCGCCCTGCTCCGCAACTACGATCCGTTCCAGGCGCCCACCCACTTCAAGATCACGGACATGCTCAAGAAGATGGACAAGACTTTCAACG
>Ga0335069_10008454_pt1 | contig 14725 bp, 14 predicted proteins | sample Lox_Sample_11_FD_206714 | JGI IMG/M metagenome (GOLD analysis project Ga0335069, IMG submission 206714) | Soil microbial communities from Loxahatchee National Wildlife Refuge, Florida, United States - Lox_Sample_1.1 | ecosystem: Environmental > Terrestrial > Soil > Wetlands | place: USA... | reverse complement strand
CCAACTGACCGGCACCGGCGGGCATACGCTGGCGGGATCGCCCCTCGACGGCGGGACCGCAACCGCGCCGGTATCGAGCTGGCCGGTTCAGGTGCGCGTGGCCGTCGAGAACTCCGACGCGCCGGCGGCGTGGTATGGATCGCTTCCGCTCTACCTGTTCGTGATCCTGGGCCCGGCGGTCGTGGGCGCGTGGCTGGCGGTCGTCTTCGTGGGCGAGTTCGAGCGCCGCGCCCGGGCGTCGCGGGCGATCCGCGCGCTGCGCTCCATCCATCCCGCCGAGGCGAGGCTGCTGGTGCGCCTGGCCAATGCCGAGCGGCAGGCAGCGGAATCCGCGCGCTCCAAGACCGAATTCATCGCCCATATGAGTCATGAGCTGCGCACACCGTTGAACGCCATCATCGGCTTTGCCGAAGTGATCGAGCGCGGCTTCTACGGCCCCGTCGGCCACCGCAAGTACATCGAATACGCCCGCGACATCGGCCTGTCCGGCCGCCACCTGCACGGCAAGATCACAGACATCCTGGAATTCGCCGATCTGGAGGCGGGCCGCTATCCGCTGAGGCCCGTCGACTTCGACGTTGCCGAACTTGTGGGCGCCTGCGTCAGCGAGAGCGCGGGGCGCGCTTTTGGCCGCCGCATCGCCCTGCACATGCTTCCCGCCGCGCCGGCCCAAGTGCAAGCCGATCCGATGGCCGTCCGCCGGATCATGATGAACCTGTTGTCAAACGCCCTCATCTACACACCGGAAGGCGGGCGCGTGCGGGTCGCCGTGCGTGAAGAAGAAGGGGCGATCGCGGTGACGGTGTCCGATTCCGGCGGCGGCTTCACGGCAGACGAACGCGCCGACGCCGGCACCGCCTTCCGCCGCTTCGAGCGCGTGGGCGTTTCGACCGGCACCGGACTGGGTCTTGCCATCGTCGTGGCGCTGGCGCGGCGCATGGGCGGGGCGCTGGTCCTCTCCGGCGCAACCAACGAGGGCACGTCGGCGGAACTGCGGCTGCGGAAAGCCGAAGCCTAATCCTTGTCCTCGGGCGGCGGGCCGGGCGGCGGAGAGCCGGGGGCCGCGCCGGGCGGCGGCATGTGCGCCGGGCCGCCTCCGAAATCGTGATGGAAGCGGTGGTGCCAGAAGAACCCGTCGCCGTGATCGAGACGGGCCTTGGCGACCGCCTTGCGCTCCTCGGGCGAAAGCGTCACCGCGCTGTCGGAAAGCACGGACAAGAGTTCCTTCTCGAAGGCCGAATCCGCGGCCTGGACGCGCGACAGGGCGTCGTCGAACGCCTTCTTGTCGAAGCTGTCGGCTGCGAAAACGTTGAAGGCGTCGCGCCGCGCGTTGATCGAAGCGTTGCCCAGATCCTGAAGGCGCGCGCGGTGCGCTTCCATGATCGCCTGGATCTTCTCCGCCTTGGCCGGCGCGGCGCGCTGAAGGCCCTGAGGCGTCAGCGCCTGCTGCATCTGCCACAGCATCCTGCCGTGGCCGTGATCGTGTCCGCGCCATTGATCGGCCATCATCCGCTCGTGGACTTGCGGCATCAGGAAGAAATGCACGCGCACGAACGCGACCGCGATGATGCCCACCAGGAGGAGGTTAAGGCATAGCGAGATGATCAACGCGACGTTCGATCTGCCCGAAGGCGCGGGCCGGGAGGTGTCGCTCATCTCAGAGATCCCCTGTCATGTTCACGATGGGCGGCGCATCGCCCGATGCGGTTTGCTGGTCCGCCTGGGAGGCGGACGAGGCGGGCTTGGCCAGATCGGAGGACGGCACCAGCACGCCCGCCATCATCCCCACGATCAGCGACAGCGCCAGCGCCGAAGCCGGCTTCCAGGCCGGCGCGCCCGGCCAGATCAGGGCCTGCCATCGCCGCACCAGGCGGGCGACAGCACCCGGCGCGCGAGCCGCGGCGACGTAGTCGAAATCGGCCAGGATGCGCGCTTCCAGTGCCGGGGGAACCGGCGTGGTCGGCAGGCGGGCGAGAACCTCGTCCGCGAACCGTGCGTCTTCGGTAGTGCTTTCGTCGCTCATGCGCTTCTCAAATGCGAGAGTTTCATCCTCAACGTCCGTCGTCCGCGCGCCAGGAGGGACTCCAATGCTTCAACGCTGACGCCCAGAATCTCCGCCGCTTCGGCATTGCCGCGCTCGTCATAATGGCAAAGCAGAATGGCGGCGCGCTGGCGGTCCGGCAGGGTCTGGAGCGCGGCCTCGACTTCGGCCGCCACGCCGACCCGTTCCAGCACCGTGTCGGCCGCCGGGGCCAGATCGGCGACCTGTGCGGCGGCGTCCAGCCCCAGCACCGGCTTTTTCCTCAACCTGTCGTAGCACTGGTTGAGGGTGACGCGGTAAAGCCAGGTTTCGAACTTGGCCTGTCCCGGCTTCCAGCGCCCGGCATGGGTCCACAGCTTCAAGAAGGCGTCCTGGACGCAATCTTCTGCCTCGGCCTGGCTCGAAAGCATCCGCCGCGCGAGCCGCAGCATGTGCGGCAGGTGGCGGGCCATCAGCGCCTGCGCCGCGGCGCGGTCGCCCTTGCCCACGCGCGCAACCAGTTCGGTGTCCGGATCGAATTTCAATTCGGCATCCAAAGCCAGTCGCCCGCTGATACTGGGCTTAAACGGCGGCGGGCATCGCTTCCGTCGCGCCAATCGGAGCCGGAATCGGCAGGAATGGCAAGCCTGCCGGCCGGGCGTGGGTGCTCCCCGCCATGACCTCGCTGGCGGGCCAGGCGCCCGAAAACACGGCGAAGGCGATGGCGCAGTGCAGCGCCGGCGAGAAAAGGGAGCTGAGCGTCCGGCCCACCACCCGGCCCTGGTGCGTGAGCACGGTGTCCGGCGACGGCTTCTCTGAGTCCAAAAGCACGCCCGCCAGCGAGGCGTCGGGGCCCGCCGCCAGCACCCCGGCCCGGCCGTTGAAGACGTGCTTGCGGTCGACGAGGCCGCTGAGGCCCAGCGACTGGGGCGAAGGCTGCGGCGCGAAACCGTCCAGCGCGGGCCGATAGTCGCGGCCCGGGCGCATGAGCCCGCTTTCGAACTCGAGGATGTCGAGCGCCGCCTGCCCCACCGGGCGCAGCGCAAACCGCTTGCCGGCCGCCATCAGCCGGTCCCACACGACCAGCGCCGCGTCGGGCTCGCACCACAACTCGAAGCCCACACCCAGGCGCGACAGCGTCACATCGAGCCCGCGCCACCTGAGCTTGCGCATCGCCATCGGCGGCAACGAGGCGTCCACGCCCGCTGCTTGCAGCAACTTGAGCGCCGCCGGTCCGATCAGCGCCAGACCGCCCTGTGCGGCCGTCACGTCTTCGACCTTCACGTCGTAGAGGCGCGCCGCGCCTGAGATCCAATCGGTGTCGTCCAGCGTGGAGTCGAGCAGGAACGCATCCTCGCCGGTGCGCACGACTGTGCCCGCGCCGCGCACCGCGCCGGCATCGTTCAGCCACAACACGTCCGTTCCTGCGCCTTCCTCCAGCGCCGCTACGTTGCGCGTGAACAGGCGCGAGGCGAAGTCGCGCACATGCATGCCGGTCGCCGCGACGCGCCGGTGCCAGGAGATGTCGGCCACGATCGCGCCGAAGCGCGCGGCAACCGCTTCCTCCTCGACGGGACCATAGCTTGTCGCCAGCGTGAAACCGCCGCGGTTCTGCCAGTCGTTGAGGCGGTTGGCTTCGGCCGCGCGGGCGTGGAACGGCGTGGCAAGCAGGCTCACATGCCGCCTCCCTTCGACTGCCGGACCGCGAATCCGGCGGCAATGCGCGCGGCGCGGCAGGAGACGGCGGGCACCGGCTCGGCGCTGTCGCCGCAGAGATAGAGGCCCTTTACCGGCGTCTCGATGCGTGCGCGCCACCCGGCCGTCATGTGCGTTGCGCCGAGCGGATCGCAGGCCCGGGGATTGCGCAGGCCAAAGCCGGTGACGATCGCCGTCAGTTCGGGGGCGTGGCGTTCGAGCGTGCGCAGCACCGTCTGCATCAGGCGCGTAGTGAACGCCTTCGGCGGATCGCGGGGCACGACCGGCAGCGGCCGCATCATGACCGACAGCAGGAACCCCTGCCCGGTGTCGAGGGGTACGACTTCGAGCATCAGGTCCGACGGCACGCGCCCGGCCCGCGCTTCGGCGTGCGCGGCGACCGCGCTCTCGAGCCTCTCGGCGATCAGGTATCGGCCGGGTTGCCGGAAGACGGGCGGCAGAGCACCCAGCGCCAGCACCAGCTTGCCCTCGCCGACCTCGCTCGCCTGCTCCAGCTCCCGCGCCGCGGCGAATCCGGCGGCACCGGGCGGCAGGAACTCGAGCAGGGTCCGGCGGCGCGACAAGGTTGAAAGCACCGTGCCCGTCATGATCACGTCGCCCTTGGCGATGACGGCTCCCGTCACCGCGTCGTCCTCGACCATGATCTGCGTGACCTTGGCGCCGGTACGGATTTCGGCGCCGGCGTTCTGCGCGGCCTTGAGAAGCGCGTCCGCGAGCATCGATGGGCCGCCGCGCGGGATCGCGACCGCGCCTTGGAGCCCGCACATCTCCTGTGCCGCCTGCCAGGCCAGAGCCAATGAGGAGCCCGCCGCGCAGGGCGACAGCCCGCCCGCCAGCGCATCGAAAGCGAAAGCCGCTCTCACCGCCTCGGATTCGAACACGTTTTCGATGAGCGTGCTGGCCGGCGTCAGCGACATGCGGCGCATTTCGGCCGTGTCCTCGTCGCGCTTCAGCGCGCCGTCTTCCCACCACACGGCCCGCGCGGCGCGCGCGAAATCAAACAGATGCCGCCGGAAATCGGCATAACGCTCCTCGTCCCGCGGCGACAGCGGCGCGATCGCCAGCCGCGCTTCGCGGACGTCGCGGTCGAGCACGAGCGGCTTCGAACCGCCGCGCAGCGCGGTCAGCGGCAGATCGCGTTCGGCGAACTTGAGACCCAGGCGGCTGAGCTTCAACTCCTTGATAACGCGCGGATCGAGCGCCTGGAGCGCGTGCGGTCCGGCCGGAACGGCATGTTGGCCGACGTTGAGGCGATCGGCGCAGCTTCCGCCGGTGAACTCCTCGGCCTCAAGGACGACGACGTGTGCGCCCGCACGCGCGAGATACGCCGCCGCGGCAAGTCCGGCGGGTCCGGCGCCGATCACCAGCACCTCGCCGCTCATTTCAGCCTCCCCGCGCGCATGTCGGCGAGGACGGCGCGCGCCGCCGCCACGCCCGAGGCGCAGGTCGCCAGCGGACCGAGCGCCGACGACGGCCCAGCGAGGTATAGGCCCTCAACCGGCGTGCGCGTGCCGCTCCATTCGTGGTCGAGACCGGCGAACGGGCGGAAGCCGAGCATCTGCGTGGGACTGAGATCGCCGCCGTCAAGATCGCCTTCGGACAATCCGAGCAGGTTTTCCATGTCGGACGGCACAATCATCTCCGACGCCGTTAGTCTCGCCAGCGTGCCGGGAAGCGCCTCCTCGATCACAGCCAGAGCCGCGCCGCGCAACTGGTTGCGCTTGTCGTGCGTCCAGGCGCCATCGAACAGGGTATGCGGGATGGCGCCCAGCGTCACCGTGAGCGTTGCACGGCCTTCAGGCGCCATCAGCGGGTCGACCGCGGTGATAAGCCTGATCGTCGCAGGCGGGCGCGCCGGAACGGTTCCGCTGCGCCAGGCGCGATACGCCTCCGAGGCGCTCGCGGAGCCCGGAGCGCGCAGAACCTCATCACCGATGCCCACCGGCGGCGCATCGAGCGCCAGCAGCAGGCGCGCGGTTCCGGGTGCCGCCCGGAAGGCGCTGACGCGGTCCACCAAGACGTGCGGCAGCTCGTTCCAGGCGAACAGAGACAGGAACGTCCGCCGCAGATCCAGCGTCGAGACGAACGCGCGCGCGGTGACTTCGCTGCCGTCGGCCAGGCCGGCGGTGACGGCACGGCCGCGCTTGTGGCGGATGTCGGCGACTTCCAGCCCGCAGGAGATGTCTGCGCCCGCCTCCTCCGCGGCGGCACGCAGGGCGTCGCCGAGGCGTCCCAGCCCTCCGGCCGCCATGCCGCCGCCCGCACCCGCCAGCAGTGCCATCGCGCTGCCTGCCAGCGAGGGATCGGTGAGCCCGCCGTCAAGCGGCGGCGGTGCGCCGTATTCGGCGAGCGAGCGTCCGGCCAGTTCCTCGCCCGGCCAGGGCTGCGGCGGGCCGGAAGAAGCGAAGAGCCGGCGGCGGGCGGGCGGCGCGTCGGCGTCGGACATGACGCGGGCGATCACGCCCGCACGGAGCGCGTCGATGGGACACCCTGCCCGCGGTGTCGTCCGGCGCGCCAGAATGGCGCCGCGGCGGGCGAGGTCGAGCGCGCGGAAGATGGCTGCCGGGATCTCGGCCAGCTCGTCGGCGAACGGCGAAGCACGAAAGCCGGGATGAAACTCGCGTGTCGTACAGCGGCCGCCGGGGTGCATGTCGCGTTCGAGCACGATGGTCTTGAGACCGCGCGACGCGAGCCAGGCGGCGGCCGCCAGACCGTCCGCGCCAGCGCCGATGATGCAAGCGTCGTATTGCAAGCCAGACCCTGCCGTCTCCGTCCCCTGCGGGCATTATTGCAGAGGCGCGGGGCAAACACAGTTAATCCGCCGCAGGACGCCAAAAGAATAAAGGGCGGAACCGGCATCGCCGCTTCCGCCCTTGGTTAACTATGTCATCGGACCCGTGAGGGTCGCTTGCGCATTGAGGCTGATTACAGCACGCCGCGCTTATGTTCGCCGATCACCAAACGGCCGGGATTGAAAGCTGCCTTGAATACCGACAGCGCCTTGCGGGGCTCAGCTTCGCCGCACATAAACACGTCGAAAGCCGCATATTTCCGCTCAGGCCAAGTGTGAACGCTGATGTGGCTCTCCGCCAGCACGGCAACGCCGGAGACGCCGCCGCCGTCGGTGAACTTGTGCAGATGAATGTGCAGCATGGTTGCGCCCGCCGCCTTCACTGCATCGATCAGCGCTTGTTCAATCCGGTCTTGGTCGTCGAGATACTCGGCGTCCCATAGATCGATTATCAGGTGACTTCCCGCATAGGTCAGTCCGTTACGAGTGATGAAATGGTCCTTGCGGTCCTCATCCCCAGGGGGAATAGGAACCGGGACAGTCCTCGCAGTCGCGCGGGCGCGTGGCGCCTTTGCTTCTTTGATCGCTGCCACGAGTTCGAGTCGAGCCATCCTGGCACCTACCCTCTCAGAGCGTTGACACCTGTGCCTCACGTCTCACGACGGGGGGCGCCTCAAGAAGAAAGCGGCCCGACGGAAGGCCGTCGCGCCGCTTTGTCCTCCGCGGAGAACGCGCGAAATATAGGAGCGTCTCCCCGCGGCGCAAGAATTTTGTCACCCCACTGTTAAATTTTTTGCCGCGGGCGTGTCCCGGTTGCGCCCCCCGAGTGTCACAAACGCGTCCCCGCGACCGTCTGCCGAGGCGACCGCCCGTGCGGCGAGCGCCTGTTCACAGCCGCTCCGTCGCGCTCGGCTTGCCAGCCCCCGGCGAGCAACCTACAAGCCGCGCGCCGCCACCAGAGGATCAAGACATGGCCCGTTTCAAGGAGCGACTCCACAAGGGCTACGCCCAGACGATGGACCTGAAAGGCAAGCCGCTGGCGGACGAGCGGAGCCGGTACCAGCGCATCAAGGTGTTCGACACCCTCGCCAACGGGCGCGTGCTGGTGCTCGACGACGTCGTCCAGATGACCACGCGGGACGAATCGGCCTACGCGGAAATGCTTACGCACCTGCCGATATTCGAGCACGGCCGGGTGGAGCGGGTGATGATCGTGGGCGGCGGCGACCTTTCCATCGCCGACGAGGCGCTGAAGCACAAAAACGTGAAGGAAGTGGTGCTCGTCGACATCGACGGGCGCGTCGTCGAGCTTTGCCGCAAGCACTTCGCCGAGGTCAACGCCAAGGCCTTCCGCGACCGCCGCATGACGGTCGAGATCGCCGATGCCTTCGAATACCTGTCCCGGCCGCAGGCCCGCGCCCGCTTCGATCTCATCGTCGGCGACCGCCCCGATCCGATCGGCCCGGGCAAGGCGCTGTTCGGCGAGACCTTCTATCAGCGCGTCAAGCGCGCGCTGAGGCCGGGCGGTTTCGCCACCTTCCAGACCGGCGTGCCGTTCTATCAGCCGTGGGAGATCACCGAGGCGCTCAAGGAACTGAAGGCGTTCTTTCCGCGTTCAGGCCTCTATCTGACGGTGGTGCCGACATACATAGGCGGCTTCATGGCGCTGTCGTGGGCTGGTAAAGGCGTACGCCTGGGCACGCCCCAGGGCTTCAAGCGCGCCGCCGCTGCGTTCAAGCGTTCACGCATCAAGACGGACTACTACAATCCCGCCGTCCATGCCGCGGCGTTCGCCTTGCCGGAGTGGATCGGGCGCCTCGTGCCCTGAGGCGCCGCCGCAACACCCGCCGGAAGAGTTCTCGCGACCACGCTTTCGCCATGATTGCGCGCCGAAACGGCCACCCCGTGCTGGCGCAATCTATCTCGCGATTCATCCGGGGTCCGTCATGGTGAAGAAGTTCCTGCTTGCGTGCTTCGTGGCGATCGCGCTCGGCGCCGCGGCCGGATTCGCGATGCCCGACGATGTGCCTGCAGCACCGCAGGCGACCGTAGCGCAGTGAGTACGGGTCCGCACCGTCTTTGGTGCGAGGGCCGCTCCGACGAAGGCTGAGATTCAGAATCGGCCCGCTAGAAAGCCCGCGGCGATCAGCAGTGCGCTGCCGCCCACCAGCGCGGCCATGATTCTCGCGCGCGGACCGACGCGCGCGAGGACAATTTGATCGGCCGAAGCCTTTTCACTGAGCTGATAGCCGACGCGCGGGACGGTTTCGAGGTCGAAGCCGCCGTGCGCTTCGGAGAGTCGGCGCAGCCGCGCGATGCAACGGTGGATGGCGTCGTCGCTCACCGAAAATCCGCTCCAGCACGCGGCCATCAATTCATCGCGCGAAACGACTTCGCCGCGACGGCGCGCCAACGCCACCAGCACCTGCATGATGCGCGGCTGCAGGACTTCGCGATGCGCGCCGGCAACGATTTCGCGCCGCGACGGGCACACTTTCAGTCCACCCAGGACGAAGTCCGGTTCCTGCACGAGAACGATCTGACTCAACAGCGCGACGACACCCTTTTTTGCGTCCGCCGCCCGCCCTGCCTTGCGGAACGCGAGCAACCCGAGGCTGCTTCGTTTCGCGATCGTCCTTTCGCGGACGCACACAAATGTAAAGTGACGGTTTCGTGCAGAAAGCCTTCGATTTAAGCGACGACTTGCCGTGATCTGAGGCACGCACTTCTGCATCGCACAAAGATCGGCCGGAAAGCGGCGGATGATCGGCGCGAGATCGGGCCGCAGTCCTTTCGACATGGGCCCCGGGGTGGTTCTTCTCGATGTGCGGTTCGCACCTGAATCGCGCCTTGAAAGGAGAAAGACCATGTCTCGTGTACTCGCCGTATCGTTTGCCGTGATCGTTGCGCTTGCGGGCGCCGCGCATGCGGAAAACGCCGACGGAATGATCCGCCATGACGTTGCGGTCCGCTACGGCGACCTCGATATCGCCAGCGAATCGGGCGCGCGCATGCTGCTTGCGCGCATCGATCACGCCGCGGCGCAGGCCTGCGGCGGTTCCCCGTATTTCTATTCGATCTACTCCACGGCTCCGGCGCTGGCGAAGGAGGTGTTCGTGAAGTGCCACGACGAAGCGGTCGGCCGCGCGGTCGCATCGCTGAATTCGCCCGTGGTGACGCAGGTCTACGCCAGCAACGGCCTGCCCCGCATCGCCGGACGGTAGGCGGTGTGCCGTCAAAAAAGCCGGGCGGACGACGAGGTCCGCCCGGCTCGTTTTTTCGTTGCGGCGCCGGTTACTCGACGTGCGCCGAAAGTTCGATGCCGATCACACGCGGATCGCTGACGAAGCCCGTGAGGTCGTCGAAGTCGATCCCGCCCTGCAGGTTCGGCTTGTTGGTGATGTTCCGGGCATAAGCGGCGATCTGGAAGCGCTTGTCGGGGAACACGTAGCCGAGCTTGAGGCCGCCCTCGTAGTTGCCGTTGGTGTGGAACTCGAGCGACTTGTAGAGGAAGAAGTTGGTGTAGCCCTGCAGCCACCAGTCGGTATAGGCGAAGATCTCGCCGCCGTTGTCGAGCGGGATGCCGTAACGGGCGGTCAGATCCAGCATGTAGTCCGGCGCCTGCGGGAACGGGTTGCCGTTCAGGTAGGCGTTGCCCGAACCGTCGAGCGGATTGGTGACCGTGCACTGGGCGCAGATCGCCGTCGTGAGGTTGGGATCGTGGATTTCGGTATGCGTCCAGCTGGCGCCCGCCGTGAACAGCAGATTGTCGGTCGCCGCCCACTCCGCGTCGGCTTCCATGCCGTAGGCCTGGCCCGCGCGAGCGTTCTTCAGGATCACGTTGTTGCCGGCGCCGCCGATGGCCGAGAACTGCATGTGGCTGACGTAATAGGTGAAGCCGTCGACGTTGAGGCGCAGCGCCTTGTCGAGAAGCTCGGTCTTGAGGCCGGCTTCATAGGAGGTGATGGTCTCCGACCGGGCGGTCGAGAATCCGCTGCCGAAGGCGAGATTGCGGCCCTGGATCGACGGCGCCCGGAAGCCGGTGGCGGCGCGCGCGTAGGCCTTCACGTCGTCGGTCAACGTGTAATCGATGCTCAAGTCCCACGACACGTTGTCGCCGGACAGCCGCACCGGATCGGAAATCGGCGCGCCCATCAACGGACCGTCGGCGGTCATGCCCTTGGTGTCCGAGGTCCAGCGCACGCCGCCCGTCACCTTCAAGACGTCGGTCAACTGATAGCTGGATTGTCCGAACAGGGCGTAGGAGACGTTGGTCTGCCGCACCGAGGTCGGACCGACGAAATAGGGATACGTCGTGTCCTGATAATCGGTGTCGAACCAGAATCCGCCGACCTGCCAGAACCACGGTCCGCCCGTCGCCGAGGCGAGATGGATTTCCTGGGTCCACTGATGCAGGTAATCGAGGCCGTCCTGCGATTCGGACTGGAAGAAGATGAGGCCCGGCCCCGTCGGGTTGCCGCCGTCGATGTCGCCGCGGCTATAGCCGTGGGTGTACTCGTAGCCGGTGATCGAGGTCAGCACCATCGGGCCGAAGTCGTAGGTGATTTCGGCGCTGGTGCCGATGCCGTTGTACTTCTGCGGGTTGTTGGCGCCGGCGTCGAACCACACCGTGTCGTGCTGATAGTTGTCGTTGAGGTGGTTGGAGCCCTTGGTCAGGATGTTGGCGCGGAAGATCGCTGCCGTGCCGTCGAGCGAACGGAAATGCCCGTTGAGCAGCACGCTCAAGTGCTCGACTGGCTTCCACAACAGCTGCAGCCGGGCCGCCTTTTCGTCGTAGCCGCCGAGGGCGTCGTTTTGGTGGGTGTAGGCGTTGTTGATCCAGTTGTCGCGGTGCTGCCACAGGCCCGACAGGCGCGCGTCCAATCCGTCCATGAGCTTGCCGCCGACCGCGCCCTCGAGGCTCGCGGTGTCGTACTGACCGAAGGATCCGCTTAGCTTGGACTCGAATTCGTCGCTCGGCCGCACGCTGGTGAACTTGATGATGCCGGCCGTCGTGTTGCGCCCGAACAGCGTGCCCTGCGGCCCGCGCGAGACTTCGACGTCGGCCATGTCGTAGATCGGCGAGCTCTTGAGGATCACGTTCTCCATCACGATGTCGTCCATGATGATGGAAACGGGCTGCGAGGCCGCCAGATCGAAGTCGGTGTTGCCCAGGCCGCGGATATAGAAGCGCGGCGCGATGCGGCCGTTCGAACTTTCGGCGTAGACGTTCGGCACCGTGTTGGCGATCGCCTTGATGTCCTCGCCGGATTCGAACGTCGCCTGGAGCTTCTCCGGCTCGACGGTGGCGACCGACATCGGCACGTCCTGGATGTTCTCCGCGTGCCGCTGCGCGGTCACGACCACCTCTTCCAGTTGCTGCGCCTGCGCCGGCACGACGACCGCCGCGGTTGCGAGCAGAAAGCCTAAAAATGATGCTGAACGTGAGTAGACCCGCGCCATTGAATACCCCTTCCTAATGCCGTCGAGCGGCCGATTGCGCTGAACCGTCCTGGAGGTCCCGCCCTCTTGTTGTTGATTGCGGCGGATGGTGGCAGCGCGGCCTTGCGAGTCAACGCCGCCAAAGCCGCTGTTGTCGCCTTTTGTGTCGTCTGTTGCCTTGGCGGTACGCTTTCGCGGCAAAAAGTTGTTGATTCCTCGTCACGACTTCGGCAGAGCGCATTCGATGACACGGACTCTTGCTTCTCCGGACGAGCGCGAGGCGGCATTGTACGCCCGCTTCCGCGCGCTCGGCATCGCGTGGAAAACCTACGAGCACATTCCGGTGTTCACGGTCGCGGAGTCGACCTCCGTCAGCGACGCCATTCCCGGCGTGCACACCAAGAACCTGTTCCTGAAGGACAAAAAGGGCGGTCTATGGCTGGCTGTGGTGCGGGCGCATCAGCGCGTCGACCTCAATGCGTTGGCGAAGCAGTTGCACGCGCCGCGCTACTCGTTCGGCTCGCCCGAACTGTTGATTGCCACGCTCGGAATCGAGCCCGGATCCGTCACGCCCTTCGCGCTGATGAACGATGAGGCGGGTGTGGTGAAGCCCGTGCTCGACGCGACGATGCTGGAGCGCGACCCGGTGAATTTTCACCCCATGCGCAACGACCGCACGACGGCGATCTCCGCGCACGATCTCGTCCGGTTCGTGGAGTCTTGCGGGTATTCGCCCTTGATTGCCGCCATGCCGGAGACGGCGTGAACCGCACCGGCTCCTTCAGCAAGTGCTGGCGAACGACCTGAGATCGATCGACCTCAAATCCCCTTTCATGCGCACCAGCGGATCGGCGCCCACGCACAAGACCGGCACCGCCTTCGTTCCCGGGTTCACCGCGCTCATGACGACGGAGTTCACGTTCCAGTTGTCCCAGGTGACGAAGTTGTTCGGATCGGGATCGCTGAAATAGTTGAGGATGACCCGGGCGGTCCTCAGTTCGGACAAGCTGCGGGGCGGCGACAAATTGCACGCCGCCTCGTGAGTGGAACCGTTGCCCCACGTGTCCTCTTTCCAGGCTTTCAACCCGCAGCTCTGCTTTCCGTTGGCGAAAATCAGGTCGATCCAGGCGGTGGAGTCGAAGCGCAGGTCGTCATCGCCGGTGCGGATGCGAAAATCCACGCCGCCGAAGGTCGGCTCCGACTGCGCGCCGGGAAGAACCCGCACCGGCGGCGGCGCCCTGCGGCCGATTTGCCCGTCTGCGGGAACGGCGGCGAAACACGCCGCCAGCAACACCACACCCGCCATCGTCCCGCGCGTTCGCAGGGCGGCGGCCATGCCTCGTTGTGCTCCGTATGCGGACTTTGTCATCGTGGTGTCCCATCTTCCCCGGCGCGACACTAGTGGCCGTGCAAGCCCGTATCAACGCGCCGATGCGGCGGTTATGCTGCTGCCGCTGAGGAAGCGGAGGCGATTCCGCCCCGTCAGTCTCCCGTCCGCTTGTCCGAGACGATCGCAACCATGCCGGAATCCGCACTATGAAGACAGTCGAACCGCTAGGCCCGCGGGTGCTTGCGGGACGCTTCGTGAAGCTGGAGCCGCTCGATTCCAGCCACCACGCCGACCTCATCCGCCTCGCGGACGCGGAGCCGGAGATCTGGACCTACATGCCGCTCGACATGAGCGGCGGGTTCGCCCCCAAGTTGACTTACATCGCCGGAGAGAATGCGAGTGGGACGTGGCTCACCTTCTCGGTGCGGCGCTTGTCGGACGGGGCGATCGTCGGGTCGAGCTCCTACATGGCGATCGCGCCCAAGGACGCGCGAGTGGAGATCGGCGCCACCTGGTATGTGCGAGGCGCGCGCGGCACGGCGGCCAATCCCGAAGCCAAGCTGCTCATGCTCGAGAACGCTTTCGAAGCCGGATACCACCGGGTCGAGTTCAAGACCGACGCCAGGAACGAGCGCTCGCGCGCCGCCCTCAGGAAGCTCGGCGCCAGCGAAGAAGGAACCCTGCGCGGCCATATGTGGATGCCACAGGGCCGCTTCCGGGATTCGGTTTATTTTTCGATACTTGCCCCGGAATGGCCGGACGTGCGGGCACGCCTGGAGCGCCGGTTGGCCGCGTTCGGCTAGCCCCTTTTCTTTCCCGGCCGCAACGCCCATGTTGGTGGCAGGATAACAGGATAGCTCACGCATGGCTCTCTTCGGTTCGGGCGGCAAGCCCCAATCCGACAAGCCGGGCACCAGCCCGCATATCAAGGACTCCTCTCTCGCCACCTTCACGGCCGACGTGCTGGAAGCCTCGCGCGAAGTGCCCGTCATCGTCGATTTCTGGGCGCCGTGGTGCGGACCGTGCAAGCAGCTCGGGCCCGCGCTGGAGAAGGCCGTCAACGCCGCGAACGGCGCGGTGAAGCTGGTCAAGGTCAACATCGACGAGAACCAGGAGATCGCGCGCCAGTTGCGCATTCAGTCGATTCCCACGGTCTACGCCTTCCGCAACGGCCAGCCGGTCGACGGCTTCATGGGCGCCATTCCCGAAAGCCAGGTGAAGCAGTTCGTGCAGGGCCTGGCGGGGGGCGCGGGCGGCCACGACCACGCAGCCGAGATCCTGGAACTGGCCGACAAGCAGTTCGCGGCGGGCAACGTCGGCGAGGCGGCCCACGCCTACGCCCATGTGCTTCAGGACGAGCCGGGACACCCCAAGGCGGTGGCGGGACTGGCGCGCTGCTATTTGAAGAGTGGCGACGTCGAACGGG
>Ga0335069_10008452_pt1 | contig 14726 bp, 11 predicted proteins | sample Lox_Sample_11_FD_206714 | JGI IMG/M metagenome (GOLD analysis project Ga0335069, IMG submission 206714) | Soil microbial communities from Loxahatchee National Wildlife Refuge, Florida, United States - Lox_Sample_1.1 | ecosystem: Environmental > Terrestrial > Soil > Wetlands | place: USA... | reverse complement strand
GCAGCCGGACGAGCGTCGCCGGGCGGCTCCCCCAGAGCCGCGTGACGCCCAGGAGCCCCGCCGCGCTCACCGAGACGATGCCGCGCTCGACGCGGTCGCCGAGCTTGCCGAGCAGCGCCGGCAGCACGGTCAGCGATCCGACCATCGCGGCGAAGACGACGAGCATCGCGCCGATGCCGATCGACGTGAAGATCTTCGAGCCGGAGAGGAGCATCCCGGCCATCGCGATCAGCACGGTGCCGCCGGAGATGAGCACGGCCTGCCCCGAGGTCGCGGCCGCACGCTGCAGGGAGTCGCCCTCGCCGTGACCGGCGCGGCGCTCCTCCCGTTCGCGCTTGAGATAGAAGAGCGAGTAGTCGACGCCGACGGCCATTCCCATCAGCAGGATCACGGAGTTCGTCGCGTCGGAAGCGTGCGCGAGATGGCTGACGGCCTCCGCGAGCCCGATCGACGCGAGCACCGCCGTGAACGCGAGCAGCACGGGGACGCCGGCCGCGACGAACGAGCCGAACGCGACCAGCAGGATCAGGAATGTGATCGGGACGGTGAGCCGCTCCGCCTTCTGGAAGTCCTTGCCGATCGTGTTGTTCAGCTCGTGGCTCGCGCTTGCGAAGCCGAACTGCGCGACCGTGAAGCGGGGGCTCTGCTTCTGCAGCGACGCGACGGCGTCGAGCACCGGCTGGACGCGCTTGTCCGCCGTGTCGGCCTTGCCGCGCATCGAGAACTGCACGAGCGCCGCGTGACGGTCGGCCGAGACCGCGTGCGCGCCGAGCGGCGTCAGCGGCGAGCGGATCTCCTGCACCTGCGGAAGGGTGTGGAGCTTCGCGACGACGCGGTCGATCGTCGCCCGGAACTGCGGATCCGCGACCGTCTGCGTCGAGCTCTCGACGAGGACGTTCTCGGCCGCAGGCTGCGTGAAGCCCGCGCCCGCGAGCATCGCCTGCGCGCGTGACGCCTCGCCCGTCGACTGCTCCGCGTCCGAGAGGTTGACGATTCCTGCAGCTCGACCGATCGCGACCGCCGCGATCACGAACGCGATCCACGCGAACGTGGCCGTCTTCCAGTGCGCGGCGCTCCAGCGGCCCGCGCGTGCCGCGAGGTTTCCCTTGTTCATCTCGGCCCCCTGCCGTCTCGCTCCACCTGGGTCGAGTGTGCCAAGCGGGCGCGAGTCTCTGTATCCGGAACCACCCGGAAGGAACCCTGAGCTGTTACGCGCGCTCGAGCGCCAGCGCGAGGTCGTCCCAGACTGCGTCCGCGTCCTCGAGCCCGCAGCTGAGCCGCAGCAGGCCGGCAGGGACGCGGTCGCCCTCCCAGCGGTGGCGGCTCTCCATCACGCTCGTGACGCCGCCGAGCGACGTCGCGTTGACGATCAGCTTCGTCGAGGTCTCCACGCGCCGCGCCGCGTCCGCGTCCGCGAGGTCGAACGACACCAGCCCGCTGATTCCCGGATACCGGACCGTCACGACCTTCGGATGGCCGGCGAGCCGTTCCGCGATCGTCGCCGCGGTCTCGCCCTGCCGGCGCACGCGCAGCTCGAGCGTCTTCAGCCCACGCATCAGCTGCCACGCGGGGTCGGCGGCTGCGACGATCCCCGTGCGCGTGCGAAACGTGCGCAGCGCCTCGGCCGCTGCCGGATCCCGGCAGACGACCGCGCCGAGCAGGACGTCGTCGTGGCCGCCGAGGTACTTCGTCGCGGAGTGGACCGCGAAGTCCGCGCCCTGCTCGAGCGGGCGCAGGTGCACCGGCGTCGCCACGGTGGAGTCGACGACGAGCGGCGCCGGGTGCGCCGCCGCGGCCTCGAGGTCGGGCATGGTCAGGAACGGGTTCGACGGCGCCTCGACCCAGACGAGCTGCACGCCGTCCGGCGGCCGTCCCGTCTGGTCGAACTCGACGTAGCGGAGCCCCCAGCGCTCGAGCGTCTGGAAGGTCACGCTCGTGCCGAAGTAGCAGCCGGCCGCGAGTGCGATCGTGTCGCCCGGCTTCATCGTCGCGAGGACGAGCGCGGTCGTCGCGCCGGAGCCGGACGGGAACAGCAGGGCCGTGCCGCCGTCGAGCTCCCCGAGCTGTGCCTCGGCGTCGGCGACGGTCGGGTTCCCGTACCGCGAGTAGAAGAACGCGCGCGGCTCGCCGCGCTCGTCGTACGGCCAGATCGTCGACCGGTCGATCGCCTCCACGGGAGGAATCTATCCGTGCGCGTTACGCTGCACGGAGATGGCCGCGACAGACGACCAGGAGACCACCGAGTCCAAGCTGCAGCGGCTGGAGGAGCTGCGGCAGGAGGCGAAGCACGCCGGCAGCGAGAAGGCGGTGCAGCGGCGGCGCGACGAGGGCCGGCTGCTCGCGCGCGAGCGCGCGGAGAAGCTGTGCGACCCGGGCTCGTTCGTCGAGCTCGACCGCTACGTGCGCCACCGCGAGTGGAACTTCGGCATGATGGACAAGCGCCCGTACGGCGACGCCGTCGTCACCGGCTACGGGACCGTGTTCGGGCGCAAGGTCTTCGTCTTCTCACAGGACTTCACCGTGTTCGGCGGATCGCTGAGCGAGGTGTTCGCCGAGAAGATCTGCAAGGTGATGGACCTCGCCGTAAAGTTCGGCTGCCCGGTCGTCGGGATCAACGACTCCGGCGGGGCGCGGATCCAGGAGGGCGTCGTCTCGCTCGCCGGGTACGCGGAGATCTTCTGGCGCAACGTGCAGGCGTCGGGCGTCGTCCCGCAGATCTCGCTCGTGATGGGCCCATGCGCAGGCGGCGCCGTCTACTCGCCGGCGATGACGGACTTCATCTTCATGGTCGAGGGCTCGTCGTACATGTTCATCACCGGGCCCGACGTGGTGAAGACGGTCACCGGCGAGGAGGTGACGTTCGAGGAGCTCGGCGGCGCGGCGACGCACGCATCGAAGTCCGGCGTCGCGCAGTTCACCGCGGCCGACGAGGACGCGTGCCTCGAGGACGCGCGCTACCTCATCTCGTTCCTGCCGCAGAACAACACGGAAACGCCGCCGTTCGCGCCGCCGACCGATCCGCGTGACCGGGAGGACCCGGAGCTCGACACGATCATCCCCGACAACCCGAACAAGCCGTACGACATCAAGGACGTGATCACGCGCGTGATCGACGACGGCGAGTTCCTCGAGGTCAGCGAGCTGTGGGCGGAGAACATCGTCTGCGGCTTCGCGCGGCTCGGCGGCCACGCAATCGGCGTCGTCGGCAACCAGCCGCGCTCGCTCGCCGGCGTGCTCGACATCGACTCGTCGAGCAAGGCGGCGCGGTTCGTCCGCACCTGCGACGCGTTCAACGTGCCGCTGCTCACCTTCGTCGACGTCCCCGGCTTCCTGCCCGGCACGGCGCAGGAGTGGGGCGGGATCATCCGGCACGGCGCGAAGCTGCTGTACGCCTACTGCGAGGCGACGGTGCCGAAGCTCGCGGTGATCACGCGCAAGGCGTACGGCGGCGCGTACGACGTGATGAGCTCGAAGCATGTCCGCGCCGACTTCAACTTCGCGTGGCCGACCGCGGAGGTTGCCGTGATGGGGCCGGAGGGCGCGGTCAACATCATCTTCCGGCACGAGCTCGAGGCGGCCGACGACCCCGAGCTGCGCCGCGCCGAGCTGATCGCCGACTACAAGGAGCAGTTCGCGAATCCGTACGCCGCCGCCGAGCGCGGCTACGTCGACGACGTGATCGAGCCGCGGCGCACCCGCCCGGTGCTGATCGACGCCCTCGAGACGGCGCTGTCCAAGGCCGAGCCGCGCCCCCGCCGCAAGCACGGCAACATCCCCCTCTGACGGGTGTCAGGCACCCGCGGAGGCGATCGCGGCGGCGGCCTCCGCGAACACCTCGGTGTGGCGGTCGACATCGGCGTCCGTCGTCGCCGGGCACATCAGCGCCATGTTGTGGAACGGTGTCAGCAGGATCCCGCGGTTGAGCGCCCAGAGGTGGATCAGCCGGTCGAGGAGCGGATTGCCGCCGGCCGCCGCCTCGCTCCCCGTGCGCGGCCGGTCGGGCCGGAAGAGGTACTCGACGCGGCAGCCGAGCCGCGTCACGTGCCAGGGTAGGCCGTACGCCTCGATCGCCGCCGCCACGCCCGCCTCGAAGCGCGCGCCGAGGGCGATCATCCGCGCGAACGCGTCGTCCGTCAGCACGCCGTCCAGCGTCGCGCGCATCGCGGCGAGCGAGAGCACGTTCGCGGCGAGCGTCCCGCCGACGCCGCCGACGTCGGACTCGTCCTCGGGGACCGCCGCCTCGACGCGCGCGGCCACCTCGTCGCTGAACCCGTAGGCCGCGCACGCGATCCCGCCGCCGATCGACTTGCCGACGGTGAGCAGATCCGGCTCGAGGCCGTGCGCCTGCGTACACCCGCCGGGCCCCGCACACAACGTATGCGTCTCGTCGACGATCAGCAGCGTCCCGTGTCGCCGCGTCGCCTCGCGGAGCGCGTCGTGGAAGCCCGGCTCCGGGAGGACGATCCCGATGTTCGTCAGCGCCGGCTCGGCGAGCACGCAGGCGACGTCGCCGTGCGCGAGCTCCCGCTCGAGCGCGTCGGCGTCGTTCCACTCGACCACGCGCGTCGTCTCCGCGAGCGCGACGGGCGGTCCGAGGTTTCCCTCGCGTGCGACGACGCGGCCGTCCGCGTCGAGCGCTGCGAACGTCTCGTCGACGGTGCCGTGGTAGCACCAGTTGAAGACGAGGATCTTCGGCCGGCCGGTGACGTGCCGCGCGAGCCGGATTGCGAACCGGTTCGCGTCCGTCGCCGTCAGCGCGAACTGCCAGCGGGGGAGGCCGAACCGTCGCGCCAGCTCCTCCGCGACGGCGAGCGCGTCCTCGCTCGGCAGCATCAGCGTGATCCCGCGGGCCGCCTGCGCGGCGACGGCCGCCACGGTCGCGGGCGGGGAGTGACCCGCCATCGCGCCGGTGTCGCCGAGGCAGAAGTCGACGTACTCGAGCCCGTCCACGTCGCGGAACCGGGCGCCCTCTGCCTCCGTCGCGAAGACGGGGAAGCCGCCGGCCCAGCGGACCATCCAGTGCATCGGCACGCCGGCGAGCAGCGACCCTCGCGCGCGCGCCGCGAGGTCGCGCGAGCGCGGATGCGCGCGCTCGAATCGCGCCAGCTCGTCGGCGAGCAGCCCCTCGACCGTCACGGGGGGACTATGACGCGAGAACCGCGGGAGCGGGCGCGATGCGTAGCCCGAGCTCGGCCGAGAACGCATCGACGATCATCGGGTCGAACTGCGTCCCGGCGCAGCGCTCGAGCTCTGCGAGCGCATCCGCCTCGGACAGCGGGTCGCGGTACACGCGCTCCGAGGTCATCGCGTCGAAGGCGTCGGCGACGAAGATGATCCGCGCGCCGAGCGGGATCTCCTCGCCGCGCAGCCCGTCCGGATAGCCGGCGCCGTCCCAGCGCTCGTGATGGTGGAGCACCCACTCGGCGATCGGCTCGACCCCGAGGCTCTCGAGCATGCGGTACCCGATCTGCGGATGGCGCTCGAGCACCAGCCGCTCAGACTCGCTGAGGTCGCCCGGCTTGCGCAGGATCTCCTCGGGGATGGCGAGCTTGCCGAGGTCGTGGAGGCTGGCTGCAAGCCGGATCAGCTCGGTCTGCTTCTCGTCGACGCCGAGCCGGCGGGCGATCCGCGCCGCGAGCTCGCCGACGCGCTCCGAGTGGCTGCCGGTGTACGCGTCGCGCGCGTCGACCGCCTTGGCGAGGCTCGCCGCTGCGCGGTACCGCGCCGCGCGGTCGGGGCCCGCCGCGAGCTCCTGGAGGCTCGTGAGCTCGAGCGCGCTCGCCTCGTACGTGCGGGCGCGGTTCTTGCCCTCCTCCTTCGCCCAGTAGAGAGCGCTGTCCGCGAGCCGGATCAGCTCGTCCCGGGCGACCCCCTGCGACGGGTACGTGGCGACGCCCGCGCTCACGGTCACCTCGCCGATCTGCTCGAGGTCGAGCGCGCCGACCCGCTCGATGATCGACTGGGCGACCGCGACGGCCGAGCGCTCGTCGAGCCCGGGGAGGAGGACGGCGAACTCGTCGCCGCCGAGACGGAAGCTCTCGCCGCCCTGGCGCAGGCGCGAGGCGACCTGCCCGAGGACGCGGTCGCCGGCCGGATGCCCGAAGCGGTCGTTGATCCGCTTGAAGTCGTCGATGTCGACGAGGCAGAGGCTCAGCTCCTTCCCGTCCCCCTCGGCGGCCGTCAGCTCGCGCTGGAGCCGCTCGTGGAAATGGCGGTGGTTGCCGAGGCCCGTCAGCGGGTCGGTCAGCGCGAGCCGCATCGCCCGGAGCGCCGCGAAGTTGGAGCGCTGGTAGAGCGCGATCGCGAGCAGCGGCCCGACGAGCGCGACGGAGAGCGCCGGCGAGCGCTGCCACAGGACGACGAGCATGAGCGACGCCGACGCCATGAGCGCGAACGGCGCCGCCGTCTGGCGCGTATTCGCCCAGATGATCTTCCTGAACGGCCGGCCCGTGTTCATCGCGAGCACACCGCTGATGAGCACGAGATCGAGGATCTCGTACACGAGCGCGCACACCGCCACCTGCGCGATCAGCGCCGCGGTCGAGCTGCCGTCGATCTGCTGGATCGCGAGACCGCTCCCGAGCGCGCACAGCGCGAACGTCGAGCTGTTGTACGCGATGCGGAGCGGCGCCCGACGGACGATTGCGCGGGCGATCCCGGTCGCACCCGCCGCGACGATGACGCCCGCCTGCCATCCGAACAGGACGATCGTGGCGACGGCGAAGACGAAGACGAGCGAGACGCCGGCGTCCACGCCCTCGATCGGCACCGGAAAGCGCTCGGCGACGATGACGACGGCGAAGAGGGCGCCGATGGAGAGCAGGTCCTGCAGGCTGTGCGGCGTCCGGGCAAACGTGACCACGGCTGCTGTGACGGCCGCGATCCCCGCGATGCAGACAGGAATGGCGAGCAGCAGGACTCTGCGAGGAACGGCGGTGGAGTCGCTCACCGCCCCAGAACGACCGGCACGGCCGGAATCCGCTCAGACCCGGCCGTGCGCTCCGAGGGAGCAGAACGAGCTGCGCTGCGGTCCAACACCACCACCTGTCTCCCTCCCCCGGATGCTGCGGCGGCGGCTTACCAGCCGAGGTGGACGAGGTCGGTGCCGCCGAGGCTAACGACCTGCATCAGACCGACCAGCATCGCCACGACCGTCAGAGCGAGCATCAGGGTGACGAGCTTCGGCTTCCACTCCAACATTTGCAATTCCTCCAGAGCGCTTAAGGACGCCAGACGAGGGGATTCTTCCAACCCGGCGGGGGCTTTCAAATCACCCGAAGGGGTGATCGTGCTCTTTTCCGCCGGAATCCCCCGTCCTGTCAGCCGTCGAGGCCCGCTTCGGCCAGCGGACGCCGCGCCCAGGCGAACGTGCGTTTGTACCAGCCGGTGAGCGTTGCGAGCGCCACGCCCTGGCCGGACGACTGGATGAACCAGTTGTTCCCGATATAGATCGCCATGTGGTCCACCTGTGACGGCTGCGAGCGGGTGCCCTTGGCGCCGAAGAAGAGCACGTCGGCGGGCTGGAGGTCGGCGAAGCCGATCCGCTCGGAGCGCGGCACCTCGGCGCTCATGACGTAGGTCGTCCGGCCGCGCAGCACCGAGGCGAGGTCGCCCTCGCCCGGATAGCGCTGGAGCTTGTAGACGCGCCAGACGAAGCCGGAGCAGTCGTAGCCGCCGCGGGAGTGGACGCCGAACGGCGCCTCCGGCCCGTCGCTCGTCCCGCCCCAGACGTAGGGCATGCCGATCCTCGCGACGGCCGTGTCGAGGATCGCCGTCTGCCAGGAGCTGAACGACGGAAGGGCGAACGAGTCGGCGAGCGCCTGCACCTCCATCACCTCGGGGCCGCCGGCGATACCGAAGGAGAGGATCTGGGCGGCGGAGTAGGCCGCCTCGGCGCGCGTCGCCGGGTCGTTCGGCAGCAGCTCGAGCCCGTCCTGCGCGGCCGGGTGGTCGATCCGCAGGCCGAGCAGGCGGGCGACGACCTCGGTGCCGAAGCGGGCCGGGACCTTCAGGCCGGCCGCGCGGGCGCCCTTGGCGAACTCGGCGGCGGCGCCGGTCAGGCCGAGCGAGGCGACGAGCTTCGCGTCGAGCTGGGTCATCGTCGCCGCGGCGCCGGGGTTCGCGACCTTCGGCGCGGCCGGCGCCGGGGTCGTGGTCGTCGGGGTCGTGGTCGTCGGGGTCGTGGTCGTCGGCGTCGTGACGCTCGGCGTGGTCGTCGTGACCGCCGGGTCGGTGACGGCCGGGTCCGTGACGGTCGGGTCGGTCTCCGTCGGCCCCGTCGCCGTGGCGTCCGGCGGGTTGGCCGGCGGCTCCGTCGGCACGACGGGCGGCGGCGGCGCGATCTCCTGCTGGAGGCCGAACACGAGGTTCGCGAGCGCCTGCGCGGTGAGGACGTCGTTCGGCCGGAACATCGCCGGGTTCGAGGTGCCCATCAGCCCCTTCCCGGTGACGATCCGGATCTGCGTCTCCGCCCAGCTCACCGGCACCGACGGCTTCGCGCGCGAGGCGGCGGCCGCGCCGGCCTGGACCAGCGCGAGCGTCATGACGGCTGCGGCGAGGCGGCGTCCCACTCCGGTCCCGTATCGACCCGGGTCGTTTCGCCCTTTAGCCTGTGTGGTCGTGGAGCTCGTCATAACCCCGGAGCCGAGCGACGAGGAGCGCGCGGCGATCGCAGCCGCCCTCGAGGCCGAATCGAGCGAGGCGGCCGGGCCACATTCTCCCTGGCACGACGCGGTCCTGCCGCGTCGTGAGGATCCGCTCGAGCCGGAGAGTCGCTAGACCGTCGCGCGCGGCCGGAAGAGGCTCGGCGCGGACCGGGCGTAGTCGACGCCGGACACCCAGGTGAGCACGACCGCGACGAGCAGCGCCCACCAGGCGACGCGGTCGCTCCAGGCGCCGGCCGCGGCGAAGCCGCCGAGCGCGGCGGCGATCGCCTGCGCCCACGTCTTCAGCTTGCCGAGGTCGCGCGCCGCGATGACGATCCCGCGCTCGATCGCCGCCTGCCGCAGCCCGGTGATCAGCACCTCGCGGACGACGATCAGCGCGACCATCCAGGCGGGCGCCACCCCGGCGCCGACGAGCATCACGAGCGTCGCGAGCACGAGCACCTTGTCCGCGATCGGGTCGAGCAGAGAGCCGAGCGGGGAGGTGCGGCCGTGGCGCCGCGCGAGCTTCCCGTCGAAGAAGTCCGTGCTCATCGCGACGCAGAACGCCGCGGTCGCCCAGTAATAGTGGTTCGGGAAGTCCCAGGCGAACAGGACGACGACGATCGGCACCGAGAGGGCGCGCGCGACGGTCAGCTGATCGGCCGGGCTCAACGGGAGCAAGAATACGGGGTGTGTTCGACAAGGTCCTCGTCGCGAACCGCGGGGAGATCGCCGTCCGCGTCTTCCGGACGCTGCGCGAGCTCGGGATCGCCTCGGTCGCCGTCTACTCGGAGGCCGACCGCAGCGCGCTGCACGTCTCGTTCGCCGACGAGTCGTACCTGATCGGCCCCCCGCCGGCGGCGGAGAGCTACCTCAGGATCGACCGGCTCGTCGAGACGGCGCTCCGCGCCGGCGCCGGCGCCGTCCATCCCGGCTACGGGTTCCTCGCGGAGAACGCCTCGTTCGCGCGCGCCGTCGAGGACGCGGGTCTCGTCTGGATCGGCCCGCCCGCGGCGGCGATCGAGCTGATGGGCGAGAAGACGCGCGCCCGGCGCGTCATGCAGGACGCGGGCGTGCCGATCATCCCGGGCACCGTCGACCCGATCGGCTCCGTCGAGGAGCTCGTCGCGCTCGGCGAGGAGATCGGCTATCCGCTGCTGATCAAGGCGGCGGCGGGCGGCGGCGGCAAGGGCATGGAGGTGGTCGAGGGGCCGGACGGCGCCGGGAAGGCGTTCGAGACCGCGCGCCGCCAGGGCCAGTCGTACTTCGCGAATCCGGACGTCTACGTCGAGAAGCTGATCGTTGACCCGCGCCACGTCGAGGTGCAGGTGCTCGCCGACGCCCACGGCAACGTCGTCCACCTCGGCGAGCGCGACTGCACGATCCAGCGGCGGCACCAGAAGCTCGTCGAGGAGACCCCGTCGCCCGCGGTCGACGACGAGCTCCGCGCGCGGATCGGCGCGATCGGCGTGAACGCGGCCCGCGCCGCCGGCTACCGCTCGGCCGGCACCGTCGAGGGGCTGCTGACGCGCGACGGCGACTACTTCTTCATGGAGATGAACACGCGCATCCAGGTCGAGCACACGGTGACCGAGATGGTCACGGGCATCGATCTCGTGCGCGAGCAGCTGCGCATCGCGCTCGGCGAGCCGATCTCGGTCGCGCAGGACGAGATCGAGCTGCGCGGCCACGCGATCGAATGCCGGATCAACGCCGAGGACGCGTCGCGCGGGTTCCTGCCGGCGCCGGGACTCGTCACCGCCTACCGCGAGCCGGCCGGGCCGGGCGTCCGCGTCGACTCCGGCGTCGGCGCCGGCAACGAGGTCTCCGGCGTCTACGACCCGATGATCGCCAAGCTCATCGTCCACGGCGTCGATCGCGAGCATGCGCGGCGGCGGATGCTGCGGGCGCTCGACGAGTTCCTCATCGAGGGGCCGAAGACGCTGATCGGGTTCCACAAGGCGCTGCTCTCGCACGAGTGCTTCGTCCGCGCGGAGACCTGCCACGGGCTCGTCGAGTCGGACGAGCTCGCGGCGCGGGCGGCCGCGCTCGACGGCGGCGCCGCGTTCGGCGTCCCAAGTGACAACTTGTCACTTGGCGGGGTGGGGAGGGTCGTCGGGCGCGTGCGCACCGTCGAGGTCGACGGGCGCCGCTTCGAGGTGCGCCTTGCCGAGGCCGAGCCGCCCTGGGTCGAGCTCGCGCAGCGGCGCAGGGCGCGCGTGCACGCCGCCGGCGCGGGCGCGGGCGGGCGCGACGCGGTCGTCTCGCCGATGCAGGGGACGGTCCTCTCGGTCGCGGTGGCCGACGGCGACGAGGTCGAGGCGGGCCAGGTCCTGTGCATCGTCGAGGCGATGAAGATGGAGAACGAGGTGCACGCGCACCGCGCCGGCCGGGTGACCGAGCTGTCAGTCGCGCCCGGCGAGGCAGTCGCGCACGGGCAGGTCGTGTGCGTGATCGCGGGCGAGGCCTAGATGCTGCGCTGGTAGGCGCGGAAGCTCCAGGTGGCGAAACCCGAGGTCGCGGCGGTCGCGGCCAGGAGCAGCAGCAGGTAGACGGCCGTCGGCCCCCAGGGCCCGTCGAACACGACGGCGTTCCGGGCGGCCTGGACGCCCCAGTTCACCGGGTTGAAGCGCGAGACGCCCTTGATCCAGCCGGGCATGAGCGCGGCCCCGATCAGAATCGACGAGAGGAACATCAGCGGCAGGCCGACGAAGTTCGCGGTCGCGATCATCGACGCCTCGCGACGGAGCAGCAGCGCGACGCCGTGCGAGAAGCCGGCGAAGACGGTCGCGAGCAGGAACGCCGCCGCGAAGACGACGAGGAAGCCGAGCACGCCGCCGTGCACGCGCACGCCGAGGATGTAGCCGACGACGAGGAGGATCATCGCCTGGAGGATCGCCGTCACTCCGGCGCGGACGACCTGCGACAGGACGATCGCGAGGCGCGACGCCGGCGCCGCGAGGAAGCGGTCGATGACGTGGCGGTCGAGGTCCGAGATCATCGCCATCCCTGACCATGACCCGCCGAAGAAGGCGTTCATGCAGACGATCCCCGGGGTGAGGAACTCGATGTAGCTCGAGGCGCCGCCGCGGAGCGGGGCCACCTTCGAGAACAGCTGCCCGTAGAGCAGCAGCCAGATCATCGGTTGGATCACCATCATCGCGATCCAGATCGGCTCCCGCATCAGGTTTCGCGCCTGGCGCACGACCATCCAGCCCGTCTGGCGAACCGTCTGGATCATTGCTTCCCCTCCTCGTCCTCCATCGCGAACTCGCGCCCGGGGTAGTGGAGATAGACGTCGTCGAGCGACGGGCGTGCGGTCGTCACGGCGGCGACCGGGAAGCCGCGGCCGTCGAGCGCCGACAGGATCGCCGGGATCGCCTGCGCGCCGTTCGGGACGCGCGCGCGGACGTGGTGCCCCTCGACCTTGACCTCGCTCGTGTCGGCGAGCGCGCGGACGACCTCGGCCGCCTCGCCCGCGCGGTGGTCCGTCTCGTCGAGCTCGACCGTCACCGACTCGCCTCGCAGCCCGGCCTTCAGCTCGTCCGGCCGCCCCTCGACGACGATCCTGCCGCGGCTGACGATCGCCACCCGCTCGGCGAGCCGATCGGCCTCCTCGAGGTAGTGCGTCGTCAGCAGGATCGTCAGTCCCTCCTCCGCGGCGAGCCGTTCGACCTCGACCCACATCGCGACGCGCGCCTCCGGGTCGAGGCCCGTCGTCGGCTCGTCGAGGAACAGCACCCGGGGCCGGTGGACGAGGCCGAGCGCGATGTCGAGCCGGCGCTTCATCCCGCCCGAGTAGCCGCGTGCGACGCGGTCGGCCGCGTCGGTGAGCCCGAGCAGGCCGAGCAGCTCGTCGACGCGCGCGTGCAGCGGCGGCCCGGCCATCCCGTGGATCCGGCCCTGGAGCAGGAGGTTCTCGCGGCCGGTCGCCTCCCAGTCGACGCCGGAGTCCTGCGCGACGTAGCCGATCGCCCGGCGAACGCGGTTCGGGTGGCGGACGACGTCCTCGCCCGCGACGACCGCGCGCCCGGAGTCGGGCTGCGTCAGCGTCGTGAGCACGCGGACGGTCGTCGACTTGCCGGCGCCGTTCGGCCCGAGCAGCCCGAACACCTCGCCCTCGCGGACGGAGAACGAGACGCCGTCGAGCGCCTGGACGGCCTTGTAGCGCTTCTGCAGCTCCTCGGCGACGATCGCGTCCACGCGACCGAGTCTAGTCGCGGGTCGAACGGGCGCCGACGCCGTGCGAACGCCGTGAGTTCGATGAGAACCGCTGTTCCTGCACGTGCCGGTGATCGTCGGTCTACTTCGTCGCTCGCGCCGGCGACCTCGGAGCGAAGGCCGTCCGGGGAGACCGCCCCCGCGGCGGCGGCCCGCCGTAGCCGCCGGCATCAGGAGCGCGACGTGCGGTGCGGCTGCGCCCCGTAGAGCCGGTCGAGCAGGGTGTGAAGCGAGGCGCGCACGGTCGCGTAGGCCGGGTCGAACGCGGCGTTCCGCAGCTCCCACGGGTCGCGGCGGAGGTCGTAGAGCTCGCGCCACCCGTTCCGGTACTCGACGTAGAGGTAGCGATCGGTGTGGACGCCGACGTACGGCGGCGGGCCGCCCTGGCTCAGCTCGCTCTTTCCCAGGTACTCGACGAGGTACGCCTTGCGCCACGGCTCGCTCTCGTGGTGGAGGAACGGGACGAAGCTGGCACCGTCGACGGGCGACGCCGGCGTGACGCCGGCGAGCTGTGCGATCGTCGGCGCGAAGTCCACGTTGAGGATCGGCTCGCTGTTCACCGTGCCGTTCCCCTCGGTCCACGGCGTGCGCACGATCAGCGGCACGTTCGTCGACGGCTCGTACGGCCAGATCTTCCCGCCGAGGCGGTGCTCGCCCCAGAGGAAGCCGTTGTCGCTCGTGTAGAAGATCACCGTCCGGTCGAGCTCGCCGTTCGCGCGCAGCGCGTCGACGACCTGGCCGACCGCGCGGTCGACGGCGAGCAGCGTCTCCAGCTGGCGCTCGCGTACCTGATCCGTGTACGAGAGCGCGTGTTCGCTCATCGACCGGTCGTGCCACGCCGCCCACGGCTTGTCGCCGATGTTCCGCTCGTTGATCGCCGGATCGCTCAGCGGCGGGAGGTTCTTCAGCGCACCCGCGTCCTGCGGCGCCGGGATCGCCGGCAGGTGCGGCGCGACCGGCGCGAAGTAGAGGAAGAACGGCTTCCTCGCGCCGTCGATGAAGTCGACGGCCTTCCGGGCGAGAACGGTTGTCGAGTAGTCGGACGGGCCGTCCCCGTAGTGGACGAGGCTGCCGTTCTCGTTGAGCGTGTAGTCGTAGTAGCGCTCCTCCGGAACGCTGTCCATCACCTGCCAGTCGCTCCAGCCGGGCGGGACGACGCCGTGGCCGTCGAGGGTGTAGTCGTTCAGGTACTTGCCGACGAGGCCGGTCTCGTAGCCGGCGTCGTGGAGCCAGACGGCGAGGTTCGACGCCGTGTCGAACCGGGGATAGCTGTCGTCGCCGAAGTTCTCGACGACGCCGGTGTGGTGCGAGTAGAGGCCGGTGAGGATGCTCGCGCGCGACGGCCCGCACATCGACGTCGTCACGTGGTTGTTCGTGAACGTGATGCCGTGCTGCTGGAGCAGCGTCTGGACGTTGTGCATGACGGCGGTGCCGTCCTCGCGCTCGTCGTCGCTGAGGATGAAGACGACGTTGAGCCGGTTCGCGTCGTCGTGCCTGCCCGCGCGGGCGCGCGCGGGCCTGGCCGCCGAGACCACGGCCGCCGCACAGCCGGCGCAGAGAAGCGCGAGGATGCCCGCTCGACGGGAGTGCACCGCGGCGCAGGATCGCATCGTCCGTCGTGAGCGCCGGTTAAGGATTGCGTACGGCGCGTTAACTCGGCGGCGCGGCTAGAGTCCGACGCCGGTGGACCTCTACGAGTACCAGGGCAAGGAGCTGTTCCGGCGCGTCGGCATCCCCGTCTCGGACGGGCGCCGCGCAGACTCGCCGCAGGACGCGCGCGCGGCCGCGCAGGAGGTCGGCGTCCCCGTCGTCGTCAAGGCCCAGGTTCTCACCGGCGGCCGGGGCAAGGCCGGCGGCGTC
>Ga0335069_10008451_pt1 | contig 14726 bp, 12 predicted proteins | sample Lox_Sample_11_FD_206714 | JGI IMG/M metagenome (GOLD analysis project Ga0335069, IMG submission 206714) | Soil microbial communities from Loxahatchee National Wildlife Refuge, Florida, United States - Lox_Sample_1.1 | ecosystem: Environmental > Terrestrial > Soil > Wetlands | place: USA... | reverse complement strand
TTGTCATTCTGGCAGCGGTGCTGCTTCGAGTCTGGAACGTGCCCCCCGTGGGCGATATCTCGAAAGCGCTCACGCAAAATCCTGACATGTACACACTCTCGCTCGGTCACATGACCGACCTCACCATGGGCGCGTTTGCCTACCTCAAGCTGCCGCTGGCGTTAGCCACGCTGGCATTCGGGACCGGCGCAGTGCTGTTGACCGTCTGGCGTACCAACGTCGCGCGAGTAGCACTCGGACTGGCGCTCAGCATGGTGATCTTTTTTCAGGCCGCGCGGGTGGCGCTGGTGAGATTCGATCCGTACCTCGGCTCTTACGATCTCGCACAAACCTTGCAAAAGAGCCCTCCGGGCGAACTCATCGAGGCCGATGCCTATTACGCCTTCTCGTCGGTTTTCTTCTATACGAATCGAACCGCGTTACTCCTGAACGGACGGCACGAGAATCTCGAGTACGGTTCGTACGCACCGGGCGCGCCGAATGTCTTCATCAACGACGCTGACTTCGTCCGGCTCTGGTCGCAGCCAACACGTTATTATTTGCTGGCCTATGGTTCTGATCACCCCCACCTCGAGGAACTCGTCGGCAAATCGAACCTGCATCTCGTTTCCGTAAGCGCCGACAACTGCCTCTTCAGCAACCAGCCCTAGCGAACGTGTAAGAGCTCGTGTGGCATCGGGCGTGCTTTCTCTCTGTTTTTCCGTGTCCTCTGGGCTGATCCTCGTCGGTTCACCCTCCACAAACGCTCGCCAGAAATATCGGAATAGGCCGGTCGCAACCTCCAAGATCACTCTCTGTCGTTTGGTCGTCCACGTGCTACATTCCCATTTCAGGAAAACGAAAGGTCACGAAAACCCTCTCTCACTGCGCTAATTCCTTGACGGCAGTCCCCGCCACCATATTATGGAAATAGGCAAGGGTGCCGCTTTACACTGGGGCGTTTCAAACGACAGCGTTAAGGATTTTGTTCTTTGACAATTGGAAACAGCTGTGACTTGCCGGGATTTCGGTTTTTGGCGAAAACGTAGTTACTCCTGCGTTACGTCAAGGTGATAAGGGGACCGAAGGCTGCTTCTGCCTGATCGCTGCAAAGCCATGATTCCAGGATATTTACCTGCAAAACATTGATCGCCGGATAGTTCCCGGATGCACCCCTCGTAAGTTGTTGATTCCAGGGTATAGGGGCGGAGGTAGGGGGTGTCTGCGGACCAATTTGCAACGACCAGGGGCCGTAACGAACCAGTGAACATCGCTAAATGGGGAAGTTTCTATTTCCCGGCCAGAAACAAGCCAGAGCTTCTTACCGGTGGCTCTGGACAGTCAGAAATCCGCTGACGTTCTCCCACAACAGTTGCGGAAAGCTCTTGTCGAGATACGACCGAATCGAGACGTAGCAGTTGCCACAATCGTTGGTCTTGGTGAATTCCTCGATCATGCGCTCGCGGTCTTCCAGGCGATAACGCTTGAAGATCATCGAGCAGGGCTGCAGCCAGCCGTCGCTGGTGACTACGAGGAAACGGTGTCCGGCCTTGCAGCCGGGCATGGAGCCGTCGTGGAAGAACTTGCGGGTGGCGGCCAGCGTGCTCGGCGAGTTGACGATCCAGTTGGTCTCGTCGCGGCGTAACTCGATGGCATCGAGTTCGCGGTTGAGCAGTCCAAGTTGCTCGGGAGTGGTGAGCGAGTAATCGCGGCAGCCCGTGCGCCGCTCGGCGTAGGAGCTGAAGCAGATGTTCACGCCCCACTCTTTGGCCTTGTCCGCCAGCTTATTGATTTCGCGCAAATTGGCCGCGGTGATGCAGGAATTCAATACCATGTCATCGTAGCCCAGCGCGGCGGCCTTCGGGACCAGGTCGCTGAGATGGTCGTACAGGCCAGGGTAACCGCGGAAGTCGTCGTGGCGCCGGTCGGGGAAGTCGAGCGAGAACGAGAACTGGTCAATGCCGACGTCGTGCAGTTCCTTGTACTTGTCGAGCGTCATGTGCGTCCAGTTCGAGACCAGGATCAGGTAGGGCGGCGTGGAGCCATTCTTGATGACGCGGGCAATCTCGACCACGTCGGGGCGCATGAGGGGCTCGCCGCCGGAGATCTGCACGACGCAGGGACGCAGCGCCTCCATGTAGCGGGCGTAGTCGGCGGGCTTCAGGTTCTTCGATTCGTCGCGCGGACCGCCGTGGTCGCAATGCTTGCAGTAGCAGGTGCAGGCGTCGGTGACCTCGAACGAAATCACGATGGGGCGGCCGGCGGGCCAGTTGCGCGTGCCACGCGCAATGATGCGCAGCGAATCAGTGAACGGAACTTTACGCATAACGGAACCTATCTAGCGTAAATGCACGGCAGACATGGCGGTGTGACGCGCATCACGTAGAGATGTTCTGGCTGTAACGGGCGGGTTCAGAACACCAATTCGCGCGTGCGTGCGTGGCGCACGATGGCCAGCAGCGTGATGAGCGCAATGCACGCCGCCGAGCCGAGACAAATGATGCAATACGCCAGCAGAACCTTGGCTTCTATGTAAGTGAGCCAGGCAGAAAACCCGGTCGCGAGGAGGGCGGAGAAGATCAGCAGCGCCGAAACCAGCTTCTTCTCCCGGCTGACGCGCGAGAGTAGCAACAGGAAGATGTAGCCGACGACGCCGATGCCCGAGACAGGAATCTTGCCAAAGTGCGAGTAGGCGCTCTTGTTGACCACGTCGCAGTTAAACGTCTCGCCGAAGTCGCAATACTCGGTGGGCGTGGGCTTGTAATGGTTATAGACGGAAACGGCGGACAGAATGATCCCGATCGCCGCCAGAACGGTGATGACCCAGCCGAGCCGGTCGCTCACGGCAGCTTGCACCCCGTCTGCTGGCTCAGTTTGTCGAGCTGAATGGTGCCCTCGAGCCGCGATCCGTCGCTGAAGATCCACGTCGGTGTGTGCTTGATGTTGAGCGCTTTGCACTGGTCGGTTTCCGTCTTCGTGCCAGGAACGGCGCAGTCAACGTAGGTGACGTACTGGAACGACGTCCCGAACAGTTCTTTCTGGTCGGCGCAGTGCGGGCACCACGAAACGCCATACATGGTCGCCTTCTTTTCGGACAGGCACTTGGCGAAGCCGTCGAGTTTCTTGTCGGCCGAGCAGGCAGGCAGGGCGCAAACGAGCAGTAGTCCGGCCACGAAGGCGCAAAAGCGTTTGGTCATGAACGGTTCCTATGTTGAACATTACACCACAGTTGCCGCATTTTCGGATGTGACGGCCAACCGCCGGAGCGACCGTCGCCCGCGTTCCCGGGCTGATTTTTGCTGTAACCATTTGACGGTGACCTACATCACATGTACTATGTTCGCCATGTCTCTGTGCCAGAACCCCTGTTGTTGCTGCGCTTGTATGTGTATGTGCGCATGTGCGGGTGTTTCCTGGCGAGGGGACTTGATTAGCGGATAGTTCTAAATCCAGCTCAAAAGTTCAAACCCACCGCCAGGACTGGCGGTGGGTTTTTTCGTTTTGCGGCGCAAACGGCTGTGGGGGCCGAATGTCAGAGAGCAGGAAAGAAACGGCAGCGGAACGGGTGGAGCGGCTCAAGCGGGCGAAGAACGCCTGGGAGCACATCGACGAAATCCGCGGCTTTGCGCGCGACGGGTTCGACTCGATTCCGCCGGAGTGGCTGGGCACCTACTTTCGCTCGTGGGGCGTGTACACGCAGGGCGACGGCGGTGGGGCGCTCAGCGGGCCCGGCGGACAAGGGAAAGCGGTTCCGTACTTCATGGTGCGGGTACGCATTCCGAATGGAATGCTGACCTCGGCTCAAACGCGCTCGCTCGCCGAGCTCTCCGAAAAGCATGGCCGCGGGCTCGCCGATATTACGGTTCGCCAGAACATTCAGCTGCATTGGGTTCAAGTTGAGTCGCTGCCGGAAATTTTCGAGACCCTGCAGCAGCGTGGGCTGACCACGGTGGGCGCGTGCGGCGACGTAACGCGCAACGTGGTCGGTTGCCCGGTTGCGGGAGTCGACAAAGATGAAATCGTGGACGCTTCGCCCCTGGTGCAAGAAGCGACGCGTTTCTTCGTCGGCAACTCCGAGTTCTACAACCTCCCCCGCAAGTTCAAGATCGCCATCACGGGATGCCGCCACTGGTGCTCCTATCCGGAGATCAACGACATCGGCCTGACGGGCCTCACGCGCAAGCGCCAGCACGGAACTGAAGTTGGTTTTTCCATTCGTGTCGGCGGTGGACTTTCCACCGAACCCCACCTCGGCAAGCGGTTGAATGCGTTCGTGCAGTGGAGCCAGGTGTTGCCGGTATTGAAGGGTGTGGCAGAAATTTTCCGCGACGCCGAAGTGCTACGCCAAAGCCGCGAATCGGCTCGACTGAAGTACCTGTTCCTGAAACATGGCTGGACGGCCGACTCGTTCCTTGCCGAACTGGAACAGCGGATCGGCTTCAAACTCGACGCCGCGGAACCGGAAGATGCTCCGGTGGATGTGGTTCGCGATCACGTCGGTGTGCACGAGCAGAAGCAGTTCGGACGCTACTACGTCGGCGCCAACGTTCTTCGCGGACGACTCACCGCTTCTCAACTGCACGCAGCGGCGCACATCGCGGAAGAATTCGCTGGTGGTGAAGTTCGCGCCACCATCATGCAGAACCTGGTAATTCCGAACGTGGCGCGGGAACACGTCGGCGCCGTTGCTGATCGCCTGGCGCTCGCCGGATTGCCAACACAGGGGTCGGTTTTTCAGCGCGGGACGATTGCCTGCACCGGCACGGAGTTCTGCAAGCTGGCCATCACGGAGACCAAGGGCTTTGCGCGCTGGCTAACAGAAGAGTTAGACGAGCGCCTGCCCGGTTTCGATCAGCAACTGAAGCTCCACGTCACGGGCTGCCCCAACAGTTGCGGCCAGCACTGGATTGCCGATATCGGACTGGAAGGCAAGAAGCTAAAGGTTAACGGAAAGCTTACAGACGCCTACTACTTCTGCGTGGGCGGCGGCGTTGGGAAGCACCAGTCGGTGGCACGCCCGGTTGGTTATCGCTGCCTGGCGACGGAGGTTCCTGACGCGATCGAGCGCTTGCTGGGTCAGTTCGAGACGTTCCGTTTCCCCGGCGAAAACCTGCGCGAGTTCCTCGCGCGCCATGAAAACGGAGAGATTCGCGGTTGGCTGGCGGGAGAGTTCGCGCCGCCGGTTGAACGTGATGCGCCCACCGGTCGCGTGCCGCATGGAGTCGAGGGATGAGCGCGCGACCGGTACTTTTCCCACTATTCCTGAAACTCGACGGGCGTTCCGTCCTGGTTGTCGGGGCCAATCCCGAAACCGAGGGCAAGATTGCAAACCTGCTCGCTTCGGGAGCCAAGGTGCGCGTGGTGGCAACTCATATGACGGAGCCTGTTCGCGCGCTCGCCCAAGCCGGCCGCATCGATCTGCAGCGGCGCGAGTTCACTTCCACGGATCTCGACGGCGTCACGCTCGTGCTTGCCCTGCACGAAGACGATGCCGTCAACGAACGAATTTTCTGCGAAGCCGATGCCCGCGGCGTCCTCTGCAACATCGTCGATCAGCCGGAGCGCTGCCATTTCTACTACCCCGCGGTCGTACGGCGTGGACAGTTGCAGATCGCGATCTCGACCGGCGGGCTGAGCCCCGCCTTGGCGAGCGATATTCGCAAGGAACTCGATCAACACTTCGATCCGGAATACGCCGAGTGGATTGAGGCACTCGGCCAAGCGCGCGAACGTGTGCTGCGCATCCTTCCCCGTTCTCCACGTCGAACGCGGCTGTTACAGCGCATTGCCAGCAAGCGGGCATTCCAGAAATACCAGGCCGCACACACGCGCGGCGGACAGGAGCAACGGTGAGCGCCAGAGTCTTTCTCGTAGGAGCCGGACCGGGCAGCGTTGACCTGCTTACGTTGCGTGCCGCGCGGCTGATCGAAAACGCCGACGTCATTCTTTACGACGCGCTGATCGGCACCGATATCCTGCAACTCGCACGGCCCAATGCGCGGCTGGTGAATGTTGGTAAGCGCTGCGGCAAAAAGGCGCTCTCGCAAGATGACATCAACGCCATGCTGGTCTACTGGGCGCGTAGCGGTGACGTGGTTGTGCGGCTGAAGGGCGGCGATCCCGGGATCTTCGGTCGCGCTGCAGAAGAGGCCGCTGCATTGCGCGCCGCGGGAATCGCATTCGAAGTGGTACCCGGCGTGACGGCTGCGTGCTCTGCTGCCGCAGCTGCTCAGATCTCGCTCACCGATCGCAACGTCGCTTCGCAAGTGGTCTTCGCAACGGCGCACCACAGCGACGAGAACTCCGAACGCAACTTCGCCGCCAATGTGCGCGAGGGCCGCACGCTCGTGCTCTACATGCCCGGACACGATTACGAGCGCATTTGCACCGAACTTCGGCACGCCGGACTCGCTGCGGATACACCTTGCGCCGTGGTTTCCAAGGTCGCCACATCCGAGCAACACGTGACGTGGTCGAACCTGCGGCTGCTTGCCTCGCATGAGGCTTTGCCCTCGCCTTCGGTGTTAATCGTGGGCGAAGTAGCCCGGCAGCCAGAGGCGGTCGTTTCCGAGGAAAGCATTGCGGCGCTATCAGCCGTAGCAGTTCAGCATTCGTGGAATCAGGAAGACAACGAACAGATTCGTGCTTAAGGAGCAAAGGCAATGGCAGAAGAAGTGAAGAAGTCGCGGTTCACGTTTTCACTCGATGCCTGGGCTGTATGGGCAGCACTGTCGCTGGTGCTGCTGGTGCGGCTCGGCGTGGTGACAAAAGTTCCCTGGTAAGCGAACAAGAACGAGATTCACAAAGGACAAGATCATGGCGAGCACTTCCATCGCTGTTCCGCAGGCGCCGTCGTTTTGGCCTGCGCTGAAATTTCTGCAACTGATTCCGGGCGTTCTGCTGTTGGGAGCCATCGGCTACCTCGGCAAGTTCATCGAGCAGAGCCTTAATGCGTACGCGAGGGCGCATCACCTCACCATCCCCAATATCGAATACGTGCTGTGGGCGATTGTCATTGGCCTGGTGGTCTCGAATACCGTGGGTGTACCGCGGGTGTTCCAGGCGGGGGTGGCGACTTACGAGTTCTGGCTGAAGGCCGGGATTGTTTTCCTCGGTGTGCGCTTCCTCCTCGGCGACGTGCTGAAGCTTGGCGGATTGAGCTTGGCTCTGGTGGGCATCGAACTCACCGTCGCGATTCTCGTGATGACCTTGCTGGGGCGAGTGTTCAAGTTGTCACCAAAGTTGACCACGCTGCTCGCCGTGGGTTCGTCTATCTGCGGCGTCTCAGCAATTATCGCCACCAAGGGCGCGATCGAAGCCGACGACGAAGATGCTTCCCTCGCGATTGCGGCCATCCTCGCCCTCGGCGGACTGTCGCTCGTGTTCTTCCCGCTGATCGGACACGCGCTGCATTTGTCGGATCGTGCATACGGTTTGTGGGCCGGGCTCGCCGTCGACAATACTGCGGAAGCCACCGCCGCCGGTGCACTGTTCTCGGACGCGGCCGCTAAAATCGCGGTGCTGGCGAAGACAACGCGCAACGCTCTGATTGGATTTGTGGTGCTCGCGTACGCAATCTACTGGGCGAGCAAAGGCCAGGCGAGCACGATTGAGAACAAGGCCAGCTTCCTGTGGCAGAAGTTCCCCAAGTTCGTTCTCGGATTCCTGCTGCTTTCGCTGCTGGCAACGTTTCACTTCTTCGACAAAGGCCAGATCGGGTCCATCGCGAACCTGTCGCGCTGGGCGTTCCTGCTGACGTTTGCAGGAGTCGGCTTGCGGACAAACATCCGCGAACTCGGCAAGCAAGGATGGCGCCCGTTTGTGGTGGGCGCCGTGGGTGAGATTGGAATTGCGGTTGTAACGCTGGCGATCGTGGTGGTGGCGGACAGGTTCATCTAGAGCGTCGACAGAAAGCGGAGCTTCGCTCCGCGCGGACGGGCGGGGCGCCCGTCCCTACACAATCTAGGCATCGGCTACACCATCTGCAGCTTTTGTTCCGCGACTAGCTTGTTCAGGCACTCCATCACCTTGAAGGCATCGGCGACGTAGAGCACGTCGGCCTTGCCGCGAGCCCAGCCGCAGTTGGGATCGAGGTTGACAGCGCGGCGTTCATGGATGAAGCGCCAGCCCACAACGTGCGGTTCCTCGCCGTGGCAGCAGGTCGAGAGTCCCTTGGGATGGCGCGGAGTCGCTCCCGTCTGGCCGACCTGGTTCAGGTGCGTCATGAATTTCAGGACCGCCTGATTCTCACCACTCTGTTCGACCAGCGACTTGCTGCTGCCGAGCGATGCTCCCGATTCGCGTAGGAATTCCACGATCAGCTTCTCGGCGTCTTCGGCATGAACCTGCCCGTCGCGCTGCTTCTTGGTCCAGCCGGCGCCGGCAACGAACAGCAGTTTCGCGTCCGGGCGGATGGTCTGCTCGTCGCTCTTCGGGGCGCGAATGGCAGTGACGTTCGTTCGGATAGCTGGCAGATCGACTTTCACTCCTTGAACGTTCGCGGTGGCGGGCGCGCCTTGCCAGGGTGCTCGCGTTCCGCCATCCAGCATGAGGAACCACGGGCGCGCGGCGCGCTGGATCACGGCTTCCACGCGCTGGCGATAGAACCAGCGGGAGGCGGTGATGCCGTCGGAAGACGACAAGCCGGTGACATGGGTGTCGATCTTTCCATTCAGGCGATGAGTGACGCCCGCCATCACCCGCGCGAAACGCGAGGTGCCAGGGGCGAGAACGATGGTGGGTGACACGGTGCGACAGAGCGCTTCGGCGGCAGTCGCGTCGCTGGCGTAGCGAGGCTGGGCAAAATCGGGACCTCCAACACCGAATATAGCCACGCCGGCTGAGGCAATTGCGTCGCCGGCGGTCTGCACATCAGCTCCAATGAGTCCGACAGCTACTTCTGCGCCCACCGTTGCGCCCAGATCTATTCCAGCAGCGAGTGTTTCCAGAGCCGCCTTGGGCAGGCCGCTGCCAGTTTCGTCCACGTGCATCAGTACAAGAATCTTCTCCATCATCTCCTCGCTATTCGGCAGCAATCCATTCGGCGATTTCGCGCGCCACTTCTTCAGGCGACATGTCTTTTACGATCCGTGTCTCGCGCTGTTGCTTCGGCAATGACACCGAAACGTACTGAAGATCATCGCTGCGGATCTGCACGGGTTTTGCCTTCTGTAACGCCGGCATTACGGCGCGCATATTGGCCATGCCGACCTGCGGATTGTTGCGCGGTTCAGGCAACTTGCCGGTTGCCCAACCGAGAACCGCAGGCGTGTTCGCGCAGACCGACAGCTGGTGCCGTCCGCCTTCGATGCGCTCCAGCACTTCGAAGGAACCATCGTCGTGAACATTAATCTCGTCTACGCCCTGGAACTGTTCGGTGATCCCAAGACGTTCACCGGCGATTTGCATGGTGACGCCGGCGCCGCGCGAAGCGGATTCCCATCCGCCGAAGAGCAGCAGACGCGAGCGGTCGAGGCCGGGAATACCTTCTATTGCTGAGGCCAGAGCGGCGGCGACTTCGTGCGCGTCGGTGAATCCGCCAAGGGGACCATCGATGGGAACTAACTCGAACGGTACCTTTTGCGAGATGGTCATCATGACCTGTTGCAGCTTGGCCTTCGGCCCAAGGCTGACCAGCCAGACCTTGCTGCCGGGGTGCTTGGCCGCGAGATTCGCCGCTTCGTAAAGCGCGTGCGACGCCCACGGATCGAGCACGGCGGGCAGCATCATCTCGTTCTTCAGGGCCGGACCCGTGGGGCCGGTGACGGGCTCCAGCGTCTGCAATGGATCGGGCACAACGCTGGCGCAAACGACAATGTGAAAGACGTGGGGCATAGATTCCTTCGTGGTGATTTTCTAAAAGCAGATCCCTCGCGGACTTCGTCCGCTCGTGATGAACAAGAAATTAGTTTTCGGCCGAGTGCAAACCTCCGGCGCCGGCGCGGAAATCAATATTGGTGTGTTCGCCTTGCACAGCCCGCGAGCAGTTCCACAGGCACGCACCGCAGTGCACGCACTTCTCGCGGTCGAAAGTTGGGACCTCGGTTTCGCCGCGAGTCAACGCTTGCCCGGAGCACATGGCGACGCACGTCTTCTCGGCGCATTCGCGGCAGAGCTGCGGATTGAGAAAGCGAACGTGATCGGCGTATCCCGCTGCAGCCTGCACTTTGCCGCCCATCAGCAGCGCGTCCTGGTGCGAGACGAGGAGTTGACCGTCGCAGGCGATGCGTGGCCATCCGCAGGAGTCCATCAACACGTCGTGGAACGGCACGTTGTGCTCGTCGGCGTCTTTCCGAAGCTGGGCGATGTCCTGGAGCGAGAGCTTGCCGCGATAAAAGCGAGTGAGGGAGCCGATCTGCGAGTGCGCGGGCTGCGGCGGGCCGCCCACGGAGAGTTTCCCCTTGGAGAAGCCGGCTACAGCCATGCCCAGCAGGCCTGACACTATGCCTTGGTGGAAGCCATTGCGTGCGTTCTCGGCGGTGCGCGATTCACTCTCAAGCCAACTCTGACGGCGACGCGCGACGTAAGTGTCTTCGAGATTCCCGCGCGTGAATGGCTTGTTTGCGCGCAGCAGCTCGATAACGGCCTCAGCGAGCAGGGAGCCGGTAGTCCAGGCTTCATCCACGCCGGACCCGGTAAGAACGTTAGTGCTCCCCGAACTCTCTCCGATGCGCGCATAGCCGTCTCCGACAAGGAACGGCTCGCCGTGACGGCCCGACTCCTGCAGCGACTTCGCTCCCCACGAGCGCATTCTTCCTCCCTCCAGGTAACGCCAGAGATAAGGATGCTGGATGTAATGCTGGAGGTAACGGTATGCCGTGCGCGCGGGATTGCTGAACCACGAGGGTATGAAGATTCCGACAGACGCCAGGCGCTCGGGGTGGACGTATAAGAAGCCGAAGATTTCGGGTTCAGGATAGCCGAAGGTGTGAAAGACGGTGCCCGGTTCGAGGGGGCACGATTCCGGCAACTCGATCAGCATTTTCATGCCGATGGCCCAGTCTCGGACGGCATGTTCTGGCGGCATGCCGAATTTGTCGTCGAGCGCGCGGCCCACGGCACCGACGGGACCGTCGCCGACGACGGTCAGACGAGCTTTAACATCCATGCCGGGCATGAAACCCGCTTCGGGTGTGCCTTGCTTATCCACTCCCTGGTCGGCCAGTCGCACTCCCACTACCGCGTCGTCTTCGATCAGCGGCGCGGAAACCGGCATTGACGGCCAGATTTGGGCCAGGCCACTGGTCATCAGTTGGGCGCCAACCCACTGGTTGAACTGGCCGATCGACATCACCACGCCATTGTGCTTGCGGAGGAACGCGGGTGTGCAGGGCAGTTCGAGTGCGTGCTTTTCATACGGCAGGGCGAACTTCAGGGCGCGGATGGCGGCATCGCCCGCGCGCATGAGAGCTGAGCGGCGGCTGGCACCGATGGGGTCGAGAAGGTAGAGGACCTTTTCTTCTTTGACCGGAACGGCCATCGGGATCTGCGCGGGATCGAAATCAGGAAAGCTCTGGCGGATTCCGCGGGCGCGGGTGACGACGCCGGAGACGCCGAAGCCGATGTCGTCGGCACGCTCGTAGCAGACGACCTGCAGCGGCGTGCCGGGAACGGCTTGACTTTCCAGCGGCGGCTTGTTGGTGTCTGCTAACTCGCGAGTTAGCGTGGTCAGGAAACCTCCGGTGGCGGGACCGAAGCCCACGCAGGCGATGTCGACGGCGAGCTGGTCGCGCGCTACTTCTTCCTGCGGAATCTCGGATTCGAGGGCGGCGCTCATGCGGGGTAGTCCAGCGCTTCGGGAATCATGACCTTCGACACGGCTTCGGCGGCACGATCTTTGGCCAAGCGCGAACCGGTAAGGCAGGTCGCGAGCTTGTTCTGGATGCGGAGGAAATCGGCGGACCCGGCGCATCCGGCGCAGGGACCGGCTTTCGCAGGGTGAGATCCGTTGATGCCAATGACATCAGGCGCGCAGGAACCGAGGCCCGGAGCAAAGCTCTCGTAGGCTTCCAGTTCGTCGCTGAGGAAGCAGGCCTTGTAACCCTCGACATCCCACGCGGGATGGCGGTTGTAGCCGTATACCAGCTCGGCACAGATGCGGGAGACTTCGCCAGCGGCGCGAGCGGCTTGCACATGACAGAGGTCGGTCATGAACTGCAAGGTGCCGGTCAGGCCTTCGGCGACGACGGCGTCGTCCGGCCCGCGCTTTTCCAGTTCGATAACATCGAGAATCTGGCAGCGCGACGCCAGCAGGTGTCCGAGAGCATCGGCTAACGCAAAAGTTACACCCTGCCGCGGCCCGGAATAGAGCTTGTCGCCGTTGGCATCCTTGGAGTTCTGCAGGTGCTCCAGCGTCCACAGCCACATACCCATGGCGGTCGACAGCGTGCACGCGCCGGTGCCGGGACGCTCGGACGCGATCTGGCGCATTTCCTTGATCCACAGCCGGAATTGCGCCAGGAACAGCTCGTTGGTCATGGTGATGGAGAGTTGGCGGCGCTGCACGGCCTCGGGGCCTTCGTAGGTCGCTTCGAGTTGCGCGTCCATCCACTTATTGGCGAGGAAGCCGGGGCAATCTTCGGTGATGCCGTAGCCGCCCATCAGGCTGACAGCCTCGCGCATCATGTTCACGCCGTAGCCGGTGTTCCACAGCTTGGTGGCCGGGCACAGCACGTTAGCCTGCGTGTCGAGAACGGCGAAGCGGATCAAGGGGTCGTTGGCCAGTTCGGCACGCTTCCGGCGTGGATCGTCTTCCTTCATCTGCAACAGTTGAATCGCCCGGCTTTCGGCTTCGCGCATCGCCTTCATCTCGGCGCGCCCGCCCTGGATTCCTTTTTGCTTGAGGATCTCGGTCTTTTGCCGCTCCAGGGGATCGAGTTCGTCGAACAGTCGGGCGGCGGCGAATCCCAGGGCGGCGCTGGCCTCTCCGGTCGCCCAGACGTCCACCAGGCGGTGGAGTGCGTCTTCGCGTTGCTGGATGCCGAGTTCGTAGCGGAGCGTACCCGGAGTCGCCATTTCTGCACCGCGGAAGCGTCCACGCTGGTAGCGGATGACCGGCTCGACGGCCGACAGCAGCTTGGCGGAAGTCATTAATCCGACGGTTACACGGGTACGGCGGAAGACGGCCTCGATCACCTCGCTATGGCTGTAGTTGGGGACGATCACGCCGTCTTTGACGGTGTATCCGCCGACGATGCGGCTGGCCGGGATCTTGAGGCTGAAAATGGGATCGCCGGTGGACGAGAGCTGGTGGACCAGCTTCTTGGTGGGCGTGCCGCGGTCGAATACGCCGGGATCGCCTTCCTCCAGGATTACCATGCAGCTGCCCTTGATCCGTTCGTCATCGGAATCAACCGCCGCCGTCACGAAGTTCGCGAAGCCGATGTTAGTGATGAAGCGGCCGCGCTTTTCGACCTGCAGCATCGGTTCGCCATGGTTCCACTCGGCCACGCGCAATTTGCCGCTCAACATGCCGGTATCGACGCCGACGTAGGGGATCGGTTCGGTGAGGGCAAATGCTCCGCGCCAAGGCTTGCGGTCCTCGCCAGGCATGGCGGGAGCCGCGAGAGCCATATACTTGGCTACCTGTTCCGGCGTACCGCGTTCGTGGATGGGGGCCAGCGCCAGGCATCCGGCGAGACTGCCGGTGGCCGCGCCGCCGTCAACCCACGCCAGTTCGAACGCGACCAAAGCCAGCGCGAGATTTTTCGGCCCGGAGATAAAGCCGCCGTGCTCGGGATCCATGAAGACGCCGGTGATGCCGGCGTTATCGAATGCCGCGAGCAATTCGTTTTTCTCGGGCGTCCATTCGTGCGAATTGCGCTGGCCGCCGGCGACCAGTCGAGCGACCGGTCCGCGGGCGACGCCGCGGGCAGATTGCACCAGCATCTGCAATTCGTAGCGGTCGGCAAAACGCCATTGGATCTGGCGGACGGCGTCCCCGGGCAGGGTGCGCATAATTTCAGGCTTGGGCTGAGCAATGGTAGCCATGGCTGGGTCCTTTCAATACGGACGGACAAACATTCTCCTAAGGCTTGTCACGGGAGGTCTGTGACATTCGTCATCAGGGCAGGTGATGTGGCGCGAAGCTGCAAGAGGGGCAGTCGCAGGAGAATACGAACGACCCCACTCCAGCCAAAAGAAGGCTTAAATGGGGCACCCAATCTCAACAATTTGTTGTCGATTGTTTACTGTGTTGGTAAGAGATGAGGGCAGGGCGATGGCCGGGAACAAATCGCGCTGTCACAATGAGAGCATTCCGTGAGTTCGTATTCGCCGCAAATCCCCGAGATCGAAGTTCAGCCGGGCAGTGCTCCGCTCGTGTCGGTGGTGATCCTGAGCTACAACCGGCCGGCGTGCCTGAAGGAAGCGCTCGCGTCGATCTTTTCGCAAACCTACGGAAATGTTGAAGTGCTGGTGGTCGATAATGCGAGCCCGTGTGCGACGGAGATTCGGGAAGTTGTTTCCGGTTTTCCGTCGGCGAAGTTGTTCATCTCGCCAACCAATCTCGGCTATGCGGGGGGAATGAACGCGGGCGTCTCGCTGGCGAGAGGGAAGTACGTTTATCTCAGCGAAGACGACATGTGCTCGGAGCCGAGGTGCGTGGAGAAGCTGGTGGCGTACGCCGAGTCAGACGCGAGTGCAGGAGTGCTCTCCGGTTCGCTCTACTCTCGCGATACCAATGCTTTGATCTGCTGCGGTGGGCAGGTGCATTTGCGCCCGGCATTCGTGTGGCGCTTGTACGACCG
>Ga0335069_10008450_pt1 | contig 14727 bp, 9 predicted proteins | sample Lox_Sample_11_FD_206714 | JGI IMG/M metagenome (GOLD analysis project Ga0335069, IMG submission 206714) | Soil microbial communities from Loxahatchee National Wildlife Refuge, Florida, United States - Lox_Sample_1.1 | ecosystem: Environmental > Terrestrial > Soil > Wetlands | place: USA: Florida... | reverse complement strand
TCGACTTTTTCCCGCTGCATGCGATCGATCAGCTCCTCGATGTGTCCCGGGGTCGGATCGACACCCGCGCGGATCTCAATCGTTCCGACCGGCTCCATCCCGAAGCGCTCGGCGAAATAGACCATGTCGGGATGGTAGCTCACCAGCTTCTTCCCCTTGAGTGGGGCGGCCTCGCGCTCCCAGCGGGTGATGTTGCCGTCGAGATCGGCCTGCACGGTTGCGAGGTTTGCTTTGAACGTGGCGGCGTCTTCGGGGTAGTTCTGGGCGAAGCCTTCCGCCATGCCGCGTGCGGCGGCCTTCATCGATACCGGGTCGAGGTTGTAGTGCGGATTGCCCATCGGGTGTTGATCGCCGAGTGCGCGATCGATGCGGGTGGGAACTTCGAGGACCGAGACGTACTTCGAGCAATCGATGTAGCCGGAGCCGTCCCGCAAGATCTTCGGGTTGCGTGCGGCCTCGAGCAATGCGGGTAGGAAGGCGTGCTCGGCCTCCAGACCGAGCAACACCACCATGTCGGCACGATTGAGCAGCACGGCGAAGCTCGGCTTCATCGGCACGGCGTGAACGTCCTCGACGCCGGTGGCGATACTGGTCACGTCGACTAGGTCGCCGCCGATGCGGCGAGCCAACTCGGCGAGGTCGGGGATCGTTGCGACGACGTTGATCTTGGCGGCCGCCCGTAGCGGCTGAGTGGCAACCAGAATTCCGAACAGCAATAGAAACACTCGTACGCGCTTCATGGCGAACTCCTTAGCGGTCACGGAAGCCGTGCACGTGGCTGCCGAGCACGGCCGTCCACTGCACGAAGAACTGGTTTTCGTGATTTTGCGGCTCATCGTTGTAGGTGTACTGGAGGCGTAGGCGGTTGAATTCCGAGAGCCACACGGTGAGGTAGGGCGAATACCCCTTGGTGTCGCCTTGGATGCGGTCGACGTCTTGGGCGAAGTCGAAGAGGAAGCCGGGGTAGAATCGGCGCGTCAGCTTGGCCTCGACGTAGCTATACATGCTGAACGCATCGCGGCGGCGGAAGATCGGGGTCGCGTCGTCGCCGACGTTGGGGTCTTCCCGATTGTACAGAAACTCGGTTCCCCACAGCAGGCCGCGATATTGAGCCTGACTCAGCGGGGTGTAGCGATAGGTCAAATCGACGCCGGCCAAGTGGCGGGACTTCCCGTCCCGCAACTGTTCGACGCCGTCGATGGTGAAGGTGTCGACCTTGGGCGTGTAAGCGTAGGTCGCGCCGAGATCGATGCTGTTCGCGTCGTTGAGGCTGAAGAAGGTCGCCGGCCGCGCGAGATAGGTGAACTTGCTGAGGTCGCGCGGTGTGTTGTTGTCGGCGCGCTGGTTGTCGGCCCCAAGCTTATTGTAGGCGCCGAGCGTCAAGGTGAGGTATTGCGATGTCGGGGCGAGCCAACTGCCTTCGACGCCGTCCGCCTGCGACTCGCCGCCGATGAAGCGATCGAGCGCCACGGGGCGATTGACGAACGGCAGATCGTGATCGTGAAATTTCGACAGCCGGCCGAAGTCCGCGAAGAAGCGCCCGCCTTTGACGGTGAGGTTGTACGGCAGCGAAGTCGTGACGATCGCGGCCTCTTCGACCTCGACGCCGTCGCTGGTGCCGTTGATGATCGCGTAGCCGCGCGCAAACGGGTCGACGCTGGCCGACAACCCGAGTTCGGCGGAGCGGAACTCGAAGTTGCCGCGTTCGTTGTCCTTGTACGACCCGACGCTGTCGATGATCAGGCCGATGGCTGGGTTGAACTGCGACGCGAACGTCTTGTTCGCTGCGCTCAAACTGGGCTGCACCTTTTCCATGACTTTTTCGGTGACGCGCTGTTCCAGCTCTGCCTGATTGGGGATAGGCGTCGGCGCGGCCGCCGCCGCAACCGTCGGCTGCTTTTCCATCTGCTCGATGGCCTGTTCCTGCTTGCGTATCGTCTCTTGCATCGTCTGCATCTGGCGCTTGAGCGTTTCGAGCTCACGGCGCAGTTGCTCGACGGTTTGCTCTTCGCCACGCGCGGCGTTTGACCGCAGCGTGCATACAACGAGAAGGGCGACGAGCCCGATGGGTCGTCGAACGTATGTCCACTCCATATTGGCTCCTCCTGCGTACACCACGGAAGCCCGCCGTGGCGCGAGAGGACCCAATGGGCCGACGCAGTCCGCGGCGGTTTAAGTGAGACTGGTGTGCAGCGAGGAGCGAGGCGGAGCGCGCGACGCTCTGGGTTGGCGGGCTGAACTGGCAGGCGCTTCGTGAGAGTCAATCTCCGGCGCCAGACTGCTCAGCGTTGAAGTGGTCGCAGATATCGTTGCCGCGACATCGATCGCGCGTGCGTGATGACTGACGATGCAACTGGGACATCTAACGGCGGTGCCTTGCGCACCAGCCGAGTGATGGTGTCCGCTCAGTACGATCGGTACCAGCAACAGCGTTGCACACAGCAACGCGGCAATTCGTCGTCGTAGGTTCACCGGTAGCTCGCGCGACTCTGTTCGAGTCAGTTACTGAACTGCCCGGTCTCAGTCAAGTTCGCTGCTCTACTTCGAGGGATATTTCAACGGCGCGCCGACGGCGAGGGGTTGTCGGCGCGCCGCCCGCCGAGCCCAGCGCTCGACGGAATGCCAAGAGGGGCTACTTAGGCGGCCGCGTGGTGAATGACCGCATGATCGCGACGGGTGAAACCGACGACCTTGGCGGGTCGTCGCACGACCCGAGCCCGTGCTTTGGGTGCCGCATGTCGCAACAAGCCAAGGCCGGAACCGACTAGGGCCGCGATGAGCGCCCACGCGACGATCGCGCCAACGGTCGGCCACATTTCGTAGCCGAAGCTCCCCATCGTTGGGATCAAGACCAGTCCTGGTGTCATCATGGTCATCATGGTTTGTCCTCCTTGCGCAGCGACGCGGTTAGCGATGCGACATCAGCAGGCTCACACTCCCGAGTGCGAGCAACGCCACCATCGTCCACATCATGGGTGCCAACTGTGCTGTCATATCGAGTACCATCGTCCTGTCCTCCTGCACTCATTTGCACGCAAGCGCGATGCCAGACGCCGCGCTGCACCCGGCTCTCAGAGAAGACCGAAACGCTGCAGTCGTTCGATGACGCCGCTGCAAAGATTTCTTTGCGGTGAATGGGGTGGAAGGGAGGAACGTTGGAATGTTCGGAAGAATTCTGCCGAAGAGGAAGTGCTAGCTGCGCTTAGCTGCTGAAGAAAGTTAGCGCCCTACGGATTCGCTGGCCGAAGTCCGTAATCCTTCATCTTTTTCTGCAGCATCACTCGACTGATCCCCAGCGTACGCGCGGCATGCGAGACGTTGCCGTTCTCGGTGCGCAAAACGTGGGCGATGTAATCCTTCTCGAACCCATCGCGAGCTTGCTTGAGTGAACCCGCGATGCGGACGCGACCGCTGTCCGAGCCCCCACGGATGATGCGCTCGGAGAAGTGCTCGATCCCAACCGAATGCGCGTCGCCGGCCAACGTGACAGCCCGCTCCAGTTCATGTTCGAGTTCGCGGACGTTACCCGGCCACGAGTAGCGCACAAGGCACTCGATGGCCTCTGGAGTTGCCGTCGGCGTGTGTTTGCCCCACTTCTGCGCCAGGCGCTTCAACAGATGAGCGACGAGCAGCGGAATGTCGTTGCGTCGCTCACGCAGGGGCGGAACCTCAATCGGGAAAGCTGCCAGACGATAGTAGAGATCCTCACGAAAGCGGCCGGCGCGTACCTCCGCGCGCAAATCGCGGTTGGTGGCCGAGATGATGCGGGTGTTGACCGTGCGCACGTGCGTGTCACCAACCGGGATGAACTCGCCACGTTCGAGTACGCGCAGGAGTTTCACCTGCGTGATCGCAGGCGTGTCGCCGATCTCGTCGAGGAAAATCGTCCCGCCGTCGGCTGCCTCGAACAGGCCGCGCTTGTCGGCGTTCGCTCCGGTAAACGCCCCCCTGCGGTAGCCGAACAATTCGCTCTCCAACAAATTCTCGTTGAACGCGCCGCAGTTGATGGCGACGAACGGCTTGTCCTTGCGCGGCCCCTCGAAATGAATTGCGCGTGCCACGACTTCTTTCCCGGTCCCGGTCTCGCCCTGCAGCAGGACCGTGATCGGCGAATTGATCGCGCTCTCGATCAGACGAAACACTTTCTCCATGGCGGGGCTGCTGCCCACGACCTCGGTGAAGCGTGTCCGCACCGGACGCTCGCGCTCCAACAGCGCCACTTCGTCGCGCAGGCGCGCTTCGGACAGCTTGAGTGTTTGATAGAGTCGCGCATTCTCGATCGCGACGGCGGTGCTCCCCGCCAACGCTTCGAGGAACGTCAGATCAGCGGTGGTGAACGCCCCGTCGTGCTTGTTGATGCACTCGATCGCGCCGATGATGCCGCGCTGGGTTCGCAACGGTGCGCACACGATCGAGCGTGTCGCGCCGCCAGTCTGTTGATCGGCCTCGGAGTAGAACCGTGGATCGCGGTGAACGTCGGGCACCAACTGCGATTGCCCGGTTTGCACGACCGCGCCCGCAATTCCCTTGTCCGCCGGCATGCGCAATTGACGCAGCCGTTCGGCGACGAGCGAATTCTCCGGACTGACGTATGGGAAGTACAGCTCGCGACCGGTCTCGTCCAAGAGGATGACCGAGCAGCCTTCCGCGCCCAGCAATTCCTTCGTCTTTTCCACGACCCACGGGAGCAGCGTGTCCAGCTCGATGAGACCGTGCAGCGAACGGCTGACGTCATACAACAATTGCAGTTGTTCGGTTGAGACCGCTGTCATCGCTCACCGGCGTGCGTTGGTTCCATACTTGACGGGGCCGCGAATCGCCAGAGGCGTCGGGACATCGTTCGTGAACGAACGCGTCCAGCCCGAGCCAGTCTTGTCAGCGTGTCCGGCGATCTCTATTGTGATGCCTATGCGTTCACCGATCGTGCGGTTCACGGTGCTGTTCTTTCTCTTTCTGGTCGGTTTCAGCGTGCTCAGCGTGGCGACGGCGCTGCAAAACCACTTGCACGTCGCCGAGCGAGGGATCGCTGAGGCCTCAACCTGGCTGGCTGGGCGCGTCGGGAGCGCCGCAACCGTGACCGACAACCTGATCCAAGTCGGCGGGATGACACTCGACATCAATCATGAATGCACCGGGGTGTTCGTCTTGTTCGTGTTGACGAGCTTCATCGCAGCTTATCCGGCAAGACTGGTGGCCAAGCTCATCGGTCTCGCCGTCGGCATCCTCGTGTTGACCGGCGTCAACGTCATTCGCATCGCTACGCTGGTGCGACTCGTCGAGTTCTATCCCAATGCATTCGTCTACTTCCACGAGTACGTGTGGCAGGGCGCGTTCCTCATGCTGGTGACGGTGTACGCGATGACGTGGGTGGAATGGGCGCATCGGTGAAGTGGCGCTTTGCGCTGCAGTTCCTCATCACCTTCGCGTTGCTGGTGTTCGCTTGGCAGGTGGGCAACTTCGCGACCTACTACCGAACGGCGGTGCTGGCATCCGCGCGCGCCGTGAGTCCGCCCATCAATGGCTGGTGGCTCGAATACGACCGGCCGGGGGTGCCGGGCGGGATCGCGTTCCGTTCCGCGAATCAGCGATTGCCCATGCTGCTGGATTTGCCGGCCCTCTCGATGGGCCTGATGCCGTTGATTTCGCTGATCGTCGCAACCCCCGGAATGACATGGCGGCGGATTGTCGTCACCGCCCTGATCGGCAGTGCGCTGTACTTGCTGGTGCACGTTGCCGTCGTGCTGGTCTACCCGCTGATCATGGTGAACCCGAACCCGGTGAAGGACACGGTCGGTGTGTTCTCGGGATTGGTCGCGTTCGTCGTCGCGCCGCTCGGTCTCTGGTTTGTGCTGACCTATCCAGTGCTGCGCACGCTGTGGCAGTTGGCGCCGCTCGAGCGGCCGACTCGCCCGAGGTGAGTCGCAGCGCTCACGCCACGGCTTCGGCGCGTGGGTTCAATTGCGCCAGCGCCTGCTCGACCCGTGGGAGATAGTGTCCGAGTCCCACCTCGCGGCACAAGCGGTCCGCGCGACCGAGTTGCCGTTGCGCAGTAGCGTGATCCCCGCGCGCGAGCGCGAGCGTGCCGGCGCCGAGACTCCCGAGGGCCAGCGTCGAGCGCGCGCCGATGATCTCCGCCAAGCCGATCGCATGATCGTACCAGCGTTGGGCGTCGGTCCAGTGATCCGCGCCTGCGCGTTGCAGAATGTCGCCGAGCGCGACCTCGCACATCGCCTCGCGCAGGCGCCCACCGGCGTGCGTGTGCACCAGGTCGGCGAGCCGCCAGGCGCGCTTGATCTCGCCGGCGCTCAACAGCGCATCGACGAAGAGATTGATTTTGAGGGCAAAGTCGCCGACTGCCGCAAGCTGGGTTTCGATCAAGCCGACGTAGCGGGCGGCTGACACCGGCTGGCCGAGTTGGGTGCGGGCGATCAAAAGGACACACCCCGCGCCCCGCTTGGCGCCGATGTTGCTGATGGCCTCCGCGACCTCGAGCGAGCGCTCCGCCCACTCTTCGGCGCTGACATAATCCCCTTTGAGACAATAGACCCATGCCAGGTTAGCGCTGCTGCCGCAGCGGACGGTTCGATTCGACACCCGCACGGCGAGCTCGTAGACGTCGCGCAAACCAACGATCGCGTCGTCGAAATCGTCGCAGACGAAGCGCATGGTTGCCTGCAAGAACCGGCCGCCGAGATAGAGATCCGACAGCCGCTCGCGATGATCGCTGTGCTCCAGTTGCTGCATCACCCAATCGAACATCTGGTGCGCCAAGGCGAAGCGACCATCGAAGATGTAGCTGTAGGCGAGGCCGCGCGAGACACTGAGCGCGTTCTCCGTCAATCCCGCCCGCTGCGCGGTCGCCAACCCTTGCTCGACGATCGCCAAGCCCTCGGCGAAGCGATGCCGTTCGCCGCTCATGATCAGCATCCCATAGTAGGTATCGAGCGACGACTGCACCTTCGGGTCGCCGAGCGATTCCGCGATCTCGCGGCCGCGCCGCACCGCCGGCTCGGTCACGTCGTCTTGCGCGACGTTGTAGAGCACCGCCATGCGACCCAGGCCGATGGCCACGTCGGTGGCGCTGCGCTGCAGCGGCTCGCCCGGCGCGGTCGATTCGTTCAAAGCGGTTGTGACTAGTTCCCACGCTTGACGATAGAAGTCGAACGCGGTCTGAAACGACGGGAGCTGCTCGGCACGCCGCGCCGCCTCCAGCAACGCGCCGACGGCTTTGCCGCGGCTCTCGCCGCGCGCGTAATGATGCGCCAGCAGCGCCGCGCGATCGCTCGTCGCCTCCCCCGGTTCGGCTTCCAACGCCTGCGCGATGCGCTCGTGCAACTGGCGGCGCTCCTTCAGGAGAAGGCCTTCGTATGCGACCTCTTGGGTCAGGCTCTCGCCGAAGCGATACTCGTCGGCCGACAGCATGTTCTTGCGATGGATCACGCCGCGCCGTTCCAGCTCGTCGAGCTGACCGGTGACATCGATCGCTTCGCCGTCGAGCACGCGCAGCAGCGCGCTGCGGCGGAACTGTCGCCCGAATACGGCTGCAACCTGCAAGACCCGCTTGGCCTGCGGCCCGAAGCGATCGACGCGCGCGCCGATGACTTCCTCGACCGTGCCCGGGATGCGAATTTGCTCGGCCGGGCGCGCCAATTGCAGATGCCCGTTGCTGCGGACCACGTCGCCTTCCTCGACCAATGCCCGGGTGATTTCCTCGGCGAAGAACGGGTTGCCTTCCGCCTTGATCTGAATCAACTGCTCCAACTCGCCCGGCAGCACCCCTCCCGCGACCGCGCGAATGATCGCCCTGACGTCATTGTCCGATAGGCCGCGAAGATTGAGCTGGGTGAATGCCGCGTGCGTTCGCCACGTCGGTTGATAGTCGGGGCGGTGGCTCATCACCAGCATCACGCGAGCCTTGTCGATGCGGGTCACCGCCAGTTCGAGCATGTCGCGCGACGCGTCGTCGATCCAGTGGAGATCCTCGAACAGCATCACCACCGGCGCTTGATGGCTGATGCCGCCGATCAAATGCGACATCGCCTCGAAGGTTTGTCGCGTCATCTCATCGGCCGACAGATCGGCCACCGCATCGACGCGCACCGAGAGCATGTGACAGAGAAACGGGTAGAGCCGATTGAGATCGGGATCCCAACGCCGAACATGCTGGGCGACCTTCTCGCACGCGCTGTCATTGGAGTCGCCGTGCGTGAGACCGAAGTGCTGCTTGAGCATGCTGATCCACGGCGCGTAGGGGTGCAGCCGACTGAGCGATGAGCAGCGGGCTTCAAACACGACCGCGTCGTCGCTCTCTTGCACCCGGCGCTTGAACTCGTAGAGGAGGCGCGACTTCCCGCTGCCGGCATGACCGACGACCGTGATCACTTGCGCGAGATGGCCTTCGAGCCGCTCGAAGCAGGACATCAGTTGCGCGATTTCGTTGTCGCGGCCGACGAAGGGCGTCAATCCGCGCGCCGCGGCGATCGACATCGGTGTCACCGCATCGCCCACCCCGAGTGCTTCATACGCCGCCACCGGTTCGCTCTTGCCCTTCACCTCGAACGTGCCGGCGGGCTGCAACTGAAACATTCCGCGCACGCGGCGATAGGTCGCTTCGGAGATCAAGATGCTGCCGGGCTGCGCGAGCGATTGCATACGCGACGCGAGGTTGGTGGTGTCGCCGATGGCCGTGTAGTCCATCTTGAGGTCGTTGCCCACCGTGCCGACCACCACCGGTCCGGTATGAATGCCGACGCGGATGCGCAACTCGACCGCGTGGCGCGCAGACGCCGATTGGTTGAACCGGGTGATCGCGTCGCGAATCGCCACCGCCGCCCGTACTGCGCGCTGCGGCGCGTCTTCGTGCGCGATCGGCGCGCCGAACAACGCCATCATGCCGTCGCCGGCCAGCTGATTGACGATCCCGTCGAATCGGTAGATCTCGGCAAACGCCAGCGCCAAGTAGTCCTCCAGCAAGTCGTGATACTCCTCGGGATCGAGGCGCTCGGCGATGGCGGTCGAACCAACCAGATCGCAAAACAACACCGTGACGAGCTTGCGCTCACCGGCGACCGCGCCGGTGCCGGCGCGGATTTTCTCGACCAACTCCTGCGGAATGTGCTTTGCCAGACGGTCGAAGCGGTCGACGGCTCGCGGCGGCTCTGCGACGACGACGGGCAGCGGTGCGCTCTCGGGTGCGCCGTTGCCGAGCTGGAACCCGCAATCGGGGCAGAAGCGAAATCCCGCCTGCACCGTGTTGCCACACTGCGGACACGCGTGCGGCGCACGCGCCCCGCAGGCGTGACAGAACGCCTTGCCGGCGATCAATTCGGTGCCGCAATTGACGCAGCGCATGGTGAAACATTCGTCCCGAACCAGCGGAGAGTCAAGCGCCTCGTACGGCCGCGCGTTTCGTCGAATGCGGATCGCCTATGTGCCTCGACACGATGGCGGCAGGACTCCACGCCTGCTCACGGTCATTTGGACGCCGCGCTCAACGCGTCACGTCGAACAGTCTCCGCGCTTCGACGCCGATATCTGAGACGGCCTGTGCTTGCGCGCCGAGCACCGGTCGATGCTCAGCGAGTTGTGCAACTTCAACTTCGTTGGCGGAGAAATTCGTCTCCGCCTTGATGGAGTCCTGCTCGGAAGCCGCGCGCCGAGCAATCGTCGCCAGCCGCTCATCGCGCACCCCGCGCGCGGCGTCGATCGCACTGCTCGCGAGAGCGTTCCACCACGCCGCTTGGGCCGCCAGGTCGGCCGCGATGCCGGTCTGTTCCAGTTCGGCGAGACCGGGCAAGTACCAACGATACCACAGCCGTCGGCGCAGCCATTGCCAACGCCCGGTGGCCGCGCGTTGGCGCTGCGGCTCGGGCGACAACTCTGCGAGCGTTGGTTCGATGCGCGCGCGCGGCGTGGCCGCTAGTTGCGCGCCGAAGCGCACGGTCTCGACACGCAACGCTTCGTGCGACGAATGGGCCGCCGACGCGACGGCGTCGGCGTATTGGGTGGTGGCCGCGGCGATCGTTGCGAACAACGCGTCGAAATCTGCGCGCCGCGCCCACCGACGTTGCGCCGCGCCCAACTGGCGCCGGAGATCCGCCGCCATCTTGGCGCCGGCCGCCTGGCGTTCGTCGCCGATGCGCGTCACCGTGGCTTCGAATTCATCAAAGCGTCGGTGCTCGCGCGCGGCATCCGTGTCCGCTTTGGATTGTGTCGCCTGCAGGCGCGCGCGCGCATCGGCCAGCGCTTTCTCCAATTCTCTCCAGCGTGTATTCAGTACGTCGCTCACTTGTGCGAGCAAGCGTTGGGCGCATTTTGCTGCTTCGCGCAGCGCCGCGACGTCTCGACTGCCGGACGAACAGAAGGTCCGCAATGCGGCGATCAGACCGCTCAGCCCGCTGGCGATCGCACCGGAGCCGTCGCCGGACTCCATGGCGCGAAAGCCCGCCCGCGCGTCGACGAGCAGCAACTCGTGGGCGCCGGCCACCTGCATCCGCAGCGTCTCAGCATGCCGGGCGCGCTGATCCGGCGTCAGCTCGGCGCAGGCGCCGTCGAGATTCCACACCACGAAGAGCTTGCCGATGTCGCTGTGCAACTGGGTCGCGAGCTGCCGCGTATACTCGGTGAACAGCGCGGGATACCGCACCACCAACACCACCGCGTCGAGCGAGCGCAGCGTGTCGGCGCTGACGGCGTCGAGGGTCGCGACGCTGCCGACGCCGGGCGTGTCGAGTACATCCACTTGTCCCCCGAGTTGCAGGAGATCGAGATTCGTCTCAATCACGACCTCATTGTGCCCGTGCGTGGGCTCGCGCATGAGGGCTTCGAGCGCGGTCACGCTGTCGAGCTGCCGCTCGCCGATCCGCCAGCGGGTGTCGGGGCCGTAGGTGACGCGCACCGGCACCGAGGTCAGCGGCTCGAACGCCACCGGCGAGAGCTGCGTGCCGGCGATCGCATTGAGCAACGTCGACTTGCCGGCTTTGACCTCGCCGTAAATGGCAATCCGCACACGTCGCCGCTGGAATTCGGCGAGCAGGTCCTCGAGGTCGGTCAATACGGCATCGGGCAATTGTGCCGCGTGAGGCGTCAGCGCGTCACGCGCGCGCGCCACCGCCTCGCTCAGTCGGGTGGCGAGCGCACCAAAGGCTCGCGCATCGACGGAATCGGTGTTCGATGACAGATTTGTCTGCATTCACTCTCCGTGCGGTTGCAAGATCGACGAGAGTCATATGGGTTGGTCGGCAACACTTCAACTGGGTCGAACCGCGACGATAGCCTGGATGTGAAAAAAGGACTTCACCACAGAGGCATGGAGGCGCAGAGAAGACATGGGACTCGGGAGGGTCGGAGATGAAGAATTACACCCCATCCAAGAAGAAGTTGGGAGGGGGTGTTCAACCCTGGAGAATCTTCTTTCTCCCTGTCTCTGTGCCTCTGTGGTGAGTCCGGTTCTGTCTCATTGAGGCTGGCTGTTTCGCTTGGATGGCCGATGCGCACCTCATATACTGCACGGCTGCATGGCCGACCCGCAGACGCGTGGACGACTGGTCGATCACGGCCGATTGAACATTGCGAAATCGGATCCACGCACGCAGTGGCACGCCGACTTGTACCACTTTCTTTTGACCGTCTCGTGGACACGGCTGCTGCTGATCCTGGCGACGCTGTACGTGGCGATCAACAGCCTGTTTGCCTTGGGATATCTGTTGCAACCCGGTGACATTGAAAATGCGAGTCCGGGCTCGTTCGCCGACGCGTTCTTCTTCAGCGTGCAGACGATGGCGACCATCGGCTACGGCAAGTTGGCACCGCACACCGCTTTTGCGAACGAGCTGGTCGCAATCGAGTCGTTGGTCGGTTTGCTGGGAATCGCGATGGTGACCGGGATCGCCTTCGCAAAGTTTTCTCGCCCGACGTCGCGTGTTCTGTTCAGCCGCGTCGCGGTGATGACGCGGCGGGACGGTGTGCCGTGTCTGATGTTTCGGGTGGCCAACCGACGCGGCAATCAAATTGTCGAAGCCCGCGTGCACGTCGTGCTGGCGTTGACGGAGACGACATTGGAAGGCGAGGTGATTCGACGCTTGCACGACCTGGCGCTGCATCGCGATCAAAACGCGCTCTTCGTCTTATCGTGGACAGTGATCCATCCGATTACCGAAACCAGCCCGCTGTTCCGCGCGACCGCCGACTGGCTGACCGCGCGCGAGGCCGAAATCATCGTGTCGCTCACGGGACTTGACGAGACGTTCTCCCAGACCGTGCACGCGCGTCACTCCTACGTGGCCGAAGAGATCGTGTGGGGTGCGCGCTTTGTCGACATTCTCTCGCGCACCCCCGACGGTCGCCGCCGCGTCGACTACGCGCGCTTTCACGACGTCGTGCACGACAAAGTCGGGTAGGGTGAGGACGCTGCGCGTCTTCAATCGAGCGCCAACCCAACGATCACCGAGCCAAGCGCGCCGACGTCGACCGCGACGCGCCAGAAGCCGTTCGCGTCGGTCCATTTCCAGCACTCGCCGGTCGCGCCCTCCACGATGGATCGTTGCTGACCGGGAGCCCAAGCGGTCACTGTTGATGGACGACGCGCGGAGTAGCCGCAGATCTCCACCGACATGTCGGGTGCTCCGAGCACGTCGAACTCAATGCCATTGTTGGTCGTACGGATGCGCGCGATGCGACGGTCGCCGGCGGTGGCGTACTTTTCGATGTCGCCGAATACGGTCACGTCGCCGCGGAGCAAGGGACACGCGACGCGATAGTCCCAGTCTTGAAATGCCAGCGAGCACTCCCATCCCGCGTTGGGCTCGAGGCGGGTCCACGTGCGGTCGCGCCAGTTGTACAACAACACGGGCGTGCTCGGAGCGAGTGCGCCGAGATCCGCCAGTGCGACGCGAACATTGAGGGGCTGCTTCGATTGGCAGGCGTTGAAGCTGGCGATGTAGAGCCAGCGGCCGGCGGGATGATTCGAGTGCGCTTCGCCGATCAGCGGCGCGGCTTCCAGAAAGGCATTGGCGCGGAAACAGCGATCGAGCGCGGCGAGTGGCACATCGGGTTTGATCAGCACGCCGTCTTCGCGGCACGCGCGCATGATCAACGCCGGATTGCCGTGCCCGATCTGGTCACCGATCGCCACCGGACCCGTGCTGAGACTCGCCAGCAAAGACTCCACTTCCGCGTAGGGCTCGCCGGAACTGATCTCGGTGGCGCCGTGCGACAGAAACACGTCCTTGAACGGGTTGAGACCGAGCGCGCGCGCGAGCGCGTTGGTATGAAGAAACCACACCCAGTTGAGGCCGTTGTCGAATAGGTAGCGGTAGTCGCCGCTGGTGCGAATCGACGTCAGCCGTTGCAGCGTGACGGTTTGGAAGAAGTCCGCGGGCGTCGCCATGCACCACTGCAACGTCAACCCGTGCTCGGCGGCGGCGCGATCGAGCGACTCCTGCCAACCGCGTGCACGTCTCGGCTGTTCGCGTAAGCCGCGCACGCCGAGAAACGACTCCACCATCCAATCCTGCTCGTAGGTGATGGCGCCCCAACTCGCCGCCTGCGCCATCAAGCGGTCGAAGAGCGCGGGACCCGCCGGATGCGCGTAGTCACCGTCGCGCCATGATTCGTAGCGCTCCCAGTATGGCGAGTGAGTGGAGAAATGTCGGCTATGAAACGTGAGGGGCAGATTGCCCGTGCGGGTGCGCAGCACGCGGAAGCCGTTGGGAAACAGGTCGTCCCGCGGCTCCCAGGTCATCATCCCGCTCGGCGGAACAATCGGTGCCCCTTCATCGCTGACCGCGCGCAGGTTTTGGTGCGGATAGAACCACGAATCGACTTGCAGCGCGCGCACCGGAATCTCTCGCGCGCGCAGATCGTCGACGACTCGTTCGAGCGTGGCGAAATAGTCGCAGCCGCGCTCGGTGCGGTAGTAGTAGACGGCGCCGTTGTCGGTCCAATACGACAACTTTCCGATCCCGTCGTCGGCGTAGCGCGATGGCCGTTGAGTGCCGAAGCGACGGCGGAGACAGCCGGCCCACGCATCGAGAACCGCGCGCGGTCCATCACCGGCCCACATCGCCAACTCGGTGGCAAAGCCAGTCGGCACGTTCGTGAGATCCCCGTGCCACCCGCAATTGACGCCCTGGGCCGCGGACTCGCGGTCGGGGGGTACGCTGATGATCTGTTCGTGAAAGTTATCGAGCGGTGCCAGCATCACCGTACGACCGTCCGACGCGATGAACAGCAGCGGCTCGACCACCGGTGGTCGATGTGGCGCGAAGCGAAAGCCGGTGCAGTCGGCATCGCCGCTGACCGGCAAGGCGAACTCGGTATATTGATGCCCGTACGAGCGTAGGCCCGCGGGCGCGCCGCCGCCGTCTCGCTGGGTCGGAAAGAAGGCCGGCCACGCGACCGTCGGTCGCTCGAACGTTCCGGTGCCGAGCCCTCGCAGTTCTTCGCTGGAGTCGATGCGAAATACGATCAACGGGAGATTCGCGTACGCCCGCACGCTGGTGTGCAGCGCGATCGGCAATCCTCGCCACTCGACACGCGCACCATGGAACTCACCGAGATCATCGGCACCATCAAAGGGTGCATGCGTTGGCTCGACGACCGCCGCGTTCAATGCGGCGACCTCCGCGTCGCCGCGGTACTCATGGTCGCGGTAACGCAGAACGAACCCGATCGGCCCAAGCCAATCCGGTTCGCGCCAGCTCAATCGCCACGTCGCGGCGTCGGTGA
>Ga0335069_10008449_pt1 | contig 14729 bp, 27 predicted proteins | sample Lox_Sample_11_FD_206714 | JGI IMG/M metagenome (GOLD analysis project Ga0335069, IMG submission 206714) | Soil microbial communities from Loxahatchee National Wildlife Refuge, Florida, United States - Lox_Sample_1.1 | ecosystem: Environmental > Terrestrial > Soil > Wetlands | place: USA... | reverse complement strand
TTTTTGTTGTTTTTTTTGGGGGGGTGGGGGGGGCGCCCGCCCCCCCCCCCCCCCCTAGGAAAGAATTCCAAACCCGTAACCCCCTAACCCCTAGCCCCTAACCCCCTTCTCTTCTCAGGCGCTTTCCTTCTCGCGGGCGAGGCGACGGTCGAGTTCCTCGCGGGTGGGGAAGTTCTCGATGTGCATGCCGAAGTCGAGCCCCATCTCGCGCAGGATCTCCTTGATCTCGTTGAGCGACTTGCGGCCGAAGTTCTTGGTCTTCAGCATCTCGGCCTCGGTGCGCTGCACGAGCTCGCCGATGAACTTGATGTCGGCGTTCTGCAGGCAGTTGGCCGAGCGCACGGAGAGCTCGAGCTCGGCGACCGGACGGAAGAGGTTCTCGTTCAGCGTCGGCGTCGCCTCCTCCTCCTCGGCCTGCATCTCCGGGGTTTCCTCGAAGTTGATGAAGATGCTCAGCTGGTCCTGCAGGATCCGCGCGGCGTACGCGACGGCATCGTCGGGGCGCACGCTGCCATCGGTCCACAGCTCCACCGAGAGCTTGTCGTAGTCCGTGCGCTGGCCGACGCGGGCGTTGGTGACGTTGTAGTTCACCTTGCGGATGGGCGAGAAAATGGCGTCGATGGGAATCGTCCCCACCGGGGCCTCTTCGTCCTTGTTGCGGTCGGCCGGCACATAGCCCCGGCCGAGCTTGATGGTCAGATCGGCCTTCAGCATGCCCTCCTTGGAGAGCGTGGCGATCGGATGGTCGGGGTTGAGGATCTCGAGGTTGGGGCCGCCCTGGATGTCGCCGGCGCGGACGACGCCTTCGCCCTTCGCGTCGATGCGGGCATGCGCGACCACGCCGTCGAGCAGGCGCAGGCGGACCTCCTTGAGGTTCAGGACGACATCGGTGACGTCTTCGCGCACCCCGGGCAGGGTGGCGAACTCGTGCAGGACGCCGTCGATTTTCAGCGCGGTGATTGCGGCGCCTTGCAGCGACGAGAGCAGCACGCGCCGGAGCGCGTTGCCCACCGTCGTGCCGAAGCCGCGCTCGAAGGGCTCGCCGACGAACTTGCCGTACGTTGCGGTCAAGCTCTTGTCGTCGCTCTCGAGATTTTGCGGCTTCAGCAGGTCGCGCCAATTGCGTTGTGGTTGCATGGGTGGTGTTCCTCCACGTGATTCGCTGGGGATCGAACGCGCCTCACTTCGAGTACAGCTCGATGATGAGCTTCTCGTTGATCGGCATGGTCAGCTCGGCGCGCCTGGGCAGGGCCTTCACGCGGGCGGAGAAGCCCTCGCGATTGACCTCGAGCCAGTCCGGCGCGCCGCGGTGCTCGCCCTGCGCCAGGGCTTCCTGGACACGGCCAACGTTGCGGCTCTTCTCACGCACGCTGACGACGTCGCCGGCTTTGAGCAGGGCGGAGGGGATGTTGACCTTGCGGCTGTTGACCAGGAAGTGGCCGTGGCGGACGAGCTGGCGCGCCTCGGCGCGCGAGGTCGCGAACCCCATCCGATAGATCATGTTGTCGAGGCGCTGCTCGAGGAGCTGCAGCAGGATCTCGCCGGTGATGCCGCGCGACCGCTCGGCCATGCGGAAATACAGGCGGAACTGGTTTTCCAGCACCCCGTACATGCGCTTCACCTTCTGCTTCTCACGCAGCTGCAGGGCGTATTCGGAGAACTTCGGCCGTCCCTGCCCGTGCTCGCCGGGCGGATAGTTGCGGCGCTCGATCGCGCACTTGTCGGTGTAGCAACGCTCGCCCTTGAGGAAGAGCTTCAGCCCCTCGCGGCGGCAGAGGCGACAGACCGAGTCGGTATAGCGTGCCAAAGGATGTCCCTCCTGTCGCGGTCGCTAGACGCGCCGGCGCTTCGGCGCGCGGCAGCCGTTGTGCGGGATCGGCGTGACGTCGCGGATCACGGTGATGTGGAAGCCGGCGCTCTGCAGCGAGCGCAACGCCGATTCGCGTCCCGCGCCCGGTCCCTTGACGTGGACCTGGACGTTGCGCACCCCGCTGTCCATGGCCTTTTTCGCGGCGGCATCGGCTGCCAGCTGGGCGGCGAACGGCGTCCCCTTGCGCGAGCCCTTGAACCCCACCGAGCCGGCGCTCGACCACGCGAGCACGTTGCCGACCTGGTCGGTGATCGTCACCAGCGTGTTGTTGAAGGTCGAGTGGATGTGCACGACGCCGTCGCTGACGATGCGCTTCTGCTTCTTCTTCTTGGCCGGCTGCTTTTCGGTCGCAGCGGGCGGAGGCGTAGTCTTGGCCATGACAGCTCCTCAACCGGATCAGCCCTTGGTGGGCGCTTTCTTCTTGCCGGCGATGGCGCGCCGCGGCCCCTTGCGGGTGCGCGCGTTGCTGTGCGTCCGCTGGCCGTGCACCGGCAGGTTGCGGCGGTGGCGCAGGCCGCGGTAGGTGCCGAGGTCCATGTGGCGCTTGATGTTCATCGCCACATCGCGCCGCAGGTCGCCCTCGACCTTGTACTGCTGATCGATCACCTGCCGCAGCTTCACCACCTCGTCGTCGGTCAGGTCGTCGCTCTTCTTGTCCTTGTTGATACCGGCCTTGCCGAGGATCTCGCCGGACAGCGAGCGCCCGATCCCGAACAGATAGGTGAGCGCCACTTCCACTCGCTTGTTCCTCGGCAGGTCGACTCCCGCAATACGTGCCATCGCTCGTGTCTCCCGTGCCTATCCCTGCCGCTGCTTGTGCCGGGGGTTCTTGCACAACACGCGCACCACCCCCTGCCGGCGAATCACCTTACAGTCCTTGCAGATCTTCTTGACCGATGTACGGACCTTCACGTTTCAACTCCTCGCCGCGGTCGGCGCGGGGCCGCCTGACGGTCGCCCGCCCTGGCCTCCGTTCAGTTGCGCCACGACGCGCTCGAACACCTGCGCGGGCGATCCGGTGCCGTCGATCTCCCGCAGCAGGCTGCGGCTCCGGTAGAAGGCGGTGAGCGGCGCCGTCGAGGTGTCGTACACGACCAGGCGCGCGCGGATGGTCTCCTCGCGGTCGTCGTCGCGCTGGATCAGCGCCCCTCCGCAGCGGTCGCAGACACCGGCGGTCGCCGGAGGATCGAAGATCACGTGGCACATCGCCCCGCACTGCGTGCAGGTGCGGCGGCCGCTCAGGCGGCGGACCAGCTCCTCGCGGGGCACGTCCAGACAGAGCACGTGATCGAGCGGGAGATGCTGCCGGCCGAGCATGCTCTCGAGCGCCTCGGCCTGGGCCACGGTACGGGGGAACCCATCGAGCATGAAGCTGGGATCCGGCCCATTCTCCTGCAGCCGGTGGTCGATCATGTCGATCACCAGGGCGTCGGGGACCAGCTCGCCGCGGCTCATGTACGCCTGCGCGGCGCGACCGAGCTCGCTCCGTCCCGCCACCGCGGCCCGCAGCAGATCGCCGGTCGCGATGTGGGCTATGCCGATTCGCTCATGCATGAGTTTCGCCTGCGTGCCCTTGCCAGCCCCCGGAGGCCCTAACAGCACTATGCGCATACCCGGTTGCGCCTTCACGCGCGGACGCCGCGGTCCGCTCGACCTCTCCCGGCATCACCTCGCGGGACCTGCTGCCGCGCTCCTGCTGTGCCCACTCAGCTCGTCCGCCGCCCGCGCAGCCGGCCGCGGCGCATGAAGCCCTGATAGCTGCGCGTCAGCATGTGCGTCTCGATCTGCGCCACGGTGTCGAGCGCCACGCCGACCACGATCAGCAGCGCGGTTCCGCCGAAGTAGAAGGGCACGTTGAACTGGCGGATCAGGATGGTGGGCAGGATACAGACTGCGGCCACGTAGATCGCGCCCGCCAGCGTGATGCGCGAGAGGACGCGGTCGATGTACTCCGCCGTGCGCTGGCCGGGGCGAATGCCGGGAATGAAGCCGCCGAACTTCTTCATGTTCTCGGCGACGTCCGCCGTGTTGAAGGTCACCGCCGTATAGAAGTAGCTGAAGAAGATGATCAGGCTGACGAACGCCACGTCGTAGACGAACCCGCCGCGGTTGAACCACTCGCTCGCGGCGCGGGTCCACGGGCTGTCGACGAACTGGGCGATGGTGGCCGGGAACACCAGCAGCGACGAGGCGAAGATCGGGGGGATGACCCCGGCGGTGTTGAGCTTGAGCGGCAGGTGCGAGCTCTGGCCGCCGTACATGCGCCGGCCGACCACGCGTTTCGCGTACTGGACGGGGATGCGGCGCTGGCCGCGCTCGACGAAGATGATCACGCCGACGATCAGCACCATGAAGGCGGCGAGGCCCACCAGGGTGAAGATGCTCATCTCGCCCTCGCGGATGAACTGCATCGTGGTCACCGAGGCGGACGGGAAGTTGGCGACGATGCCGGCGAAGATAATCATCGAGATGCCGTTGCCGATGCCGCGCTCGGAGATCTGCTCGCCGAGCCACATCAGGAACGCCGTGCCCGACGCCAGCGTGATCACGCTCATCACGCGGAAGCTCCACCCCGGATTGTAGACCACTGGCGCGCCGCCCGGCGCCTGCAGCTTCTCGAGCCCGAAGCTGATGAACAGCCCCTGGACGATGGCCAGCACGACGGTGCCGTAGCGGGTGTACTGGGTGATCTTGCGGCGCCCGACCTCGCCCTCCTTGGACAGCCGCTCGAGGTGCGGGATGACCACGGTCATCAGCTGCAAGATGATCGACGCGCTGATGTACGGCATGATGCCGAGCGCGGCGATCGAGAACTGCGACAGCGCGCCCCCGGAGAACAGGTTGACCAGGCCGAGGACCGAGTCGCGCATCTGGTCGAAGAACTCGGCCAGCGCCTTGCCGTCGATGCCGGGCGTCGGAATGGCGACCACCATGCGGTACACCGCCAGCATGCCGAAGGTGAACAGCAGCCGGCGGCGCAGCTCGGGGATCCGCCCCGCGTTGGAGAACCCTTCAAGCACTGGTGATCACCTCGGCGCTGCCGCCGGCAGCGCTGATCCGCGCCCGGGCCGACTCGCTGAAGGCGTGCGCCTTGACGGTCAAGGCCTTGCGCAGCTCGCCCTGACCGAGGACCTTGACCGGCCGCCCGCTGCGCACCAGCCCGCGCGCCGCGAGGGCCGCCACATCGACCACGGCCCCGGCCTCGAACGCCGCCTCGAGGCGGCTCAGGTTGACGACGCTGAAGGCGCGCCGGAAGGGATTGTGGAAGCCGCGCTTCGGCAGCCGGCGCTGCAGGGGCATCTGGCCGCCCTCGAAACTGGGGTGCGTGTTGCCGCCCGAGCGGGCGCCGCGGCCCTTGTGTCCGCGGCCCGAGGTCTTGCCGGTCCCCGAGCCCGGTCCGCGGCCCAGCCGCTTGCGCGAGCGGCGCGAGCCCGGCGCCGGCGAGAGGGTGCTGAGATCCATCGTTTACGCCTCCACGCGCACCAGATGGTGCACGCTCGCGATCATGCCCAGCGCCGGCGCGGTGGCGCGCACGACCACGGTCTTGCCGCGCCGGGTCAGGCCGAGGCCGCGCAGGGTCTGGCGCTGCCGTTTGGTCTGCCCGATCGGGCTGCCGACCAGCGTCACTGTCACCGTCTTCGCGTCGGTCATCGCGTCCTCACGCCGTCAGCTCTTCGATCGCCTTGCCGCGCCGCGTCGCGACCTGCTCCGGCGTCTGCAGTTGCTGGAGCGCCGCGATGGTCGCCTTCACCATGTTGTGCGGGTTGTGCGAGCCGAGGCACTTGGTGAGCACGTTGCGCACGCCCGCCAGCTCGACCACCGCGCGGACCCCGCCACCGGCGATCACGCCGGTCCCTTCGCTGGCCGGGCGCAGCAGCACGTGGCCGGCGCCGTAGCGGCCGTGGACGTCGAACGGGATCGTCCCACTGGCGAGCGGGACGCTGACCAGCGCCTTCTTGGCCGCTTCGATGGCCTTGCGGATCGCCTCCGGCACTTCCTTCGCCTTGCCGAGACCGTAGCCCACCCGCCCGTTGTAATCGCCGACGACGACCAGCGCGCCGAAACTGAAGCGCCGGCCGCCCTTCACCACCTTGGCGACGCGGTTGATGTGCACGACCTTCTCTTTGAATTCGACGCCTTGAATCTCGATGCGTTCGCGCCCGCGACCGATCGCCATACTGCCCCCTCAGAACTTCAGCCCGGCGCCGCGTGCGCCGTCGGCGACCTCTTTCACGCGTCCGTGGAAGAGGAAGCCGTTGCGATCGAACACGACCTGGCTGATGTGGTGTTCCTGACAGAGCTGGGCGATGCGCTCGCCGACCTTGCGCGCCGCACTCTTGTTCCCGGTCGGCTCGCCCTCGAACGCCACGGTTGACGCGGCGAGGATCGTCCGCCCGCTCTGATCGGAGATGATCTGTGCGTACATGTGCTTGTTGCTGCGGAACACGCACAACCGCGGCCGCGTGTCCGTCCCGACCACTCGCCGGCGGACCCGCGACTGGCGGCGTGTCCGCGCCACCGTTTTCTCGGACGTTGCCATGCTCGCTATCTCCCGGCCGCGCCGGCCGCCTTGCCCGCCTTGCGGCGGATCGTCTCGCCGGCGTACTTGATGCCCTTGCCCTTGTAGGGCTCGGGCGGGCGGAGCGCCCGGATCTGCGCACACACCTCGCCCAGCAGCTGCTTGTTGTTGCCCTCGATGGTCACGACCACCTGCCGGTCGACCTTGGCATCGATCCCCGGGGGCAACTGGTAGACGATGGGATGCGAGTAGCCGAGGCTGAGCTGGAGGGCCTTGCCCTTCACCTCGGCGCGGTAGCCGACGCCGACGATCTCGAGCGTACGGGTGAACCCGGTGCTGACGCCGGTGATGCTGTTGGCGATGAGCTTGCGTGCCAGACCGTGCAGCGACCGCGTTTCGCGGTCGTCGCCGGTCCGCGTGACGGTGACCACGCCGTCCTGCACCGCCGCCGCGATGGCACTGGGCACGCGGTGCTGATCCTTGCCCTTGGGCCCCTCGACGGTGACGGTGGCACCGTCCACCTTGACGGTCACGCCCTTGGGAATCGCAATGGGCAGTCTGCCGATGCGCGACATCCGACGACCCTACCAGACGCAGCAGAGCAGCTCACCGCCGACGTTCTGGCGCACCGCTTCGCGGTCGACCAGGACGCCGAGCGGCGTCGACACGATGTTGATGCCCATGCCGCCGCGCACCTTCGGCATCGAGCCGGCGCCGACGTAGATGCGCGCGCTGGGCTTGCTGACCCGCTTGAGGCCGTTGATCACCGGCCGCTGGGCGGCGTCGTAGCGCAGCCACACGCGCAGATCCTTCTTGCCGGGGCCGAGCTCGACGGTGCTGCACTCGCGCAGAAAGCCCTCGGCCACCATCACCCGCGTCACGCGCTCCTTGATCACCGACCACGGGCAGTCGATGTATTCCTTGCGCGCCTGCGCCCCGTTGCGCAGACGCGCCAGCAGATCGGCGATGGGATCGGTCATCGACATGGAGCGGTCCTCACCAGCTCGCCTTGGTCAGGCCTGGAATCAGGCCCTTCCGCGCCAGATCGCGCAGGCACAGGCGGCACATGCGAAAACGGCGGAAGAACGCGCGCGGCCGACCGCACAGCGGGCAGCGATTGTACCCCCGCACTTTGAACTTCGGCGGGCGGACCGCTTTGATGCGCAGACACGTCTTGGCCACGAGACCTCCTAGGCCCGGAAGGGCATCCCCAGCGCTCGGAGCAGCGCCTTGCCCTCGGCGTCGGTCCGGGCGGTGGTGACGATCGACACCGTCAGGCCCCGCACCTTGTCGATCTTGTCGAGATCGATCTCCGGGAAAATGATCTGCTCGCGCACGCCGAGGGAGTAGTTGCCGCGGCCGTCGAAGGCGCGGTCCGACACGCCGCGGAAGTCGCGCACGCGGGGCAGCGCCAGGTTCATCAGGCGGTCGAGGAACTCGTACATGCGCAAGCCGCGCAAGGTCACCATGCAACCGATCGGCACGTTCTCGCGCAGCTTGAAGTTGGCGATCGCCTTCTTCGACTTGGTCACCACCGGCTTCTGGCCGGCGATGGCGGTGATCTCGAGCACGGCCGAATCCATCACCTTGGCGTTCTGGATCGCCTCGCCGAGGCCCATGTTGAGCACGATCTTCTCGAGCCGCGGCACCTGGTTCACGTTGCTGTACCCCATCTCCTTCATCAGATGGGGCACGACGTCTTTGCGGAATTTCTCGCGCAGGCGGGCCATGCGATCACCGATCCAGCTGCTCGCCGCAGCGGCGACACACGCGGACGCTGCGCCCGTCTTCGAGCACGCGTTTGCCCATGCGCACCGGGGCGTTGCACTTGTCGCACATGATCATGAGGTTGGAGAGATGGAGCGGCGCTTCCTTTTCGACGATGCCCGACGGGCTCTGTGGTCCGCGCGGCTTCTGATGCCGCTTCACCAGGTTGAGCCGTTCGATCAGCGCCCGCTGCTTTTCGGGCAGCACGCGCAGCACCTTGCCGGTCTTGCCGCGCTCGCGTCCCGCGATCACCATCACCGTGTCGTTCTTCTTGATCCGCGCCCGCATGGCTGCCCCTAGAGCACCTCGGGCGCCAGCGAGAGGATCTTCATGAACTGCTTGGCGCGCAGCTCGCGGGCCACCGGCCCGAAGATCCGCGTGCCGATCGGTTCGCGCTGGTTGTCGATCAGCACCGCCGAGTTGCTGTCGAACTTGATGTAGGACCCGTCGGCTCGGCCGACCTCCTTGGCGGTCCGCACGATCACCGCCTTCATGACGTCACCCTTCTTGACCTTCGAGTTCGGGTTCGCCTCCTTCACCGACACGACGATGATGTCGCCGAGCGAGGCGTACTTGCGCCGTGAGCCGCCCAACACCTTGATGCACAGCACCCGCCGCGCACCCGAGTTGTCGGCCACGTCCAGCACCGTCTCCGATTGCACCATGAATCAGCTCGCCTTCTCCACGATGCTGCGCACCCGCCAGCGCTTGTCCCGGCTGAGCGGGCGGGTCTCGGCAATCACGACACGGTCGCCGATGCCGCAGCGGTTGTGCTCGTCGTGCGCCTTGTACTTGGCGCGCCGCTTGACGTACTTCTTGTACTGCGGGTGTTTGACCAAGCGCTGGACGACGACCACGACCGTCTTGTCCATCTTGTTGCTCACCACCAAGCCTTCTCGCACCTTCACCTTGCCGCGCATCGTCGCCCCCTCACCCGCGCGCCGCGGCGCGCGCGCGCTCGCTCTGGATCGTCTTGATGCGGGCGATGTCGCGCCGCGTCTGGATCAGCGCCGCCGGGCTCTCCAGCTGATTGGTGCCGCGCCGCAGGCGAAAGCGGAACAGCGCTTCGCGCAGCTCGCGCTCCTTCACCTCCAGCTCCTGGTCGCTGAGATCGCGCAGCTCCTTAGCCTCCATGAGCCGCCCCCGTGGCGAAGCGCTGCACGACCTGGGTCGGCACCGAGAGCTTGTGCGCCGCCAGGCGCATGGCCTGCTTGGCCACCTCGTCGGTGACCCCTTCCATTTCGAAGATGATCCGGCCCGGCTGGATGACGACCACCCAGGTCTCCGGGTTCCCCTTGCCCTTGCCCATGCGGGTCTCAGCCGGCTTCTTGCTCAGCGGCTTGTCGGGGAAGACGCGGATCCACACCCGCCCGCCGCGCTTGATGTGCCGGGTCAGCGCCACCCGGGCGGCCTCGAGCTGGCGCGCGCTCATCCAGCCGCGGTCGATCGCCTGCAGGCCGTAGTCGCCGAAGGCCAGGGTCGAGCCGCGATGGGCGGTACCCCGCCGGCGGCCCTTCTGACACTTGCGATAGCGGATCTTCTTCGGTGCGAGCATGGCTGCGTCTCCGCCCGGCGTCAGACGCCGAGCGCGGTCTTCGGCTGGTCCTCTTCGTGGCGGGTGAGGATCTCGCCGCGGAAGATCCACACCTTGACGCCGATCACCCCGTAGGTGGTCTTGGCCTCGGCGAAACCGTAGCTGATGTCGGCGCGCAGCGTGTGCAGCGGGACGCGGCCCTCGCGGTACCATTCCGAGCGCGCGATCTCGGCGCCGCCGATGCGCCCGCTGCAGTGCACCTTGATGCCCTGCGCCCCCATGCGCATCCCGCGGCTGACGGCTTCCTTCATGGCGCGCCGGAAGGCGACGCGGCGCTCGAGCTGCAGGGCGACGTTCTCGGCGACCAGCTGCGCATCGAGGTCCGGACGCCGCACCTCGTGGATGTTGATGAAGGTCTCCTTCGGGGTGAGCTTGCCGAGCTCGCTCTTCAGCTTCTCGATCTCGGCACCCTTCTTGCCGATCACGATGCCGGGGCGGGCGGTATAGATGTTGATCTTCGCCTTGTTGGCGGCGCGCTCGATCTCCACCTTGGAGATGCCGGCGTGGTACAGCCGTTCCTTGAGGAACTTGCGCAGCTTGAGATCCTCGTGCAGGAGCTCGCGGTAGTCCCGCCGCGCGAACCACTTCGAATCGCTGCTCTCGATGACGCCGAGGCGAAAGCCTCGCGGATGTACCTTCTGTCCCATCGCGACCTACTCCCGATTCCGTTCGTCGACCACCACCGTGAGGTGGGCCGTGCGCTTGCGCAGCTTGGTGGCCCGCCCGTGCGCTCGCGGCAGGAAGCGCTTCGCGGTCGGTCCGCCGTCGACGGTGATGCGCTTGACGTAGAGCTGATCGACGTCCACCCGCTGGGTGTTCTCGGCGTTGGCAACCGCCGACTTGAGCGCCTTGACCAGCAGCGGAGCCGCCTTCTTGGGGACGTGTTGCAGCATCCCGATCGCCTCGCCGACCCCTTTGCCGCGTACCAGATCGGCCACCAGGCGGACCTTGCGCGGGGCGATGCGGAGATGACGGCTGACGGCGCGCGCTTCCATGACTACGCCTTGGCCGCCGGTGCCGGCGCGGCGGTGGTCGGGGCGCCGGGTGTGGCCCCCTTCACGTCGGCTTTGCGATCGCCGGAGTGCCCGTGAAAGGTTCGGGTCGGCGAGAACTCGCCGAGCTTGTGGCCGACCATGTTCTCCGACACGTACACGGGGATGAACTTGCGGCCGTTGTGGACGGCGAAGGTGTGGCCGACCATCTCGGGAGTGATGGTCGAGCGCCGCGACCAGGTGCGCACGATGCGCTTCTCCGCGCCGCTGTTCAACGCCTCGACCTTCTTCAGGAGATGCCCGTCAATGAACGGGCCCTTTTTCACTGACCGTGCCACGGGTGCTCCTCTCAACCGCGCCGCTTGACGATGTAGCGGTCGGTGCGCGGGTTGTGGCGGGTGCGATAGCCCTTGGTCGGCTGGCCCCACGGCGACTGCGGATGATTGCCCTTCGATTTCCCCTCGCCGCCGCCGTGCGGGTGATCGACCGGATTCATCGCCACCCCGCGCACGCGCGATCGGCGGCCGAGCCAGCGCGTGCGGCCGGCCTTGCCAATCGACACGTTGGCGTGATCGACGTTGCCGAGTTGTCCGATCGTGGCGCGGCACGTGCTCTGCACCAGCCGCAGCTCGCCGGAGGGCAGCTTGAGCAACGCCTGCGCTCCCTCCTTGGCCATGAGCTGAATCGCGGCGCCGGCGCTGCGGCCGAGCTGCGCGCCGCGGCCGGGGCGCATCTCGACGTTGTGCACGGTGGTGCCGAGTGGGATCTGGCTGAGCGGCATGGCGTTGCCGGGCTTGATGTCGGCCCCGGGCCCCGCCATCACCGTCGCCCCGACGCGCAGACCCACCGGCGCCAGGATATAGCGCTTCTCGCCGTCCGCATAATGGAGCAGCGCCAGGCGGGCGGAGCGGTTCGGGTCGTACTCGATCGCGGCAACGCGCGCCGGGATGCCGTCCTTCTGACGGGTGAAGTCGATGATCCGGTAGCGCCGCTTGTGGCCGCCGCCGCGGTGGCGAACGGTCATGCGACCGAGCGCATTGCGCCCACCGGAGCGCCGCTGCGGCGCCAGTAGCGAGCGCTCGGGCTCGACTTTGGTGACCTCGGTGAAATCGGCCACCGACATCCCCCGGCGTCCAGCCGAGGTCGGCTTGTATTGGCGGATCGGCATGGCGGGAGTCCTAGACGTTCTCGAAGAAGTCGATGCGCTGGCCTTCGGCCAGCGTTACGTAAGCTTTCTTCCAGGCCGGCCGGCGGCCGGCGTTGCGGCCGACGCGGCGAACCTTGCCCAGGTACGTGAGCGTACGCACCTTCTCGACCTTCACTTTGAACAGGGTCTCGATGGCGCGCCGGATCTCCTCCTTGTTGGCGTCGCGGTGCACGCGGAAGACGACCTGGTTGGCGGCTTCGTTGACCAGCGTTCCCTTCTCGGTGATGAGCGGCGCCGCCACGATCTCGAACACGCTGGTCATGCCGTCACCCGTCCGCTCAGCGCCGTCACCGCAGCCCGGGTGAGCACCAGGTGCGGGTAGCGCAAGATGTCTTCCACGTTCGCCCCCTCGGCGCGCAGCACCTTGACGGTCGGTAAATTGCGCGCGGCGCGCTCGAGCAGCGGGTCGGCCGCCTCGATGATGATCAGGGCGCTGGTGAGGCCGAGCGCATGGAGCATCTGCACGAGCGCCTTGGTCTTCCCGTCCGGGATCTCGATCTTGTCGAGGACCAGGAGCTGCGCGTCGCGCAGCTTCATCGCCAACGCCGAACGCAGGGCGCTGCGCCGCGCGCTCGCCGGCAGGCGGTACGAGTAGTCGCGCGGCCGAGGCCCGAAGACGATGGCGCCGCCGACCCAGATCGGCGAGCGGGTGCTGCCGGCGCGAGCCCGGCCGGTGCCCTTCTGGCGCCACGGCTTCTTCCCCCCGCCGCTCACGCCGCCGCGCGTCTTGGTCGCCGCGGTGCCAGCACGGCGGTTGGCGCGCTGCATGTTGACCACCTCGTAGAGCAGGTGGCGGCGCACCGGGCCGTCGAATGTCCCGGCGGGGAGCGTCATCTCCCCGGCTGGCTCCTTGGCCTGGTTCACGACCGCAACTGTCGTCGGCTCAGCCATGCGTCGCCGCCTTCACCGCCGGATGCACCACCACGACGCCCCCGCGCGCACCGGCCACCGCGCCGCGCACCAGCAACAGGTGCTCGGCCGGGCGGACGGCGATGACCTCGATGTTCTGGGTGGTGACGCGGTCGGTCCCGTAGTGGCCGGCCATGCGCTTGTTCTTGAACACGCGCCCGGGAAAGGAGCGGTTGCCGATCGAGCCGCCGTGGCGGAAGTACTCATGCGTGCCGTGGCTGGCGGGAAAACCACTGAAGCCGTGTCGTTTCACCACCCCAGTGTAGCCGCGCCCCTTGCTCACCCCGGTCACGTCGACCAGGTCGCCCGGCTTGAAGAGTCGATCCACCGCGAGCTCATCGCCGGGTGCCAGCGCCGGGCTGCCGTCCGCGAGACGAAACTCGCGCAGCACCTGGAAGACGCCCTTGCCGACCTTGACGCAGTGCTCGCGATAGGCCTTGGTCGCCCGCTGCGGCTTCTTGCTGCCGAAGCCGACCTGCACGGCGGCGTAGCCGTCGGTGGCAACCGTCTTCGCCTGCACGACCGTGCACGGACCCGCCTGGATGACGGTCACCGGCACGAGCTCGCCCGCCGACGTGTAGATCTGGGTCATGCCCAGCTTCTTGCCGATCAACCCGAGTGCCATGGCCTGCTGTCGTCCTCTGCGCCGCCGCCTCGTCCGCTCACTGCAGCTTGATCTCGACGTCGACCCCGGCGGCGAGATCGAGCTTGCCGAGCGCGTCGATCGTCTGCTGGGTGGGGTCGAGAATGTCGAGCAGCCGCTTGTGGGTGCGGATCTCGAACTGCTCGCGCGACTTCTTGTCGACGTGGGGCGAGCGGTTGACGGTGAAGCGCTCGATGCGCGTCGGCAGCGGGATCGGCCCGGCGACACGACCGCCCGTCCGGCGGACTGTCTCGACGATCTCGCGCACCGACTGATCGAGCAGTCGGTGGTCGTAGGCTTTCAGGCGGATGCGGATCTTGTCGTTCATCGGCGGTCGGGTGTCCGGTTACGCGAGGATTTTGGCGACGACGCCGGCGCCGACGGTGCGCCCGCCCTCGCGGATCGCGAACCGCAGCCCCTCCTCCATCGCAATCGGCATGATCAGCTCCACCTTCAACTTCACATTGTCCCCCGGCATCACCATCTCGGTCCCCTCCGGCAACGTCGCCACCCCCGTCACGTCCGTCGTCCGAAAGTAAAACTGCGGCCGGTACCCCTTGAAAAACGGCGTGTGCCGCCCCCCCTCCTCCTTCGTCAACACGTACACCTCCGCCTCAAACTGCGTGTGCGGCGTGATCGATCCCGGCTTCGCCAACACCTGCCCCCGCTCGATCTCCTCCCGCTTGGTCCCCCGCAGCAAACACCCAATGTTGTCCCCCGCCTGCCCCTCGTCCAGGATCTTGCGGAACATCTCCACCCCCGTCACCACCGTCTTGGTCGTCGCCTTGATCCCGACGATCTCCACCTCCTCCCCCGTCTTCACCCGCCCCCGCTCCACCCGCCCGGTGGCCACCGTCCCCCGCCCGCTGATCGAAAATACGTCCTCCACCGGCATCAAAAACGGCTTGTCCACGTCCCGCGTCGGCTGCGGAATGTAACTGTCCACCGCCTCCATCAACTTCAGGATCGCCTGCGCCCCCAGCTCCCCCTTGTCCCCCTCCAACGCCTTCAGCGCACTGCCCCGGATGATCGGGATGTCGTCGCCCGGAAACTCGTACTTCGACAGCAGCTCGCGCACCTCCAGCTCCACCAGGTCCAGCAGCTCCGCGTCGTCCACCATGTCCACCTTGTTCATGAACACCACGATCGCCGGCACCCCCACCTGGCGCGCCAACAAAATGTGCTCGCGCGTCTGCGGCATCGGCCCGTCACTGGCCGCCACCACCAG
>Ga0335069_10008448_pt1 | contig 14729 bp, 10 predicted proteins | sample Lox_Sample_11_FD_206714 | JGI IMG/M metagenome (GOLD analysis project Ga0335069, IMG submission 206714) | Soil microbial communities from Loxahatchee National Wildlife Refuge, Florida, United States - Lox_Sample_1.1 | ecosystem: Environmental > Terrestrial > Soil > Wetlands | place: USA... | reverse complement strand
GGGCCGCGCGGTGGAGTGGCCGCGGGTGGTCACCGGCCTGCTCGTGCCCGCCGATCCGGCCGTGCTCCACCACGTGCTCCGGGCCATGGCCGTGAACGCGCTGGAGGCGGTCCCGCCCGGCGAGCGGATCCGGGTGGAGGTCCACTGCGACCTGCAGAAGGCCAGCGTCCGCATTTGGAACCCCGGCGCCATCCCCGCCGAGGTGGCGCCCCGCGTCTTCCAGCGCTACTTCTCGACCAAGCCCGAGGCCGGACGGGGCCATGGGACCTGGTCGATGCGGGCTCTGGGCGAGGGGGTCCTCGGGGGAAGCGTGTCCTTCGCGACCTCGGAGGCGGACGGCACCAGCTTCCAGGTCACCCTGCCCCGCGAGCGGACCGGCGACCGGCGGCGCGCCTAGAGCACCTCGCCCGGCTCCACGAAGGCCAGGCCCAGGCTCTCCGCCACCGGCCGGCAGGTGATGTGCCCGTCGAAGGCGTTGAGGCCCGCCAAGAAGCCGGGGTCGGCCCGGAGCGCCTCGCGCGTGCCCAGGTTTGCGAGCTTGAGCGCGTAGGGGAGCGTGGCGTTGGTGAGGGCGATGGTGGAGGTGCGGGGAAGCGCACCGGGCATGTTGGCCACCGCGTAGTGCAGCACCCCGTCCACGAAGTAGACGGGATCGGCGTGGGTGGTCGGCCGGGTGGTCTCGAAGCAGCCTCCCTGGTCCACCGCCACGTCCACGACCACGCAGCCCGGCTTCATCTTCTGGATCATGCGTCGCGTGACCAGCTTGGGCGCGGAGGCCCCGGGGATGAGCACCGACCCGATCACCAGGTCGGCCTGCACCACCGCCTCCTCCACGTGCTGCTCGTTGCTCCACAGGGTCTCGATGCGATTGCCGAAGATGTCGTCCAGGTAGCGGAGCGTGGGGAGGCTGCGGTCGAGCGCGGTCACCCGGGCGCCCATGCCCACCGCCACCTTGATGGCGTTGAGCCCCACGGTGCCCGCCCCCAGCACCACCACGTGCGCCGGCGGGACGCCCGGGACGCCGCCCAGCAGCATCCCCCGGCCGCCGTTGGGCTGCTGCAGGTAGAAGGCGCCCACGTGCGCCGCCATCCGGCCGGCCACCTCCGACATGGGCGTGAGCAGCGGCAGCCTCCCGGTCCCGTCGTGGATGGTCTCGTAGGCCAGGGCGGTCACCTTGCGGCGCAGGAGCCCGCGCGCTTGCTCCGGGTCCGGGGCCAGGTGCAGGTAGGTGAACAGCACCTGGCCGGGCCGGAGCATCTCGATCTCGGCCGGCTGCGGCTCCTTCACCTTGATGATGAGCTCGGTGTGGTCGAAGACCTCGGCGGCCCCCGGCACCACCTGCGCCCCCACCACCTGGTACTCGGCGTCGGTGAAGCCGCTGCGCTCGCCCGCGCCCGCCTGGACCACCACCGCGTGGCCGGCCGCGGCCAGCGACCGGGCCCCGGCCGGCGTCAACCCCACGCGGTTCTCGTTGTTCTTGATCTCCCTCGGGCATCCGACGCGCATATGGCCTCTCCACTGGACGGTTCCCGAACGAGCCCGTGCGAGGGGCCCGGTCCGGTGAAACCCGGTTGATTACGCTCCCTTTACACGCTCCGTGCCGCCCGGGCAAAGGGGAACCTCTTCAGGTCGGCCAGGGCGGCTTCCAGCGCCAGCGTGGCTGCCCCCAGCGCCACCGCGCGCGGCCCCAGCGGGCTGGTCACGATCTGGGCTGAGGCCGCGCTCCAGAAGAGCGAGCGGCTCCGCACCGCGCTGCGCAGCGGCGCCAGCAAGAGCTCGCCCACCCGGGACAGCCCACCGCCGATGATCACCGCCGCTGGGTTGAGCACGTTGAGCATGCTGGCGATGGCCACCGCCAGGTGCCCGGCCGCCTCGCGGACGATGTGGTTGGCCAGGGGGTCGCCGGCCAGCGCCGCGTCCTCGATGGCGGTGAGCGAGATCTCCCCCTCGGCCAGGCGGCTCGATGGGTACTCGGCGCGGAGCGCGGCCGCCCGCAGGATCAGGGCGTGCGCGCCCACCAGCGTGCAGAGGCAGCCGCGCAGGCCGCAGGTGCAGGGCGCGCCCAGAGGATCGATGGCGATGTGGCCGATCTCGCCGGCGGCGCCGGTGGCGCCCCGGTAGAGGCGGCCGCCCACGATGTGTCCGGATCCGATCCCGGTCCCGATCTTGACGTAGGTGACGTCGTCCACCCCCTGCCCGGCGCCCCACCAGTGCTCGGCCAGGGCCCCCAGGTTGGCGTTGTTGTCCACCAGGGTCGGCACCCCGAAGCGCTCGGAGAGGAAGGCGAAGCCCCCGTGGCCCTTCCAGGCCGGCAGCGCCACCTCGGAGAGCTGGTCGGGCTGGCGTGGGTCGACCGGGCTGGGAACCGCCACGCCGATGCCCACCAGCCGCTCCGGCCCCTTCCCCCATCGCCGGACGCACTCGGCCACCAGCTCGGCGGCCAGCTGGCGCGTCCCGGCCGGATCGGTGCTCACCGGGTGGGGCCGCTCCTCCCAGACCAGCACCTTGCCCCGCAGGTCGGTGAGCGCCACCGCCACGTGGCTCGAGCCAACGTCCACTCCCACCAGGCCGAAGGCGTCGTCCTGGAACTGGAGCACGATGGGTCGGCGTCCGCCGCTCGACTGCCCGGGGCCCACCTCGACCACCAGCCCCGTGGCGAGGAGCTCCGAAACCGTCTCCGACACCGTCGACCGGGAGAGGTCGGTCCGGCGGGCGATCTCGGCGCGGGAGATGCTGCGCTCGGACCAGATCAGCCGCAGCAGGCCCCGCGCGTGCAGCCGTCGAGGTCCCGAGGGCGCCCCGGCCTCCGCAGCTCGAAGCGATTGGCCTGCCATCCCGCTCCCTCGTTTGTTCGTCTGGCGGACGAACTAAGGCCTGCGGGCCGGTCCCTGTCAAGGAACCCGTGTCGACTGCCCGCCGGCCCGCGCCAGGTTCCCGATATCACACGGGCTGCCCCACCTTGCTCCGGGCGGGGCGTGCGAGCGCCTGCTATCTATCCAGGAGATGGAGACGCCCCAGGAGCTGTCCTGGCTGCAGTTCAACCGCCGCGTCCTCGACCAGACGCGGCGTGCCGACTTTCCCACCCTCGAGAGGCTCCGGTTCCTCGCCATCTGGGCGTCGAACATGGACGAGTTCTTCGCCGCCCGGATCTGGCGGCCCTTCGTGCAGGGACGCCGCACCGAGGAGTACCGGGCGCTGCTCGAGGAGGCGCGGGCGCAGATCCAGCGGGCCGAGACCAACTACCGCGCCTTCCTCCCGGAGCTGGAGGGGCTCGGGATCCGTATCGTGCCGGTCCGGGCCCTGACTCGGCCGGAGCGGGCCTACTTCGGGGCCTTCCTGGCCGAGGAGGTGGCTCCCCGCACCGACGTGCTGAGGGTGGAGGCGCTGCGCGAGGTTCGCAGCCGGGCGCTCTACTTCGCGAGCGGCGCCGGCGTCCTGGAGAACCTGCTCCGCGTCCCGGAGAGCATCCCGCGGCTGGTGGAGATCCCCGGGCGAGACAACACCTACGTCCGGCTGGGCGAGCTCCTGCGCCTGCGGGCCGACCTGTTCCTGGCCGGCCGCTCGGCGCGGCTCTACGAGCTGCGGGTGGTGAGGGTCGCGGCCATCGACCAGATGCGGATCGACTGGGACGAGCTGCCGGCGGCCCTGGAGTCGCGGCTCGAGGGGCAGGTCAGCCACCTGGAGGTGGAGCGGGACTTTCCCCCGCACTGGGCCGAGGCTATCCGCCAGGCGTTCGGTCTCGAGCCGGAGGAGGTGGTGCGGGTCATGCCTCCGCTCGACCTCCGCTTCCTGTCGCGCATCGTGAACCATGGCCCGGCCCACCACCGCTTCGCCCCCCTCCAGGCCTACAAGGTGCCGGGCTTCGACCGGGACCCCTTCTCCCGCATCGACCGGGGCGACCTGCTCCTCTACCACCCCTACCAGAGCTACGCCGCGGTCGAGGACTTCGCCAGGGCCATGGCCGCCGACCCCGCGGTGACCGCGGTGCGCGCCACCCTCTACCGCATCGGCGACGACAACGTGCTGGCCGAGTCGCTCATCCACGCCGCCCGCGCTGGCAAGGACGTGGCCGTGCTGCTCGAGGCCAGGGCCCGCTTCGACGAGCTCACCAACCTCGAGTGGGCGCTCCGCTTCCAGAACTCCGGGGTGCGCGTGCTTCGCCTCCCGGCCAAGAAGGTCCACGCCAAGGTGATCTTCGTGGTGCGCGGGCGCAGGGCCTACGTGCACCTGGGCACCGGGAACTACAACACCCTGAACGGCCGCCTCTACACCGACTTCTCGCTCTTCTCCAGCGACCGCCGGCTCACCGTCGACGCCAAGGGCTTCTTCGACGCCCTCGAGGCCGGGCAGGCGCCCAGCCCGCACCTCATGCGCACCGGCGGCCGGGTGCGGGAGCTCCTGGTGGCGCGCATCCGGGGGGAGGCCCACGCCGGCGGCCACGTGATCCTGAAGTGCAACCACCTCACCGACCGCTCGGTGCTGGCCGCGCTTCGCGAGGCGGCCAACGCCGGGGCCCGCGTCGACCTGCTGGTCCGTACCACGCTCACCCAGATCCACCCGCGGGTGCACGCCCGGAGCCTGGTGGGCCGCTTCCTGGAGCACGCCCGCGCGGCGGCCTTCCGCCGCGCCGGCCAGTGGGAGGTGTGGGCCGGAAGCCTCGACGCCATGCCCCGCAACTTCGACCACCGCTACGAGCTGTTCTTCCCCATCCTCGATCCCCGCGCCCGCGACTACGTGCTCGCCGAGCTCACCGCCCAGGTGGCGGACGACGTCAACGCCTGGGAGCTCTCCGCCGACGGCTCGCAGGCGCCGCGCTGGGGAGGGAGACGCGACGCCCAGCGAGCCGACGACCACCGGCGCCGGCAGGGCAGGCCGCGCACCGCCGGCGGAGCGCGGCGGGAGGTGGCCTGACGCCGGCGAGCGGCGATCCTGGCACGGAACGATCGTTTGCCCTGTGCCCGGGGCGAGATTAGACGACGGGCACCCCACACCTTCCCCAAAAGAGCGCACCCATGTCCCAGCTCCCCGACGGCGATCCCCAGGAGACCAAGGAGTGGCTCGAGGCCCTCGAGGGCGTGCTGGCGCGCGAGGGACCGGAGCGCGCGCAGTTCCTCATCCAGCAGCTCATCGATCGCTCCCGGCGCTCCGGGGGCTACCTTCCCTTCTCCGCCACCACCGAGTACCTGAACACCATCCCGGTCGAGCGCCAGGCGCGCTTCCCGGGCGACTTCGCCCTCGAGCAGGCCATCCGCCACTACGTCCGCTGGAACGCCATGGCCATGGTGGTCCGGGCCAACAAGCACACCAACGTGGGCGGCCACATCGCCTCCTTCGCCTCGGCCGCCACCCTCTACGACGTGGGCTACAACCACTTCTGGCGCGCCTGGACCGAGGAGCGCCCCGGCGACCTGGTCTTCATCCAGGGCCACTCCGCCCCGGGCATCTACGCCCGCGCCTACCTGCTGGGGCTGCTCAGCGAGGAGCAGCTGGACAGCTTCCGCCAGGAGGTCGACGGCAAGGGGATCTCGTCCTACCCGCACCCCTGGCTGATGCCCGACTTCTGGCAGTTCCCCACCGTGTCCATGGGGCTCGGCCCGCTCATGGCCATCTACCAGGCGCGCTTCATGCGCTACCTGGCCGACCGCGGCCTCTCCGAGACCTCCGGCCGCAAGGTCTGGGCGCTTCTGGGCGACGGCGAGATGGACGAGCCCGAGTCCATGGGCGCCATCGGCATGGCCGGCCGCGAGAAGCTCGACAACCTCATCTTCGTGGTGAACTGCAACCTGCAGCGGCTGGACGGGCCGGTGCGCGGCAACGGCAAGATCATCCAGGAGCTGGAGGGTACCTTCCGCGGGGCCGGCTGGAACGTCATCAAGGTGATCTGGGGCCGGCACTGGGATCCCCTCCTGGCCAAGGACTCCGAGGGGCGGCTGCGGCGCCGGATGATGGAGGTGGTCGACGGTGAGTACCAGGTCTACCGGTCGCGCAACGGCGCCCACGTCCGCGAGCACTTCTTCAACACCCCCGAGCTCAAGGACCTGGTGGCCGACCTCTCCGACGACGACATCTGGCACCTGAACCGCGGCGGCCACGATCCGTTCAAGGTCTACGCCGCCTTCGACGCCGCTTCCCAGCACCGCGGGCAGCCCACCGTCATCCTGGCCAAGACCATCAAGGGCTACGGCATGGGCGAGGCCGGCGAGGCCATGAACATCACCCACCAGCTCAAGAAGATGCCCACCGAGGCGGTGCGGCGCTTCCGCGACCGCTTCCAGGTGCCGGTCCCCGACGAGAAGCTGGCCGAGGTCCCCTACATCAAGTTCGCCGAGGGTTCCAAGGAGCACGAGTACCTGAAGGCGCGGCGCCGCGAGCTGGGCGGCGACCGACCCCGGAGGCGGCGCCGCTCCGAGTCGCTGGAGGTGCCGCCGCTCTCCGCCTTCGACCGCCTGCTTCGTTCCACCGAGGAGCGGGAGATCTCCACCACCATGGCGCTGGTGCAGGTCCTCCAGGTGCTGATGCGCGACAAGCAGGTGGGGCGGCGGGTCGTGCCCATCGTGCCCGACGAGGGGCGCACCTTCGGGATGGAGGGCATGTACCGCCAGGCCGGCCTCTGGAGCCACGTGGGGCAGCTCTACACCCCCGAGGACGCCGACCAGCTCGCCTTCTACCGGGAGGCCAAGGACGGCCAGGTGATCCAGGAGGGCATCACCGAGGCCGGGGCCATGGCCGACTGGATGGCCGCCGCCTCCGCCTATTCGGTCCACAACTGCCCGCTCATCCCCTTCTTCGTCTTCTACTCGATGTTCGGATTCCAGCGAGTGGGCGACCTGGCCTGGGCCGCCGGCGACATGCGCTGCCGCGGCTTCCTGGTGGGCGGCACATCCGGCCGGACCACGCTCAACGGCGAGGGGCTGCAGCACGAGGACGGCCAGTCCCAGCTCCTCGCCTCGGTGGTCCCCAACTGCCACTCCTACGACCCCACCTTCGCCTACGAGCTGGCGGTCATCGTCCAGGACGGCCTGCGCCGGATGTTCGCCGAGCAGGAGGACTGCTTCTTCTACCTGACCACGCTCAACGAGAACTACGCCCACCCGGCCATGCCCGAGGGGGCGGCGCCCGGCATCCTGCGCGGCATGTACCTGTTCAAGGGAGGCGCCCGCGCCCCCAAGGCCCCCCGGGCCCAGCTCCTCGGCTCGGGCGCCATCTTCCGCGAGGTCATCGCCGCCGCCGACCTCCTCAGGAACCACTGGGGCGTGGAGAGCGACCTGTGGAGCTGCCCCAGCTTCACCGAGCTGGCCCGCGACGGCATGGCGGCGGCCCGGGCCAGCATGCTCGACCCGGCCTCCCCGCCCCGGCGATCCTGGGTGGAGTCGTGCCTGTCCGAGGCCAGCGGGCCGGTGGTGGCCGCCACCGACTACGTCCGGGCCTTCGCCGAGCAGATCCGCCCCTACGTCCCGCGGCGCTACCTGGTGCTGGGCACCGACGGCTTCGGCCGCTCCGACACCCGCGAGAAGCTGCGGCGGTTCTTCGAGGTGGACCGCCACTACGTGACGGTGGCCGCCCTCCACGCGCTGGCCCAGGACGGCGCCATCCCCGCCGCCAGGGTGGTCGAGGCCATCGCCCGCTACGGCATCGACCGGAGCCGGCCCGCACCATGGACCGTCTGACCCGGGAACCGACATGAGCGCCATCGACGTCAAGATCCCCTCCCTGGGCGACTTCAAGGACGTGCCGGTCATCGAGGTGCTGGTGAAGCCCGGCGACCCGGTGCGCGCCAACGACGCCCTCCTCACCCTGGAGTCGGACAAGGCCACCATGGACGTGCCGGCCCCGGCGGCGGGAACGGTGCGCGACCTCCGGGTCAAGGTCGGCGACCGCGTCAGCGAGGGGGCCGTGGTGGCGGTGCTGGACGGGGCCGACGGCGCCGACCGGGCCGCGCCACCGGCGGCGCCCCCCTCCCCGGCACCCGCGCCGGCGGCCGATTCGGCGCCCCGGACCGCATCCGCGCCGGCCCCGGTGCCCACCCCCGCCCCCGCACCCCCCGCGGCCGCGGCCGGCTTCGCCGCCGCCGCGACCCCCACCCACGCCTCCCCCTCGGTGCGCCGGCTGGCGCGGGAGCTGGGCGTGGACCTCTCGCGGGTCGAGGGGACCGGCCCCAGCGGCCGCATCGTCCAGGCGGACGTGCAGCGATTCGTGAAGGAGGCCCTCACCAGCGGCGGCGGCGTGGGGGCCCGCGGCGGCGCGGGGCTCGACCTCGCCCCCTGGCCCAAGGTGGACTTCGCCCGCTTCGGGCCGGTCGAGGTGCAGCCGCTCTCGCGCATCCAGCGGCTGTCGCGGACCAACCTGGCCCGCAACTGGGTGATGATCCCCCACGTCACCCAGCACGACGAGGCGGACATCACCGACCTGGACGCGTTCCGCAGGGAGCTGGCCAAGGACCCGGCGGCAGCCGGCACCAAGGTGACCCTGCTCGCCTTCGCGGCGAAGGCCTGCGTGGCCGCCCTGCGCCGCTACCCGCAGCTCAACGCCTCGCTGGACGGCGACAGCCTGGTCCTCAAGCGCTACTTCCACATCGGCTTCGCCGCCGACACCCCCGGCGGCCTGGTCGTCCCGGTGCTCAAGAACGCCGACCAGAAGGGCGTGCTGGATCTGGCGCGGGAGGCGGCCGAGCTGGCCGCCCGGGCGCGCGAGGGCAAGCTGCAGGCGAGCGACATGCAGGGCGGCTCCTTCTCCATCTCCAGCCTGGGCGGAATCGGCGGGAGCTTCTTCACCCCCATCATCAACGCACCCGAGGTGGCCATCCTGGGCCTCTCGCGCGCGGTGACCCGGCCGGTCTGGGATGGCGAGCGGTTCGCACCCCGCCTCATGCTGCCCCTGTCGCTCTCCTACGACCACCGCGTCATCGACGGCGCGCTGGCGGCGCGCTTCATCACCTACCTCGCCCAGGTGCTGGCCGACATGCGGCGGGCCATGCTGTAGGTGGCCGGCCCACGGGGGGCTCGGCCGGCTCCCGGCCCGGCAGGCGGTCGCGGGGAGGATGCGGACGGCCCGCCCGGCCAGGCGTCCTGGTTCGCCCCACTCCGGCCTGGGAGAGCCTCCCGGCCGTGGTCCCAACCCATGGATTTCATTCGATCTGGCTCGCCGGGTGCGATCGGCACGGGAGGTGCCAAGGGGAAGGGCAGCGGGACGAACCAAACCCCTCCCGCAAGGAGACCAGCCATGAGGAACCTCATCCGCGCCGCCGCCGCCGTCGCCGCGCTCGCCATCGTCGCCCCGGCCTTCGCCGCCGACGACGCGGCTGCCGCCGACACCAAGCCGGCCGCCACCAAGACCGAGAAGAGCACCAAGGCGAAGTCGAAGAAGTCGACCAAGCACCACAGCAGCAAGGCCAAGCCGGCGGCGGCCGCGACCGACGCGGCCAAGCCGCAGTAGCATACCCTCCGCGTCCACGCCCGGAGGTCGGCCGTGACGCGGCCGGCCTCCGGCGTGAGCGGGAGCGCCGGCATGGCGGGTGGATCCATGTCCCTGCGGGCGCGAATCATCTTCCTGTTCGCCACGGCCCTGGTGCTGACCCTGGCCGTGGCCGCGCTCATCGGCGAGCGCATGGCCCGGCGGGCTCTGGAGAGCTCGCTCCGCGACCGGACGGTGGACCTGGCCCGGACCATCGCCGACGAGCTCGCGCTCTCGCCCCACAGCGATCCCGACCGCGCCGCCCGGCAGCTCGGCGCCATCCTCACCCGGCGCCGGGGCCTCCGCTCCGCCCAGCTCTCCTTCCGGCACGGCAAGGAGACCAAGACCGTCCACGTGACCTTCGGTGAGGAGGGGGCGGTGCTGGAAACCACCTCCGACCCCTCCGCCACCATCCCCCTGACCACCCAGGTGGCCCTCCAGGACGACGGCAAGGGCCGCAGCTGGCGGGTGGAGCTCCCGCTGCGCGACGGCGCCGGGCACGCCTACGGGGCGCTTCGGCTCGACGCCAGCCTCTCCCAGGCGGAGGAGATCGCCACCAGCGAGCGGAGCGTGTTCTTCCTGGTGGCCGCGGTGAGCGCCGCCCTGCTCACCGCGGTCTTCGGCCTCATCCTGGGCCAGTGGCTCACCCGCCCCCTCACCAGGCTGGCCGGGGCCATGGAGGCGGTGGCCTCCGGAGCCGTCGACGAGGCCCGGATCCCGGGCACCGACCGCGGCGACGAGGTGGGGGTGGTGGCCCGCGGGCTCTCCGCCATGCTGGCCCGTATCCGGCAGTTCAACAGCGAGCTGCAGGGCAAGGTGGACCAGGCCGTGGTGGGCGTGGAGCGCAAGAACCGAGAGCTGGCCGAGGTGAACCAGCTGCTGGTGGAGGCCCGGCTCGACCTCACCTCCAAGGAGCGGCTGGCCGCCCTGGGACAGATCTCCGGGACCATCGCCCACGAGCTGGGCAATCCCCTCAACACCATGAGCGGACACGTCCAGCTCCTGGCCCGCGACCCGGCCTCGCCGCCGGAGGTCCGGGCCGGCCTGGAGATCGTGGAGCGCGAGGTCAAGCGGATGACCGCCATCATCCGCCGCTTCCTCGACTCGGCCCGGGCCCTGGCCCCCATCCCCGAGGAGGTGGACATGGCCGCCCTCCTCGACGAGGCGGTCACCCTCTCGGTGCCGGTGGAGGCGCGCGAGCGGATCGAGGTCCACCGCGAGGTGGACCCGGCGGCGGCCCGGGTGCGAGCCGATCCCGGCCTCCTCCGCCACGTGCTGGGAAACCTCATCTCCAACGCCGTGGACGCCATGCCCACGGGCGGGACCTTGACCGTCCGGGCCGGCCGCCTGGGCGAGGCGGTGACGGTGGAGGTGGAGGACACCGGCGTGGGGATCGACGAGGCCGACCGTCGCCGCCTCTTCGAGCCGCTCTTCACCACCAAGCCGCGGGGCAAGGGGACCGGTCTGGGCCTGTCCATCTCGCGGGAGATCGCCAGCGCGCTGAAGGGGCGGATCGAGGTCGAGAGCGAGCCGGGGCGCGGCTCTCGCTTCACGCTCAGCTTCCCCGAGGCGGCGGCGGGCGGGCGCGAGACGGCAGCGGCCGGCGCCGGAAAGGCAGGGACGAATGGGGAAGGCCTCGCGCATCCTCGTGGTCGATGACGACCCGGCCAGCCGCGACCTCCTGCGCCGGGTGCTGGCCACCGAGGGGCACCAGGTGGTCACCGCCGGCGACGGGCGCGAGGCCCTGGCCGAGATGGGCCGCCAGCCCGCCGAGCTGGTGGTCTCGGACATCCGCATGCCCGAGCTCGACGGCGTCCAGCTCCTGGAGCGGCTGCGGGAGGCGGCTCCGGAGGTGCCGGTCATCCTGGTGACCGCCTTCGGGGACGTGGAGGGGGCGGTGGACGCCATCCGCCGCGGCGCCTTCGACTACCTGGCCAAGCCCTACGACGTGGACGCGGTCCGCCACCTGGTGCGGCGGGCCCTGGCCCAGGCGGCCCTGGCCTCGGAGAACCGCGAGCTCCGCAAGCAGGTGCGCGACAAGTACCGGCTGGAGGGGATCGTCGGGCGCAGCGAGCCCATGCTGCGGGTCTTCAAGACCGCCGCCCGAGTGGCGCAGAGCGACGCCACCGTGCTCATCGAGGGGGAGAGCGGCACCGGCAAGGAGCAGGTGGCGCGCGCCATCCACGCGGCCTCGCGGCGGGCCAGCCTGCCCTTCGTGGCGGTGGACTGTGGCGCCATCGCCGAGGGGGTGCTGGAGTCGGAGCTCTTCGGCCACGCCAAGGGGGCCTTCACCGGCGCGCAGGGCAGCCGCCGCGGGCTCTTCGAGGAGGCCAACCACGGCACCCTGTTCCTCGACGAGATGGGCGACGTGGGGCCGGCGCTGCAGGCCCGGCTCCTCCGCGCGCTGCAGGAGGGGGAGATCCGGCGGGTGGGGGCCAACGAGGCCGTCCCCGTGGACGTCCGGGTGCTGGCCGCCACCAACAAGGACCTGGCCCGCCAGGTGAAGGAGGGGAAGTTCCGGGAGGACCTCTACTACCGGGTGAACGTGGTCACCATCCACCTGCCGCCCCTGCGCGAGCGGCGCGAGGACATCCCGCTCCTGGCCGAGCACTTCGCCGCCAAGCACGGCCGCCCCGAGGGCTCGGCCATCACCCCCGAGGCGCGCGAGCTGCTGGTCGCCTACGACTGGCCCGGCAACGTGCGCGAGCTGGAGAACGTCATCGCCCGGGCCCTGGCCCTGAACCACGCCGGCCTGGTGGTCCCCGAGGACCTCCCCGACCGCCTCCGCGGCCTTCCGCCGGCCATCCCCCCGCCCGGCTCAGGCGAGCGCCCCACCCTCGCCGAGGTGGAGCGGCGCTACGCCGCCCAGGTGCTGGCCGAGGCCGGCGGAAACAAGACCCGCGCGGCGGAGATCCTGGGCATCGACCGGAAGACCCTGTACCGCATCCTGGGCGAGGAGAAGGAGGACGGCCACGGCTGAGGGCGCCTACGGGGCGCAGGTGGGGCTGGCCAGCGCCGGGGCACCGGCGCAAGCGTCGCCGGCGAGGGTCGCGGCGCACAGGTCCACGCCGAACGTGCCCAGCACCGTGCCGCCGCCGGCCAGGAACGCCTCGACGGTCCCCTGGAGGTGCCCGGACTCGACCGCGGTGAGCGAGATCAACCCGTCGACCGCCGGGAGCTCCTCCAGCCTGCAGAGGGTGTCGCTGGCCAGGACCGACAGCATCGCCCAGGGGCCGGTCCCGTCCCCGGGCGTCGCCGCCACGGGGTAGGCGCCGGCCGAGAGGGAGATGGGGGATCCGGGCGGCCCGGGGAGGGCCACCAACACGCGGATCGTCAACCGCGAGGGCTTCTCCTCCCCGGCCAGGAGCAGGCCGCAGACGCCGGCCTCGTTGGAGGCGATGATCTCGCCCCAGGCCAGCTCGTAGGGCGGAGCCCCGGAGGGAGCGCAAGGCGCCGAACCGGCGACCGCCGCCGCCTGGTCGGCACCCAGCCGCAGCGGCCCCCCATTCACCACCAGCGCTGCGCCGTCGGCGGGGAAGCCCGCGGGCGGGAACGACTTCACGTCGCAGCCCGCGGTGAGGGCGAGGGCCAGCAGGAGGAGCGCGAGCCATCTCATGGTAGATCCGGCGCGGAGGCGACCATGGTACACGAGAGGCGGCTCCGGGTGGGCGTCGTCGGGACCAGCTGGTGGGCGGAGCTCGAGCACCTCCCCGGGCTCGCCTCCCGGGCCGACGTCGAGCTCTCCGGCCTGTGCGGCCGGGACCCGACCCGGCTCTCGGCGGTGGCCGCCCGCCATGGCATCCCCGAGACCTACACCGACTGGCGCGAGCTCCTCTCGCACGGTCGCCTCGACGCGGTGGTGATCTCCACCCCCAACCACCTGCACCGGGAGCAGGCGCTGGCGGCGGTGGAGGCCGGCCTGCACGTGATCTGCGAGAAGCCCCTGGCCCTCACGCTGGCGCAGGCCCGGGAGATGGCCGACCGGGCCGCCCGGGCCGGGGTGCGGACCTTGGTCTTCTTCACCCACCGCACCATCGCCGCCAGCGAGCACGCCCGCCGCCTGGTCCGCCAGGGCCTGTTGGGCCGGCCGTTGCAGGTGTGCGCCTCCTACTTCACCAACTCGCACCTGCGACCCGGCAAGAAGCCCGGCTGGCGGATGCAGCGCGCCCTGGCCGGCACCGGCGTCCTGGGCGACATCGGCTCGCATCTGGTGGACCTGCTGCGCTCCTGGCTGGGCGACTTCACCCGGGTCTCGGCCCAGTGGCTCACCGCCACCCGGGAGCGGGACGGCGTGGCCACCGACGCGGACGAGCAGGTGAGCTTCCTGGCCGAGCTCGCCTGCGGGGCGCAGGCGGTGGTCTGCGCCAGCAAGCTGGCCGCCGGGCGGGGCAACCTGCAGCGGGTGGAGATCCTGGGTACCGAGGGGTCGCTGGTCTGGGAGGCGGAGCCCGGGCTCGACGCGACCTGGGAAGGGCGGCTCTGGCTGGGGCGCCCCGCGTCCACGCGGCTCGAGCCGGTTCCGCTGCCCCCCGAACTCTGCCAGGGCCTGGACCGTTCCGACCCGCAGCTGAACAGGAACGAGGCCTACCGTCGACTCACCGACCCCTTCTTCGCGGCGGTGCGCGACGGGGGCCCGGTGACGCCGGACTTCACCGACGGCGCGGCCGTGCAGGCGGTGCTCGACGCGGTCGCCGAGTCGGCCGAGCGCCACACCTGGGTCAACGTCCCGGGCTGCGGCGGGGCGGGGCACGTCTGCTAGGCTGGACCCGGATGCGTCCCTCGAGGCCCGGCTCAGGCAGCCGCCCCTCCGCCCCCGCCTCGATCGCCGGCGCCAGGGCCCGACGCTTCTCGCTCTCCTCGCCCCAGACCCTCCGGGACCTGGTCCTGAACCTCCGCGAGGGCGTCTACATCACCAATGCAGACGGCGCCATCCTCGACGCCAACCCGGCCCTGCTGGCCCTGTTCGGCCTCCGGTCGGTCGCCGAGCTGTCCCACCGGCGGGTGCAGGAGTGGATCGACCCCGAGCAGCGCCGGGCGGAGCACGTCATCCTCGAGCGCAACGGGGTGGTCCGCGACTTCGAGTTCCGCTTCCGGAGGCCGGACGGGGAGCCCCGGACCGTCATCGACACCGCCTTCATGCGGCGGGACGCCACCGGCAAGCCCGTCTACTACGGCATCCTCATCGACATCACCGAGCGCAAGGAGCTGGAGCGCAAGCTCCTGGAGCTGGGCCAGCGAGACCCGCTCACCGGCTGCTTCAACCGCCGGTTCCTGTCCCG
>Ga0335069_10008447_pt1 | contig 14730 bp, 11 predicted proteins | sample Lox_Sample_11_FD_206714 | JGI IMG/M metagenome (GOLD analysis project Ga0335069, IMG submission 206714) | Soil microbial communities from Loxahatchee National Wildlife Refuge, Florida, United States - Lox_Sample_1.1 | ecosystem: Environmental > Terrestrial > Soil > Wetlands | place: USA... | reverse complement strand
CTACAGCCGGATCAAGGGCTTCGCGAACATGATGTACGGCGGTGGCTTCTTCGTCGATCAGTTCTTCGCCGCGGATCACGAGGGGGTCGTCTGGATCCACGGGTATGGGAATCTGTTCGAGAAGGATCTCGAGCCCGGCGAGACGATCGACATCGAGCCCGGCGGCTGGGTCTACCGCGATCACTCCGTGTCGATGACCCAGGAGGTCTACGGCTTCAAGACCGGGCTCCTCGGCGGCGGCGGCAACCTCGTGTTCAATCGCTTCACCGGTCCCGGCCGCGTCTGCCTCCAGAGCGCCTACTACCACCCGCCCGTTGCCGAGGGCAGCGGCAGCAGTGGTCAGCGCGACGCGGGCAGCGCGCTGGGTGACATCGTCGGCGGCCTGTTCAACAACTGACGATGACGTTCCCACCCGGGCATCTCGCGGAACATCCGCTACCGCCGGGCATCGTCGGCGCGCTCAGCCTCGGCGGCTACCAGCTGCTCGCCGATGTCGCCGGCGTCGGCGCCGGCCGGCTCGGACCGCAGGCGTTCCTGCTCGTCGCGCCCGATCCCGATCCGAACCTGCCCGACGCGGGCACCCAGATCGCGCTGCACCAGACGCGCCTCCGCGACGAGAGCGAGGTGTTCGCGATCACCCAACTCGCGGCGCAGCTCGGCTACCTGCGCCTCTCCGGCTACCGGCTGGCGCTCGAGCGCGAGGGCATGCGCAGCAAGATCAACGTTGTCAACCCGGCGACCGGCGGGATCGTCGCGACGATCCCCGGCAAGGGCGGCGGACGCCTGTTCGGCGGCGGCGTCAGCGCGTCCAAGCTCGTCGCGGAGACGCGCGCCCTACCGCCCGCGGGCCCGCCGCCGGACACGCGCAATCCCGAGCTGATGCACCAGGTGCTGCTCGCGCTCGCGCTGCGGGACGAGTCGGTCAGCGGCGTCGAGGCGGCGGAGCTCGCCGACCGCGCGCTCGAGCTGAGCGCCGGCAACCCGGCACTCGATCCCCCGGCTGCCCTGGAGGAGGCGAAGAAGGGGGAGGGAGAGCCGGCGTAGTCTCAGGGAGAGCGTTCCGCAGCCGGAGTCAGGCGAACGCGGGGCTTGCCCCGAAAAGTGACGACGACCTCGTCACCGGCCGCGGCCCGCTCCATCCAATAGCCCAACCGATCCCTGAACGGATTCGAGCCGACCATCGCGGGACCGCGGGCACGGCTCGGACCTGCAGCAGTGGAGCTAGCCGGGCTCGAACCGGCGACCTCTTGCATGCCATGCAAGCGCTCTCCCAACTGAGCTATAGCCCCGACGAAGTCGAAGTCTTGAGCAAGGGTAGTACATGCCACCTGCCCATTGCGCGGGGGAGTCAGCCGAAGACGCACCTCGAGCGCCGGGGCGTCGCGGCGCGACAGACACCGCCCGCCGGACGCCCGGCCGGCTATCCCGGCGGGATGAACTCCGGCACGTCGAGTACATCGTCATCGGGAGGGGGCTCGAAGTCCGCGCGGCCGCGCCCGCGCCCGGCCCGAGTACCTCCCGGGGGCGACCACGACGATCCCGGCGGCGCGCTGCGGCCGGCGCCGCCGTCGATGCGATCGACCTGGGCCATCATTCGGGAGTGGATCATCTGGACGTCGCGGAGCAGGCGCTCGGCGTTCGAGCGCAGGGAGTCGCCCATCTCGCGCAGGTTGCCGACGAGCTCGAGCCCCTCGGTGCGGACGTCGCTCGCGGCCGTGCGGGCGTCGCGGAGCAGGTCGCGTGCCTTCTGCTCGGCCTGATCGACGGTCGCGGCGGCACTCTCGCTCGCCTCGGCTACGGTCTGCTCGGCGGTCGCCTGGGCGCGCTCCATCAGCTCGCGGGAGTCCGTCTCGGCGGCGGCCCTGGTCTGCTCGGCCTCGCTGCGGCCGGCCTCGCGCAGGCGGGCGGCCTCGGCCTGAGCCATCGAAACGATCTCGGCGGCTTCATCCTCGGCCGCCGTGACGCGGTAGTCGGCGGCGCGGTCGGCTTCGGCGATCCGGTCGCGCATCCGCTGCTCGGCCTCCTGGCGCATCCGCTCGGCGGCTTGCTCGGCTGCGGCGACGATCGCCGCGACGCGCTCGGCCGCCGCGGCCGCGCCCGAAGAACCGGAATGTGGGCTGTCGGTCACGGGCTGATCACGGGCTGATCACGGCTGATCACGGGCTGATGGTAAAGCGCGCCCGCCCGCGCGCTCGCAAGAACGGCACCGCGCCGACCCCGCGCCCGACCGCAGCCGCCGCCCCGCGCGCGACGAGGCCCGGCATCGCACTGCAGAAGTAACCTGCGCAGTAGCGATGTCCGACCGCCGCTACGACCCCTCCGAGATCGAGCCCAAGTGGCAGGAGCTGTGGGCGCGCGAGCGCACGTGGGAGGTGCCGAACGAACCGGGCGGAGCCGCACGCGCCGAGTATCCACAGCAGGGCGTACCGGAGAAGTCCTACGTGCTCGAGATGCTGCCGTATCCGAGTGGCGAGCCGCACATCGGGCACCTCAAGAACTACGCGCTCGGCGACGCGATCGCGCACTTCCACCGCCGCACCGGCCGGCGGGTCCTGCACCCGATGGGCTATGACGCGTTCGGCCTGCCGGCGGAGAACCACGCGATCAACACGGGCGTGCACCCGCGCAAGTCGACCGACACCTCGATCGCGGCGTTCCAGAAGGCGTTTCGCTCGTGGGGGATCTCGATCGACTGGAGCCGCGAGTTCGGGACGCACGAGCCGAGCTACTACCGCTGGACGCAGTGGATCTTCCTGAAGCTGCTCGAGCGTGGGCTTGCCTACCGCAAGGAGGCCGCCGTCAAATGGTGCCCGAACGACCAGACGGTGCTCGCGAACGAGCAGGTGATCGACGGTCGTTGTGAGCGGTGTGGCCACGAGGTCGAGCTGCGCCAGCTCGAGCAATGGTTCTTCCGCATCACCGACTACGCCGACCGCCTGCTCGACGACCTCGACGCGATCCGCTGGCCTGAGCACGTCAAGGCGATGCAGCGCAACTGGATCGGCCGCAGCGAGGGCGCCGAGGTCGTGTTCCGCTGCGAGGAGCTCGCGATCGACTACCCGGTGTTCACGACGAGGCCGGACACGCTGTTCGGCGCGACCTTCTTCGTGATGGCTCCCGAGCACCCCGACGTGTTCAGGCTGGCCGCCGGCACCGAGCACGAGCAGCAGGTGCACGCGTACGTCAATCGGACGATGACCGAGTCGATCGAGGAGCGCGGCGCTGCCGAGAAGCCGAAGACGGGCGTTCCACTCGGCCGCACGGTCATCAATCCGGTGACCGGCGAGCAGATCCCGATGTACGTCGCCGACTACGTGCTGATGGAGTACGGGACCGGCGCGATCATGGCCGTGCCCGCTCACGACGAGCGCGACTTCGCGTTCGCGCAGGCGTTCAAGCTCGCGATCACGCGCGTGATCGAGAGCACTGAGACCGACGAGCTCCCGTACGTCGGCGACGGCGTCATGGTGAATTCGGGCGCATTCGACGGGATGCACAATCGCGCGGCCTATGACGCGATCGTCGCGTGGCTCGAGCGCGGCAACCGTGGCCGCACAGCAGTGAGCTTCCGCCTGCGTGACTGGCTGCTCTCCAGACAGCGCTACTGGGGCTGCCCGATCCCCGTCGTGTACTGCGGGGACTGCGGAATCGTTCCGGTGCCGGAGAGCGAGCTGCCGATCGAGCTGCCCGAGATCGAGGACTACCAGCCGAAGGGCCGCTCGCCGCTGGCGACCGCCGAGGACTGGGTCAACACAAGCTGCCCGACGTGCGGCGGCCCGGCGCGGCGCGAGACGGACACGATGGACACGTTCGTGGACTCGAGCTGGTACTTCCTGCGCTACTGCGACGCGCGCAACGACGAGGCGGCGTGGGACCGCCAGATCCTCAAGGCGTGGATGCCGGTCGACCAGTACATCGGCGGCGTCGAGCACGCGATTCTCCACCTGATGTACGCGCGCTTCTTCGTCAAGGCGCTCGCGGACATGGAGCTGCTCGACGTCCAGGAGCCGTTCCAGGCGCTGTTCACGCAGGGCATGATCCTCGGCCCCGACGGCCAGAAGATGTCGAAGTCGCGCGGGAACGTGATCAGCCCGATGCCGATCGTCGAGCGCTATGGAGCCGATGCTGCCCGCTGCTACATCCTGTTCATCGGTCCGCCCGACCAGGACGCAGCATGGTCTGAGACGTCGCTCGCGGGCGTCCACAGGTTCCTCGCGCGGCTGTGGCGCCTCGCCGATGAGCTGGCCGCCCAGCGCGCTCCCGATCCGGAGGTCGGTGTGCCGCAGCCCGCCGATCCGCAGGGCGACGCGCTCACCCTGGTGCGCAAGGTCCACTGGGCGATCGACAAGGTCACACGCGACATGACGGGTCGCTTCGCCTTCAACACGGCGATCGCGGCGATCATGGAGCTCGTCAATCTGCTGTACGACCCGAGCCTCGAGGCGGACACGCAGGCGCGCCGGTTCGCGACCGCGAGCGCCGCCTCGCTGCTGTTCCCGTTCGCGCCCCATCTGGGGGCGGAGGCATACGAGCTGCTGGCCGGCCGCCGGATCTGGGAGGAGCCGTGGCCCGAGGCGGACCCAGCGATGCTCCAGGCCGAGACGTTCGAGCTCGTCTGCCAGGTCAACGGCAAGGTCCGCGACCGCGTCACCGCGCCCACGGGCGCCTCCAAGGACGAGCTGGAGCGCCTGTGCCTCGATGCTCGCGGTGTGCAAGCTCACGTCGACGGCAACGAGATCGCCAAGGTGATCGTCGTGCCCGACAAGCTCGTCAACGTCGTGGTCCGCCGCGGGTGAGCGACGCTCCCTACGTGGCGGTGATCGGCGCGAGCGACGCGACCGCCGAGCAGGAGTGCGCCGCGGAGATCGTCGGGCGGGTGCTGGCGCAGCACGGCGCGATCGTCATCACCGGCGGCCGTGGCGGCGTGATGGCCGCGGCCTCACGCGGCGCTGCCGCGGCCGGCGGAACCGCCGTCGGGATCCTGCCCGGCACCGACCGCGGCGAGGCGAACCGGTGGGTCTCGGTCGCAATCCCGACCGGCCTCGGCGAGCTGCGCAACGGGCTCGTGATCCGGGCGGCAGATGTCGTCGTTGCTGTGGGGGGTGCCTACGGCACCCTGTCGGAGATCGCGCTCGCGCTCCGCGCAGGCCTCACGGTGCTCGGGCTCGACACATGGGCGATCGACGGGGTCGAACGGGCGGGCTCGCCCGAGCAGGCGGCAACCCGGGCGCTCGAGCTCGCCCGCCGGTAGGGTCGGGACCGCGCCCTACACTGGGCCGACGATGGCCGCGTTCAAGCCCGCCTACCTGATCCACGGGGACGATCACGGTCGCCTCGGCGAGCGCCGCAACCGGCTGAGGTCGCTCGCCGAGGCAGAGAGCGGAGCGCAGGGAGTCGAGCTGCTCGAAGGGGAGGACGGGACGCCCGAGGCGATCGCCCGCGCCCTCAGCGCGATGACGTTCGCGTTCGGCCGGCGGTTCATCATCGTCGACGGCGCCGAGCGCTGGAAGGAGAAGGAGCTCGAGCCGCTCAAGGACGCCCTCGCGCACATGCCGCCGGACACGACGGTCGTGTTCTTCGCCCGCGAGGACAGCCGGACAAAAGCCCCAAAGGGACTGCACGAGGCCGTCCGGAAGGCCGGCGGCGACATCAGTGCCGAGCAGAGCGTCAAGCCGTGGGAGCTGCCGAAGTGGGTGCTCGCACGGGCGCGCGAGCTCGACCTCACACTTGAGCCGGACGCCGCCCGCGCGCTCGTGCAGCACGTCGGAGAGCGCCAGCAGCGGCTGCTGCGCGAGCTCGAGAAGCTCGCGCTCGGGTCAGAGCCCGGCGCTCGGATCGACGTCGCCGAGATCGAGGAGCTCACCGCGCCGTCGGCGGAGCGCAAGGCGTGGTCGCTGGCGGACGCGCTCGTCGGTGGAGACGCGGACGAAGCGATCCGGCTGTACCTCGCGCTGCGCGCCCAGGGGGAGCGCGTTCCCGGGCTGTTGTACTGGATGGGCCAGCGGCTCCGGCTCGCGCATGAGCTCGCGCAGGCGATCGAGTCGGGCGTTCCGGACGCTCAGCTCAAGCGCAACCTGCGGATGCCCTCGCGTGCCGCCGACCGCCTCATCGCGGACGCCCGGCGCAGCGGCGCCGACGCCCTCAGACGCGCGATCGAGGAGATCGCCGATCTCGAGCTCGCCTCGCGCGGCGGCTCGGGCGGCGCCGGCGAGGACACAGCCGCGCTGCTGGCGATCACGCGGATTGCGGCGTAGCCGCAATCCGCGCACCGGCCCAGGCCGGCAGTGCGGGGAAGCGATGCGCCGCGGGAAGGCTACGCGTCGGTGCCGCGACGGACGCGCGCCGCGCGGGACTTCTTGCGGGCGCCGGTGTTGCGATGAATCGCGCCGCGCTTGACGGCCTTGTCGATCGTCGACACGAGCTCCTTGTGCTCGGCGTCGGCGGCGGTGCTGTCGCCTCCGGCGACGGCCTGCTCGAGCCGGCGGAAGTACGTCTTGATCTTCGAGGTGTAACGGCGGTTCTCGAGGCGCTCGCGCTCGGCTCGCAGGATTCGCTTCTTCTGTGAGTGAATGTTGGCCATGAGGACGGAAGGCAGACGAAAGCCGCGGACGATCCGCCGCGGCACGCTCGTACTATAGCGAGCTTCGTGGCCTCCGCCGACGACACCATCGCCGTGAGGGCAAGCACACCACGGCGCCGGCTCAGCGTCAACACTGCGATCTTCGCCATCGCGACGATGCTCTCGCGCATCGCGGGCCTCGCCCGCGAAATCATCGCCGCGAGCTACTTCGGCACAGGCGGTCCGGCGTCCGCCTTCACGATCGCCTCGCAGATCCCGAACCTGATGGCGAACCTGTTCGCTCAGGCGGCGTTGTCGGCCGCGTTCGTGCCGGTGTTCACGGACCTGCTCCAGCAGGGCCGCAAACGCGAGGCGTTCAAGCTCGCCTCGACGCTGTTTTGGATCATCTTGATCGCGCTTGGGGCGCTGACCGCTGTCGGGATCCTGACCGCCGGACTGATCATGCCGCTGTTCACCGGCAGCACGTTCGGCCCGGCGCTCGACAACCTCACCGCGGGGCTCGCACAGGTGCTGTTCCCGGTCGTGCTGCTGCTCGGCCTGACCGGCTTGCTCGTCGGGGTGCTCCAGTCCTACGACGAGTTCACGATCCCCGCGATCGCGCCCGCCGTGTGGAACATCGTGATCATCGTCGGGCTGGTCCTGCTGCACCCGCGCTTCGCGCCCGGCAAGCAGATCTACGCATACGCGGTCGCGTGGCTGGCGGCGACGGTGGTGCAGCTGGTGATGGTTGCCTCTGCTTTGCGGAAGATCGACTTCCGCCTGCAGCTGGCGATCGACTGGCGCGACCCGCGCGTCAAGCAGGTGTTCGTGCTGATGCTGCCGGTCACGATCGGGCTCGGGATCGTCAACCTCGACCAGTTGCTCAACTCCGTGTTCGGCTCGCTCGTGTCGCGGCAGGCGCCGCGCGCGATCGACAACGCGTTCCGGATCTACATGCTTCCGCAGGGCGTGTTCAGCGTCGCTGTCGCGACCGTGCTGTTCCCGACGCTGAGCCGACAGGCAGCGCGCCGCGACGTCGCCGGAATGCGGCGCGCGGTCGGCAACGGGATGCGGCAGATCAACCTGCTGCTGATTCCCGCCGCCGCGCTGATGATGGTGCTGGCGACGCCGATCACCCGGCTCGTGTTCCAGCGCGGCCACTTCACCGCGTACTCGACCCACATCGTCTCGATCGCACTGTTCTGGTTCGCGATAAGCCTGCCGTTCGCCGGCGTCAACCTGCTGCTGACGCGCGCGTTCTTCGCGGTCAAGCGGCCGTGGATCCCGACCGGGCTCGCCGGCCTGAACATGATCGTCGACGTGATCGTCAGCCTCGCCCTGTACAAGCCGCTCGGGATCGCCGGGCTCGTGATCGGGACCGCGGCCGCCAACGCCGTCATGACGGCGCTTCAGTACCGCCGCCTCAAGGCCGGCCTCAACGGGCGGCTCGAGGGCGCGCAGACGCTGAAGATCACCGTTCGGATCCTTGTCGCCTCGGCGCTGATGGCGGCGCTGTCGTGGGCGATCTGGAAGGGACTCGACAGCCTCCTCGGACGTAGCCTCATCGCCCAGATCATCTCGGTTGGCGTCGCCCTCTCCGCCGGTGGGGCGCTGTACGCCAAGACGGTCCTGACGATGCGGATCCCCGAAGCCCGCCAGATCGAGGAGCTCGTGCTCGAGCGGATCCGTCGCCGCCCCGCGGTGTAAGCCACCTCGCACGCCGGGCCAAATACCCTTGAAGCAGAGACATGGCCGATCAGGCACACATCCGCAACTTCTCGATCATCGCGCACATTGACCACGGTAAGTCGACGCTGGCCGATCGCATCCTCGAGCTGACCCATACCGTCGACCCGCGGTCGATGCGCGCGCAGGTGCTCGACTCGATGGATCTCGAGCGTGAGCGCGGCATCACGATCAAGGCTCAGGCGGTCCGCGTGTTCTACACGTCGCAGCGCGACGGCCAGACCTACCAGCTGCACCTGATCGACACGCCGGGCCATGTCGACTTCACCTACGAGGTCTCGCGGAGCCTGGCAGCGTGTGAGGGCGCGCTGCTCGTCGTCGACGCCTCCCAGGGCGTCGAGGCGCAGACGGTCGCGAACACGTACCTCGCGGTCGACTCGGGGCTCGAGCTGATCCCGTGCCTGAACAAGGTGGACCTGCCCGGTGCCGAGCCCGAACGCGTTGCCGAAGAGGTCGCCGACCTCCTCGGCGAGCCGGCCGACACGGTCCGCCGGATGAGCGCGAAGACCGGCGATGGCGTCACCGACGTGCTCGACGAGCTGATCGAGCGGGTCCCGCCGCCCAGCGGCGACCCGAGCGCGAGCCCCCGCGCGCTGATCTTCGACTCCGAGTTCGACCAGTATCGCGGGGTGATCGCCTACATCCGGGTCGTCGACGGGACCTTCACGAAGGGCGAGCCGATCGTCGCGATGCAGGCCCGCACGCACGCCGAGATCGACGACATCGGGTTCTTCACGCCGCAGATGACCTCGGCGGACGGGCTCACCGCCGGCGAGGTCGGCTTCCTCATCACCGGGATCAAGGACGTGACGAAGCTGCGGGTCGGCGACACGCTCACGACCAGAGCGAATCCGGCGACGGAGCCGCTGCCCGGCTACCGCGAGGTCAAGCCGATGGTGTTCTGCGGCCTGTTCCCGATCGATTCCGACGACTACCCGGACCTCAGAGACGCGCTGGAGAAGCTCACCCTGAACGACGCCGCGCTCAGCTGGGAGCCGGAAACCTCCGACGCGCTCGGGTTCGGCTTTCGCTGTGGCTTCCTCGGACTGCTGCACATGGACATCGTGCGCGAGCGCCTCGAGCGCGAATACGACCTCGAACTCCTCGCGACGATGCCGAGCGTCGAGTACGAGGTGACGCTCACCGACGGCACGATCGTTCCGGTCCACAGCCCGACCGACATGCCCGATCCGAACGACATCCGCGAGGTGCGCGAGCCGTACATCCGCGCCTCGATCCTCACGCCGAAGGAGTTCGTCGGGCCGATCATGGAGCTCTGCCAGGAGCGACGCGGCGAGCACGCCGGCATGCACTACCTCTCCTCCGAGCGGCTTCAGATCACCTACGACCTGCCGCTCGCGGAGATCGTGCTCGACTTCTTCGATCAGCTGAAATCGCGCACCCGCGGCTATGCCTCGCTCGATTACGACGTGATCGGGCTGCGCGAGTCAGACCTCGTGAAACTCGACATCCTGCTCGCCGGCGAACCGGTCGACGCGCTGTCGATGCTCGTCCACAAGAGCAAGGCGTACGACGCCGGGCGGACCCTCACCGAGAAGCTCCGCAAGACGATCCCGCGCCAGCAATACGACGTCCCGATCCAGGCCGCGATCGGCTCCCGGATCGTGGCCCGCGAGACGATCAAGGCCTACCGCAAAGACGTGATCGCGAAGTGTTACGGCGGCGACATCACCCGCAAGCGCAAGCTGCTCGAGCAGCAGAAGCGGGGCAAGCAGCGGATGAAGCAGGTGGGCCGGATCGAGGTGCCCCAGGAGGCGTTCCTCGCCGTGCTCGAGCTGGGCGAGAAGAGCTGAGTCGGTCCCCGGGCTCGCGCAGGTACTACGCGCGCCAGCGTCCGGCGCTGGCCTGGTGATGCCACGTGCGACTGTAGTAGCGCCCGTGGGAGCGCGGCCCGTGGACGCGAACGCGATGGCCGAACAGCCACATCACGATCGCGGCGGCGACGACCCACACGGCGACGAGGCTCGCGACGAGCACGACCGCGGCCACAGCCACGGCGACGAGCATCGGCATCAGGATCAGCAACGCGAGCACTGCCGCCGGCCATGGGATCGGCAACAAGCGATGGGCGCGTGACCGGGAGGCCGGCTCGCGCGGAAGGTCCCTGATGAGTACCTCGAGCTCGCCGTAGGTCCGGGCCGAGAACACGGCCTCGAGACGCTCCTCGAGCTCCTCGGTCTGCAGCCGTCCCTCGGCCGTCGCTTTGCGCAGGCGCTCGGCCACGTGCTCGCGATCGGCGTCCGCTGCTCGCATGATCGCGCGTCTGCTCATGCACAGAGGCTAGCGCGGCGGGACACTGGCCACAAGCTCTGGACACGCGTTTCGGTCATTTGTCGAGGCGACCGGAGCGCTGACGGACTCGACCTGCGAGGAGCCGATCTGAGAGAAGGATCTCGATGCGCCTCGCCGCCGGCTTGTCGCGGCGCTGGCGCGTGAGAACCCTCGCCGGTAGGGCGGCGCGACCCGCGCGGACAGTGCATCTCGCTGACGCGCGGTTTTCGCATGCCCGAACTCTACGGAAGGAGACACGCTGTGAAGAACTGGACCACGGGGATCCGCCGCATCGGCGGGCTGTGGATCGCGCTGATCGCGGCCGGCGGGCTCGCGGCGTCCTCGGCAGCGGCGTCCGCCTATCAGGTCCAGAGCCTGGTCCCGTGGAAGCAGAACGCCGCGCCGATGGGGTGGAGCGCCAGCCTCAACCGGGTCATCTACAACTCGCGGGGCGCCGACGGGATGTTCGACGCCTACAGCGCGAATCCCGACGGCAGCGGCGCCCAGTGCCTGACGTGCTCGATTCCGCGCTTCCCGATCGTCGGCGCGGCCACCCAGCGCGGCGTCTCCGACGTGTCCTCCGACGGCAACGACATGCTCCTCGAAGTGGAGCGGGGCGACCACGTCGGCACGATCGGCGACACGATCGCCGAACCGGGCCAGGGCGCCTACAACGATGTCTGGCTGGCGACGACGGACGGCACGAAGGCGTGGCCGCTGACGGACATCAACGCCCCCAGCCAGCAGGTGATCGGAACGATGTGGGCGCGGTTCGACCGGACCGGCCACCGCATCGTCTGGGCGGAGCTGGTCACCCCCGCGATCCTCAACCTCGGCTACTGGCGGCTCAAGGTGGCCGACGTCGTGTGGTCCGGCGGCGTCCCGAGCCTGGCGAACATCAGGACGATCGAGCCGCAGACGAATCACTTCTACGAGCCGTACGGATTCTCGCCCGACGGTTCGCGCATCATCTTCGCCAGCGACCTCGGCATGCCGAACTGGTGGGACAGCCAGATCTACTCGATCGGGATCGATGGCAGCGGCCTCACCCGGCTGAGCCCGGCGGATGCGCCCACGGGGTTCTTCACCAACTACAACGAGTTCGCGTTCTACCTGCCGAGCGGCAACCAGATCATCTACGGGCGCTCGCGCGACGCCTCGACCGCGGGGATGGACTACTGGCTGATGAACCCGGACGGGAGCGGGCAGCAGCGGCTCACGTACATGAACGAGTCATGGAGCACCGAGTACCTGGGCTACACCGTTGTCGGCGGCCTTGCCTTCAACCCGAACGACCCCAACCAGTTCATCGCCGGCTTCAGCCCGGACATGTCGGCGCACGAACTCGACGCCGTCACGGTCACGCTGAGCAATCCGCAGACCGACGGCGGGCTGACGGGCGAGTACTTCTCCGATCCGTACTTCGGCACCCAGGTGCTGACGCGGACCGAGAATCCGTCGAGCGGCTTGAAGTGGGACGGCTCGCCCGCGCCCGGCATGCCGGCGGAGGGCTACTCGATCCGGTGGAGCGGCACCGTCACCGGCAAGACGACGGGCACCTACACGTACTGCGTGATCGCGGACGACGGGGCCCGCCTGTGGGTCGGCGGCCGGCTCGTGATCGACACGTCGAACACGCTCGGCCAGCGCCAGTGCGGGACGGTCAACCAGACGGCCGGGGCCCGGCTCGCGATCCGTTTGGACTACTGGAACTACTGGGGTCTCGGACTCGTCCAGCTGTCGTGGATCACACCGATCTCAGCGGCCGGCGATGCGTCCACGAGCGTGCCTGCCGTCGGCGAGCTGATCCCGGCGGCCGCGCTCGCACCGGTCGGCGGCGGCGCGCCGACCTCGACGTCACCGTCCGCCGGGGAGGGCTCGCCGCCCGCCACGACGACGTCCGGCCCGATACCGACGTCCGGCCAGAAACCGACGTCCGGCCAGAAACCGACGTCCGGCCAGAAACCGACGTCGCAGGCGAAGCCGAGCAAGCGGGTCACGCGCCGCTTGCGTACGACCGTGAAGGCAAGCTGGCACGCCCGCCGCGCCCGGGCCGATCACCACAAGGGAACGGTCGCGGTCAGACGCCGATAGCCGCCGCGCCCGGGGCGAACAGCACGGACGCGGCGCGCCGCCGGGTGTCCTGCGGCTCGATCACCGCGTCGATCGCATCACGCGCCAGCGCCGCCGCAGGTGAGAGATGCTCTTCGGCGTAGCGCCGGGCGAGCTCGAGCGCGATGTTCTCTCCCGGCGCGACACCCACCATCTGGCGGCGATGGATGATCTCGACGGCGGCCCCGGCGCTCATGATCCCGATCTCGGCGTCGGGCCAGCTGAAGGCGGCGTCCGCCCCGAGATCCTTCGAGTTCATCGTGATGAACGCGCCGCCGAACGCCTTGCGCAGGATCACCGTGACGCGCCGTGAGGATGCGGCGGCGAACGCCCGCACGAGCTCCGCCCCGTGGCGGATCACGCCGGCACCCTCCTGACGTGTGCCCGGCATGAACCCCGGCGTGTCGACGAGCACGAGCATCGGCAAGCCGAACGCGTCGCACGTGCGCACAAACTTCGCCCCCTTCTGGGAGGCGTCGACGTCGATGATCCCGCCGAGGTGCCGCGGCTGGTTCGCGATCACGCCGACCGGGTTGCCCTCGAGGCGGCCAAACCCGACGACCATGTTGCGCGCCCACCGCGGCGAGACCTCGAGGAAGCGGCCGCCGTCGAGCAGTCGCGCGATCACCTCGCGCACGTCGTAGTAGCTCCGGCTCTGGTCCGGAAGCGCCGCGGCGGGGTCCTCCCGCCGCGCCGGCGGTTCGGGCGCCACCGCCCGCGGCGGCTCAAACGCGTTCTGGGGCAGGTAGCCGAGCAGGTCGCGCACGAGCGCGATCGCGCCGGGGTCGTCAGCCGCGACGAAATCGCACACGCCGTTGCGCTCGTGGATCTGGCTGCCGCCGAGCTCGGCCGCGCTCACGTCCTCGCCGAGCGCGTACTTCACGATCTTCGGGCCGGTGAGGAACATGCTCGCGGTGTCGCTCATGACGACGAAGTCCGTGAGCGCGGGGGAGTAGCACCCACCGCCCGCCGAGGTCCCCGTGATCACGGAGATCTGCGGCGTGCGCCCCGACAGGGCCACGTTCTCGAAGAAGATCCGGCCGAAACCGGCCAATGCGGCGGTGCCCTCCTGCAGCCTGGCGCCGGCTGATTCGAGGAACGCGACGACGGGCACGTGGCGCTCACGACCGAGCCGTAGCGCGCGGACGATCAGCTCGGCCTCGCCGATCCCGATCGAGCCGCCCGCGATGCTCGAGTCCTGCGCGTAGCAGACGACCGGCCGGCTTGCGACCCGTCCGCTCGCCGCGACGACCCCGAGGCCCTCGCCGCCGGGCATGATCGGCTCGAGGCTGCCCGGATCGCACAGCTGCTCGAGCCGCTGCGCAGGCAGCAGCCGCACGGCTGACGATGGGAGCGCTGACACGGCCGTTGACGACCCCCAAGAGCTTGACGTGACCCCGGAGGCAGGCAGCTTGGCAACGACGGCTGAGGCGGTCAAAGACATTTGCACCTTTGGGCAAAGGTTCTTGACCTCCTCCACGGCCTCGGACACATTGGACCCCTCTCCTCTTAAGAACTGGGGCACCTTTTGTTCGAGTTTGTCGTTTCGTCTCCGCATGCATGCAGTGACGCATCGATGGCGGTCGCCGCCAGCCGCGCGGGCTCGCTGGGCGTCGTCGACCTGCAGTTCGCGACCGAGCGCGAGTCGGCGATCGCCCGCCTGGCCCCCCTCGCGACGCACGCGCGCGGGCGCTGGGGCGCGGTGCTCGACGACGAGAATCTGCTCTCGGCCGTGTCGGACGCCAACCTCCCCGGCCTCGACACCGTCATCGTCGCGGCCGCGGACAGCGGCCGGCTGGGTGAACTGGTCGGTCGGGCGCGCCACGCGGGGGTGCGGGCGGTCGCGGTCGCGACGTGCCTCGAGCACGGCGAGGCGGCGGAGGCCGCCGGCGCCGATGCTGTGATCGCCAAGGGCCACGAAGCGGGGGGATGGGTCGGCGAGGAGGGCGCGTTCGTGCTGCTCCAGCGACTCGTCGCGGCGCTGCGTACGCCGGTCTGGGTCCACGGCGGGATCGGTGCCC
>Ga0335069_10008446_pt1 | contig 14730 bp, 33 predicted proteins | sample Lox_Sample_11_FD_206714 | JGI IMG/M metagenome (GOLD analysis project Ga0335069, IMG submission 206714) | Soil microbial communities from Loxahatchee National Wildlife Refuge, Florida, United States - Lox_Sample_1.1 | ecosystem: Environmental > Terrestrial > Soil > Wetlands | place: USA... | reverse complement strand
CCCGGCGCGCACGGTGGAGGGAAAATGATCGATACGCCTGATGATGACGAGCTATCCGTAATGGGAGCTGGCGATGGCCTTTCGCCGATGCCCCTGCGATCAGAGGCCGAAGCCGTCTGGCGCCAAGCCTACGTGCATCGCATGGTCGAGCGCGGCGTTGACCGCGAAGACGCACAAGCGTGCTGTGATGCCAGCGATGCGGATCTATCTGTGAATCCCGCTGATGCGGCCGACGATGAACTGCAATACTGGGCAGACGATGGAGACTAGGTGCGAGGCGCGCACGGAGAAGGAGGCGTGACATGGCTGTAGTTATGACAAAGGCAGAACGCCTCGCTCGCGCTGTGCTGCTATTTCATAGCGGTGATCCATGGAACGACGAAAAACGGTGGCTCTGGCACGAACTTACCGGGGCTGAAGAAGCTACGACGAAGACATTGTGTGACCTTGCTCGTCGTATTCGTGGCGAGGAAGAGAAGGAGCCCGACCATGCCCGCTAAACCCATCCCCTCCCCCACCATTTCCCGCGCCGCTGTGGTGCGGATGCTGCGGCGGGCGGCACGACGCACTGGGGTGTTCGACTATCCGCCGAGCATTGGCGCAGAAGTGCGCGATGCCCTGCGCGACCTGGCGCGGCGCGTGAAGGAGGGACGAGAGGATGAGTAGCATCACCAAACCGACACCGCCGCAGCCGCAACCAACCACGACGAGCGCATCCGAGCGGAGGAGAACGAGGCGTGTGCGTTGGTGGCGGAACACCATCCGATCAAAGAGTGGCAGCACGCGGACCTAGCAGCAATGGCACTCGAAATCGCCGCCGCCATTCGAGCGCGGCGGGGCGCAGCCGGGCGGGAGGGGTGATGGCCTGCCTCCCCGGCCTCGTCGCCACCGTCGCCAGCATCTGCCCGCTGCCGGGCACCGTGTGGCACACGCCAACCCGTGCCTTCATCGCCTCGCCCGCTGCGCAAATGACCGGCGACTGCGACTGCGATCCACCGGACAGCAGCCTACCCAAGTGCTCCGTCAGCTTCGTGGACTACGCCACAGGCGACGACACGATGCTGGAGGCACACACGCCGCACCAGTGTGCCCGCTGCTTGGGCGATTGTTTCGGCACCGGCACGGTCGGCGTCGCACAGATCGAAGCCTGCGTGGCAAGCTTCCTGGGCGCTGGCCTGTTCATCTGCCCGCCGTGTACGAGCATCGCGGACGTGCAGACGGTGGTGACAGAATTTCTGACGGTGTGTGCGCCGTGAAGAAGTCGACGTCGAAGCTGCGGCCACAACCGCCCTGTCCGCACATCACGCAGGGCTGGCTGCTGGCGTGGTACGAAGAGAACCCGCGCCACGTCTGCGCGCGGTGCTGGCTGGAGCGCGGGAAATGAGAGACGAAGACCGCGACGAGTACAACACACCCGACGAGCATGATGTCTGCCCGATCTGCGGCGATGTCCTCTGTTCGTGCTTTGACTGCGAACGCTGTGGCGGTAGCGGTAAGGTGCCGGCAGCGAACGGGTATGATGAGTACATCGGCAACGGGGACATGACGTGTCCTGACTGCGGCGGGGATGGCGAGAAATGAAACATCCGCAGTCGGTCGCTGAGGGTCTGTCGCAACACGAAGTCGCGCGCCGTGTGGGCATCAGCCACATCACAGTCGCGCAAGTCGAGTTGCGGGCCGTCCGGTCGCTGTGGCGCACGCAAATCAACGCGGAGGTCCGCGCCCGCAAGATCGGGCAAGTGAGACGCTACCGATGAAGAAAGTCTGGTATCCGCCGCGGTGTCCGACTTGCAACGCGCGCATGGAGCTGGTGACGCAACCGACGAAGGCGGTCAAGTGGCAGTGCATGGCCTGCATCCGCCGTCAACGCAGCGAGGACCTGAAGATCGACGCCGAGGGTGCGACGCTCGAAGAGGTCGGCGCCCAGTTCGGCATGGCGCGGCAGACGTTGCAGAAGATCGAGCGCAAGGCGTTGCGCAAGCTGCGCTGGGCGCCGAAGATTGTTCCGAAGGAGACGACAAATGGCTGATGCCCGGGAACGCATCGCCGGCTACATCCGCGAGGTGCAACGCCCCTGTACGGACTTCGGGCGATGAAGGCGCCCGTGGTGCGACTGGTCGGTGACGAGTACGAGTGTATATTCGGGCCGCAACCGCAGCCCTTTATTCGATTGCTCGCCCCTCGCGATCCCGACGACATATGGACGTGCGACATTTTAAAGGCGGCAGAGTCGGTACGCTTCGAGACCGTCGACTACGTGGCGCGCGAGTACCGCTGGCGTTTCATGAGCGGGCTGGAAGTGTCGCGCTGGCTGCTGATTCCCGATGGAGAAGCGCCATCGCTGTACGAACCGCTGGCGAGTTGGCTTATGCGCGAGCCGTTGGAATGATTCGGTTCATATCGGGCCTGCTCATCGTGCTCAGTGTCTCCGTGTGCGGCTACGGGACCCTTCGGTTCGGCGTGCCGTTTCTGGCCGGCCAGGTCACGGGACTGGTGGTGATTCTGCTGGGCCGCGCGATTACTCGACGGTAGGGCACTTGACATGCGCCGACAAAAAGAGCACTAGGGAAACATGCGACGTGACGTCCGACACAGATTGAGCCCTTGCCGCCGTCGCGTCGCAGCTTCAACGGCAATCAGTGAAACCGGCCTCTCTGGGCAACCAGGGGGGCCGTTTTCATGGAGCAGTACGCAGCACCAACGCGGTAGGCACGGTGTGGTGAGCAGGCCCCGCGGCCGGACCCCTGACGTGCGTCCCAGCGGTAACGCGCTGGGATATGAGCCTACCCGCAGCGCCCCCGAGGACTGGTCGAGATACCAGTCTCACTCCAAAGGGTGTCGACCGACTTGGCTGTGTCAGCCTTGCGTCGACGGGAACTAAGCACGCTGCCGTCGACCGCCCGACGCTAAATTCGCGGCCACTTTCGACGTTCCATTGCATTATAAGGGGGTGAAGTCTTGCCCTTCGGGCCTGCCATTCACCCCAGAAGATGCCCCCATGCCTTCCCGTAACGAATTCGCGTTCCTCCGCTTCCTCTCGCCGGACACGCTGCGCGAGCAGTTGGCCCTTGTGCGGGCTGCACTGACGGACGAAACGCGCGCCGACTGGCGCACCATGTATCACCTCGTCGAAGACGCGCTGCACGACGCCCTGCTCGCCCAACAGCGCCGTCGACCAACCACCCGGCCGCGTCCCTAGCGGAACCCGGTTGGCCCCCACCGGCACCGCTCGCCCCACCTTGCCTCCAAAACCACCGTCCGTTCGAGCACTTAGGCGCATGCCGTCGCCGCGGTCTCAACGCCGACGTCCCTCATGCCCCCGTCGCAAAAAGAGAACCGCCGCGCTTTCCCACGCACGAGAACGCCGTGGTCGAAAACAACCACACGCCGTCCCGCCAGGTATCCCCACGAAACTGCAGACAAATCCCTGTGCCCACGGATAGGAGTCCCTTGGAGGTCAAAGCGAAGGTCGGGATAGGAAGGCTCAAGAGAGCCTACAAGGGGGTCGGTCGAGGGCTCCCCGAGAACTGGGGGACCCTGGCGTCGGCCGGCCGGATGCTAGGCCAATGGGCGCAACTGGCGGATTAGGTGGCGGATTCCAGTGGGGTCGTTGATGCCCGTGTGACGCCGATGCGTGCGACGATGGCACTTGAGGCAGAGCCAGAGCACATCGAGCGGTTTCGAGTAGTCGGCATGGTGCGCCTGCGGTCGAGGGCCACCGCACTGCGAGCAGACAGCCGGCCGCGGTAGTCTGCCGTTATAGACTGCCTTCATGGTGATCGCGCGGACGCGGCGTCTCAGGAGCCGGTCTGTGTCGCTAATGCGTGGGAGCGGCATGTCGGAAAAGCCTTGTACTACAAGGAAGATTCGGCAGCAAGCGGCGCGAACTTTACGGAATATATATTAGCAGACGCAGACCGCTAATCTGGCGACCTGGCAAGCGTTCCGCGATCCATTAGGCAGGCCGTGTGCCGTGCAGCACACGCTTTCACGGTTTCGCGTGGTTCACAACAACGTTTCACGCGAGCGGTTTCGACCTCGGCCACATGCGATCGTCGGTGCCAGCGTGCATCGCCGGCCGTTCTAGCGTGCGCGCGGCCGTCTCTCAATCCCTCGAAGGCTTGTAACGCATCGCTTCCGCCCCGTGTTTGCGTAAACGAGACAGTAGAGGGTGTGCGCAGTAAGTGAGCTACTGCGCAACTGGCCGGTGTGTGCCGTCAGTCGAACAACGCCACTTGCCGGCGCGCGTCGGCTTCAGCCGTGGCCGTCGGACGCAAGCGCAGCGCGTACAGCGAGCCCGGGCGCAGGTTGAGGACAACGACCTCGCCATTGTCGCAGCGTGCGTGGGCGTCGTCTGGGTGCGTGTGATGGAGCTCGAAGAGGCGGGCGGCTTGCGCCGGTGTGCAGGGGTGCCAGGTGCCGCCGCCGTTGCTGGTGTATTGATAGCGCGTGCGGCGGTCGCCTTCAGGTTCGGGCATGGTCAGGCGGAAGGGTTCAGGCATGGCACGGCCCCCACGTCGGCGCGTGCGTGCGCTCGCAGCGTCGGCAGTGCTGCGCCGGTTGTGCCTGCACGTAATACGATCGCGCGCCGCAGTAGATCACTCTGCCCGTAGGCCCGAGTCTGGCGTTGCCATCGTGAAGCCGGTGCGCGTAGAGCACGGCAGCAACCGCTTGCTCAAACGTGTCGGCGCCGTAGGTCTCCACCGTGCCCGTGGGCTGGATGTCCTCGTTGTCAAACTCGATCGCGTCAAAGAGCATGGCTATCGCACCTCCAAGAACATCACGAACACCACGACCAGGAGCACCAGCCAGAGCATCACGCTTCCTCGCACGCACGCAATGCCCGCTCCATAATCACTTGCCGCGCTTTCGCATCCGGTTCGGCGGCGCACTGGCGCAAGGCCCACGCCAGCGCCGGAGCGTGCGCCATGAGCTTGGCGTCGGACCAATTCGGTATGCGCGCCGCGATTGTCACTAGGCGTTCAGTCCCGTCAGCCTCGCGGAGCACAGTATAAATGCACGCCTTCCGAGAATGCCTGACGCGTCCGTAACTGTCGCAAGCCACCTTCCAATCGCCGCCCGTAGGTTCCATTGCTACTCCTCACGCTTTCCCGTGCTGTCTGCACGCGCCGCAGGCCCCGCAAGGCCCGCAGCGTCTACAGACGGCCGACTACTCGGCTACCAGTTCGAGCAACTTTCCCGCGCGCTTTTCCAGATCGACGCGCGCGTCAACGTAGGCCAGCTCCCGCGCTTGAGCCGTAAGCCCGTTGATGCAGTCCCACAACGTCACACACTGCCCCTCTTCGCGCGTGGCGTGATCGACGGCGCGCGTGGATTCTGCCCGGCTGAACCCCTTGCCCTGCAACCATGCCGCAACCTTGGTAGCGTCGCTGTAGTCCGGCAGTTGGTACGCTTTGGCGCGCTTCACCGTGGCTTCGATCGGTGCCGCGGACGCGCCGGCATACTCGCGCAGCGCCGGGATTGCTTCCTGCACAAACCGCTCAGGGCCGCCCGAGGTATGGCGAATCTTGACGACCTTGGCATCGGTGCCACCCCAGATCATGTGATTCCCGCAGACCTGGCGAAAGAGAAACGTCGCAATCCCCATCGTGGCGCTACCCACTTCGCTATTCCAGACGTAAAAGCCCCGGTGCATTTCGTCACGCTCGCCGCCACCGTTCACGATGCTCCCACCATCGACGAGGAACATGAACACGTCACGATCGGACGCATACAGGCCCGAGGGTTTACCTCCCCACTCCAAGGGATTGTGGAACGCGGGATGCGCCGCTTGGATACGCTGCACGGCTTGCACAACGTCGGCATCCCAGATGCGCCCATACGTCGGAGACGTGACCGCCGACAGCATGGTCGGGCCGTCGCCCCCGTCCGTGTCGAAGGTCAACGCCTTGATTCCCTCGCCGTTCTGTTGAGACACCGCGTAGTTGAGGCATTGGGAAACCAAGTCAGGCTTCAGCGTCCGCAGGTAGCCAGCCGGCGCGCTCAGGCGCGTCGCCACCTGGCCAAAGGCCCAGTTGTTCGGTACGACCGGCGCGCGCTTGGCAACGCTGACCTCGACACCGCCATCGACCGGGATGAACTCCAGCTCGGCCGCACGCGCATCGACCTGACGCGATGCCATCCGCCGCGCCGCAACCGCAGCGTACAGCGAGTCAAGGGACTCGTATCGCTGATCCCGCGGCCGGCTCGCCCACTGCTTGTGAGGTTCATTTAGTAGATCCATGTTGCATCTCCTTTGCAGGCGTTCGCCCCTTGGCTAAGCGCGAGCCCGCTCAAGTGGTAGATTACAGTCTACCGGCTGTCAGAAATCCCACGCTGAACACCGCCACGTCATCATCGCTTTCATAGACGCGCACGGTGCCCGTAGAGCGCACGCGCCGCGCGTAGGCTTTGGCTTTTTCCAGCGACGTGAACCGACGCTCGCGACAACTCGCGCCGAGAGGCACCACGACGATGAACACCGCCCGGCGCTTCATCGCTGGACCTCAGGCGACGCCTGCCCCGTGATCGCGTTGCCATCCGCCAATGGATAGACTTGCTGGAAGCAATCGACGCAGAGACGCAACCGGCCAATGAACACACGCACGCTTGCGGTCGCGCATTCACACCAATCACAACCCGGGTCAGTCTCATCTACAGGAGCACGGTTCATAGGATAGACCTCCACCCCCACGTCACTGCACACCCGATGCCACGCGCGCCGACTTGACAGCCCGAGGGTAACGCCGATGTCAAGGCCGACGCGGTGTGGCAATGCAGTGGCGAGTGTTGCAGTTCTGTCATGGTGTGGTGTTCAGTGAACCCGATAGTTCACGTTCGCATTGCTTGCACAGTAACGCGCGAATACCGGAGCACCAGAACTGCCGAACGCGCACCATCCCCGGCGTACCGCATGACCAGCACATGCCCCACGTTCGTTTAGCTCGCCTAGCTGCCATTGGCCTAGCTTCCGGTTGTGCTTTCATAACGCATTACCTCCCGTTGCCTCTCGTTAACTCACGTTGCGCGGCGTTGCAAGCGAAAAATGCGCTTGCCTCATTTTGTTTGCCGTGGTACGAGTCGCAACCATGAAGAACAAAAAAAGCGGCCGACCACAATTAAGGAACGCGCGACCATACTTGATCGGGGTTCACGTAGACGCCGAAACACTGCAACGCCTTCAGGCAAAGGCGCGCGACGAAGATCGCACCATTGCATACTGTGCATATCGCGCAATCAGGCAATGGGCCGAGGCGGGAACCGTGTGCGTGCTACCGCGCCGCGACGAGCCATGACCAAGCGCGCCGCACTGTCCGCTCATCGCCCGCGACCTCGGCTTGCTGAAAGACGTACCGACCGCTTACGTAGACCGGCGCTGTCCGTGGTGTCGTATGGGCATCCGCTCGCACACCGGGAACGGTGGACACTGGCACACGCTCCGCGTCATGTGCGGCCCGCGCCCGCGACGATGAACCGTCGCCTAGCTCCTCGCCTAGCTACGAAAGGAGATCCGATGAAACCTATTTGCGTTCCGTGTCAGCGATTCTTCCGCGCCGAGCGAACCGGCGACTACTTCATTGAAGGAATGCCGAAAGAAAACGGCGCGCAGCCTGGAACGGCAGAGCCCGAGAAATGGCAACCGTACAAACTGTGGGCGGGCGATCGTTGGCGCTGTGAAGGGTGCGGAACCGTCGTGATCGTCGGAACAGGATTGCACCCAGTCGCGGAGCACTACCAACCGGATTTCACCAAACGCGCCGAATCCCTCGGCGCAACGCTGCAAGTCAACGACTGCTGAAGCGTTCGCCTAGCTACGCGGCGATTTAGTTGGAATCGACACCCATGAAAAAACCTGCTAGATTTTCTCAATGCGACCGACCACGGCACGATTTTGCGCGTGCGTTTGGTCCAGGATGCGCGATGAATGCCGTCGCCCTCCTTGGTTTCTATTCATGCGGGGGCAATAGGTACGTTGTGCGAGTAGTTTTTTCTGACGAAAGCGGAACCGGGAATATCAAGGAGGAACCTTGCTGCGTTGTCGTTGCGCTGCTGTTGAACCTAGATATTGAAGGTGGCGATAGGCAGAGCCAGTGGGATGCCGTGTATTCGGAGTGCGCGCCGCTATGGCACGCGCTCAAGGCACGCTTACGAGCTACCGAAATGAAGGGCGCGAAGTTACTGAAACGCTTACGGCGCTATCAAGACCAGGAAGTAGATGCGGTCTTGCGGGGCCTCGTAGAATCGTTGGTCAAAAACCGCGTACCAGTATTCTGCCAAGCGATTGATCGCGAGGGGTTCAAGTCGACTTCTAGAATTGATTTATCATTGGCATTTGGGCGCGCCGCATCGCCGGATATTCCGACCGATCCTTTCGTAATGGCATTTGGTCTCTGCGCACAACAGGTGGATCGCTATATCCATGCGCTCATTCCAAAGGAAAAGATGATTTGGATTTCTGACCACGCAAGTCGCCATCAACCAAACGTGAAGGCTTCCGTTCGTTGGCATCAAATGCAGAGTTTGGTTCATGCGCTGTTTAGCGAAAACGATGATTTTTATTCACATCTCATAGACACGGTGTATTTCGGGGATTCCCATGAATCAATGGCTTTGCAGTGGGCGGACGTGTGTTGTTCTCTGATCGTAGGACACTTAATGAAAAATGCCATTGCGGAGCCGTACTACAAGTTATTGTCTCCGACTATCATCGCAGAACCAATGGTCCGGTATTCTGTGACAATTACTGGGTAAGATCGTTGGTGCGGCTTGATGGCTGTTGAATCCAACCCGCGCTCAAACCATTTTCGAGGACTAAGCGATATGGAACTCTCACGATCCGAATCGGACATGGACACTTCCGCCACAAAGGCGAGGCATCTTCCTACGGGGCTCGTTAAGTTTCCACCAAACATCCACGGAATTTATGTGGAGCGCAGTCGCAATAGCGGACGGGTGACGCTCGTGTTGCGGCAGAATGACACGTATTTGCGGTTCGTTTTGGACGATGACGATTGCCGGCATTTGGCTGCGTTGCTTGTCCCTCACGCTTAGGAGTGTTTAGGAACTGGGCTAATGGCCTTCTCTAGCAACTCATCAAACTTCTGCAAACATGAGCGATGCCGACTCGCCTAGTTACGGCGCGCGCCGTCGCCTAGCTGCGTGAAGTAAAACACGTCGCCCGCATCGACCGTTTGTTCAACAAGCGAAGCGGTTGGACGCTCGCACAGCCCGGCGCTCTCATAGCCGGGAGCGCACACCGGCTTGCACACGACCATTACCCAAATCACGCCGCCTGCGATCGCGCTCATGGGACAACCGGCAACAGAAACCCAACGCGGATGTTTGCGCGGGCTACCGTGCTGAACGCCGAAGCGGTCTGATCGTTGATGGTGACGTGACCGACCGAGAGCACCACCGGCAAGCCCTGCGAACCGACCAGCAGTTGCAGCCCCGTGCGTACCGGATCGTCGGCAGCTTCCCACAACAGCTTGTTCGCCACGACCACCGGGTCAGTTAGATCCGACTCCTGCGGCCCGTGATACCACGCCGGGTCCGTGAGGTACCTTGACCAGCAATCGGACCAGAGACAGCTAGGCTGTTGCAGCGCCCATAACCAGTCTTCGCCTAGCTGCGGGAATCGCTGGTAGGAAATCGCAAAGTCTTTCCCCCGCGCACGCAGCGTGATCGCCGTGACGTGGACACCGTTGCCATAGCCCCCACGCCCCGGCTCGCCTACGTCGTCATTGACGGCGACGGTCAGCGTGCCGCGCAGATAGCGGTCCGCATGCCAGGTGTTCGCGGCGGTCAGGTAGCCGAGCCCTTGCAGGCTCGCTTGTCGTTCAGGAATCGTGGTGCCGGCGCCGAATGCGGCAACCGCCACGCCGACCATGCAGGCGGCAATGACGCCGAGCCACCAGAATCGAATGATGCCATCGAGGATCCGAATGTACGCGCGGGCGATGCGCGGGATGCGAAAGTTGACGTGCAACATGGTGAAACCCCTCTCTCACCGATGCGGCCCGACACCCCCCGGCATCGCTGGCCGCGGTTGACGTGACTTACCCGTTTGCTCTCAATCAGTCCCAGACGACCTTATACCCCGAGACGCCCAGGTTGGGCTGGACCGGCAGCACCATCAGCGTGCCTTGCTGCACGCCGTGCGACGTCCCATCGGGGAGCTTCACCGTTGCGCGCACGTCGCTGATCTTGGGTGCGTTGGTGCCAGTGAACGCACACGGATTCGCGTTGCCGTTGTTCTGCATGGATGCCACGGTCGGGTCGGCTAAGAGGAACGCAACCTGCGAGCCGGCCGGCAGTTCGTGAATCGTGCCGTCATCGAGGACTTGGACGACGCGCGCCGATGTGGTTTGCCCCGCGTTGATCCGCTGAATGGTGTCTTGCGGGATTGGATTCGCCATAACTGACCTCCGTTCTATGGGCGGGTCCGCGCCCGCCGTCGCGTTAGGGTTTGTGCAGCCACGCTACCAGCTTCAGGAAGTTGGGCACATCGAGGGTCTTGCCTAGCTCCGCGCGGCAATAGGTGGCATGCGCGATACCGACCTGCTTCGCTGCAGTCTTGCCGTCGATCCGGTGGACAGAGCGCCACAAGCGCAGCATTTCGCCTAGCTTCGAGGTCGATTGCATGGCGCTTCAGTATCGAATGTGCCATCCGGTGTCAACAGTGAAGTAATGGCTATTGACTCCCAATGAGCGATTGCGGTAGAAACCCCGACACGAAGGAGGCGTGCAAAATGGGAGAGAAAGCAACGGACATCGCAGCACGACTACGCAAGTCTCTAAAGGACTTGGGAACCGAGTGCCAGTACATGAAAGCGCAGATCGCCAGTGAGGCGTTACCCAACACCGCGGACAAGGCCGAAATGGTCGCCAACACCATGCTGGCCTATCGCCATCTCGAAGACGCGCGCATGCGTCTCGGGAAGGTGATCCAGGCGTACGATGGCGGCGTGAGCGTCTACGACAAATGAAACCCGGCCTGTATCCCCGACTGCCCGAAGGCGACTACCACGGCGATCCCGTAGGCGACGCGCCATCGCTCTCCGCGAGCAGCGCCAACCTGCTGCTGACGCGTTCGCCGCGGCACGCATGGGAGAACCATCCGCGGCTCAACCCGAACTGGAAGCCCGACGAACCGTCGAATCGCATGGACCTCGGCAGCGCGATTCACCAACTGATTCTCGAACCGAGCGCCGAACGCATCGCGGTGTTGCCGGCGAAGTTTACTGACTGGCGCACCGCCGACGCCAAAACGCAACGGGCGAACGCACGAGCTGCTGGCATGATCCCGCTGTTGAACGAGGACTACCTGATAGCCGTGGCGATTCGTGATGCTGCGTACGCACAACTGCGCGGCTCCGAACTGGCCGGCGTCTTCGATCAGGGCGACGCCGAGATAACCGCCGTCTGGCAGGATGAACCGCCCATCGGACCAACCGGCGCGTTGCCGGCTGTCTGGAATCGCGGACGCCTGGACTACCTGACCGCCGACCGGCGTTTGATTATTGACTTGAAGACGACCGAGACGAGCGCCCATCCCGACGCGTTCGTGCGACGCATCGCGAATGACGGCATGGATCTGCAAGCCGCGTTCTACAAGCGCGGCGTGAAGGTGCTCACGGGCGAGGACGCCAAGTGCGTCTTTCTGGTGATCGAAGTCACACCGCCGTACGCATTGTCAATGGTTGGCATGACGCCTGAGTGGGAAGCGTTCGCGGAGCACAAGCGCGTGCGCGCACTGCAAACGTGGGCATCATGCTTAGCGTCTGGCAACTGGCACGCCTACCCGAACCGCGTCTGTTACGGGACGCTGCCGGCGTGGGTGGAAGCGGCATTCATGGAACAGGAGGCACGCGACGAATGACCATGACAGAACTCGCGGAGCACGTCGAAAAATCCTTCAATCCGCGGCGCACGACGCACGTCAGCGTCGAGCGGTCTTCCTACGCTGATCGCCACGGGCGGTTGCGGACGTCAATCAACTGGACCATCTACATCGAGGGCGAAGACCAGATTGAAGGCGAATCGCTCGAAGCCGTGCGCGCCCAGTTCGATGCGTCCTACGCGGGACTGGCGGACGTCGACAGCGAAGCCGCGTTGGTGGACGTCGAATGAGCGTCACCGGCAAGGTGTGCGTGCGTTGTCAGCGAGAGCTGCGCTGCAAGGAAAACCAAGTCGGCGCGCTCCTGATGGACGGCAACGCGCCCGACGTGCTGCATGATGCCGACCTGTGGGAGTGCCCGGGGTGCGGGTTTGAAGTCGTGCTGGGATTCGGCCGCGCGCCGATGGCATACGGGGCGGAACGGGATTTCGAGAAGATTCTAGGCGAGTATCAGACGGTTGTGAGGTATCACCGATGATTCAGTTTCGGCCGGCCGTCACCAGCGAAGCCAAACCCTTAATCGGGCTCTATGCGCAGAGCGGATGCGGCAAAAGTTACTCTAGCCTGCTGCTCGCAAAGGGGTTCACCGGCAATATGGAACAGGTCGGAATGATTGAAACAGAGTCCGGCCGCGGCGAGGTCTTCGCGGATGATCCCGTGGTCGGTGGCTATCGCGTATGCTCGATCCGTGACGACTTCTCTCCGAAAGCTTACCACGCGGCACTGCGCGAAGCCGAGAAGGCGCACTTGCGCGCGTTGATTCTGGATTCAGCATCGCACGAATGGGAAGGTGCAGGCGGCGTGCTCTCGATGGCGGCGGCGAATCAAGCAGCCGGCAAGAAAGGCCCGTTGGTGTGGCAGCAACCGAAGATCGACCATCAACGCGAGTTTCTGTTGCCGTTGCTGCAGACGCCGATTGCGTTGGTGATCGTGAACATGCGCGCAAAATTCCCGATGGTCGAAGTCAATAAGGGCGGTGCGAAGGAGTGGCAGCGGTCGACTGAGCTGGAACCGAAACAGTCCGAAGATATTTTGTTCGAGATGATGGTTCACGGATGGATTGACCAGCAACACCGTCTGCACGTCACCAAGTACACCAAGGATACGTTCAAGACCATCTTTCTTGACGGTCAGCCCATCACCGTCGAGACGGGGCAGCGGCTTGCTGCATGGGCGACCGGCGTAAAGGCGGCGGCGCCAACGGCGCCAGCCAACCAACCACCCCAAGCCACGCCCGACGCGCTCCTGAAAGCCCAGTTCAAACGCCTGATGGCATTCGCACAAGGCGATCGCGAGCTGGCCAAGCGGATTCTCGGCACCGTGACCGGCGAGTGGGGCGCGGCAATGCAATCGTTCAACGACATGACGTCCGAAGAAGTGCAGCGGTTTGCTGATACCAGCGACGACGCGCTACGCGATGCCGCCACGCGTGCGGCCGAAAGGAGCGAGTGACATGCCCATCGACAAGTACGTCCGACAGTCGATCAAGAACGACCTCGCGAAGCGAATCATGGTGGCGCTGGTCTTGACCATAAAGCCCACTGGGGCCGCAAAGTGTACCGACGTGGACAAGTGCGAGTTTAAACCCGTAATGCGTAATCTCGCCGTGCATGCGCTCGCTGCCGCTGAAGCCTACTGTATCGAGGCGGACAAGGAGTGGTCGGAGTGAGCAAGCGCGTCTGCAACAAGCGCGGCAAGAAGGGTCGGCCGGATCGGTTGACGCCGAACAAGCCTAGTCAGCGGCAGCAGGACAAACGGCAGCGCAAGGCCATTGCGGAGGATCGATGGACACCGGAAGAAACCGTGAAGCAGCGCCGCGGACGGTACGCGGCGAAGATGCGGCGGACAGTGGGCAAGCGGCATTGGATGAGGAATCGACGCAAGCGCGGACTGACAACGAAAGGGGAACAGTGAAATGGCAACGAAGGAGGTAGCCAAGAAGGTAAGCAGCAAGGAGCGTCCCGTGATCGTCACCACGGCGCACCGCGGCGTGTTCTTCGGATACGCCAGCGACGTCGACGGCGAGACCATCAAGCTCCGTGAGGCACGACTGTGCGTTTACTGGTCGCGGACGATGAGGGGATTCATGGGCTTGGCGTCGATCGGTCCTGATTCCGGGTGTCGCATCGGATTGCCAGCCGACATCACGCTACGGAACATCACGGCAGTCGTAGAGGTTACACCGGAGGCCGTTGAGAAATGGAAGGCGGCGCCGTGGCAATCCTGAGAGGTTCCCTAACTGCTGATTTGCTGTCCGGGTACGGGTACGGGGACGGGTACGGGTCCGGGTACGGGGACGGGGACGGGTCCGGGTCCGGGTCCGGGTCCGGGTACGGGGACGGGTCCGGGTCCGGGTCCGGGTCCGGGTACGGGGACGGGGACGGGTCCGGGTCCGGGTCCGGGTACGGGGACGGGGACGAGTACGGGTCCGGGGACGATCCCTACAAGCAAGCTCTTCTCCAAATGCATGCGAAGCCGCTTGATGATCGTGTCAAGCTGGCTTTCTGGCGAGCCCAAGCAGACGGCAGACCTGCCAATGGCGGCAGTGGTCCAGTGCGCAAGGTCGGCATGGTCGAGGAGATTACCGGCCCGCTCCAAATCTGCACGAAGAACGCACTGCACGGCACACTGGACCCGCAGAAGTGGAAAGGTGACCGGCTGTTCGTGGTCGCGCTCTACCCGCCTATAAAGGAACAGGACGACAAGCTGGCGTCGCTCAAGCGCGAGATTCTGGCCGAAATCGTGCCGAATCCGTGGAAAGAATGAAATACCACCTCAACAGCGCGATACGGTTTGGCGTAAGCCGTCGAGCCGTCCAGTTTGTCGTCGGG
>Ga0335069_10008445_pt1 | contig 14731 bp, 20 predicted proteins | sample Lox_Sample_11_FD_206714 | JGI IMG/M metagenome (GOLD analysis project Ga0335069, IMG submission 206714) | Soil microbial communities from Loxahatchee National Wildlife Refuge, Florida, United States - Lox_Sample_1.1 | ecosystem: Environmental > Terrestrial > Soil > Wetlands | place: USA... | reverse complement strand
TCCCCGGCGGGATCCTCGAGAGGGCGGCGCCCATGCCCGTCTCGAACGTCATGGTCGTGTGCCCCACCTGCAAGCGGCCGACCCGCGTCGCGACGGTGCAGAAGACCGTGAAGGACAAGACCATCCGAGTCCGGGTGTGCAAGCACGAGGGCTGCGGCCAGGAGATCGATCGGTGAGCGCAGGCTTGACGGAGCTCCGCAACGAGCGGAGGCACCGGCCTCGCCGGTGTCGGGAGCGGGCATGAGCGCGACAGTCGACACGTACGTGCCGCGCCTGAAGGAGCGGTACGAGCGCGAGATTCGGCCTGCCCTGAAAGAGGAGCTGGACCTCGACTCGATCATGCAGGTGCCTGTGATCCAGAAGATCACGCTCAACATGGGCGTCGGCGAGGCGAAGACGGACGCCAAGGCGCTCGACTCCGCGATCGAGGAGCTGACGACGATCGCCGGCCAGCGCGCACAGGTACGCCGGGCCCGAAAGTCGATCGCGCAGTTCAAGGTCCGGGAGGGCATGGCCGTCGGCGCGAAGGTGACGCTTCGCGGCGCCCGCATGTACGAGTTCCTCGACCGGCTGATCTCGATCGCGCTCCCGCGGATCCGCGACTTCCGCGGGCTCAACCCCGACTCGTTCGACGGCCGCGGCAACTACTCGCTCGGCATCCGCGAGCAGATCATCTTCCCGGAGATCAACTACGACGACATCCAGCAGGTCCGCGGCCTCGACGTGACGATCACGACCAGCGCCCAGACCGACGACCAGGCGCGCGCGCTGCTCCAGGCCTTCGGCCTGCCGTTCGGCGCCGAGAGCCAGAGAAGGGAGGCCTAGGTGGCGAAGACGTCGCTCGTCGTCAAGCAGCGCCGGCCGCAGAAGTACAGGGTCCGCAACTACTCGCGGTGCAACCGCTGTGGGCGGCCGCGCGCCGTGTACCGCAAGTTCGGCCTCTGCAGGATCTGCCTGCGCGAGCTCGCCCACCAGGGCGTGATCCCGGGCATGACGAAGTCCAGCTGGTAGGAGAGACGCAGTGCTGACCGATCCGATCGCAGACATGCTCACCCGCATCCGGAACGCGAACAAGGCGCTCCACGAGCACGCCACGATGCCGAGCTCGAAGATGAAGGTGGAGATCGCCCGCATCCTCAAGGAGGAGGGCTACGTCCGTGACTACCACGTCGAGAAGGGCGAGTCCTTCGATACCCTGGTGATCGACCTGAAGTTCGGCAGGAACCGCGAACGGGTGATCTCGGGCCTGAAGCGCATCTCCAAGCCGGGACGCAGGGTCTACGCCCGCAAGGACCGCCTCCCGCGCGTCCTCGGCGGGATGGGGGTCGCGATCCTCTCGACGTCGTCCGGTGTCGTCACGAGCCGCACGGCGGAGGAGCGCGGCATCGGCGGAGAAGTGGTGGCGTTCATCTGGTGAGCGCATGAGCAGAATCGGCAGACGACCAATCGAGATCCCGGCAGGCGTGACCGTCACCATCGACCCGGGCCGCGTGGCGGTGGCCGGGCCGCTCGGCGCGCTTCAGCAGCAGGTCCCGCAGCGGATCGCGATCGAGCAGCGCGATGGGGAGATCGTCGTCACGCGACCCACCGATCGCGGTGAGGACCGCGCGCTCCACGGTCTCACGCGGACCCTCGTCGCGAACATGGTCGAGGGCGTCACGAAGGGCTTCGAGAAGCGGCTCGAGATCCAGGGGGTCGGCTACCGCGCCGCGCTTCGCGGCACGGACCTCGAGCTCAGCGTCGGCTACTCGCACCCGGTGACGATCACGCCGCGCCAGGGCATCAGCTTCGAGGTCCCCGTTCCGACGCAGATCGTCGTCAGGGGCACGGACAAGCAGCAGGTCGGCCAGACGGCCGCCGAGATCCGCAAGGTGCGCCCGCCCGAGCCGTACAAGGGCAAGGGCATCCGCTACGAGGGCGAGTACGTCCGCCGGAAGGTGGGCAAGCGTGCCTAGCCTGACTCTCAGGGAGGCTCGCGCCCGCCGGCACCGCCGCGTCAGAGCGAAGGTCGAGGGGACGCCCGAGAGGCCCCGCCTCGTCGTCTTCCGCTCGAACCGCGGCATCGAGGCCCAGCTTGTCGACGACACCGCCGGGCGCACGCTCGCGTCGGCGTCGTGGCTTTCGCTCAGGCCGTTCAAGGGCGACAAGAGTGAGCAGGCGGCCGAGGTCGGCCGGAAGCTCGCCGCGAGGGCACGGAAGGCAGGCATCACCACGTGCGTCTTCGACCGCGGCGGTTACCTCTACCACGGACGCGTGAAGGCGCTTGCGGACGCCGCGCGCCAGGGAGGACTCAGATTCTGATGGCAGTGGAGTACACGGAGACGCGGGAGCTCAAGGAGCGCGTCGTCGAGATCAATCGCGTCGCCAAGGTCGTGAAGGGCGGCCGGCGGTTCTCCTTCACGGCGCTCGTCGTCGTCGGCGACGAGGTCGACCGCGTCGGGGTCGGCTACGGGAAGGCGCGCGAGGTGCCGCTCGCGATCACGAAGGCCGTCGAGGACGCGAAGAAGAACCTCTTCACCGTCCCGAAGCACGGCTCGACGATCACGCACGAGGTGATCGGCAGGTTCGACGCTGCGCGGGTGCTCCTCCGGCCCGCCTCCGAGGGCACGGGCGTCATCGCGGGCGGCGGCGTTCGCGCCGTGCTCGAGCTCGGCGGCGTCCGCAACGTGCTCGCCAAGAGCCTCGGCACGACGAACCCCATCAACATGGCGAAGGCGACGGTGGCCGCCCTCCACGAGCTGCGGCGCCCCGAGGACGTCGCCCGCATCCGCGGCAAGCGGATCACCGAGGTGTTGCCGTTCGCGCCGGCGCCGGCCGAGGCCGAGGCCTCCGCCGTGGAGGTGGCAGCGCCCGTCGAGGCGGAGCCCGCCGCTGCAGAGACGGCTCCGGTCGTCGAGGAGGAGGCCTCCGCGCTGCGGGAGGCGCCTGCGTCCGAGGAGCCCGTCGCCGTGGAGGAACCTGTCGCCGTGGAGGAGGCCGTGTCCGCCGAGCCGGTTGCCGAGGGGGCGCCGACTGACGAGGCTGCCGCTGCTCCGGCGGTGGAGCCCGCGCCCGGGGAGCCGGCCCAGCCCGTTGCCGAGGGGAAGCCGAAGAGGCGCCTCCGCCGCCGGAAGAGCGAGAGCTCCTGATGGCGAAGGTACGGGTCACCCAGGTCCGGAGCCAGATCGGCCAGAGCGGCCGTCATCGCGGCACCCTGCGGGCGCTCGGCCTCGGCCGCATCGGCCGGAGCGCCGAGCATGACGCTTCGCCCGCACTCGCAGGCATGCTGAGGAAGGTCGCCCATCTCGTGAAGGTCGAGGATGCGTAAATGGCCGAGCGCCAGTTGAGCCTCTCCAACCTGAGCCCCGCCCAGCCGCGGGAGGACCGCAAGCGCATCGGTCGCGGCCCGGGCTCCGGCAAGGGCCGGTACGCAGGCCGTGGAGTCAAGGGGCAGAAGGCGCGGTCCGGCTCGCACAAGATGCGCGCCGGGTTCGAGGGCGGGCAGATGCCCATCTACATGCGCATCGGCAAGCAGCGTGGCCCGACCTCGAAGGACGCCATGCCGGTCGGCCCGTTCCGCACGGTCACCCAGCCCGTCAACCTCCGTGACCTCGAACGCTTCGAGGCCGGCGACGAGGTGACGCCCGAGTCGCTCGTCGAGAAGCGCGTGATCAAGAACACACGCACCGACGTGAAGCTGCTCGGCGTCGGCAACGTGACGAAGAAGCTCACCGTGCGCGTCCACGCGATCTCCGCCTCGGCGCGCGAGAAGATCCAGGCCGCGGGGGGGACCGTCGAGCTGCTGCGCGAGCCGAAGGAGCACCGCAAGCGCCGGCATCACCACAAGCCGACGGCGACGGAGGCCGAGGCGGAGACGGCCACGGAGGCCGAGGCCGAGTCAGAGGCGGAGCCCGGCGAGCCTGCCGAGGCGGAGATCTAGCGGATGTTCTCCTGGCTGGCCAACGCGTGGCGTGTGCCCGAGTTGCGCCGGCGCGTGCTCTTCACGGCCGGCGTGCTCTCGGTCTACCGGCTGGGGTCGTGGATTCCGGCCCCCGGCATCGACCAGGCGGCGATCCAGAACTACTTCAGCGGCGCGGGCGGCGGCGGCGTCCTCAACCTGCTCAACCTCTTCTCGGGCTCCGCGCTGTCGCGCTTCTCGCTCTTCGCGCTCGGGATCATGCCGTACGTCACCGCCTCGATCATCCTTCAGCTCCTCACCGTCGTGATCCCCACGCTCGAGCGGCTGCAGAAGGAGGGCGAGGCAGGCTACGCCAAGATCAACCAGTACACGCGCTACCTCACCGTCGTGCTCGCGGCGGCGCAGTCGACCGGCTACGCGTTCCTCTTCAAGCGCCAGGGCGCGCTTCCCAATGTGAACGCGGGGAAGCTGCTCATCATCGTCCTCACCCTCACCGGCGGCACCGCGCTGCTGATGTGGATGGGCGAGATGATCACGAAGCGCGGCATCGGCAACGGGATCTCGCTGCTCATCTTCGCGTCGATCCTCGCGTACGCGCCCACCGGCATCAACGCGTGGATCAACGGGTCGACGACCGAGCGCCTGTTCTTCCCGCTCGTCGCCCTCGGCGTGGTCGTGGCGGTCGTCTTCGTCCAGGAGGGACAGCGCCGGATCCCGGTGCAGTACGCGCGCCGTCAGCTCGGCAACAGGCAGACGACGGGCGGCTCCACCTACATGCCGCTGCGCGTGAACATGGCCGGCGTGATCCCCGTGATCTTCGCGGCCGCGATCCTCGCGCTGCCGGCGACGATCGGGAGCTTCGTGCCGGCGTGGAACGGATGGGTGACGCGGAACTTCCAGTTCACGAGCTGGCCGTACCTGCTCACCGAGGCGATCCTGATCGTCCTCTTCACGTACTTCTACACCTCGGTGCAGTTCAACCCGGTCGACCAGGCCGACAACCTGCGGAAGAACAACGGGTACATTCCGGGCATCCGGCCGGGGCCGCCGACGGCGGCGTACCTCGACCGGGTCCTCCAGCGGCTGACGCTGCCCGGATCGCTGTTCCTCGCCACCGTCGCGGTCGCGCCGAGCATCTTCATCGCGTACTTCGGCTTCTCGCAGGCGACCTCCCGCGCCCTCGGCGGCACGTCGGTGCTCATCGTCGTCGGCGTCGCGCTCGACACGATGCGCCAGATGGAGTCGCAGATGATGATGCGGCACTACGAGGGCTTCCTCCGCTAGCGCCGAGCGCCGTGGCGTCCCTCAACGTCCTCATCCTCGGCCCGCAGGGCTCCGGCAAGGGCACGCAGGCGAAACGGATCGCCGCGACCTACGGGATCCCGCACGTCGCCACCGGCGACATGATCCGGGAGATGAAGGAGCTGCCGACGGACCTCGGGCGGGAGCTGAAGGAGGTCTACGACCGCGGCGACCTCGTCTCCGACGACCTGATGATCAGGCTGATCAGCGACCGGCTCGGGCGCGGCGACACGATTCCCGGGTTCGTCCTCGACGGCTTCCCGCGGACGATGACGCAGGCCGAGGCGCTCGACGACGTGCTCCGCGGGCTCGGCCGGCGGCTCGACGTCGTGCTCGAGCTCCAGGTTCCCGACCGCGAGCAGCTGCTCGAGCGGATGCTCAAGCGCGCGGCTCAGGAAGGCCGCTCGGACGACACCCCGGAGGCGATCCAGCGCCGCCTCGACCTGTACGACCGCGAGACCGCGCCGCTCGTCGAGTACTACCGCTCGACGCACGGCAACGTCTGCGGGATCCACGGCGACCGCAGCATCGACGAGGTGTTCCACGAGATCGAGCAGACGCTCGACCACGTGCAGACCCTGCGGAGCGACGGGGTCCCCCGGTGATCATCCGGAAGTCGGCGGCCGAGATCGAGGGGATGGCGCGCGCGGGCGCACTCGTCGCGGAGACGCTGGCGCTCGTCGCCGAGCACCTCGAGCCCGGCGTCTCGATGCTCGAGCTCGACCGGATCGCCGAGGAGCACATCCGCGCGAACCGGGGCGTCCCGACCTCGAAGGGCTACAAGGGCTTTCCCGCCGCCCTCTGCGTCTCGCCGAACTCGATGGTCGTCCACGGGATCCCGACGGCGTACCGGGCCCGTGAGGGCGACCTGATCTCGGTCGACCTCGGCGTCACCCTCGACGGCCTCGTGGCCGACAGTGCCGTCACCCTCGGCGTCGGCGAGATCGACCCCGAGGCGCAGCGGCTTCTCGACGTCTGCCGGGAGGGGCTCGTGGCCGGGATCGAGCAGGCACGGGTCGGCAACCACCTCACCGACATCTCCAACGCGATCCAGATGGTCGTCGAGGAGGGCGGATTCTCGGTCATCCGCAGCCTCGTCGGACACGGCGTCGGCCGCTCCTACCACGAAGATCCCCAGATCCCGAACTACGGCGCTCCCGGGCACGGCCCGGTGCTCCAGGAGGGGATGACGCTCGCAATCGAGCCGATGATCACCGCCGGCTCGCCGGACGTCTACGTCCACGACGACGAGTGGTCGATCTCGTCCGTCGACGAGTCCCTGGCCGCCCACTTCGAGCATACGGTCGCGGTCACCGCGGACGGCCCAAGGATCCTGACTGCCGCCGGAGCTGCTCTGCTACGATAAGCTCCTGTCGCGCACGGCAGAGCCGTGCGCGCGTGTGCGTCTGTGAGGAAAGGACTTGTCGGCGAAGGAAGAAAAGATCGAGGTCGAAGGAGAGGTCGTCGAGGCGCTACCGAGCACGATGTTCCGGGTGCAGCTCGACGGCGGTCACTCCGTTCTGGCGACCATCTCCGGGAAGATGCGCAAGCACTACATCCGCATCCTCCCGGGCGACAAGGTCAAGGTGGAGCTCAGTCCCTACGACCTCAGCCGCGGTCGGATCACCTACAGGCATCGCTGAACGTCATGAAAGTACGCCCTTCTGTCAAGCCGATGTGCGAGCGCTGCCGCGTCATCAAGCGGCACGGCACGACCATGGTCATCTGCTCGAACCCGCGGCACAAGCAGCGGCAGGGCTAGGGAAGCGGAGGAAGCGTGGCGCGAATCGCCGGAGTCAACCTGCCGAACCAGAAGCGGCTCGAGATCGGGCTCACGTACATCTACGGCATCGGGCAACCGACCGCCAGGAAGATCGCGGCCGACCTCGGCCTGAGCCCCGACACGAAGGTCCGTGACCTCACCGACGAGGAGGTCGCGAAGCTGCGGGCGTACATCGACGCGAACCTCGAGGTCGAGGGCGACCTGCGCCGCGAGCGGCAGCAGGCGATCAAGCGTCTCTCGGAGATCGGCGCCTACCGCGGCATCCGCCACCGGCGCGGCCTGCCGGTCAACGGGCAGCGCACGAAGACGAACGCCCGCACTCGCAAGGGCCCGAAGAAGACCGTCGGACGCGGAAAGAAGGCCAAGTAGCGTGGCGCCACCCAGGAGACAGGCGACCAGGGGTCGCGCCCGCCGGCGCGTCCGCAAGAACATCGCGATCGGCCAGGCTCACATCAAGACGAGCTTCAACAACACGATCGTCGCGCTCACCGACCGCGAGGGCAACGTGATCGCGTGGGAGTCCGCCGGCTCGGCCGGCTTCAAGGGCTCCCGCAAGTCGACGCCCTTCGCCGCCCAGGTCACGGCCGACGCGGCCGCGCGCAAGGGGATGGAGCACGGGCTCCAGAAGGTCGAGGTGTTCGTGAAGGGGCCCGGCTCGGGACGCGAGACCGCGATCCGCTCGCTCCAGGCTGCCGGCCTCGAGATCCTCGGCGTCAAGGACGTGACCCCCCAGGCGCACAACGGCGTCCGGCCCCGCAAGAGGCGGAGGGTCTGATGGCGCGCGACCTCGGCCCGAAGTGCCGCATCTGCCGCCGGGAGGGCATGAAGCTCTTCCTCAAGGGCGAGCGCTGCCTGACGGAGAAGTGCGCGATCGAGCGCCGTTCGTACCCGCCGGGGGAGCACGGCCGCGGCCGCATCAAGCAGAGCGAGTACCTCATGCAGCTGCGCGAGAAGCAGAAGGCGCGCCGGTACTACGGCCTGCTCGAGAAGCAGTTCCGGTCGTACTACGACAAGGCCTCGAAGCGCTCGGGCGTCACGGGCGAGGAGCTGCTGCGGATGCTCGAGACACGGCTCGACAACGTCGTCTACCGCCTCGGCTTCGCGGTCTCACGCGCGCAGGCCCGGCAGCTCGTGCGCCACGGGCACTTCCACGTGAACGGGCGCCGGGTGAACATCCCGAGCTACCAGGTCCGGCCGGACGACATCGTCACCGTCACGCCGAACTCGTCCGCCGAGCAGCTGATCCGCGACGCGACCGATCTCGTCTCGACCGTCGCCCCCTGGCTCCAGGCCGACCACGACGGCCTGACCGGCAAGGTGCTGAAGCAGCCCGAGCGCGGCGAGATCGACACTCCCGTCGAGGAGCAGCTCATCGTCGAGCTCTACTCGAAGTAACGAGAAGTAACGAAGAGAGGAAGTCCTTTGGCGACACGCGAAATCACGTTCCAGATCCCGAAGATCGTCCACGAGGAGGTGGGCGAGCACCGCGGGGTCTTCGTCATCGAGCCGCTCGACCGCGGCTTCGGTCACACCTTCGGCAACTCGCTGCGCCGCGTGCTGCTCTCCTCGCTCGAGGGCGCCGCGGTCACCTCGGTGAAGATCGAGGGGACGGCGCACGAGTTCACGACGCTCCCCGGCGTCCGCGAGGACGTCACCGACATCATCCTCAATCTCAAGAACCTCGTCTGCGTGCTCCACGGCGAGTCGCCCGAGGTCGAGGTGCACATCGCCCGCAAGGGGCCCGGCGCCGTGACGGCGGCCGACATCGAGGCGCCGGCCGAGCTCGAGATCCTCAACCCGGAGCTCGAGATCGCCAGCCTGTCGGAGCGCGGCCGGCTCGAGCTGACGCTGACGATCGGCCGCGGCCGCGGCTACTCGCCCGCGGAGCTGAACCGGGGCCCGCAGCACACGATCGGCGTGATCCCGATGGACTCGATCTTCTCGCCCGTCCGGCGCGTCGCGTACGCCGTCGAGGCCGCCCGCGTGGGTCAGCGGACCGACTACGACAAGCTGACCCTCGACATCACGACCGACGGGTCGGTCGACCCGAAGGACGCGCTCGCCGAGGCGGCCGAGATCCTCATCCGGCAGCTCGCGATCTTCACCGACCTCGAGAAGATCGAGGGCTTCGGAGAGGCGGCGGTCGTCGAGGGCGCGGGCGTCAGCCCCGAGGCCGCGCTCGCGCACGGCATGGAGAACTTCCCGATCGAGGAGCTCGAGCTGGGTGTCCGTTCCTACAACTGCCTCAAGCGGGTCGGGATCGAGACGATCGGCGACCTCGTGATGAAGACCGAGCAGGAGCTCGCGGCCATCCCGAACTTTGGCAAGAAGTCGATCGAGGAGGTCAAGGAGACGCTCGGCCAGCACGGGCTCACGCTCCGCGGCGACAACGGCGCGGGGAGCCCCGAGTAGCGGGGGAGCGGCGATGCGCCACGCCCGCACCGGCAGGAAGCTCGGCCGCGACTCCGCCCACCGCAGGGCGATGTACGCGAACCTCGCGTGCTCGCTGATCGAGCACGGGCGGATCCGGACGACCGAGGCGAAGGCCAAGGCGGTCAAGCCTTTCGCCGAGCGGATGATCACCCTCGGCAGGCGCGGCGACCTTCACGCCCGCCGGCAGGCGCTCGCGCACCTGCGTTCGCAGGAGGTCGTCCACAAGCTGTTCGCCGAGGTCGGCCCCCGGATGGCCGACCGTCCCGGCGGGTACGCGCGGATCGTGAAGCTCGGCCACCGCCCCGGCGACGCCGCCGAGATGGTCTATCTCGAGCTCGTCGACTACGAGCCGTAGGCTCGGAGCGCTCGTCGCCTACGCGGTCGGGGCGCCCAGGAGGGTGCCGAGGGCGGCGCTGATGCCGGCGATGGCGATGCCCGCGAACGCGACGATCCCGAGCGCGCGGACGAAGGTGTCGGCGAAGAACCGCCAGCGGAAATAGGCGAGAGCGAGCAGCTCGAGCCCGACGATGCCGATCGCGAGCGAGAGCGCGAGCCGGAAGTCGGAGATGAGGAACGGCAGCGAGTGGAGGATCCCGCCCACGAACGTCGCCGCGCCCGTGATGATTCCACGCGCCACCGGGCTGCCGCGGCCGGTCAGCTCGCCCGTGTCCGACAGCGCCTCGGAGAAGCCCATGCTGATCGCTGCTCCGAGTGAGGTGGCGAAGCCGGCGACGAACGCGTACCGCGTGTCGTGCGAGGCGAGGGCAACTGCGAAGATCGGTGCCAGCGTCGAGAGCGAGCCGTCGATCAAGCCGACCATGGCGGGCTGGACGCGCTGAAGCAGGAACGTGCGGTCGTGGCGTGTCATCGAACTAGAGTATAACACAATATGTGCAAGTCCATAGAGCATAAGGCAGTACTGACAATCGATGTGAGGGTCGCCTGACGTGCGGCTGAAGCTCGCGGTCGAGTACGACGGCTCGGCGTTCCACGGCTGGGCGGCACAGCCGGGGCTCCGGACCGTCGAGGGGGTCGTGCGGTCGGCGCTCGCGGCGACCTTCGAGTCGTCAGACGAGCTCGCGGTCGCCGGCCGGACCGACACCGGCGTCCACGCGCTCGCGAACGTCGTCTCGGTCGAGGTCGTGGGTGGGCCGCCCGCTGCGCGGGCTGCCGAGGCGCTGAACACGAGGCTGCCGGAGGACGTCGTCGTGCTCGAGGCGGTGGAGGCGCCCGGCGATTTCCACGCGCGCTTCTCGGCCAGGTCGCGGAGCTACCGGTACCGGCTCTGCACCAGGCGGGCGCGCTCGCCGTTCGAGCGGCGCCGCAGCTGGTGGTACCCGCGGCCCCTCGACGCGGATCGCCTTCTGGCCTGCGCGGCGTCTCTCCTGGGAGAGCACGACTTCCGTGCCTTCACGCCGACGCAGACCCAGCACGACGTCTTCGTGCGGATGGTGGAGCGGGCGGAATGGATCCGGCGCGGCGACCATCTCGACTTCGAGATCACGGCCGACAGCTACCTTCGCCACATGGTCAGGAGCCTCGTCGGGACGATGCTCGAGCTCGATCCGGAGGAGTTCGCCACACTGCTCGAAGGCCGTCCTCGGCCGGAGGCCGGCACGACGGCCCCGCCGTGGGGCCTCTATCTCGTCTCAGTCACCTATTAGAAGCGTCGCGATCTCGCCAGGACCGAGCTCGAAGCTGGAAGGATCGGCGTCCTCGGCGCCTCCCTCCTCGTCCAGCCGGATCCGTCGCGCCGGTGCACTCAGCAAGACGGTCTCGGGCAGGTCGTTCGGGTTGAAGACGCGCAGCACGACTCCGCTGCCGTCCTCGGCGCCCTTGAGGCAGCTGAGGACGACGTCTCCCTCGAGCTCGAACGGCGCCTCGAACGGGTCACCGGCGAGGAAGTCCGTGCGGTAGTCCTGTCCCGCCCTGACGAGTGCGGCGTCCGAGAGGTGCTCCCCGTCGAATCGGAGCGCGTACTCGAAGACGTGCCGGCCGAGGCACTGAGCCTCGGGTGTCGCGATCCCCGGTCCCGCCGCGAGCGGCCTGGTCGGCAGCCCGTCCGGGCGGGAGATCGTGCCGACGGATCGCAGGAGCGTGAGTCGCACGCCGTCGGGCCCGGCCTGGTACTCGGGCAGGCCCTTGGTGAGCAGCGCGAGCGGGCCGAGCGCAACCGCTCCGAGCGTGTGGGCCGTCGTCACGGGCGGCTCGACCCACGCCGTCCGCGGCCGGAGCCGCTCGAGAGGCCGGTGAAGCACCGCGAACTGGCTCTCGGCGCGTACCTCGCGGGCGTCCGTCCCGGCAGAGAGGAACAAGCGCAGTCGGTGATCCTCGGCCGCGTTCTCGACCACCGTCGTGAGCTCGATCCGGTCGAGGCCCGGAAACGCACGCGCCGTCGTCTCGATCCGGATCCCCGAGAGCGCGTGCTCCAGCACGAGCGTGCCACCCTCCCGTCGCGAGCCGACGAGGTCGGCTCGCCGCGCCTCGCCGCCCGGGCAGAAGGTGTAGAGATCGCCGACGTCCGGCTCATCCTCGAACCCGAGCAGGTGCTCGAGCCCGTCCAGCGCCACGGCCGGCCCCTGCGGCGGCAGCGGCTCGGTCCGCCGCCCCGAGAAGCCGTCCAGCTCGACGAGCACTCCGCCGACGACGCGCCGGCGGAAGAACGGCAGCGTGTTGACGAGGGCACCGCCGACGCCGGCGACGTCCCGCTCGACCACGTCGAGCGTCCGGTCGAGCTGCTCGAAGCGGACGGCCATGTCGCGGTGGACCTCGTCGCACGAGCAGCCGCAGATCGAGTCGTGAGGGTGGTTGCGCAGCAGGTCGCGCCACGCGAGCTCGAGGTCGGCCGCCGGATAGGGTCGCCCCCGCAGGGCATGGAGCGATGCGAGCGTCTCGACCGCGAGGAGGCGTCGCTCGGCCCGCTCGTTCGCCTGCTTCAGGTGAATGCGGGCCGAGTTCACGCCGCGCAGGACGTTCTGCAGACGGCTGCCGACGAGCTCTCCTTCGTGCACGGGCAGCCGCTCGGCGGCCGGCTGGTGGTCGGAGAACCGCCCGATCGTGAACGTCGTCCCGAATCGCTCCTCGAGGCCCGTGCAGATCTCCGGCAGCTCCGGCTCGATCGGCAGGTGGTCGGAGCCGTTCGCGAGCAGGATCGTGTTCTGCCCTGCCCGGTGGAGGAGCTCGCCGAACCGGTCGACGACGGCCTCGACCCGCTCCGCAGCGTCGCCGTACCAGGTGAGCCGCGCGAAGTTGTCGTAGTGCGGGAGCAGCTGGCAGGCCACGACCTCCGCGCCGCCGCCTGCGCGCCAGCGGAACACGACACCGGCCTCGTCGAGCTCGTCGCCGAGCCCGCGCGAGAAGAGCAGGGTGCGCAGCCCGAAGCCGGCGAGGATCTGGGGCAGCTGTGCGGGATGGCCGAAGCTGTCGGGCTCGTAGCCGGCCGAGCTCGGCTCGACGCCGAAGCGGCGGCACACCCGCCGCCCCAGCAGCAGGTTCCGTACGAGCGACTCCCCGCCGACGAGGATCTCGTCCGGGAGGACGTACCACGGGCCCGCCTCCAGTCGTCCTGCTGCGAGGAGTGCGCGCAGTCTGGCCTCGTTCTCCGGGCGGACGTCTGCGTAGTCCTCGAGGAGGATCGCCTGCCCGTCGAGGGTGAACGAGCGGAACGACGGGTCGCGCTCGAGCGTGTCGAGGATGTCGTCCACCGTCGCCCCAAGCCGCAGCCGGAACTGCTCGAACGGCAGGTACCACTCGCGGTCCCAGTGCGTGTGCGCGACGACGAGATACGTGAAGTCGGCGACGGCGGGCACGGAGGAGAGCCTAGTGGGCCCGCCGATACGATCACCTGCAGTGCGGTTTCCGGTGGTTCTCTTCGACCTCGACGGCACCGTCGTCGACTCCGGCTCGATGATCCTCGCGTCGATGCGACACGCCACGCGCGAGGTGCTCGGCCGCGAGTACGCCGACGAGGAGCTGCTCAAGGCGGTCGGCGGGCCCGGACTCGAGGCGCAGATGGCCGCGCTCGCCCCGGAGCGCGCAGACGAGCTCGTGCTGGCGTACCGGGCCCATAACGAGCCGCTTCACGACGGGCTTCGGGCCTGCGCGGGCATGGAGGATGCGCTCGCGCTGCTCAAGGCGGAGGGGCGCCGTCTCGGCGTCGTCACCGCGAAGCGCCGCTCGACGGTCGAGCTCGCCTTCCGGCAGGTGCCGATCGGTCATCTGTTCGAGACCGTCGTCGGCGGCGACGAGACGAAGCTCCACAAGCCGCATCCGGAGCCGCTGCTGCTCGCGGCGGAACGACTGGACGCGGATCCGGCGACGACCGCCTACGTCGGCGACTCGCCGTTCGACGTCCGGGCGGCCAAGGCGGCGGGGATGCATGCGATCGCCGTGACATGGGGCCGGATACACGACCGGAGCCGGCTCGAGGCGGAGGAGCCGGACGCCGTCGTCGACAGCGCCGAGGAGCTCGTTGGGCGCCTCTGATCCCGGCGGGCGCGCCGCCGAGCTTCGCGAGCTCCTGCTCCGGGCGCAGATCGCGTACTACGTCGACGACGCGCCGGTCATGGAGGACGCGGCGTACGACGCCCTCTACGACGAGCTCGTCGCGCTCGAGGCTGCGCACCCCGAGCTCGTCACGCCGGACTCGCCCACCGGGCGCGTCGGGGCGCCGCCCTCCGACCGGTTCCGGAAGGTCCGCCACCTCTCGCCCATGGGCTCGCTCGACAAGGTCACGACCGACGAGGCGATCGTGAAGTGGGCGGACGACGTCGGAAAGCGGCTCGGGACCGGCGAGCCGGTCATGTTCGTGCTCGAGCCGAAGATCGACGGCTCGGCGATCAACCTCGTCTACGAGAACGGCGTCTTCGTCCGCGGTGAGACGCGCGGCGACGGCGTGGAGGGCGAGGACGTGACCCCGAACCTGCGCACGATCGCCGCAATCCCGCTGCGGATGCGGCTTCCCGAGGGTGAGACGCTTCCGCCGGTGCTCGAGGTCCGCGGCGAGGTCTACATGCCGCTCTCCGGCTTCCGCTCTTTCAACGAGCGCCTCGCCGCCGAAGGGAAGCCGCCGGCCCCGAACCCCCGCAACGCGGCGGCCGGGTCGCTTCGCCAGAAGGACTCCACGATCACCGCGCAGCGCCCGCTCTCGATCTGGGTCTACGGGAGCGGCGTCCGCGAGGGCCTCGACGGCCTCGGGACGCACTGGGAGACGCTCGCCTGGCTGCGCGAGCGGGGCTTCCCCACGAACCCGTTCGCCGAGCGGGTCGAGTCGGTCGAGGAGGTCGCGGAGCGCTGCCGCGTCTGGGAGACGCGGC
>Ga0335069_10008444_pt1 | contig 14731 bp, 22 predicted proteins | sample Lox_Sample_11_FD_206714 | JGI IMG/M metagenome (GOLD analysis project Ga0335069, IMG submission 206714) | Soil microbial communities from Loxahatchee National Wildlife Refuge, Florida, United States - Lox_Sample_1.1 | ecosystem: Environmental > Terrestrial > Soil > Wetlands | place: USA... | reverse complement strand
GGCTCCGGCGACATCATCCCCGACACCGCCACCAACACCCTGCACGTCCGGCTCGACCCGCTCCCCGCGCCACGGCACACCGTCGCCATCGACGAACTCTGCCGCGTCCTCAACGACACCCACACGGTCTACCCCGGCACCGGCCTCACCCTGCGCTACAGCATCAAATCCCACCGATGACCGCGCACCAATTACTGAGCTATGTCAGGAGTCCTGGTGACCGTGTTCGGTGCTGCGATCCAGGATGGGGATGTGTTTCCACGGAAGGGCTTTCAGTTGGGCGTGCAGGCTGGGCTGGTTGGCCTTGACGGTGAGGATGTAGTGGCCGCCGGCCTCGACGATGGCTTGGGCGGTCTCACGCTGGCAGTGCAGCGCGTCGGCGGTGATGACCGCGTCGGTGATGTCGATCGTGTCGAGAAGTGTTCGCAGCATGGGGATCTCGTTGGTCTTGGCTCCGACGGCGAGCTGGGCGAGCACGGTGCCGGTGGCCTGGCACAATCCGCTCAGCAGGTGCACCAGGTTCCCGGCCGCATCGCGCGCGCCGCGCAGCGTCTTGCCGTCGAAGGCGATCACCCGCCGCCCGGCGATCATGGTGGTGCGCAGCCACATCCACGCTCCAATCAGCTGGTCCAACTCGTTCGGTGCCAGCCGTTGCAGACAGCGGCGGATGGTGGACTCCGACGGCATCGGGCCGGTGACGCCGAGCCGCGCCAGCACACCCGGTGCGGCGTCGGCGGCCCATTCCGCGATCGCCACGAACGAACGCGCGCCCGCGAGTGTGGCCGCCAGCGCCACCGCCAGCACCCCGGGCAGCGCGTGGCGTTTTCCGCGCGGCTTGCGCGGGTCGGGCACCTTGGCAATCAGCTCCAGCAAACCGTCGGGCGCGGCGGGGACGTCGGCCAACTCACCCAGCAGCGGGTCGGATTCGTCGACGAGGGACAGAGTGGGCGATGATGGAGCAGCGGGCACGGCGGGGCTTCCTGGGATGTGACTGGTGTGGAAACTGTGATCATCCCGTGCCCTGCTGTGTCCGTCCCGTAACCACACCAGTCCCGCGTGTCACACGCGCAACATCGCAGGTCAAACCCTCACTTCACGACTTTGCCGACGCCCTGGGCGGACCCCGGATCTATTGGCAACACCGATTTAAAACGCTCGCTGAACATATTGCCCATTTGTTGAACTCACGAAGCGTAATGTCGCCGAAGTGGCCGCCAAGCGAGCGGTCAATCGCCCAGGTGAAGAGCTGGCAACATCGAGCGAGGCGCCAGAGAGGTGTACATGCGCATGCTGGACCCGGTGCTTGTCGTACATTGTCCCAGGGACGAGACACCGTTCGGCGAGCGCATCTCGGAAGAGATGCTCTCAGCGATCGGAAATGCTCTCGACGAACAGGGCCGTCGCTCGAAAGTCATTCCGTACTCTGCGTTGCACGACAACCCCGGCAATTGCGTGCGCGGGAATCTCGTCTTCAACCTCGCGTATGGCTGGATCGACCCACGCGGCTGGCGCCGGTTCGACCAGCCGGAGGTCGCCCGGCGGCTGCGTAGCGCTGGCGCGCTACTCATCGGATCGGAACCCGACGCGCTGGAACGGGCGCAGGACAAGTTGGCGTGCGCTGAGGTCCTCGCCCACCACGGCATCGCTATCCCACATATGTTGGGGTCGAAGGAGTTTGCCGGAGATTTTGTCGTGCGCAAGCCTCGGTTCGGCGCCTGTCACCGAGGCGTGACGATCATGGGAGTCTCCGACGCTCTTGCTCTTCCGATCTCTCCCGGTTTTCTCCTTCAAGAATATGTTTCAGGCCCCGAGTACACCGTCGGGGTCGTCGATGGACGGGCGCTCCCTGCTATGCGTGTCATCGTCGGCGATGCGAGCGGTCCGACCGCCCTGGGAGCCACGCCGGGAGATGTCCGTCTTCTCACCGACGCCGATCAACCGACAGGCCTTGACGCACTCGCTGAGAGCATCGGCCCGATGCTAGGCCTCGACGACTACTACCGAATCGACATCCGGATGCGGGGCGATGTGCCTGTGGTACTTGACGTGAACGCACTTCCCAACTTGGGCCTTGAAAGGAGCTTTCTCCCAATGATCGCAGAAGCCGCCGGCTGGAGCTATGGGTACCTCATTCGCGCAATCGTGTCTTCCGCGGAGCGGCGCTGGGGCGCAGCGGTTGAATCGACGATTCCAGCCGTCGCGGGCACGTGCGGCTCCGCCATTCAGAAGGTGACTGTTGCGTGAACGGTCACATATGTCCGACCTCCCCGGGGTTTCGGCAAGGAGGGAGGTAATCCATGACGTCGTCGAGCTCCTCTTCTTCGCCGGTCAAAGGTCTCCGCGAATTGCTCATGGGTGACTCGACCGAATTGATGCTCGGCGTGCACGACGCGATCTCGGCAGTCGTCGCAGCAGGGTGCGGCGTCCGGTCTTTGTGGGTCGGCTCGCTGGCCCTCTCTTGTGCACGCGGGGTCGCGGACTGCGGTGACTTGACCTCAACGGAGGTGCTGGACGTCGTTGAACGCATCACCGATCGTGTGTCGACTCCGGTACTAGTGGACGGCGACGCATCTGACCGGTCGCCGCGCGCTACGGCGCGCCTCGTCCGAGGCCTGTGCCTACGAAACGCCGCTGGCGTCTGCCTGGAAGATAAGGCGGGTCCGAAGCGAAATTCGTTCTCGACGCCCGGATCCGAGTACCTTGCCCCCGTCGATTTGTACCTCGAGAGGTTGCGTGCTGCGTTGTCGTCGCGCACTAACAGTGCATTTGTGGTGGTGGCCCGGACGGAGGCGCTTGTCGTCGGTGCCGAAATTGACGAAGCACTCGACCGAGCCTATGCATACGTGGACGCGGGAGCCGACGCTATATTCGTGCACTCGAAGGCCGCATCGTTCGACGAGATCCGCGAGTTCTGTGTGCGGTGGGATATGCGGGCCCCTCTGATGTGTGCGCCGACGTCATATGCTGCAACGCCGTTCCGCTCCTTTCGGACCTCGAACATCAGTCTTGTCCTTTGGGCGAATCAGATGATGCGCCGTGCGATCTTGGCTATGGGGGAGGTCGCAGCCCGGGCATCGAACTATTGCGATCTTCCTTCGCTTGAGGGGAGCCTTGTATCGATCGATGAACTTCTCCGTCTCACAGGCGATCCATCGACTGCTCCGGATCGCGTTGACATATCGAACACCGACGGCATGGTCCGGCAGTGATTCCTGATCTGGCCGCCGAAGCACTCGTGGGCGCCGGGGTTCGACTCGTCTCTGGAGTTCCGTGTTCGGTACTTGATCCATTGTCGAATGCACTACGACGGCGCTCTGACATCACCTACGTTCCAGCCGTCGACGAGGGCGAGGCCCTCGCGATGGCTGCCGGAGGTTGGCTTGGCGGAGCGTTGGGCGCGGTACTTCTGCAGAACTCCGGGCTAGGGAACGTTGTAAACCCGCTCAGCTCGTTGTGCCTGCCGTACCGGATTCCCGCAGTCCTCATCGTCTCTTGGAGAGGGCGGCCCGGCGATGACGATGCGCCGCATCACGTGCCGATGGGTAGCGCGACGATGGCGATCCTAAAGACGTTCGACATTCCACACCACGTGCTTGATGCTGCGGACGACGTGACACAAGTCGTCGCCAATCTCGCGGCGACGGCGACGGCCACGCGCCGGCCCGCGGCTCTCGTCGTTCCAAAGGGGACGTTTCCTGCGACCGCAGCCGCTCGCGCCGCTCAGCATGAGCTCTTCCTGGAGGAACGGCTCATGCTGCAGACAGCCGAGCCTGTTATGTTTCAAAGCGCCGGCATTCGTGCGACTCGATCGCAGATCGTCGACACAACCCTCACCGCCTTTCCGCACGCAGCCGTGGTATCCACGACAGGCTATATGTCACGCGCACTCGCCGCGCGCGGCGCGGAGTCCCGGTGGTTTCCCATGCAGGGCTCCATGGGATACGCCTGCGCGTTAGCTCTTGGGGTCGCGGAGATGCGACCGCGTGTGCCGGTAGTTGTCCTCGACGGCGACGGCGCCATCCTGATGCGGCTGGGGTCGTTGGCCACGGTCGGTAACCGGCGTCCCCCGGCTTTCGTTCACGTCGTCAGCGACAACGGAACCTATGCATCGACGGGAGGGCAGCCAACGGCATCCGCCGGCGTTCGGTTGGAATTGATTGCCGCCGCATGCGGATATCGATTCGTCGCAGTCTCTGCTGGCGCATCTTGCCTCCAGGCGTCTATTAAGTGGGCCCACGAGAGGGTGGGTGCGGGCCCAGTGTTCCTCCGCGCGTCGATGAGCACAGAAGAGGACACCGTTGCCGCCCGACCTTCGTCCGACCCGGCCGACATTTCGTGTTCGTTCCGCGCACACCTCGCGCCGGGGCTGACTTCGAAACCACTGCCCCCGCCAGCCGGAGACGTGGCGTGATCGTCCGCCGACGCGGCAGCACACCAGGCCGTGATTCGCGCGTTTTCGACAGGAACCGCGATGGTTGCGTCGCGACGGTCACCGGACGGTACCCTCGCAGGCTCCACGAAGCGTTCGTTGGAGTCGGCTGCGTCGTGATTCGAGAATACTTATCCCGAGACGAGGTGGCGTGCGTACGTCGAGTATCAGCGGCCCTCGGTGCCGTTGCGCGAGACTTGCTCTCGAATGCCGGGAGATCCACCGAACGGAGCACCGCAAGCGGCCTTCTCGCCGTTCCGGAGTCGACCGACCCGCTCCGGCTATGCCGTTTTGAGTACCTGCTCGCTTCGTCACCCGCGCTACGGCGGCTCTCATCGAATCGGATCGAGGTTACGGTATCGACCGCGGCGGGAGAGCTGTTCGTTCCATTCAAAGACAAGCAGAATGAGAAGGCGCCTGCAGGAGGAGCGTTCGGTGCGCACCAGGACGCGGCGGCGTACCGCCACTTCGGACCGAGTTACCACGTGACCGCGATGATCGCGATCGACTCTTGCACGGTTGCGAACGGATGTCTCGAAATAGCCGTCGAATACCGTCGCCAAGTTGCTGCGACACCCGAAGACGTGGTGGAGCCTATCGGCGGTCGACCACTGCTCCGGCATGCGGTTGGAGGACCGATGAACGGCGACATCGCTCCGGAGGCTCAGCGAAAGTTGACGTGGACTCCAATCGAACTAAGTACGCGCGACATGCTTCTTTTCGACTCGTTCGTACCGCACCGTTCAGCGGCCAACCAGTCTGCGGATTCAAGACGCGCGATGTTCTTGACCTACAACGCGGCGCGAGAAGGCGACTGGTATGAACGCTACTATGCCGCGAAGCGGAGCGCACCGGATCATCCTGCGTTCCACGTCTCAACGCCCACGTTGCATAGAGATACCCGTAGGTCGCACAGCCGAGGATAACCCCCGTCACGAATAGAATTGAGCCATACCGGATTAGGAGGACTCGCCATGAAGTTGAATCCGAGTGTCACATCGCTGATTCAGTATGCATCAAAGACGATCGCCCGCCGCACTGAAGCAGACCCTTCGATCATCAATCTCGCTATCGGCGAGCCCGACTTCGGCCCCCCAGAATACCTCCGTGAACACTTGGGCACGCTGACAAGCCCGGAGAGTGTCAAATCGGCACTGAAGAAGTATCAGGTATCCTTCGGTTCTGCCGACCTGCGCCGCGCGATAGCTGACTACTATCAAAGGCATTCCGAATTATATGTCGATGCTGATACGGAATTGCTGATCACCCACGGCGGCGCCGGTGGGCTCGTCTTAACAATTTTGACTTGTAGTGAACCTGGCGACGAGATCCTAGTTCCAGACCCGTCGTACATGCTCTATGAACGCACGGTTCAAGTGTTGGGGCGACGTCCGGTTCGTGTGCCGCGAAACGCCGAGGCCGGCTTCCGTTACGACATCGGTCGGATCGACTCGGCGATCACCAACCGCACCCGAGCGATCATCGTCAACTCGCCCGAGAACCCCACAGGGTATGTCTGCGAGGAGGCGGAGTTGCGGGAGCTCGTCACTTTCTGCGCCCGCCGAGATATGTGGCTGATTCACGATGAGGTGTACGACCGGCTCGTCTTTTCAGGCGTGCACCATCCGGCGCTTGCGTTCGACCCGGCTCGTCGCAACGTCATTCTCGTGAACAGCTTCTCGAAGAAGTTCGGCGTGCCGGGATTACGCGTCGGTTGGATCGTCGGGGATCAGCACTTTATCTCGGCGGCGGCCAAGGTGCACGACTACTGCAATCTGGCGCTAAACAAGGTGGGCGAGACGCTGGCGGAGGCTCTGCTCGTGGATCCACGATGCGATGACTGGCTGTCCTCCACGTGCCGCGAGCTTGACCGCAGGCGGCAAAACGCTGTCGCGGCGGTTTCGTCAGTGCCCGGGCTGTCGATTGCATGTGAAGTTCGAGGAGGCATGTTTGTGCTTGTTGATGTACGCAACATCTTTGAGCGTGTCTCCTCCGGGCGCAACGCCGAAGCGACTCCAGGCGAGGTCGTCGCTTCGTGGATGCTCGAAGATACGAAAGTAGCCGCGGTCCCCGGAATCGTCTACGGCACCTCCTGTGCGGAAACGGTGCGTGTGGTCTTCTCCGTCGACGAGACCAAGTTCTCGGAAGCGTTCGCACGCATGGCCCTACGGACGGAAGCGCTCACGGCAAAATGACTGCCGTGGCATCGGTTTTCTTCAACTCGGCGCCGTACCGCCGTCCACGGCCGATGCGTTGGTGCAGCTGTGCACGCCTCCGATTGTGCGCACAGCGAACGGTAACGGCGGAACGGCACCGAACCTGACCAAAGGGCCGGCATTATGCGCCCAGCCGTCGGCCGGCCCGATCACGTGCCTGCCGCTCCATCAACAGCTCCGTGCGGAATTCCCACTCAGAGCCCCATGGGACGTAGACCGTGTCCTGATGTTTTTGTATTCGGACTTGCGGATCGCATGCCCGACCGCGAAAGTTACCAACTCGCATAGGTGAAGTTCGCTACCAAATGGGAGAACCGTTTGCGTGCACCTCCGACCCAGCGCAAACCAGGCAGAACCGTTATGCAGCGGCGGGCATGCCACGATTGAAGCGTGAGCAATCCTCCATCTCCCTTCAAGCTCGCGGCGCCTGCAGTCAAAAAGCTGATAGGGGAACAGACGGTACGCGAGCGGCTGGTCAAACGGTTCAAGAAAAAGCTAAAGGAAGTTCCCAACGCGCCCGCTATCACCTGGGCGACACGCCGTCGGCTGATGGTCCTTCTGAAGGATGCGGAGGCCGAAGGCTTCCTAATGGACCAAGATGACCAGGGCGTCGACGCGTTGTCAGCGATGATCGCTAGCACGGTTCTACGTTCCGATCCGTCACAGGATTCGCTGATCATCGCCCAGGCCCTTATGGCCGAGTATCCCGAATCTCTTGGTCTGCAAGAGGCTTTCGGCGGCCTCTACTACAAACTGCGGCGGCTGGATGAGAGCATTAACTCTCAATTCGAACGCGAGCTGCAGTCAATCGATCAATCCGCCCAGACTGCAAGCCAAATCGATCCCGACATTCTTCTCACGGGCCCGCTGCACGGTCTAGGGCTGACGGACCAGCAAGGCCGCTCGGCGCGCCGTCGTGCGGATAGATCACCGCGGCAAGGACGCCGCCGCGGGCGCCCGCGGCTCGTCGGCTAAAAACGATGACGTCGATGCGGTTTGGCATCTGAGTAAATCACCGGGGCCGAACGGCGAGTCATACGTCTCGCTCAAGCTGGAACGCCAGCGTGGGAGCGCACACCCCGAAATGATCCGCGTGCCGCGCGACATCAATCCGCGATTGCTGCACAAAGCCCAGGCGCCCCCGTTAACACTGACCGAGCAGGAGCGCGTCACTCACTGTATCGACGCCATGAAGCGTATCGGCCTTGCGCCTGACACAGGCGCCCGCAAGGCGCGGACCGCGCTGCGCGACAGTAACTATAAGGTACGCAACGAAATCGTCGCTGCGGCAGTGAAAGCCCGCAAGGCAACAACGTGTCCCCAAACCCCGCCAGGCGGCGGGGACACATCGGAGACGTGCCGATGAGCGTGTCCCGAGGGTTGCGGGGACACAGCCGACCAGCGGTTTCAGTCCAAACCGACCAAACGGGACACACCAACCTCGCAGAGCGGCCCGGCAACGAGCCCGTGAGAGTTATTGCAGCTCAGAGCGTGTCCCCAGTACCTCGGGGACACATCGGGACACACCCGGCTCTGCCTGCTGCCCAACGTGTCCCAGTGGGGGGGTCTTATAAAGACCCCCCCACGGACATGGACAGGCAGAGCCGCATCCCCGGGCGGTTGTACGCGAGCGAGTACCCGATGAACGACAACTGCGACGGCGGTTTGATCGACGGGGACCGCTCATGCGACTTGTCAGACGTCGGCGGCAAAACACGCTCGCCGCGACCCTCGTCGGCGTCCACGCGACCCATCTCGTCATCGTCGATTGCGACCTGATTGGCACCGAAACGCCGCTGTTCGACCCGAACTTCCGGGATGTGAGCCATGAGCAGCTCGGCGCGTTACCGCTGGAGTTCATTCGTCGCATCACGGTCGCCCAGCGGCGCATCACCCACCGCTGCGCCCGGCGCACGAAATCCGGGCAGGCGTGTCCGATCCCAGTTTCGCAGCCCGGCGGCGCCTGCGCCTGGCATCGGGCCAAATCCGAATAGCACCACCACATCACCAGAAAGGGAAATCGCCATGACCACCAACCTCGACGGGCTGGCCGACTGGACGCCAGGACGACCTCCTTCAGCTGGTCGGCGGACTCGCGAGCTTGGGAGCGCATCTGCACCGGACTCTCGAAGCCAACGACAAAGCCCACGGAGACGAACAGGAGCCGAGCCAGTGGCGACATGCAAGCACTGCGGACGTCTGATAGATCGCTTCAACGGGCCGACCGGCGTTAGAAACTGGTGCCACGTCTTCGAGGACGGGCAACCCATCACCGTCTATTGCGAGTTCAACGGGGAGATCCGGGCGAAGCACGGAAGCACGATGGCTGAACCTGCGCTGCGAGTCGTCAACGCTCCCCGGTGCTGACCATGACCCCCTCCCCGACTTTTCTTGAGGCACCGGCGGGGGGTCTCGACCGCCATACCGTCATGTTCCCCTCCCCCCGTCGCAAAATCCACACTTCAGGATGGTGACCATGCTTGAAAAGCGTGGCGATGGAGTACCGAGAAGGGTTGTACAACAGCCTATTTCGGTCGCTTCCGCGGCTGAATCCGACGATACTTTGGTCGCGCTGAAGGCGTTGCGCGACAAACTTGCACGCGACATCGACGAGTGTCGCTCGAAGCGTGACATCGCGTCACTGTCCCGGCAGTTGTCGACTGTCCTGGACAAGATCGAGGCATGGAAGCCGTCGCGGACAGCGATGCGTGACCAGCTCGCCGCAAAGCGCGCTGCGCGGCGGACTGCCGTCGCTACTGCGCGCAACTCCCCGGACAGCGGAGGCAGCAATGGCCACTAGTGACGACATGATGCGGGCGAAGCTCGCGGTGCAGCGGGTCGATGCCGTGCAGATCAGCCCACAGGCGGCCCGCTTTCTCGTGCATTGCCTCGGCAGATTGGCAGCCGTGCTTGGCCAGCAGAACGGCTGCGCTCCGGAGGCGTTAGTGACTCTGCAGCACGCTCTCGCCGAGCCGGAATCGCCTGGTGCGTCGGATCTTCTACCGTTGGGCTATGAACTCGTCGACACGGAAACCGCAGCGAACATGCTGGGTCTGAAGGCCGATAGCGTCCGCTGGCACCGCCGGCGCGGAAACCTTGAGAGTCGCAAGGTTGGTCGGCAGCTGATGATCACCGTGGCGTCGATTGAGAACTTGAAAGTCCGGCTCACTGAACGAAAAGGAGCATAGACGTGGCAGAAAAGGTCACGGTGGCACGCGCGGAGGTTACTGAGTTGCTAGGGCTGCCGCCCGACGTCGACGATGAGACACTGCAGGCAGAGTTCCAGAAGGCATTAACGCGCCTGAAGGCCCGCGAAACTGAGGCTGTTAACGCCGCCGCCGAAGCCCGGCTGGTCGCCGAGGACAGGCGCATCGTCAACGCCCGCCTACAACGACGGCCGGATCGCCAACCGGGAAAACTGGCTGAATGCACTGGCGGCTAATCGTCGAGAGAATCGGGCACTCCTAGCGTCGGTTGGCTCGCGGCTTGCCACCGGAGCAGAAGGTGGCCGTCGACCACGAGCTCGAGGCGATCCACGGCCAGGTCTTAGCTCGGATGGGCATCACGCCGGCGTTTGGAGGGCCGCGGACAGTCGCAGCTGCGACTGCGGAGGAGAACCTGTCAGGGTTGACGATGAACAGCGCCGTGCCGGTCGACATGCTTGGGTTCCCCATTCCCAAAGTCCCAGATCCTGTTCGGATACGTCGCGGGACCGACCCCGCGGACTGGACCTGGAAACAGCACTCCGACCACTTCCAGCGCCTCCCTCGGTGGGCGGTTCGCCGTTGGCACGAAGCCGCCGCCGCCCGGCGACGTTTGGTATCAGCCCAGCCCAAATGATCACAGCGAGTTCGTGGAAACGGCTGATGGCCAAGGCTATTGGCGAGAAAAGCCCAACTATCAAGCCCGAGGCTGAGATAGGAAGTTGGCCATGTTTGGCACCGCACGCCGCAGCACGATGCACGCAATGGGCACAAGCAATCCCGTATTCACCCCCGCCTGGCGAGTCGTGGCTGCACTTGTCGTGGCGAAGGGCCAAGACGGCCGGTTGCGACACCTTTATCGCGGCGACGTCTGCGACTGGTTGAGCGATGAGCAGGCGGAACATTTCGTAGGCAGGGGCCTCGTGGAACGTATCGACGCCGACTCCATTGCGGCTGCGGCGCATGCACCTGCCGAGTCGGTCGACCTCGACGCTGATGAGGACGCCCCGGACAGCGGCGCCGTTGCCGAGTGCATCGAAACGCTGGCGCGCCTACAGGTGCCGACCACCGCTGGAGGTCCCACAGCGCGGGCCAGCTTGCGCGGGAACGGTTACCGGTACGGCAACAGCGTCATAGCGGAAGCCGTCAAACGGCGGCGTAAGTCCTCGCTGTCCGGGACAGCCGAGGATGCCGATGATTTCGAGGTCGTGGTCGCGTAAGACTTCCACCGCAGCCGGGCTTCGCGGAGGCTGCCCGGCCGGCGGCGGATGAACCACCGGCGCCCGCGACGGCGATCCTCGGCGCGTGCGGCGCGGCGCCGGTGGTAACAAAACCAGGAGGTGACGACGATGGACGCTAATGACGTTGCAGCACAGCAGCGTGGCACAATGCTTTGAGGGCCGGGGCGACGGGAAAGGCTCCAATACGATGAGCAGTTTCGCGGGACGGTTTAATTTCCGTCTCGGGATATTCCGCCACTGGAGACGATGCATTGATGTCCACCCAGGACCATGCTAGATGTACGCCATAGGGCTTTGTTTTGACGAAAACTACCTGCTGCCCGGGTTGGTCACTATCATGTCCGTTGCAGGTTCAACTTCACCAGGTGACCGAAAGTCGATCGCGATACGAATAATCACCCACGACCTGACCAAGCCTCATGCTGACACAATCGCGGCTTTTTCGAGGGCACTTGGCTTCGGATCTGTCGATCTTAAGTGGTGCAGTTTGTACGAAAGACACCGCAATGTGGGGGGCCGATATATGGCCCACATAACTGCGACTACTTATCTTAGATTCGACTTCAGTCCCGACTTCGTGCAGCGACCTCACCTTGTCTACCTCGATTCAGACCTCCTGGTACTGGACGACATCTCATCGCCATTCGAGTGCGTCGGCGCTTCGGAATTGGGAGTAGTCCGAGATGAATTCAGCCCCACGGTCGGCGAGTGCGCCGCCCTCCCCGGCTTCGTCGACCATTTTCCGTCGTACTACGGGAGTCAATACTTCAATGCTGGAGCACTGTGGCTGGATACAAATTTCATGCCAACCGTCAAAAACGCTGTTTTCGACGTCCTCGGAGGACACAAAAGACGCTATATCCACTATAACGAACAAGATGCGATGAATATTTGGTTGCTTGAACGGCGCCACATGATGCAGTTGCCCGGCCATCTAAATCGATTTGAAATCGGCCGGTATCTCGAACTAACCGACTGGCCTCGAGGGGTTGTTCCTGAAATAGAAGGACCTCGGCACGCCTCGGTGCTGCACTTCATGGGGGAGTTCAAGCCATGGCTCAAGCTATGCCCGACGACCCCCGGCGTTCGACTTTATCGCTTCCAGTTGGCTGAGGCACAAAGGCTATTAGGAAAGCTTGGCATCCGAACGATCGCTGTCCAGGATGACAAGTGACCAATCTTGTTGGGTTCGCTTTCCCGCGCGCTCATGAGCCTTGATCGGCCGTCAGCTGCGAGATCCAGTCCAGCGTTGTCCGCACGAAGCGCTCCTGAGAGCCGACCCAGCTCAAGCCGTGCAGCTCGCCCGGAAACACCTCTATCGCCAACGCCGAGTCATCGGAAAACAGCACCTCAAGACGCGTGTGGCGCGCCCTCTGGAAGTCGTGGTAGTAGCTGTCTTCCGCGCCATAAATAAACAACGTCGGGATTTTTCGCACTCGCAATGTCTCGGCATGTTTCAAAAACAAAGCGCCGACATCGCAGGAATCGCCTATGTCTCCGCGCCCCTCATCGCCAAGCGGTGGCGCCATCAGCACCATCGAACGCACGCGTGGGTCGTCGGCGAGCGTGTGCATCGCCGCGCGCGCCGTAACAGCAGCCGACCACCACGAGATCATTTCGACCCCCGGCGGCCAAACATTCGATTGCGCCCACCACATCGGCGGGATTGGGATCACTGAGAGCGTACGGCCCGATGACGCCCGTGCTCTCGCCGACTCCGCGATAGTCGAACCGCAGCACTCTGTGGCGGTAGCCAACTTGACCATCCGGGTTCGAGGACCGAGCTCATCGGCGAAGGCGAGCGTGGAGGCCGACAGGTACAGCGCCGGGCCCAACGTATAGCCGAGGACGTCCAGAGGTTGTCCGGACCGCAAAAGATCCTTTGGTGCTGGCATCTCGTCTACCATGCCCGCCCCGGCCAGCCGGCCGACCCGCAGAATCCGAAAGATCTCACTGAAGTAGGCGGCCCCCGTTGCGGGCGCATTCCAACAGGCCAGGGGCGAACGAGCAGCACGACCAGCGGCAGCGGCGACCAATGCGCCAAAGCGGCTGCCGAAATAAACCACTTGCTCGACATCGGCTTGCTGACACGCCCAGTCGCGGACGCGCTCAACATCATCGACCATCCCTCCGAACGTGATCTCCCCATCGTCGCTATGCCCGGTGCCCAGGTAGTGCAGACGGACGGCGGCGACCCCTAGCTTCGCCAAACGACGAGCGAGAAGGACCTCTCGACGGTCGCCGGCCGCGCACCTGCCTTGCGTTGCGACTAATGCCGCCGACGCAGCCTGGAGAAGTACTAAAAGATGACATGTGATGGGGACCCCCTCAGCTCAGACGCTCGTTGATATGGGCGTCAGCAAGAGTTTTCGGGAGCTTGAGGAGGTCCCACTGATGACGATGGTAGGCGGCTTTGACGTGCACCGGAAGCAGATCACGTTTGATTACGTGGACGACGACGGCTTGGTGCACTGGGGTGAGATCCGGCCGGCCACACGCAAGACGCTGCGGGGTTGGCTGGGCGAGCGCTGCCCGAGCGGGGACGCGGAGTTTGCGCTGGAGGGCTGTACCGGGTGGCGGTATGTGGTCGAGGAGCTGGCCATGGCGGGGGTGGTGGCGCACGTGGGGGATCCGGCCGAGATCGCGGGGTTGCGGGGGCCCAAGAAGCGGGCCAAGACCGACCGTGCCGATGCGCGGCTTTTGCGAACGCTGTTGGTGGAGGGCCGGTTCCCCGAGTCGTGGATCCCGCCGGCGCATGTGGTGGAGGTTCGCACCTTGGGCCGGTTGTACTGCGCGCTGATGGAGGAGCGCCGCGCCTGGCAGCAGCGCATCCACGCCCAGTTGTTCCATCAGGGCTGCCGATCACCGCATTGCTGTCGGTGGCGGGTCGCGACGCGCTCGCCGGTGCGGAGTTGTCGGGGGTGGGACGCCAGTATGTGGACGCGGCGCTGCGGCGCATTGATGAGCTCGGTGCCGAGATTGTGCCGCTGCGAGCACAATTGGTGAACTTCGCCCGACACCAGCGTGGTTGTCGGGCGCTGCAGGCCCGCCACTACGGCATCGGGTGGTTATGCGCGGCGATCATCTGGGCCGAGATCGGTGACGCACGCCGGTTTTCCAGCTCTGATCAGCTGGTGCGCTTCGCGGGCATGGACGTCACCGTGTATTCCTCCGATGCCAAACGCTCACCCGGGCATCTGTCCCGGCAAGGCTCGCCCGAGCTGCGTTGGGCCACATTCGAGGCGGCCAAGTGCGCGGCTCGGCGCGGTTCCCCGGATTACGGCTACTACCACAAGCTGGCGGTCAAGCACGACGGCCACAATGGCAAGAACCCGACCCTGGCGGTCGAACGCAAAATCTTGCGTCGCTGCTATCACACCCTGCGTGAACTCGGTGATGACGCGCTAAGCCCACCCCAACCCCTCCGGGAGGCCGCCTGAGATGCTAGCTGTGCGTGCCTTGCCCATAAATCAATTGATGCCCGCGGTCAGCTCCTATAAGCCCCCTGCCGCCATCCGCTGTCTGGGTGGACGCCCCGGAAAGAATGAGCGGCCGCACCCATCACCAGCCCGCACGCCGGGCACCCCATCCATCATCATGTCGCCGGACCGTCGTCCGTGGACCCAGATAAGTTCTTTGGTC
>Ga0335069_10008443_pt1 | contig 14733 bp, 9 predicted proteins | sample Lox_Sample_11_FD_206714 | JGI IMG/M metagenome (GOLD analysis project Ga0335069, IMG submission 206714) | Soil microbial communities from Loxahatchee National Wildlife Refuge, Florida, United States - Lox_Sample_1.1 | ecosystem: Environmental > Terrestrial > Soil > Wetlands | place: USA: Florida... | reverse complement strand
GAGCTCGAGCTCGAGCTCGGTACGATCACGGCGACCGACGTCGCGATCGAACGGGCGATCCCGCCCACGAGGCAGCTGGAGGACGAGCGCGAGGGGCTCCGCCGCGACCGGCACGGCCTCGTCGAGGCGCACCAGGACGCGCTGCTCCAGCGCGTGGACAGGCGTCTCGACCGGCTCGACGAGCTGATCCGCGACCGCACGCGGCTCGACGAGCTCGAGGCGATGGAGCAGCTGACCCCGGAGCTGGTGCGCGAGCGCCGCGACCTGCACACGCGTCTCGCGCGCACGTTCGGCGTCACCGTCGGCCGCGCGGAGCTTCGCGGTGTCACCGCCACGTCGCGCGCGTCCGTCGCGCTCCCCGGCGGCACGACCTCGGGGGCGGTCACGCTCGGCGCGGCCACGCTCGACGTCCGCGACGTGCGCAGCGACGCGTACTCCGCCGACCGCATCACCGGCGAGGACCTGAGCGTCGGCGCGAACGGCCTGCTGCCCGGCGTCGGAGGACGGCTGCGGCCCGAGGACGCGCAGGGCGGCGCGGGCGCCCACGTCGGCCACCTGCGGATGGAGGGGATCCGCACCGACGCACTCGGCAGCACCGTCGACTCGATCGACCTGCGCGGGCTCGACGGCCGCGTCGAGCGCGTCGCGGACGGCTGGCACGTCACCGGCCTCCAGCTCGCGTCGCTGACGGTCGACGGCGTCGACTGGGGGACGACGACGAAGCGGATCCGGGCGACGCGACCGGTCAGCGTCACCGGCGTCGCCGCCGACGTCACGATCGTCACCACCGGGGAGGAGCGCGTCGAGGTCAACCGCATCGACATCGACTCGATCTCGGTCGGCGGAGCCGCGCCGGGCACCGACGAGACGCCGCGACCGCAGTCCGCGCCGGCCGCCGAGGCGGGGTTGATCTACGAGGACTTCGACGCCGGGATGCGCTTCCGCGTCTTCTCGGGCGCGCTCCGTGGCATCTGGGCCGGCGGACTGACGCTGCGTCTCGGCGCGAGCCTGCGCGTCGAGCGGACCGCGAGCCTGCCGCCGGACGCGACCGCCGGGGCCGGCATCCGCCAGTTCGACGGCGTCAGCTTCGCCGGCGCGCTCGGACGGAGCTTCTCGGGGCACGCGACGCTGTCGAGCCCGGCCGGGGCGTCGGGTGACGCGTTCGGCGTCAACCTGCTCGACGACGGCGCGCTGCGCCTGAACGTCGCCAACCTGCTGCTGACGCAGGCGGCGCTGACGACGCCGAGCGGAACGATCAACATCGAGCGCCTCGGCGTCTCGTCGGTCGTGCGCGTGCGGACGACGGAGACCGGCCGCGAGATCGACGTCGAGTCGCTCCACCTGCCGACCGTCGTGCTCGGCAACGTCGACTGGCGGACGGACGACGGCGCCGTCATCACCGCACGCGGTCGGACGGAGCTTCAAGAGCTGCAGGGATCGCTCGGCGTCCGCACCGACGCGACCGGCGTCGCGGAGGCGACGCTCACGCACCTCCACATCGACCGGATCGCGGCCGACGACCTCCACTACACCAGCGGGCCGCTGGACGTCAGGATCCGGCGGCCGGCGCCGGGCGCGCCGCAGCCGCTCGAGATCACCGACGTCGAGATCGACGGCCTCCGCTACGAGCGCGGCCACGGCATCACGGCGGGCACGCTCGGCGTCGGCAGCGCCTATCTCGCCGGCTCGGTCGACCGCCGCGCCCCGACGCCGGGGGGCGCCGGCCTCTCCGTGCTCGGGAACCTGCGCGCGCGCGCGATCCACGTCACCTTCGCGACCGGCGACCGCCTGACCGCGCGGGCGGAGCACCTCGACGCGGACGCGGTCGTCGGCTACGGGACGACGTCGGCGCACGTCGCCGTCACCGACCTCGACACCGGGGGGATCGAGGTCTCGCCCGACCGGATCCGCGTCGGCGGCGGCAGGCAGCCGCACCTGCGCCTCGGGCCGATGGGCAGCATCCACATCGGCCGCCTGCACTTCTCGGAGGGCGGCCTCACGGTCGAGATCCTGCCGACCGGGCCCGGCTTCGACCTCCGCAATCTCGACACCGCCTTCACGATCGACCTGAACCCGCCGACCGCGGCCGACCGCATCCGCCGGGTCACGATCGACTCGCTCGACCTCGGCATCCTCAGCGGCGCCGGCCTGACGATCGACGACACGGCGCTCGGCTTCGTCCACTTCACCGGGCCGAGCAGCATCGCGCGGCTCGAGGGCGTGCGCGTCCGCGACCTCGCGCTCGAGCCGGGCGCGGCGGGCTGGAGCATGGTCGGCTACAGCGAGATCCACCTCGACCGGCTGCTGCTCAACGGCGCCGACCTCGCGGTGGAGATCGGGTCGATCCTGAGCAGCAGCAGCACCCCCGCGACGCCGCCGGCGACTGCCGGCGCTGCGTCCGGCCCCGGCTTCAGCCCGTCCAGCCTGGCGCCGTTCCGCGACGTCATCAACAACCTCGACGGCCACGTCAACCTCGATCTCGTCCTCCCGATCTACGTCAACCTCCCGAGGCTCGGCTGGACGCGCGTCGACAACATCTCGCAGAGCGCGTTCTGGATCCGCCTGGCGATCAACCACGGCCAGGTCGACATCGCCCAGCTCGAGGACCGCGCGTTCGGCGCGGTCATGGACCAGGTCGTCGACTTCGAGATCAACCACGGCCAGCTCGTGCTCGAGCTCGACCCGCAGGCGCTGCTCACCGCGCTCGGAGCAGGCACCTTCGGCGTGCTCGGCGGCATCGGCGGCTACGTCGGCGGCGGGCGGCTGAAGACGGAGGTGCTCTGGTGGAACATCACGTCGAGCGAGCTGACCCGGCTCCAGCCGCTGCTCGACTACGACGTGATCCCCGGGCCGCGGCTGCTCAGCCTCTTCAGCCTGACCCAGTACCAGCTTCCGCCCAGCTCCGGCTCGGGGCCGTCGAAGGTGAACGTCGACACGCCCCACATGGAGCTGAACAACATCGACGCGCGCCTCGATCTCGTCAACGCCGCCTCGACGGTCGTCACGCTCCCCGGCGGCATCGGCACGGTCACGCTCGCGCCCCTCGCGCTGCACGGGCTCACGGTTCGGGGGAACCTGCCGGGAGCGGCGCCGCTCGACCTCGGCGTCGGCGCGCTCGACCTCGAGTCGATGGACCTGACGATCCCGGGCGTCGGGCACCTGACGACCGGCGTGCTTTCGCTCAGCGGGCTGACGCACGGACAGCTCAGCTTCTCGGGCTTCAGCCCGCAACGGTTCACCGGCCACCTGGCGAACTTCGTCTGGCGCGACCTGACCCTGCGCGGGACGCCCGCGCCGACGCTCGCGCCGCCGCCCGGTGCGGCCACGGCGGCGCCGGCCACGACGCCGTCCGCCACGGGAGCGCCGGCCGCGCCGGGAGCCCCGGCCGCGCCCGTCCCGGCGCCGGTGCCCGCACCGGCCACCTCGTCGGGCGGCGCCACGCCGACGGCGCCGGCGACGCCCCCCGTCCCGACGGCAGTGCCGGGGCCGACCCGCCCGCGCACGGGAGCGACGCCGTGACCGCGCCGGCGACCGCCGCCACGCGGGCCGCGCGCGCGCAGGCCGACGTCGCGCCGGCGCGGCCCCTGCCGCCACGGCTCCGGGACCCCCGCGCCGAGCGCGACGCCGACGCGTTCGCGGCGGGCCGCCGTCGGCCGGCGGACCGAGTCCGTCCGGCTGCGGCCGGCCGCGGCGCCGCACCACGGGGCGACGCGCTGCCGCCGGCCGTGCGCGCGTGGGCCGAGCCGCGGCTCGGCGTCGATCTCGGCGGGGTGCGCGTCAAGCACGACGCGGAGGCGCACGCCGTCGCGGCCGACCGGCAGGCGCGGGCCCTGACGAGCAAACGGGAGATCCTCTTCGCGCAGGGCGAGTACCGGCCGGACACGCCGGCGGGCCGCGAGCTGCTCCTCCACGAGCTGGCGCACGCCGCCGAGCAGGAGGACGGGCGCGGGCCGCGGTCGCAGCACCAGGAACAGCCGCAGACGACCGCGACCGGGATCGGTCGCACGCCGCCGGACGCCGACTACGCGGTCGCGACGATGGCGGCGACGAGCGACGAGGACCTCAGCCTCCTCTTCGACCGCGACCATGCGGACGTCGACCGGACCCTCCCGGACCGGGTACGGGCGGTGCTCGCCTCGCACACGGGCGCCGTCGTCGTCCGCATCCACGGGTACGCGAGCGCGGAGGGCGACGAGCGCTACAACCTCAACCTCTCGGCGTGGCGCGCCGTCCGGGTGCGCGACGCGGTCGCGGCGCTGCTCCCGGCGGGCTCGGCCGTGCATCTGATCGCGCACGGCGAGACGAACGCGTTCGGCGACGACGTGCGCGACAACCGCCGCGTCGGCATCGGCGTCTCCGACATGCCCGCGCAGCCGACCGCGGAGGAGCAGGCGCAGCGCTGGCTCGACCGTCATCCGCGCCCGCTCGGCAGCGGCCTCGAGCTCCACGTCGACCCCTCGATCGCCCAGTCCCTGACGGCGGCGCCGCCGGTCATTGTGGTGCCGCCGCCCTCGCCGACCGTCCCGCTCCCGGGGCGGGGCCTGCTCGACTGGACGCCGGGCGACCCGAACTCGCTCGTCGACCGCAACCGGCCGGGGCCGTTCCTGCCCTCGTTCAGCCCGCTCGCCCCCGGCGTCGTCGAGCCGTACATCCCGTGGGCGATCTTCGCGCAGGACTTCCGCCTCCGCCAGGTGCCGTTCGGCGACGGCGACCGGACGGTGATCCTGCAGCACTGGCAGCGTTGGTACCCGCTCGCGCACGCGGTCTACAACCTCGGCGGCCCGGTCGGCCTCTTCTTCGACAGCCCGAACGACCTGATGACGACGCTGACGCGGAAGATGATCAGCTCGTCGCTCTCGGGCGACCATCCGGACGCGATCGAGGCGATGGACCAGCAGCTGCAGCGCGCCGGGCTGCCGACGCCGATCTACGTGCCGCTGCCGTACGGCACCTGGCAGTTCGACGCCGACTTCCGCAACTGGTCGAGGCCGCACATCAAATGAGCGACACGTTCCCCGGATCCCCGCGCCTCGCCCGTGCCGGCCTCGTCGTCCTCGACGCGCTCACCGGCGCGGTGCAGCAGATCATCACGCTCCAGTACAACCCCGACTCGGTCACGCGCGCCCTGCAGGCGAAGGGCGCGGCCGGCGACACGAACGACCCCGGCGAGGCGCTGCGCCTGGCAGGCCCTCCGACCGAGACGATCACGCTCGAGGCGGAGCTCGACGTCAGCGACCAGCTCGCCGACCCGGACAACAACCCGACCGAGGTCGCGCTCGGGCTGCTGCCGCGCCTCGCCGCGCTCGAGGCGCTGCTCTACCCCTCGGCGGCGCAGATGCAGCAGCACGACGCGCTGGCGCAGGCGGGCACGGTCGAGATCCTCCCGATCCCGGGGCCGCTCGTCGTCTTCGTCTGGAGCCCCGACCGGGTCGTGCCGGTCCGGCTGACCGAGCTCTCGATCGTCGAGCAGGCGTTCGACCCGAACCTCCGCCCGATCCGCGCCAAGGTCAGCCTCAGCCTCCGCACGCTCTCGGTCGACGACCTCGGCTTCGGCACGCGCGGCGGCAGCATCGCGATGAACCACCACCTCGACATCGAGCAGCTCGCCACGCGCGCACCGACCGGCGGCTTCGAGCAGCTCGGGATCGGAGGCCTGCCGTGAGCACGCCCGCGCCGACGCCGTCCGACCCCGCGCTGGCCGCGCTCGCCCAGCCGCAGGGGCCGCCGCCGGTCAAGTCGACGAGCCGCTACGCGTCCGTCGGCACGACGCAGTACACGCGCGCGGACGGGACGCTCGTGCCGTACCTGCGCCGCCGCTTCGTGCCGCAGCCGGACCGCTTCTCGACGATCGGCCAGCACCAGGTCGCCGACGGCGAGCGGCTCGACGTGATCACGGCGCTGCTGCTCGGCGACCCGACGCAGTTCTGGCGGCTCTGCGACGCGAACCTGGCGACGCGCCCGGAGGAGCTCGAGCAGCCCGACCGGATCCTGCGCGTGACGCTGCCCGAGGGGATCGGAGGCCCGACGGATGCCTGACCCTCCGCGCCTCCCCGCCGGCGTCCAGCTGACGATCCTGATGGGACCGCTGACCTTCTCGCCCGTCCCCGCCGAGCTGGCGCGCGCGCTCGTCGAGGCGACGGTGACGAGCGCGACCGGGCAGCGCAGCGGCTTCCAGCTCCGCTTCTCGCTCGCGCGCGGCGGGTTCGTCGAGAACGAGCTGCTGGCGAACGGCTTCTTCGAGCCGCCGACGCGCGTGATCCTCGTCGCGACGATCAACGGCGCGCCGGCGGTGCTCTCTGACGGCGTCATCGGCCGGGTCGACGTCGCGGCGAGCGGCCACGTCGGCGCCTCGACGCTGACGATCAGCGGCTCCGACGTCTCGCAGATGATGGACCTGATCGACCTCTCCGGCCTGCCGCTCCCGGCGATGCCGGCGATCGCGCGCGTCTACCTGACGCTGGCGCGCTACGTGGAGTACGGCGTCATCCCGATCGCGATCCCGAGCGTGCTCGACGCGGCGCCGCCGAACCCGCTCGAGCGGATCCCGCACCAGCAGGGCACAGACTTCGCGTACCTGAGCCAGCTCGCCGACGAGGCCGGCTACGTGTTCTACGTCGAGCCGCAGGACATCCCCGGCGTAAACACCGCCTACTGGGGGCCGGAGATCCGGCTCGGCGAGCCGCTGCCCCCGCTGCGCGTCGGGCTCGGGCCGTCGTCGAACGTCGACCAGCTCAGCATCAGCTACGACGGCATCCGGAAGACGCTCTACGCGGTGTGGATCAACGAGCCGATCTCGCACGTCTCGTTCCCGCTGCCGCTCCCCGACGTCAACCCGCTGACGCCGCCGCAGGGGCCGATCGACGTGCCGCCGCGGAGCTTCCGCCAGCTCGGTCACGCCAGCCGCACGACGCGCTCGGACCACGACCGCAACGACGCGGCGGCGCGCTTCGACATCGCCACCGCGATCGTCCGCGGGCTCGCGCGCGCCGCGCAGACGGCGAACGTCGTCTCGGCGAGCGGGACCCTCGACGCGCGGCGCTACGGCGGCATCCTGCGCGCACGGCAGCTCGTGAACGTGCAGGGCGCGAGCATCGACTTCGACGGCCAGTACTTCGTCCGCAGCGTCACGACGACGCTGAAGCGCGGCGCGCTCACGCAGAGCTTCCAGCTCGAGCGCAACGCGCTCCGCCCCTTCTCCGACACCGTCCCCGTCTCGTAAGGAGCACCCGTGCCGAGTCCCGACAAGTTCTACGGCAAGTTCCGCGGCACCGTCCTCAACAACGTCGACCCGATGATGCAGGGGCGCCTGCTCTGCCAGGTGCCGGACGCGCACGGGGTCGCCCCGTCGAGCTGGGCGATGCCCTGCTTCCCGTTCACCGGCAAGCAGATGGGCGCGTGGGGCCTGCCGCAGATCGGCGCCGGCGTCTGGGTCGAGTTCGAGCAGGGCGACCCGGACCATCCGATCTGGAGCGGCTGCTGGTTCGGGAGCGCCGCCGAGGTGCCGGCGCTCGCGCTCGCGTCGCCGCCGGGCGTCCCCAACATCGTGCTGCAGACGCAGCTGCAGAACACGCTGATGATCTCCGACGTCCCCGGGCCGACCGGCGGAATCCTGCTGAAGACGACGACGGGCGCGCTGATCAGCGTCACCGACATCGGCATCACGATCTCGAACGGCAAGGGCGCGACGATCGCGATGGTCGGGCCGTCGGTCACGATCAACGCCGGCGCGCTGGTGGTGACCTGATGCCGGGGCCGGTGATGCACGTCGGCGCCGTCTACACCTGCCCGCACGGGGCGCCGGGCCAGGTGATCTCGTCGAACGTCCGCGTGCTCGTGACCGGGATGCCGGTGGCGACGTTCGCCGACCAGTACGTGATCGCCGGCTGCCCGTTCCAGATCCCGGTCGGCGCGGGCACGAAGCCTCAGCCGTGCGTGAAGGTGCAGTGGCTCGCGCCGGCGACGCGCGTCCTCGTCAACGGCGTGCCGCCCGTGCTCGCGACGAGCGGCGGCATCGCGCAGTCGGTCGAGCAGATCCCGCAGGGGCCGCCCGTCATCACGACCGTCCAGCCGCGGGTGGTGGCGACGTGATCCACGTGGCCTCGCCGCGTCGGGCCGGGCAAGACGGGCGGACGCTGCTCGTCGACCGCGACACGTGGATCCGCGGACTGATCGAGGCGGTGCTCTTCACCGCGCCCGGCGAGCGGGTGAACCGGCCGGACTTCGGCAGCGGGCTGACGCAGCTCCTGTTCGCCCCGAACGACACCTCGCTCGGGGCGGCGACGCAGGTCACCGTCCAGGGCGCGCTGCAGACGTGGCTCGGCGATCTCGCGGACGTGCGCTCCGTCGACGTCGCGACCGACGACGCGCAGCTTGCCGTCACCGTCGTCTACCAGCCGCGCGGCGCGACCGCGCCGACGACGGCCGTCTTCCGGAGCAGCACGTGAACGGCCAGGCGCAGCTGCCCGACCTCGGCCCGCTCGCCGCGCTCGCGTGCGGCGACGGCGAGGACCAGCGGCGCGCGGCGACGATCGCGAGCGGGCTCAACGGGATCGACTACCTCGAGGTCGACCCGGGCGACCAGCGCACGCTGACGGTGCACTTCCTGAAGCCGCTGCCGGGCCAGACCGGCGGCGTGCCGGCCTCCCCGGCGCTGACGAAGGCGAACGTCGCGATCGAGGGCGGCGTGCGGATCCGCGGCATCGCCGTCACCGGCGCGGTGAGCGCCGACGACACGCTGACGGTGACCGTCGACGAGCCGGGCGACTTCTCCACGTATGCGCTCCGCCTCGTCACGTCGGCCGACGACGCCGACCCGCCGGCGGGCTTCGACGTCGCGCTCGCCGCGGTCGCGTTCTCCTTCAAGGTCACCTGCCCCACGACCTTCGACTGCCGGGCGCCGGCGACCTGCCCCGTGCCTCCGGACGAGCCGTTCTCCGTCGACTACCTCGCGAAGGACTACGACAGCTTCCTCCGGCTCATGCTCGACCGGCTCGCGACGACCGTCCCGGACTGGAGCGACACGAACGCCGCCGACGCGCAGGAGACGCTGGCCGAGCTCCTCGCCTACGTCGGCGACCACCTCAGCTACCAGCAGGACGCGCTCGCGACCGAGGCGTACCTGACGACGGCGCGCAGCCGGATCTCCGCGCGCCGCCACGCGCGCCTGCTCGACTACCGCCCCGGCGACGGCTGCAGCGCGCGGGCGTGGGTGACGTTCGACGTCCTCGCCGGCTCGCCCGCCGACGGCTCGCTCCTCCCGGCCGGCAGCCACGTCCTCACCGGCGAGGCGGGCGCCGACCCGCGCCTCGACCCTGCCGAGCTCGCGGACGCGCTCCGCTCCGGCCCGGTCGTCTTCGAGACGCTGACGCCCGTCGGGCTCGCCGCCGACCGGAATGCGATCGACTTCTACACCTGGAGCGAGGACGACTGCTGCCTGCCCTCCGGCACGACGCAGGCGACCATCGTCGACGCGCCCGGGGTCGCGCTCGCGCCCGGCGACGTCGTCGTCCTCGAGGAGATCGCCGGCCCGGCGACCGGCCTCGCCGCCGACGCCGACCCGGCCCACCGCCATCCGGTCCGTCTGACCTCCGTGCGGGCGCTCACGGACGGGGTGACCGGCGTCGCCGTGCGCGAGCTCGCCTGGGCGGCCGCCGACGCGCTGCCGTTCCCGTTGCAGCTGACGAGCCGGCCCGACCCGGGCGGCCCGCCGGTGACGATCAGTGTCGCGCGCGCGAACGTCGCCCTCGCCGACCACGGGCTGACGCTCGCGAAGGTGCCGCTCGGCGTCGCGCCCGCGGACGTGCGCCCCTGGCGGCCGCAGGTGCCCGTGCCCGACCTGACGCGGACCGTGCCGCTGACCGCCGCCGACACGAGCGGCCCGGCGGCGGCCGCGACCGCGCTCGACCCGGGCACGGCCGTCGCCGCGTTCCGGCTCACGGACGGCGAGGACCACTGGGACCCGCTCCCCGACCTGCTCGGCGCGGTCGGCGACACGAAGGCGGTCGTCGTGGAGCTCGAGCGTGACGGCGGCTCCGTCCTCCGCTTCGGCGACGACACGAACGGCGCGCGGCCCGGCGTCGGCACGATGCTGGCGTTCGAGACGGTGCGCACCGGCGTCGGCAGCTCCGGCAACGTCGGCGCCGACGTGCTCAGCCGCGTCGTCTCGACGCTCGCCGGCTTCGAGCGCGTCGCGAACCCGCTGGCGGCGGTCGGCGGCGCCGACGCCGAGGACATCGAGTCGATCCGGCGCAACGCGCCCGCCGCCTTCCTCGTCCAGCAGCGCGCGGTCACGGAGGCGGACTGGGTCGAGGTGACCGAGCGCCGCGACGACGTCCAGCGGGCGGCCGCGGTGATCCGCTGGACCGGCAGCTGGTACACGGTGACGGTGCTGATCGACCGCGTCGGCGGCCTCGGCGTCACTGACGACCCGGTCTTCCTCGCCGACGTCGAGACCTTCCTCGACCGCTTCCGCGTCGCCGGCTACGACCTGACGCTGCGCGACCCGATCTGGGTGCCGATCGACCTCGCGGTCCTCGTCTGCGTCGATCCGGAGCACTTCCAGTCGGACGTCGAGCAGGGCGTGCGTGCCGCCCTCGGCTCGCAGACCAACCCCGACGGCAGCAAGGGGCTCTTCCACCCGGACAACCTCACGTTCGGGCAGCCGGTCTTCGTCTCGTCGATCGTCGCGGCCGCGAGCGCCGTCGACGGCGTCTCGAAGGTCGTGGTGACGAAGTTCCAGCAATTCGGCAAGGCCGCCGCCGGCGAGCTCGACGCGGGCGTCCTCGCCCCGACCGATCTCGAGGTCGCGCGGCTCGACGACGACCCGAACTTCCCCGAGAACGGCCGCCTCGACCTCGAGGTGAAGGGAGGACGATGACGACGACGACGTCCTGCACGCGCTGCTCGACGCCGCTCGCGACGACGCCGCGGCCCGTCGAGAACCCGCCGGGCAAGAGCGAGCTGGCGGCGCGGATCGGCACGCACGGGTCGTTCCTCGCCACCTGCCTCGAGGATCTCGCCGCGCAGCCGGCGCTCGCGCCGCTGTCGACGCGCGATCCCGGCGACCCGACGATCGCGCTCGTCGACGCGGCCGCGGTCGTCCTCGACGTGCTCACGTTCTACCGCGAGCGGATCACGAACGAGGGCTACCTGCGGACGGCGACGGAGCTCCGCTCGGTGCTCGAGCTCGCGCGCACGATCGGCTACGAGCTGAACCCGGGCGCGGCGGCGCAGACCTGGCTCGCGTTCACGCTCGACACGGTCGTCGGCTCGCCGACGGAGGTCTCGCTCCCCGCGGGCACGCGCGCGCAGAGCGTCCCCGCGCAGGGCCAGCAGCCGCAGGTGTTCGAGACGACCGTCGACCTGACGGCGCGGCCGGAGTGGAACGCGCTGCCCGGGCGGACGACCGAGCCGGCACCGCCGAAGCGCGACGACACCCAGCTCGTGCTCGCCGGCACGTCGACCAACATCGCCCCCGGCGACCGGATCCTGCTCGTCGGCGACGAGCGCGCCGGCTGGGCCGGGAGCGAGCAGTGGGACCTGCGGATCGTCACGGCGGTCGACGCGGTCGAGGCCGACCCGGCCGGCGGGCCGCCCGCGCACACCGTCCTGACGCTCGACCACGGTCTCGGCAGCGACGTGCCCGTCGTCGACCCCGCGCGGAAGAACCCGGTCGTCGTCCCGCTGCGCACGCGCGCCGCCCTCTTCGGCCACAACGCGATCGCCTGGAGCGACCTGGCGCTGCCGCTGCGCGTCGGCGAGCTGCACCCGCAGACCGGCGCGTTCCTCACGGGTCCCTACGCGTCGCGGAAGAGCACGTGGGCCGACGCGGCCTTCGCGAGCGGGACGACGTCGATCTGGCTCGACCAGCCGCACGACACGGTGCAGCCCGGGTCGTGGCTGGTGCTCGAGTCGGCGAGCTACGAGGAGCTCTACGGCGTCGTCGCCGTGGCCGACGAGGTGCACAGCGACTTCCTGCTCTCCGCCCAGACGACGCGCGTCGACCTGAGCGGCGAGCACATCTTCTTCTTCTCGCCGAAGGACGCCGTCGCCTGGGCCGGGTTCGAGCGGCTGCCGCTGACCGATCCGCCGCGGACCGAGCCGATCGCGGGCACCGAGCTGCCGCTCGACGTGCTCGTCGACGGCCTCGCCGCCGGGCAGCTGCTGGCCGTCACCGGCACCGACGTCGACAGCGGCCTCCCCGCGGCGGAGGTCGTCGCGGTCGACGAGGTGCAGGTCGAGGACGGGCGCACGACGTTGACGCTCCAGACGGGGCTCGTGCACCGCTACGACCCGGCGAGCGTCCGCGTGAACGCGAACGTGGCGCCGGCGACGCACGGGGAGAGCTGGAGCGAGACGCTCGGCAGCGGCGACGCGCGCCGGCTGTGGCTGCGCTTCAAGCTCTCGAATGCGCCGCTCACCTACACGCGCGCGCCGACGGCGACCGGCGGCAAGAGCACGCTGACCGTGCGCGTCGGCGGCGTCGCCTGGAGCGAGGTGCCGACGTTCTACGGGCAGCGGCCGGGCGCGGCCGTCTACACCGTCCGCCGGGCGGACGACGGCACGACGACGGTCGAGTTCGGTCCGGCCTCGCGGCCGCCGACGGGCACCGGCAACATCACCGCGGGATACCGGGTCGGCATCGGCACCGGCGGCAACGTCGCGGCCGGGGCGATCACGACCGCGCTGACCCGCCCGCTCGGGCTCCACAGCGTCGTCAACGCCGTCGCGGCGAGCGGCGGCGCCGACCCGGACACGACTGCCGACGCGCGCCGCAACGCGGCGCTCCCGATCCGCGCGATGGGACGGGTGGTCTCGCTCGACGACTACGAGAGCTTCGCCGCCGCCTTCGCCGGCGTTGCGAAGGTGCGCGCGGACGCGGTCTGGACCGGCGAGCGCCGGATCGTCCATCTCACCGTCGCGCTCGCCGGCGGCGGCGTCGTCGACCCCGGCGACCAGACCGTCGTCGACCTGCTCGCCGCGATCGACGCCGCGCGGCACGTCGAGGCGCCGGTGGTCGTCGCCGGTTTCACGCCGGTCACGTTCGAGCTCGCGGCCGCCGTCGACGTCGACCCGCGCTATGTCGCCGCCGACGTGCTCGCGGCGGTCGCCGCGGCCGCCGGGGCCGCGTTCTCGTTCGACGCCCGCGCGCTCGCGCAGCCGGTGCTGGAGAGCGAGGTGCTCGCGGTCCTGCAGGACGTCTCCGGCGTCGTCGGCGTCGTCCTCTCGGAGCTGCATCCGGCCGGAGGCGGTGGCCGCGGCGACATCGCCGCGCGGCCGGCGCACTTCGAGGGAACGGGCGTCGTCCCGGCGGAGCTCGCGACGCTCGACCCGGCCGGCATCCAGCTGACGGAGTGGAAGCGGTGATCACCGGCGACTCCCTCGCGCAGCTGCTCCCGGCCGCCTTCCGGGTCGCCGACGACGCCGCCGGCGGCGCCGTCCGCGCGCTCCTCGAGGTGCTCGCGGCGCAGTTCGACGCGCTCGACGCCGACCTGGAGCAGATGGGGGAGGACTGGTTCATCGAGACGTGCGCGCCGTGGGTCGTCCCCTACATCGGCGATCTCGTCGGCGAGCACCTGCTGGCCGAGATCGAGGGCGTCGCGACGCCGCGCGCGCGGATCGCGAACACGATCGGCTACCGGCGCCGGAAGGGCACCGTCGCAGTGCTCGAGGCGCTGACGCGGGACACGACGGGCTGGCCCGCCCGTGCCGTCGAGTACTACCGGCTGCTCGAGGCCGACCAGCACCTCTCCGACATCCGGCTCGACCGTCCCGCGTTCGCGTCGCTGCGCGACGGGGACGCGCTCGAGCTCGTCGGCACCGCGTTCGACCGCGAGCCGTACACCGTCGACGTGCGCCGGATCGCGACCGCGAGGCTCACCGGGCGGAGCCGCGCCAACATCCCGAACGTCGGCCTGCACGTCTACCGGCTCGGCTCCTACTGGGTGCCGCAGGCGACGGCGCAACCGGCGGCCTCACCGGCGGACGGCCGCTACCGCGTCGACCCGCTCGGGCGCGACGTTCACCTCTTCAACCGGCCCGCGCCGGAGACGGAGATCGACCACCTCGCCACCGAGCCCGACGTCGCGGCGCCGCTGCGGCGGCGACCGCTGCACCAGGACCTGGACGACCTCCGCGACGCGCTCGCCGCCGGCCGCACGCCGCAGCCGCGCTGGTTCGGCGACCGGCCGCCCGTCCGCGTCTTCCGGGCGGAGACCCCCGCCGACCCGGTGATCGAAGTGCCGCCGGAGCAGCTCGAGGTCTGCCACCTCGGCGACCTCGCCGGCCCGCCCGGATGGCGTCGCCCCGACCCGGGGTTCGTCTCGGTCGATCCGGTGCTCGGCCGCGTCGCCTTCCCGGACGGCGAGGTGCCGGCGACGGTGCTCGTCAGCACCGCGTACGGCTTCTCCGGCGACGTCGGCGCGGGTCCGTACGACCGCTCGCAGTCCGTCGCGGCGCTGCTCGACCGCCCGGTCGAGTGGCAGGTCGGCGTCAGCCGAGACGTCGCGCCGGTGCCGGACACGATCTTCGCGACGCTCGGCGAGGCGGTGGCGGCGTGGAACGCGCAGCCCGACGGCACCGTCGGCCTGATCGCGGTGATGGAGTCGCACCTGTTCGACGAGAGCCTCACGGGCGCGAACCGGGTGGTCGTCGGCGAGGGCAGCTCGCTCGCGATCGTGGCGGCCGACTGGCCCGAGCTACCCGTCCCGGGCGGCCTGCCGGGCCAGCTCGGGC
>Ga0335069_10008442_pt1 | contig 14734 bp, 13 predicted proteins | sample Lox_Sample_11_FD_206714 | JGI IMG/M metagenome (GOLD analysis project Ga0335069, IMG submission 206714) | Soil microbial communities from Loxahatchee National Wildlife Refuge, Florida, United States - Lox_Sample_1.1 | ecosystem: Environmental > Terrestrial > Soil > Wetlands | place: USA... | reverse complement strand
GACGCATTCCCTATCACGTCACGGTGAATTTTGGCCCTCCCCTCCCGGCTTCTTCCGGTGCATTCCAAGTGCGCCAAGCCCTGGCATTGCAGTCGGCGGAGTCCGCTGCCCGGCGTGATGCGGTCCAACAACCGCTGCCTGTTGCCTTCCTGGATTGCGCCAAACGGAATTGGGGCCGCCTGGCCATGGCGGATTCAGGCGGGCGGGAACTCACTTTCGGGAAGGCGCTGATTGGCGCGCTGCTCTTCCGGCGTTTCGTCCTGAATCGGTGCCCTGGGGAAAAGATGGTCGGGGTGCTTCTGCCCCCCACCGCTCCAACCGCCGTAGTGAATTTTGGCATTGTCCTGGCCGGCCGGGTGGGAGTGAACCTGAATTACACCGCCCCCATACAGGCCGTCGACTCGGCGATCGACCGATGTGAAATCAAAACTATTTTCACTTCGGAGAAACTGCTGGAACGTTTCGGAATTCCCAAGCGACCTGGAATGATCCTGATTGAAGAAGTGGCGCAGACGTTTTCCAAAGTCGACAAGCTCGTTTGGGGCGTTATCGCTCGTTGGGGGCCGGTCGGATTGTTGCGGCGCACCCTGATTCCACGCGAAGTGACGCTCGATTCCCTCGCCACGGTGGTCTTTTCCAGCGGGTCCACGGGGACGCCCAAGGGCGTCATGCTGACCCATCGCAATATCGTTTCCAACGTGGAAGGCATGCTCCAGACGATCAACGTGGACCGCGACGATTGCCTGCTGGGGGTGCTGCCCTTCTTTCACTCGTTTGGCTTCACCGTTGGATTGTGGCTTCCCGCTATTGCGGGTTTCGGTGTGGTGTTTCACACCAATCCCCTCGAGGCACGCACGATTGGTGAACTCTGCCGGAAGTACAGTATTACCCTGATTATCGGCACGCCCACGTTCGTGTGGGAATATGTGCGGCGACTGGAGCGCAAAGACCTTGCCACCCTGAGGGTGGCTATTGTGGGCGCGGAAAAGATGCGGTTGGAGCTTGCCGATGCCTTCTGGCAGAAGTTCCACTTGGACCTTTTTCAAGGGTACGGGTGTACGGAAACCTCCCCCGTTGTTTCCGTGGAGACCGCCGGGTACTATGCGCAGAGCCAGATGGGGAGCGCGGAGCGGGGAAGCGTGGGTCGCCCGATGCCGGGGACGGCAGTGTGCGTGGTGCATCCGGAAACCTTTGAGCTTCTAGGGCCCGGCCGCGAAGGGATGCTGCTGGTGAAAGGGCCGAACGTGATGGCGGGCTATCTCGGCGAGCCCGAATTGACTCGCCAGGCCATCTGGGAGGACGGCTGGTACATCACCGGTGACGTGGCCCAGCTTGACGAAGACGGTTTCATCACCATTACCGATCGCCTGTCGCGGTTTTCAAAGGTCGCCGGCGAGATGGTTTCCCACGTTCACCTGGAAGAGGCTCTGCACAGCGCGCTGGGAAGCCTGGAGCAGCGGCTGGTGGTGACGGCCGTCTCCGACGATCAAAAGGGCGAGCGCTTCGTAGTTTTGCACCTTGACCTGGGGTTGGAGGTAGAGGACCTGCTGAAGCGTGTCCGGGATTTGGGACTGCCCGCTCTTTGGGTGCCCCGCCGCGAACATTTCTATCTGGTCGAGGCGCTGCCGGTGATGGGCAACGGGAAACTCGATCTGAAATTGGTGAAGCAGACAGCCCAGAAGCTCGCTACCAAGGTTGCGGCGGCGTAGGATATTTTCTTCTCAGAATCTCAAACCCAGGGCCACCAACTCCTTTTCCAATTGTTCGGCATTGAGAAACTGAATTGTCTGCAACCCCACTTGGCGGGCCCCCTCAAGATTCAGCGGCCGGTCGTCAATGAACAGGCACTCCTCTGCCTGCCGCTGTGAGACGTCGAGCGCCAACTGATAGATTTGCCGGTGCGGCTTGGAGATTCCCAGGTAGCAGGAAGTGAAGAAGACAGAGAAGTAGTTGCGCAATCGGAACTTCTCAATACGGTAGAGATTCAACTCGCGGGATTCGTTGTTGAGTGCAGCCAAAAATATATCGGGCGCTCGTGAAAGCCTCGCAATGAGAGGGAGAGAGTTCGGAAGCGCCTCCGACTGCGCGTACATAAAATCCCGGACCTGGTCCTTGCGGAAGGCGCGTGACCGGTAAAAGATCGTGCGATCGAGATAATGGTCGAGGGTCAGGTGACCGCTGTCCAAGGCCGCGCTCACCATCTGGTGGCGGCCCTCGAAATCGTTGGCGTCGAGGCCGAAATTTGCCACCAGTCTCGAACGCTCGCCATGGTCCCATCCGTTGGTCAGCAACACTCCGCCCACGTCGCAGAATACGGCGGTGATTTTGAGCACCGTGCTCCTCCCCAACTGCGGATTGCCCTCGATTGAAGCAGCCAGCTTTTATCCCAACCACGCGGGGTTGTGCGCGGTACCGTCAAACATGTTAGTCGTCTTGAAAGGTTCGAATTGGCCGTCGCGGCCGGCGGCGGCCGTGCGGGCGGCGAGAGAGTCGAGTTCCTTCTGGCTCAGGGGACGGAAGGTGCGGGCGGCCTGCAAGCCCTGCTCCAGGCGTTCGAGTGACTCGCAGCCGTTGATGACCACGGAGGTCGGCAAGCTCATGGCGTAGTGCAAGCACTCGATGGGAGTCACCGTGTTGCTCTTCAGGACGTTTCCATCACCCATCGACTTCATCCCCAGTACCCCGATGCCGTGCTCCACCAGCACGGGAACCACCTTGTGAGCGAAGCTCTTAAAGTGCATATCCATCACGTTGAGCGGCATTTGGACTGCGTCGAAGGTGAAGCTGTGTTGGAAGGCAGTGTTGAGCATCTTGAGATGAATGTCGGGATCCTTGTGGCCGGTAAAGCCGATGTAGCGAATCTTGCCGGCCTTCTTGGCGGCGATCGCGGCTTCAAAGCTGCCGCCGGGGCCGAAGATGCGGTCCGGGTCGCCGGGACGAATGACTTCGTGGAATTGCAAGAGGTCGATGGTGTCCGTTTGCAAGCGGCGGAGTGATTCGTCAATCTGGCTGGCCGCAATATCCTTCAATTGGCCATCGATCTTGGTCATCAGGAAGACCTTCTGCCGATAACCGTCGCGGAGTCCCTTGCCCATGCGGATTTCGCTGTTACCGTCGTTATAATCCCAGCAGTTGTCCATGAAATTCACGCCGTTATCGATGGCGGTGCGGATGATGCGGATGCTCTCCTGCTCGTCGCTTTGCAGGCCGAGATGATATCCGCCCAGGCCTAATAAGGATACCTTCTCGCCGCTGCGACCAAGCGTGCGATAGGGCATGTCACCCGGGGCGGCGGATGAAGACAGAGCGGGGACGGTGGTTCCGGATACCGCGGCGCCTACACCCGCCACACCCAGCGTCACTTTTTCCAGGAATTCGCGGCGATTTTGTTTTGAGTTCATCGTATTTGCCTCCTCCCCAGAAGGGATTATCAGATTAGATGATCGGCTTTCTTGGTGAGGACAAATGCGCTATCGCGGCAGCGATGTTTATCGACCACTTACACTACACTGTCCGCCTTCCGAATCGACAAACCGCGCCAAATCAGTCCCAAAATCCTGCTTCGCGGGAGGCATGCTGAACTGGACTCCCTTTTGACTCATTTCCCGGTGAAACTCCTGGAGATCCGGCACTGTGAAGCCCAGTTCAACTGTTCCCGCAGCGTTCTGAGCAGAGGCAGGATGAAGGGCGAGGGTGGTCTCGCCAGTGCTGAATTCACTCCAACCTGGCGATTCAAACTTTAACGGTAAACCGACAACGTCCCGGTAGAACTTGACTGCCCTATCCATTGATTCCACAAACTTGATCACATAGGTCAGTTGGCTGCCCATTCTTCCTTCCTCTCGAGCTATCGGATGATGCGGTTTGCCCCGAAACGACCAAGTAGAATTGTAGCCCCGCACCCGGCAGGCGTCAATGTCAACCGGAGGGTGGTGCTGTCCTAATTTGGGGCGTAGCGCTGGCTTCCAGCCGGCACAGGAGCCGCCAAGATGGCGGCGCTACGTTCAAATTAGGACACTACCCGGAGGGTTGATGCCGCATCCTGCTATAATCAGCCTCACCTTTCGCGCGGGTCGGTTCTTGCGCGATGGGGGACACCATGCCTCTTGAAATGCATCAACTGAAGAAGCTCGATGATTACCGTTTTCTGGTGGCACGCGGCACGAAGCCCGGCATGCTGACCGACGCGCTCGTTTATACGGACGAAAGTTTGCTGAAAGACATTCTGAAAGACCTATCCTTGGAGCAGGCGATCAACGTTGCAATGCTGCCGGGCATCGTGGGGCGGTCCCTCGCCATGCCCGACATTCATCAGGGTTACGGTTTCCCCATCGGTGGCGTGGCGGCGACGGACCCCCACAATGACGGCGTGGTCTCTCCGGGAGGAGTGGGATTTGACATCAACTGCGGCGTGCGGCTGCTCGGGAGTTCGTTAACTCGCGGGGAAGTCCAGACAAAGATTCGCGAACTGGTCAATCAACTGTTTCGCGACATTCCTTCGGGAGCAGGACAGGGCGGCAACGTCCGGATTTCCTACCCCGAGCTCGACAAAATCCTTCGGGATGGCGCGGCTTGGATGGCCGAGCATGGCTACGGCCACGGTGAGGATCTGACTCATTGCGAGGAGAACGGTTCGATCGAGGGCGCGGATCCGGGGGCGGTAAGCGATCATGCCAAAAAGCGCGGATTGCCACAGGTGGGGACGTTGGGGTCCGGCAATCACTTCCTCGAAGTACAGTATGTGGAGCAGGTGTTTGACCCCGGCCGTGCAGAAGCCTTGGGGCTCTATGCGGGGGAAGTGGTGGTACTCATTCACTCCGGCTCACGGGGACTGGGTCACCAGGTGTGCACCGATTACCTGCGCGAGATGGGCCCGGCCATGCGCCGGTATGGCATTGACCTGCCGGATCGGCAGTTGGCTTGCGTGCCGGTGAATTCGCCCGAAGGGCAAGCTTACCTGGCGGCCATGCGCGCGGCGGCAAACTTCGCCTGGGCCAACCGGCAGGGAATCACGCACTTTACCCGCCAGGCGTTCAAACGGATCTTCGGCGAGCCGGAGGAACTGCGCGTCATTTACGATGTGTGCCACAACATCGCCAAGCTTGAACGCCATCAGGTGGAAGGCCGCGATCGCGAAGTGATGGTGCACCGTAAGGGCGCCACGCGGGCCTTCCCGCCGGGCCACCGCGAGGTGCCCGAGGTATATCAGCACGTGGGCCAGCCGGTCCTGATCCCCGGATCCATGGGGACTTCATCCTACGTTCTGGTAGGCGCCGAGGGGGCCATGCGGGAGAGTTTCGGCACCACCTGCCACGGGGCGGGACGCGTCATGAGCCGCACTGCTGCCAAGAAATCCCGTTTCGCGCAAGACGCCCGGCAGCGCCTGGAAGATCTCGGCATCATCGTGCGGGCCGATTCGCGCGACGGGATTACGGAGGAGATTCCGGAAGCTTACAAAGACGTGGATGCGGTCATCGACGTGGTGCACAATGCCGGCTTGGCACGGCGCGTCGCAAGGCTGAAGCCGATGGGGGTGATTAAGGGATGAGGTGTGAGACTACCATTCCCCGAGGGTAAATCGACGAGCCCCAGCTCTTTGCAATCGAAAATCGCAAATCGAAATACTAAAGTGTTCTACACCTGCTGCGCGAGGTAATTCTGGATCCCGACACTGTCGATGAGGCCGAGTTGCTCTTCCAGAAAATCGACGTGGTCTTCCTCGTCCGCCAGGATCGTCTGGAGCAGGTCGGCTGAGGCATGGTCGCCGGCTTTGCGGCAGGTCGCGATGGCGGCGTTGTATTCGGCAACGGCGTCTTTTTCGAGCGCCAGGTCGTTCTGAAACTGCGCCTTTACGTCCTTGCCCACGTTCAGCTTGGGCATGTCATTCAGATTGGGCGTGCCTTCCAGGAAGAGGATCCGCTCGATAAGTTTTTCCGCGTGCTTCATCTCATTGATGGACTCTTTCTTGGTGTGGTCGCTCAGCTTCTTATATCCCCAGTTCTCGCACATCTCGGCGTGAATGAAATACTCGCTGATGGCGCCCAGTTCTTCCTTAAGCATCTTGGCCAGGACCTCGACGACTTCCGGCTTCCCCTTCATGATGAACTCCTCCTCGAATCTGTATTCCCTCCATCGATCAGATTATCAGTGATAATGGGAAAAAGGGCGGCCGTCAAGTGAAATGCTCGCGGGCGTGGCCCTACCCCCTCAGGTCTTTCCACCGCCATTATGCTTTTCCTGCGCGTGGGCGATGAGATTACGTACGCTGTCGGCGAGTTCCACCACCTCGCCGTCTCCCTTCACTTCAAACTCGATCTCGTAGTTCCCCGCGGCGGCGTGGTCCACCGCTTGTTTCAGGTCGGTCAAGGGCTTGACGACCTGGCGAGGCAGCGTAAAGCTGACCCAGATGCTCACCAGCAGGGTGATGACGGAGATAATCCCTCCCAGTACCTCGGCCCGCACAAGCAGGGCACGTGCGCGCTGGTGGTCCTTCTGGACACGCTCCCAACTACGGCTTTCGAGCTCAGATAGGAGGTTAAGTATCCGCTGGCTTGCGGTGGCCAGGTCCCGCGAAGTTTGGCGGATTTCCGGGTCGTTTCCCTCCACTTTGGCAGCAACTTCGGCATCAAAGGATTCAATACGGGCACGCAACATCTCAATCACACGAGTGCGGCTTTCGCGGGGCGCACGCACCAAGACGTCGTCCAGGTCCTTCTGGTAAGTTCGCACGATTTCCCGCAGACTTTGTATGGGCGGAAGATTGCCCTCTCCCAGCAGTCCCACCGCACGGTTGAAACTTGACTGGTAAAACGTGATTTGGGTGGTGAGATCATCGAAGGTGATCTTTTCCTCCGGCTGCAGGGTGCGACAGGTCTGCACCGTTTTCTCGAGCTGCCGCAGAGACTCCCGGTTGCGGGCAATATCGTCAGGATCGTGCAACAGAAAGTAATTGGTTTCCGCCCTCCGGGCGTCCAGCATCTCAATTGAGGCGCGCTCGGCATTCGTGGCCACGGGAGCGTCAACGCTTACGATACGATCGACAATCGAGGCCATGGCAAAAAGGTAGTACACGGCAACGAAGATGACAGGTACCAGGATCAATCGCACCAGCGCCAAGCTTAATGCTACGCGGCGGCGCAGGGAAAATCCTTGCAGCATCACAATGTAGGATCGCGGTGAACGCCAAGCCATGGCTCAGTTTCCCGGCGGAATGCGGGTCGAAGGCCCCGTCTGCGACATTTGGGTGACCGAGGCATCTTACTCCAAATCTTCGCCCTGGAGGTACGAAATCCAAGAACCGGACCCTTGGGGTGGCGCTTGTCCACTGCGGAGTGTTCAGGGCGGCAATAAGGTGCGGAACTTTCTTGGGTCCTGATCCGTATTCAGGGATAACCGAGTCCGTCGGATGGGAGGAAGCGATATGTTCTGCCCTCAATGTGGAAAGGAATATGCCCAGCGCGTAAATTTCTGCTGCCATTGCGGTACTGCTCTTACTGTGCCCGTGCCTTCGGTGAGCAAGAAGCTTATGCGCTCACGCGCCGACAGGAAAATCGCTGGGGTGTGCGCAGGATTTGCGAATTACCTGGATTTGGATGTCACGCTGGTGCGCATTATCTGGCTGATGCTCGCCATATTTGGCGGCTGGGGAATCCTCGGCTACTTCATTGCCTGGATTGTCATGCCCGAGGAACCCACGACGCAGACGGTGATTGCCGCAGCCGGAACCGTAAGTCCACAGACGGTCGGAAACAATTAGGTTTCCTGGATCTATGGTGCTGTCTGAATCTCCAACTGGAACGGCGCCAATTGGTCTTTGATGACCTTTTCGACCCCCACCGCAACAATTGCCTGGCGCGCCGCGGGAAAGTACTTTTGCCCGGCCTCGTCCACGTCTTTAACGGTCACTTTGCCGATACGTTCGCTTTCGAGTCCCAACTCTTCCGGGGGCAGGCCGAGAGCCCAAAGTCGCGCGAGCGATCGCCCAACGGAATCCTGCGCTTGAAGTTCGATAGCCTGGTTTCCCACCAGGTATCGTTGGGCGTGGACCAGTTCTTCTTCCGAAAGACTGGTAGTGGCCATCCGATTGAGTTCGTAGTCAATCTCGTTGACCGTCGCTCCCGTAACCTCATTTCGTACAGCCGCCCAGGTCTGAAAAATACCTGCGGTTCGCCGCGAGACTAAATATGAGCCCGGCGTATATGTGTAGCCCTTGTCCTCCCGGATATTGAGCGTCAAGCGTGAGCCAAACATCCCGCCAAAGACCGCATTCGCCACCTGGGTGGCGGCGTAGTCCGGACTGGCCTGGGGTGGGCCGATGGACCCGGCGGCGAGGGTGGTTTGGACGGAGTCGGGGCGATCAACCAAGAAGACCGCGTGGGGGGGGACCGCCGTGGGCTTTTCAACCGCCGGCACCGGGGGTGTAGAGGGCGCGGCCCACTTGCCAAAAAGCGATGTGATGGAAGCGACCATTCTGGCCGCATCGAAATCGCCCACTACCACTAATATCGCCTGGTCCGGCCGGAACCGTCGCGCGTACTCGCTTCGCAGTTCCGCCGGGGTGGTCTTGGCGATGGAGTCCTGGGTTGGAGAAGTTACTCCGTAGGGATGTTGTCCAAACAGCACGCGCCCCAAGGCCCGGCCGGCCAGGAAGGACGGGTCGGATTCCTGCTGTTCCAGGTTGTCGGCGGCGTTCCGTTTGGCCAGTGCCACCTCGCTATCGGGGAAGGAAGCGTTCTGTATCACGTCGGCGAGCACGGTCAATCCTGCCTCGGCCTTCCAGCTTAGGACGCTCGCGCCTACCACGATGGACTCGCTCCCCGCTGCGCCGCTCAAGTCTCCCCCTGCGGATTGGATTTCTTCCGCGATTTGTTTGGCAGACCGCGTCGCGGTGCCCTGGTCGATGGTCGCCGTCAGGAGGTCGGCCAGTCCGGGACGGTCCTGGGGATCAGCGGACAAGCCCCCACGCACCGCCAACGAATACGAGACTTTAGGGAAGCCCGGGCGCGGAACCATCCACACCGTCAGGCCATTGGCAAGCTTCTGCGTTGTGACCTGCGGGGCTTGGAAGGGCTTTAGTTCACCATAGGGAGGCAGGTCCCTCGGGAGGGGTTTCTCCTTCTCCGCGGACGCGGGCCGACCTGAAGCCAGGAGCAGCAATCCCAGCAACAGTAGCGATTGCGCATAGCGCCAGGGTTTGCGGCGCCTGGATACCGCCCGGAATCGCGCATTCATCCAGCCATGATCCTGATGCGATGACGGTGTTGAGCCATAGCGCTCCAAGGGGTTTTCGGCAGAGCAGGGGATGCCTCGACTCATTAGCGGGCTCCTTTCTGGCCACCCGCGTTTTGTCCCGCGGAAGGAGCGGGGACGCGGTTGATAATGGTGCGGTTGGTCTTCACCAGGTATTTGGAGGCAAAAGCCTGAACCTCCTCCGGGGTGATCCGGGCCAGTTCATCGGGGATTTCGTTTACCCGTCCCGGAGAACCATCCAGCAGTGTGGCGTGGGAAAGCAGGGAGGCACGGTCAAGAGGGATCTCCATGTTTGAATACCAATCGGATTGCATCTTGGATCTGATGCGCGTTAGTGCCTCCTCTCCGGGCCCATGCATGGCGAGATCCTGCAAAGCTGCGTCGTATGCCGTAAGGACTGCTTCTTCCTTCAAATCCGGGGGGTAAACGATGAACGATGTCAAGAGCGTGGGACCGTCATATTCGAAGGGATTCCCGAACACAAAGTTGACCCCCCCGCTGACTTCAACCGCCACCTTTTTCTCTTTTACCAGCGCCTGATAGAGCAGTGAGGCCTGGCCGTTGTGCAGCAATTCCCCCACCAGCGCCCCGACCACGGCGTCATGCGAGTTGCGCGGCGGCATGCGGTAACCGATGGCCAGGGCGGGCACGTGGGCCAGCTTGTCCTGTTGAGTGAAGCGTCGTTCCGCCGTCTGCGGCGCCTCAGTAAGGTCGGGTTTGGGTGGAACCTGGCGCGGCGCGATCCCGCCAAAGTACTTTTCCACTTTGGCGAATACATCCGCCGGGGTTACATCACCCGCAATCGCCATGAAGGCGTTATTGGGGGCGTAATAATGATGAAAGAAGGCCTCCACGTCCTCGATTTTCGCGGCATCAAGGTCCTTGAAATCGCCATAGAAATTATGGGCGTTGGGAAACCGGTCATAGGCTTTGCCAGGCAAGTCAATGGCGTAAAATAGCCCATAGGGCGCGTCCAGTACATTGACGCGGACTTCCTCTTCCACGACTTTCCGCTGGTTGTCCAGGTGTTCAGGAGAGAAATCCAGACCCTTCAGCCGGTCGGCTTCGAGCCATAGCACTGGCTCAAGCGCGGAAACGGGCGCTGTATCAAGGTATTCGGTAAAGTCGTATCGGGTGTCGGCGTTGTTGGAGCCTCCTCCACCCTCAATCACGCGGTCAAAGGTTCCCTTGGGGGAGTCCGGCGTGCCCTCGAACATCATGTGCTCGAACAGGTGTGCGAACCCCGTACGGCCTTCAGGTTCCAGGCGGAACCCGATGCGATAGGAGATGCACAATCCGAAGGTGGGGGCCGAGTGATCTTCGGAGACAACTACGACCAGACCATTCGGGAATTTCTTTGTAACGGATGCAACTTTCCAACCCTCCGCACCGAAAGCCCCGACTGCCGACGACACCAGACAGATTAAGACTAATGTCGTCCTCCCGATCTTCATAACCGCTCCCTTCGTCGCCGGAACCGTTGCGTTGTCATGTGCTTCGTTGCGCCACCGGCATCCCGAGATATTGCGCATCGTACCAATTGGCCCCGTGTTACGAATTGACACACGATCGACAGGGGGATTCCCGGCATGGGCGCGATGGCGGTGCGATTAAGCTTCATCACGCCGGATAGACGCACTGGCGGCCAGCCTCGGCGTAAGCACGAACCAGATTTGGGTCTGCGTCGAAGAAGTGATCGGACGGGGAAAGGATATACCCGCCACCTTTTCCCGCCGCCTCAAAGCAGGAGCGCACGGCAGCGCGCGTTGCCTCGGGGGTGCAATCTTTCAATGAGTGAAACTGGTCCAATCCGCCAATGAAGCAAACACGATCGCCAACGCGCCGCTTGGCTTCTGCCAGGCGCACATCCCCGCCCATGGCTTCCGGTGTGAAGGTTTCCATGGCGTCGGGTTTCATGGCCGCGACTTTCTCAAGGATGGGCATCATGCCGCCACACGTATGGTAGACGATCCGCTGGCCGGCCTGGTGAGCGAGGGCAATTAACTCCGTGTCATAAGGCGCCACGAATTCGTCAAAAACCCGGGGGGAAATTACCGTAGAGGAGGCTGACCCGCCCCCCAGTTCCACCAGGTCGATTTTCGCGCCCGCCATAGATTGGATGTAGACCTTCTTGCGCCGATGGAGAATGCGTAGAAATTCATGCACCCAGCCAGGATCGTCGTAGGTCGCAAGGATCAATTGCTCGGTGGGGTAAAGGCAACAAGCGTCCTGCCAGGTGCCCGGTTGGCCATAGACGTCAAAACACGGAATATGGCTGCGCACCAGGCCGCGTTCGCCGTACTCCTCTGCAACTCGATTCGCAGCCTCGACATCGCACCACGGCGCGGTGACGAATTCCCCGATCAGGTCGATATCCCGCTTGTTTTTGACAGGGTATTCACTGACCCAGGTGGTCTGATCGTTCGATTGGGTCACCATGGTCAGTACGCCCTTGGGCGTCACAAAGCGGTAGCGCCGGGTCTTGTAAGTATCGTCCGGAATGTTTTCCCATTCCGTCCGCCAGCGGACAGACCAGACCCGCCGTGCCTCCAGAAAGCCGGGTTCGCCTTGCAAGGGATCGAAGTAATCACCCGTGCCGGGCGCGGGTTTGTGCTCTACGACCCAGGTAATGGGGTCCAATCCATAGCGATCAAAAAAGCCCTGGGCGGAAATTCCGCCTTCGTACTTGTCGAGATAATACTGCATGACGTGATGGGTGGTGACGGGCAGGCGGTCCGCCCTGCGGCGGCCGAGTGCTGCCAGCATGCGTTGTTTGGGGGTCATGCGGGACCTCACCAGGAGCGCTTGCGAGCGGGACGGCGTGATTGGCGGTAGACATCCAGATCTTGAGCGGAGAGGGTGGTACGCCGCGGGAGAGGTTTCTCGGCGGTCTCGAGCTCCAGGGCCTTTTGGAGCTTCTGGTAGCAGAGCCCCGCGGCCTCCTGAAAAGGCAGCTGTTTTTCTGTAAAGGAGCGGTTGGAGATGCTGAAAATGAACTCGCGGTCTGCTGCCTGATTATCGATGACCCGGTAAGTATAATCCCGACCGTGCGCTTTCAATTGAAATCCGACATATTGGATTTGCATTGCGGTCTCCTCCGGGATTTGGGAATGCAAGCCCGCGCCGAAGTATGGGCTGCGGCGCGGGCCGGACGGGAATTGCTGGTTGTCCTTAGAGTTTCTTGACGCTTTCGGCTTGCAGCCCTTTGGGACCTTTTGTGACGGCGAACTCCACGGCTTCGCCTTCGCTCAATGTTCGGTAACCGTCTGCCTGGATGGCGGAGTGATGGACGAAGACATCATCTCCGGAAGCTCGCTGGATAAACCCATAGCCCTTCGCGTTGTTGAACCACTTCACGACACCTTGTTCTCTATCCATATATTGTCTGTGTTCCTCTAATTGTGTTGGATTGACTTGTTCTCGTCTCGCAACCGCATCCCCAAGACGAAAAACGCCGCAAAGTCCTTACGTTTGCGGCCTTCGACGAGCGTGGTGTTCGGTCACAAAAACTGATCAAGTTTATTTAGTATACTCCTTTGGCTATTCCCGTGCAACACCTATTATGGGTATTCCAACTTCTTGATATAATTAGGCATGGGATGAGCGGGTCAATGTTGCCCACGCTCTCCGCTTGTATCCTCGGGAGGAGCCTGTTCCCTAGTGTCCCTGGAGAATCTTCGCGACGCGTGGAAACAACCCGGAGGCCTCACGGGCCTGCGGGTCGTCCCGGGTCGCCAGTTCCCCACCCCTGTCCAATCCATAGACCAGGTTCACGAGCTCAACCTTTAGCCGGCGCTTTAAGATGTCTTGATCCTTGGACCAATACTCCTCGGGAACGCGCACCCTGTTCTGCTGGAGGGTGGCTCCGAAATCATCGAGCATTTGGGGCGTGACCTCGAAGGGTTCGGTAGGTCTGCCGTGCGTGGTCAGGTAGGATTCGGCATAGCTTGTCAGGTACCCCCGCTGCGTGACGAAAGCCAGCCACGGGTCGTCCTCCGGGGCGGCGAGGGAAACGTCAGGGGTAATGCCCCCGCCCGCGCTGACAGGGCGGCCGTCGTCGGTATGAAACGCTGCGGTCTTGGAGTGGCCCGGGTCGGTTCCGCTCCCGCCCTTTTCCATTGCCGAGGCCGACAAGGACAGGGAAGTAAAGGTCAGCGCCGTGCCGGGCAGTGGCCGCTGGATGGATCGGCCACTGGGGGTAAAATACTGACCGGAAGTGAGCGCCAAGCCGGTCTGCTCGCTCAGTTCCGCCACCGACTGCACGACACCCTTGCCAAACGTCGGCTGGCCGGCAATCACGGCGCGGTCGTGCTCCTGGAGTGCGGCAGCCAGAACTTCCGCCGCGCTGGCGGTGTCGCCATTCACCAATACGACGAGGGGAAGATCATAATGCTTCGGCATCTCCGGAACACGGTAGATGGCTTCCTTCATGGCGCGCCCGCGCGTCGTGAGGATCAGGTCATTCAGCTTAAGGAAAAGGCTGGCCACCGCAGCTGCGGAATCCACAATGCCACCGTGATTGTCCCGGAGGTCCAGGAGCAATCCCTGCAGGTGGGGCGGGTCCATTCCATCCAGTGCGGTCGCGACCTCTTCCGGAGTCTTTCCTTCGAAACTGGAAATATGGACATAGGCGATCCCGGGAGACCAGCGGAAGGACTTGTCCACCGACGGCAATGAGACCTCGGCGGGGCGCAGGTTCACATCCTCAGGAATGACTCTCCCCGGGTGGATGATTCCCAGCCGCACAGGCCGCGAGCGCGAACTCTTGAGCAGTTCGATGAGCGACTGGAAATCCAGCCGGTCGAGTCTCTCCCCGTTGATGGAAACAATTTCATCCCCAGGCCCCAGGCCGGCCCGGAACGTCGGTGATCCCTGCGCCGTTTGCAGGATGAGCACTTTCCCGACCGACACATAGAGAACCGAGCCGAACCCGATCGCCTCCCCACGCGCCTGCTGCTTCATCAGTTCGAACTGATCGCGGTCCAGGAATGCACAGAAAGGGTCGAGGGCCGACAGCATGCCGCGGATTCCCCCGTCAAAGATGACGTGATCGGCATCGACGGGGTCAAGGTAGTTCCGCTCGATGGCGCCATAGATGGCCGCGAACTTGAGTGCTTCCGTGGCTACATCGTCGGGCGGCGGTGTGGGGGTTTGGCCATACAAACCCAGGGTAGCGAGGAAGAGCAGGGCGGCAAGAAGAGCAGGGTACGGTATCAAGGCCGGAACTTTCAAAGGTGTCGAAAAATCCTCCTCGGCCAGTATAACCCAAGGTGAGATGCTGGATTGCAGTGGTTTGCGCCAGCTCAAATTTGGTGTATGAAGTGCTACAGATTTCAACGATAATGGAAATTTGCGAGAAATTCCGCCCGAGCGCGATGGGCTTTAGAAATTACACAAATTATAGGGAGTTATAGTAATGGAGAGAGAGCAAGATTTTAGCCGCCGCCAGTTCTTGAGGACTGCCGCATCCGTGGCCGCCGGTTCA
>Ga0335069_10008441_pt1 | contig 14734 bp, 21 predicted proteins | sample Lox_Sample_11_FD_206714 | JGI IMG/M metagenome (GOLD analysis project Ga0335069, IMG submission 206714) | Soil microbial communities from Loxahatchee National Wildlife Refuge, Florida, United States - Lox_Sample_1.1 | ecosystem: Environmental > Terrestrial > Soil > Wetlands | place: USA... | reverse complement strand
AGGTCAGGCAGCCTTGTCGATTTTCTGTGCGCGATTCCATCCCATCTGCTGCCAGACAGTCGGGCTGATGGGAAGAGGATTCGTCCTTTTCGTGGCAAGGTTGATGAAAACCCCGTGATCGGTGAGACAGCCCTTCTTGAAAGCCTCCCACAGAAGGTTTAGCGCGTATGTGGAGACCGCGGTGTTGATAAAGAGGTCCTGCCTCCTGAGCGCCTCTGCCACACCGCATGAAGGTCCCTGATATGTTTTCTTCTCTTCTTTCCGCAGATCATGAAAGAGATCGAGCACTGTCGGCAGGTGTCCGATGCACTCACCGTGGTTCTTCGGCTGCTTAATGTAGGAGCCTGTCCCGAGGATGACCTGCCCCGTGTCTTTCGAATTTCCGAGATCCATGAAGTACAACCTTGATCCTATTATTGCCCGAAAGACCAGCTCGCGCGTTGCCACATTGTCTACGGCCGTTATCACAATCGCCGCTCCGCTTTCCCGCACGTCACCGGCGTGGCCTTTCTGGAACATTAAAGGATATGCTGTCCATCTCAGACCAAAGAACATATTGACCCGCGTGACGAGACATTCCGCCTTGTTTCTGCCGACATCGGCCTCCGAGAAGAGCTGTCTGCCGACGTTCCAGGGTCCCACTGAGTCTCCGTCGATAACGGAAAGCGAAATGCCGGGATGTCCCAGCGCCTTCAGGGCGTAATGCATCCTCGCGATCCCGGTGATCATAGGGCCGCCGTTTCCGCCTGCGCCGATGAGCAGGATTTTTACCGGGTGCCCGCCACTTGCCTCCACCATCTCCGGGGAAACGAAGTGTTTAAACTTCTCTGAATGGGAAGTCTTCCTTTGCACGCGACACCTCCTCTCCGAGATTCCTTAGCAGGAGATCTCTAAATATCTCGATCAGGGAATCCTCAGCGGTAGCCCCGCTGAAGAAAAACCCTTCGACACAGTAACGCGCCTTCCAATCGAAAACGGGCTTGTTATCCTTTACCCTGTAGTTGCCGAGCACCACAGCTATCTTGATTCTGCCGTTATCGCTTGCATTATCGTCCTTTGAGAAGAATGGCGACCCTTTCCAGTGGCTGTGAATGTCGGCAACCAGGCTCAGCCCTTCGGGAAGATTGGCAGCACCCTGACTCAGAAAGTCGACGGCGGAGGCCGTTGCATTGAACTCCTCCGTCCACGGCACGAAATCCGAACCATTCCAGACCACGAATCCTGCCCACTCCTTCCCTTGCTCGGCGTATTTTGCCGCTTCAGGTATCATCACCCCCGATACTATCGGCATTACTTTGTCATGCAGGACGACAATGAAATCGTCTTTCTCTTCAACCTTGCCGTAGGGCAGAGGGATAAGCCTCGGACAGTCCCAGAGTTTTCTTACGAGACCGCCCCACTCTGTCCTTGTCTCAAGGTAGAGACCGTCGGCGGCCATGAGGAAACGGGTTTGTCCTGATTTGCACTCCGGCAGCTCCGACTTCTGGGGCACCATGAGCGTGGGGCAGAGGCTCTGTTTTACAGCGTCCCACTTAGTGAGATCAGTAATCATCGCCGCCTCCCTTGAGAAGGTCTTTCAGCTTGCCGGCTTTCATCAGGCACTTGAAGGGGAACTCCTTCTTGCCCGACCCGACGAGCGACTTCCAGAGACCATCTCCAGTTGTACCTTCAAGGCGGGGAGGATTGTGAAAAGTGAAGGCGCTCCTGAAGAAGAGGTCCTCAAGCTTCTTCGTATCCGCGGGCCCTGGTTTCTCGGGAAGTCTCACATCCCCCATGCAGCCCCAATTGTAAAAGGGGCTATAGAATATATCCGTTTCCGGCAGAGGACGTTTGTTCTCCTTTAGAGCGAAAACGGTCAACCCCATACCGTTGTACCGTAAGAGCAGCGGGGGTACAGGAGCCTTGCCGCTCTCGATGCACGTGCTCTCGTCAAAGAAGAGATGCCTCACACCCCCGGATACCCACCATAACAGTGTTATGTTATATGGAACGTACGCAAGGACGTTTTCCGGTAAGTACGCGATGGTGCTCCCCAACGAGGGCTGTATTCTCTTAAAAAGGTTGAGAAGCTTCCTTCTCGTTACAGGAAATCCTTCGCATACCTGCCCGTTACGAATCCGATGCATCGACACAAAGCTTGTCGGGATGTTGCTGTCTCCTGTGAGATCTTCCTCACAGGTCGACTTCTTGAGTTCGTGGATGATCAGGGCGGCAGAGGCAACGAACTCCATCCCTTCCACGTCTGTTATCCCTATCATAAAATCTCAGGCGTAGAGACCGTCTGCTTCAGTTGACGGAAGAAACGCCTGCCTCCTTTTTTTGATTTTTTTGATCTATCTGACTTGACGAATAAGCTCGAAAACTTATAACTAATTAATGATATTGACGGTCAAAGCAAAACTTCTCAGTTCCGCCGAACAGAAAGAGTCATTGTTGAGGACTGCGGAGCTCTTCAACAGGGCCTGCAACCATATTTCTCGCATAGCTTGGAAGGAGAAATCTTTCCGCAGGGCGGTGCTACATCGCCTTTGCTACCGGATTGTACGCATTGAATATGGCCTTTCCTCTCAACTGGCCGTTCGAGCAATCGGCAAGGTAGTCGAATCCTACAGGGCTGAAAGTAAAAGGCTGCATATTTTTAGAAAACATTCCTCAGTCGTCTATGACGAACGTATCCTTTCCTTTAAGGCTGCAGACACCGTCAGCATACTGACGACGGACGGAAGAATGACGATCCACTTTGTGAATCGCCCCGGCATCATCCTCGATCTTTCTATTATTAAAGGACAGGCGGACCTCATTTACAAAAAGGGCTCCTTCTATCTCTGTTTGTGTATGGAGAGTACCAATGCAGCAAAATTCGAGCCCACAGGTATTTTGGGCGTCGACTTCGGAATAGTAAACCTCGCCATAACATCCGACGGAGAGACTTTCTCCGGAGAGACTGTCGATCGAATAAGACAACGTATAACCACCATCAAAAGAACCCTCCAGAAGCGAGGTACGAAGTCGTCATCTCGAGCCCGCTTATGATGTCAAGGTGAACAATCTCGACTCCGCCAAAATAGAGTTCCCAACGAACTCAGGCCAGACAAAGAAAGTGCAGGTAAATCTAAAAGAGTCGTCTTAACGAATCTTCACACTGTCCTTATACAGGGTTGCCAAACGACCGTTATATTCATCGTGCCGGTGAGCGGACAGAAATCTCTGGACAATCTCGATTTCTTCCAACGCCATCAGGTTTCCATGCCGAATATAAATAATTCCTCTTGTTCTTTCGGGCGGAAATCTTAAGGCATTGGTGAAATGAAAGTCTCTGCTGATAAGAATCGCTCCTTCTTGAATGACGAGATTGTAAATTTCTTCATCGACTGTGCCGGAAGTCGCAGATTCGGCTATGGCAATAACCTTGTGCCCAGTCGTTCTCAAAACCGCTACTAATCCATAGCTCACACTCTCATCGACAATGATCTTCATGCAGCTACTGTTTTCTCTGTAGCAAGGAAGGATGCATATTCAAGACACGCAAGGATATCTTCTTTGTTAATTCGCGGGAAATGTTTAAGGATCGTCTCATAATCTTCACCTGCTGCGAGATGGCTGAGAATTACGTGAACCGGAATACGCGTCCCCTTAATGCACGGCTCTCCCCCGCAAATATTTGGATTCGATATAATACGTGGATTCATAAATTACTCCTTTGAGTTATTCATTTTCACTATTTTAGCACAAGTGAATATCACTTTCAGGACAATAAACGGATCGTAATCGGAGGCAAGGCTCGCAATATCCCTGCGAAGGTTTTTGCCTTTCCAATTCTATTATTCAATAACCTGCACGCCGAGTTGCCGCTCAACCCTTGCCCATAGGGACCCTTCCTCATAGTATTCTCTCCAGTTTTCGCCGAGGATTTCAGTCAATCTCACATCATCTATCAGAATGTCCTTGCAAGTCAGTCCCGGAATCGCCATCTTGAGGCCATTTAAGATGCCACAGTAACCTTCCCACGTTACCGTGTAGTCATCGTATTCGTCATTGCACCTGCTGGAGATATACTTTCCGTTGAGATAAATGTGGTTCTCCTTTCCGGAGGGAATGTCATCTGACTGCTCGTTTTCAGGGAAGAGAACAACATTGAGGAGAACATGAGTGCTCCTCACTACATTTGCGCCTCCGAGTGAGAGCTCGATCACAAGGGGATCCTGGACGTCTTCCGCGTGCTCCATGGCCTTCTCCTCGGTGTCAAAGTAGAGAGTTTCGCCCTTTTCATTACATTCAACATTGACGATATCTGGGTTGAAGAGATCAAGCACTATGAATTGCCCCGTTTCTGCGGAAGCGTTCATTGTCTTGTTCATTCAATCACCTCCTTTAAAAACAGAAGAAGCCGCCAAGCGTCAAAGCTCTTCCGGCCCCTTCTGTCGGATTAATTTATTGTTCGTAACGTCCTGTTTCACCTCCGGCATCCAGAGTTTTGCCCTAAGAGTTTCCGTCATGTGATTCTCAGGCCGGCGTGTCAAACAGGCTCGGTGAATCCGTCAGGACAACCTTCCCCTCGAAAAGCTCACGAGTCTCAAGGACAGTCATCAGGTCCTTCCCTGTTAGACCCTTTTGTAGAAGAGAGATCACTTCCTGCCACGGGATATCCTTGCCCAGGATGATTTCCCTTCCCAGCAGCGCACTCTTCACGATTAGGCAATATCCCGCTTCTTCTATGAGACTTACCGGACACTCCTCGATGGCTTCGTATATTTTGTCTATGGGGGCATTGAGGGCGGCGAAGTGTCTGAGGCAGTCACCTACACGCAAAGCGTCGCCGCGGGCAATTGCGGCTTTCGTCACCTTTATGCCTTCCTCCACCCTCGCGGTCAGATCCTTCATTGCATTCGCAGAAGACATGTGCATCTCCTTTCCTTCAGTATTTATTTAACGGCAGTACAGACGGATCGGGCTCGCCCAAATCAATGAGAACGGTCTCGCCATCCCTGACCTTCTGGACGCTCAATGCCGCGAGCAACTGCAGGACGACATCGCCGATCTTCACGGAATCCCCCTCCGAGAACATCCGCATGAAAAAGTCCTTCTTCTGATCTCCCCTAGTGTATTTCACGAAGCGTCCGGCCAAGACCTCATACACGTCCCAGAGCTTCACGCTTCTTGGGTCGAGCCCCGTCTCGTGTGACAATATCTTTAAGAGATCGGATATTGTCTCCGTTTTAAGGTAGTAGTTCTTCGCATACAGCAGAAAATGTCTCCAGTCTTCCATAGGTTCTCCTCTGTGCTTGGTCCTTTCTTTAAGATTATTGGGAGTAACTGCGCTTCGGTCTTCATAACTCCTATAAATGGCCCGCCTCCTTCATACTTGTAAACGTGCCGTCGCTCCCCAATATCACATGGTCAAGAAGAGTGATCCCCATAATCTCACCCGCTGCTTTAAGACGTTCCGTTATTGCTATGTCGTCGCGGCTCGGGGCCACATCGCCGGATGGATGGTTGTGAGCTATGATCAACTGAGCCGCCGCGTTCATTACGGCCAGTCGGTATGTCTCGCGGGGGTGAATCAGCGAATTGCTGAGAGTGCCTAAACTGACAAGTTCGATGTACTTTATGCGATTTTTTGTATTTAGCCCGATGGCCCAGAAATGCTCCCGCTCCCGGTCGGTTTCGTGTTCTGCGGCAAGGAGCGCCCGGATGATGTCTGCCACTTTGCCGGGCCCGTCTATTTTCTCGCCTTTGTGCTCACTGATTATCATTCTTGGTTTCCTCTTTTTGGTTGGTCATTCAGGGAGAGGAACTGGTTTTTACCTCTCCCTGAAATCAGTCAGACTACCCGGACTACCCGGCAACAAGCCATTGGAAGTCTCTCTTGTTCGCCTCATAGAAGTCGGACGGTCCGTAGAGCACGGACTCTCTCGGAAATGCAACTTCTTTGCCCCTGATTTGCGTGTCATCTCTCCATGCGGTGAAGACGATGCGGCGGCCCCTGTGTTCATGGAGCACCTCAATGCCATCGAAGACCGGACAGGGATGGAGCATTTTCTCTATCTCCCTGAGTTCTTTTCGCATGACTTTCCGGCGCTCTTTTTGACGCAATGCCGTGCTGCCTGGCATAGTGCCTCCTTTCATAAGGGTTCGGCGACAGATGATCAAGCGGCCTTCTCAATTGCCGTTCTCTTCTCATCAAGACCATTGCGTATGAGGCAGTAGTCCTTGAACCAGCATTGACTGCACAGGCTCAAGACTGCCTTCCTTCTCTGCCTCATCTGCCTCATCTCCCGTACTCTTTCTTTAAGCTTTTTTGTATCGGTATCCAAGACCACTCCGTAGAGAGCTATCCTTATTTCTCTGGGGAGTATCTTCGAAAGCGTCATAATTCCTCCTTTTGACCTCCGGCTGGAGCTCACCGTCCTATACCCCGACTGCGTCGTAGGCGAACGCCGCGAGTCCACTCGCCTCTTCTATTTCATGGTCGGCTGCGCCGACAGCTTCGAGAATGGCGTGGCAGAGGGTGGGCTTTCCGCCGATCTGGTGCAGAAGCGCATAGTCGTCAGGATCCATGGGAATATCGAGAAGATACCTTTTCACTTCATCAGATGAAGGTTCTCCCCGATGTTCGAAGCCCAACTCTTCGGCTATCTTTATCGTAATAGCCTTATACTCCTTCATTGCCGCGATGATGTGATCGATTAAAGGAGTATCGTCATTCGCCCTGCGCTTCCGTGTATGTTTCATTCCCCTTTCACCGGTCTTTGCAGAATGCCCTTCAATCTGTTGCTGTCCTTGAGACATATGTACCTCCCTGATAAGGAATTCCTGAAAAGGATACGGGGAAGCATTTCTCAAAATAAGCAGCCTTCTTAATCTCATGTTTTAGGAACTGCATATTGGAGTGCTTCCCCTGCGAAGCATTTCGGGTCGAAAGCAGTTTAGGGCGCTGCGGAGACCTGTTCTTCATGCATTGCCCCGGCCGATATCCTCCGAGCAACATCATCGAGAATCTCGGTGATGTCCTCGCCGGCGGGAACGGGGACAAAGAACGCCGGCAAATATCTTCCCGGACATATCTCCTGCAGGCAGACCAGGACCTTTGCACGACTCTTCTTGTCTGTCCACAACTGAACCGTGTAGTCGTTTCTTTCGAGAAGATCCTCTGCCACAGTATCCCAGTCTTTTACAAGACTGCCGAGTTCGGTCATAAGAGATATGAAGGCGGAACATTCTTTCGGGTCGGAAGTTGCGCTGTTCTTCCTCGTTGACTGGAGCTCGGCCAGCCCGTATAGTGCCCTGAAGAACGTCTCTATGCTCTCTTTCATGCCGTGCTCATGAGAAAATGGATTCATTGGTTTCCTCCCTTTCTGCTCTTATCTGGTTGCCGGAACCTCCGCACAGACTATTCCTTCTCCAGATTGATCGGCAGTTTCGCCCTCTTTGACGTTATCTTCGGGTTAGTTTTGCCCTTGTGCACGATGTGATCGAAGTGCGTGATTGGAAGCCTCAGGAATATCCCCGGTGAGAATTCGTATTCTGCGGCCGACATGGTGTGGGGATAAACCGTGTACTCGGTGTCTCCCAGCTTCCTTAAATTGATTCCCACGTTGGGTTCCGCTATCTGGTAGGAATGACCGAGGCAATATTCCTCGTTCGCGGCCCAGTGCGAAGGATCTGCTTTTGGACAATACTCGACCATGGGAAGATACTCGAAGTCTGCGACCATTGCTTTTGGATGCACCAGAAAAAGCATCGATCCCCTTTCAAGCTCCTCGATGGGGAAATTGTTAGGGACCCTCTTTGAGGCACCGTATTTTCTCACCTCTTCGATAAAGTCCGAGCAATAGGGATAGTACTCTGCTCCCACCCACATCATGATGTGTTTCCTGCCCTCTTTCTCAAAGACGATGGGGGCCCTGAACGGCCCGGAATTATATGGAAGAGGAGGGTCTACGATGAAGTTCTCGAGGGGAGAGCCGTAAGGACTGAGGCCGCTGCATACGTAAAGACCTCCGGGCTTTCTCAGTCCGCAACCCCGGGTGATGCCCGTTATGCTTCTCGGTTCCTTCATTTTTCAAACCTCCTTGAGAAGCTTCAGAGCCTCTTCCATTTTTTCTTTTTTCCCGTTCCCTGTGGTGGCGATCGCCCTTTCGAGACAGGTGATCGCTTCCCTCAGATGGTCCTCAGCGCTGATGTCTTCTTCCTCAGCGCCTTTCGGCATTCTGAATAGCTCGTCAGGTATAAGGTTACCGACACTCGCTTCCCTTACCGCGTCCTCTGCCTCTTCGAGGGTTATCCTCTCCTTCCTGAGAAGGTCCCTCTGCTTTTCTTCGGACAGATTGCAGAGATTCTTCGCAAGAGAAAAGGATATGCTTCCTTCCTTTAGTCGCTGGAAGAATTCGGGTATCAACCTGTCGAGGAGCTTCAGCCTCGATGATACGTGCCTGGCCGGTATGCCGAGATTTCTTCTGACGTCCGCTTTGCTCCACTTGTATGCCGTCATCACCTTTGAAAGGGCCTCGGCCTCTGATGCGGGGTTCGGAGAACGATTCATGTTCTCCACAAGGACGCACATGGAAAGAACCTCTTCGGGCGTTCCTGCAGGAAAGATCGTTGCGAGTATCTTGCTGTGACCCGCCTTTCTCGCCGCCAGCACCCGCCGCTGTCCGAAAACGAGCCTGTAAGTTTCTCCCTCCTCGATGACGAGTACGGGCTGAATGACCCTCTTCATCGACGACAGGGATTTGAGGATGTTCGCGCAAACGGATTCTTTCATGTCTCCATTCGTAATTATTTTGTCCAGGTCGATATCTTCCGTCCTGAAGACTTCCGGCACATCGATGGACAACTGTTCGTCTTTATCTTCCATTCACTTCCTCCTTACTGATTGAGGCAAGGAAAAGGGCAGGCCGTCCCCTGCCCTTACGCCGCCTCCATAACTTCTTCATCGCTGAGTCCTCCGGTTGACTCTCTCTTGTCGAGGTCAAGCTGCTTTCCTATCTCGTACTGCCTGTGAAGCAGTTGAGCAGGCCCTCTGGAAAATGACTGATGGCCTCCTTCAGCGCAACCTGGAGCGGTTTCCCATCGGGATTCAGGGTAACCTCGTTTCTCCCGTACATCTGCTTGCCGACAGCGAGTTTGCCGAGCATCATATGGGGATTGTCGATAAAATACTCGTTTATCTCTTCTTCCATTCCCTTCTTGATAAGGTAAGGCTTGGTCTCGATCCAGGAGCAGGAAGCAGGGATCGTCCCTTCCTGTCTTTTCTGGAGCAGGATGATGTCGCTCGTAACAGAGGTGTTGGCAATGCCCTTAAACGCGGCGTTCGGAAGGCGGACAGCGCCGACCATATCCGCCCGCTCGAAGAGATACTTCCGGAGGCGGCTTTCTTTTTTATCAAGTGTGAACATGCTCGTGATGAATGCGATCATGCCCCCGGGTCTGACAACATCTATAGCCTTCGCGAAGAAGTAATCGTGTATGCTGAACCTGTATCTGTCGTATCGTGGGTCATGAACCCTGTAATTCCCGAAGGGGACATTCGATAAGGCGAGGTCGAAGAAATTGTCAGGAAGCTTTGCATCTTCAAAACCCGTGATTCTTATATCGGAGTCGGGGTAAAGAAGTTTCGATATCCTTCCCGACACAGTGTCGATCTCAATACCGCAGAGCCTGCTCTCGAAAGCGATGCCCAGGGGCAACATTCCAAAGAAGTGTCCTACGCCCATGGCAGGCTCGAGAATCCTTCCTCCCCTGAAGCCCATTCTCGACAGCACGTCATAGATGAACTTGATGATGAGAGGTGGAGTGTAGTGGGCGTTCGGCGTGCTCGCCTTCGCCGAATCGTACTCGTCCTCTGTAAGGAGACCCTCAAGTTCCTCGTATTCCTTCTCCCAATCGTCGTTGTAGCGGTCGAAGACCTGGGGGATTCCTCCCCAGCCCGAATACCTGACCAATATTGACTTCTCCTCTGAACTCGCCTCGCGTCCCTCGCTCTCGATCAATTTGAGGAGACGGATCGCCTCGACGTTCTGCCTGTACTTCTGTTTCAACGAGCCTTCCCCGATAAGGTCGGTCTCCTTAATTCTGTAGTTGCGGCTGAAAGCTGTTTCCATGGCAGACTGAGGCGATACCTTTGCCGGCGAAACGGACTGAGCAATGGAAGGGAGGAAATCGTCAAAGGATAGCTGGTTTGGGTCTTTACTCCGCCTTCCGCTGCGTGTATTTGTCCATACGACAGAAGGCGGGGGTGAGGCAATAACATTCTTGAAAAGATTCAATGATCCTCCTTTTATTGATGGAAGGTTTCTTAATGCTGAAATTTAATGAAAAGGACACGGTGGCAGCTTAATGTGATGAACTTGTTAATAAATAAGGCGCCATCTTATTTACGACGCGGCTACTATGACAGCGCCTTATTTGAAAAAACCTGACCTTGATAGGATAAATGAGCGGAGCTTCTGAATGACCGGATCTCAGCTCTTAGTGAATAGATATTCAAGGCTGAGCGAGTATCCTCTGATACGGATTATTGAACGGGCATTGATTCTACTCTTTAAAAACAGCCGTAAGACTTGAGGGGGACAAACTTGGAATGTAGTTGCTAATACTTGATCTGGAGGATATTAACGACAAAGTCGAGCCCGCTTGTTTCCTTCGGAAAGAAATACTTCTCTCTCAAATTGTTCTGTATCACTAACACCGACAAGTTGAGACTGGTGCTGCTTTGACACAGTGATACTTTCCGATAGAAGCCATCTATCTCCCCCGTAAAAATGAGATTGAAAGGTTCATGTTGTAGTACACATTTCTTGCTGATAGCCCTTGGGGCAGGATTCGCCCATGTTTTTACGAAAGGCGACGCTCCCCCATCTGTTGAGCTATAATATTCGAAGAAGTGCATTTAAACTATCCTAAATATGATACCTTTCATATAACAAAATAACGCAGACAAAGCAAAGAAGATGGGTACATTAGAAATCATTAAGAAATTCATTGAATCTAACTGGATTATCGAGAGGGGAGCGAGAGAAGTCCTTGAGAGGCTTCCGGTGAGGCTTAGGTACGGCATTTCCTATGGACCGACATTCAGATCTTGGCTCGGATTTTTGAAGGAATCCGAACAATGGAATGAGGACAGGCTTGAGGCATATCAAGTGGAGCAGTTGAGGGATCTACTGATGCATGCGGGGGGGAATGTGCCATACTATAGGAAGCTTTTCGGAGAATACGGATTTAAGCCGGAAAGAACCCAGAGCCTGGATGACTTGAAGGTGCTCCCTTATACGGACAAAGAGATCGTGAGGGACAACATCGAGGGATTTCTTGCAGAAAATGTTCCCAGAAAATCATTATTCAGAAAGGCTACGAGCGGATCTACCGGAATACCCCTTGCTCTGTACTCAGACAAGGCGGCTGAAGAAAAACACTGGGCGACGGTTGTCCACGCATGGAGCAAGGTGGGATATACTCCCGGTTCAAGGATATTGACCATTTGGGGAAACATTACAAGGGGCGGAAAGGATAATCTTCCATTTAAAAGATATGCAAATCAATTGATCATCTCCCACCATTATTTCGATAGTGAAAGATGGATTAAGCAATATCTTCTTATGATAAGGCAGTTTAGACCTGAGATTATATTTAGCCTTCCTTCAACCTTATCTTCCTTCTCAAATTATATAAATGAGGGACTGATACCACCCCTTGACGGCATTAAAGCTTGTATCGTAGTGAACGAGGCCCTCTATTCATGGCAGAGGAAACTCATTGAAGAAAACCTGAATACCAGGGTCTTTTCAACATATGGAATGGTCGAAAAGAATGTCTATGCATCCGGATGCGTGAGTTCGTCGAGATATCATGTTTACCCCCAGTACGGAGTGCCAGAAGTTTTTCAGGTCGGAGACGGCATCTTTGAAATTGTCGGAACGGGGCTTATCAATTATGCGCAACCTTTAGTGCGGTATAGAACTTTTGATAGAGGAGTCTTAAATGCCACAAAATGTCCGGCATGTAATTCCCTCTATAAGTCTCTTAACCTGATTGAGGGGAGACTGGGTGAAGTACTTATAGATAAGAACGGCAAAATACACACTCCAATAGATGTGGGGGTTGATTCAAAAGCATTTGAGGATATTAAACTGTTTCAATTTTACCAGGATACGCCAGGGAAAATTTTACTGAGGCTTGTAAAGAAGCGGGCATGTAGCGATTCTATTGCCATAAGAATAAACGAAGAATTGATGACAGTACTCGGCCTCTGGGGAAAGGAAAATAAGATGGAGATAGAGATCGTTTTCGTGGATGAGGTGAACAGATCGCCCTCTGGTAAATTTACTATTGTTGAGCAGAAATTAGATGTGCGAAGGTTTCTGAACACAAAAGAGGTTACTGCGTCGTGTGCTTCGCATGGATAGTGTGATTATAAGGAATGCTTCAAAGAAAGACCTTGAGGGGATCATGGATGTGGAACTGGACTGGCCGGAGGAACAGAGGGCAGGGAGTGACAAGTTCGTCGCAAGACTTGATAAATGTCCTCAAGGTTTTTTTGTGGCAGAGGTGGACGGTAAAATTGTGGGGACATCTACGAGTTGTGTAATCAGATACGACCCATTCCATCCCGAAGTCCATAAATCATGGGACATTGTAACAAACGATGGATATATCCATCGTTATGAAGAGATTGAAAATCCTAATGCCCTTTACATCGTTTCGATAGGAATAAAAAGAAATTATCGCGCTAAAGGAATTTTCCAGGGCTTTGCCAAAGCACAGGTGGATTTAGCGATTAAAGTAGGTTTGCCCTATGTCTTAGCGGGCGCAATTATGCCCGGATACGATTCCTATTGTAAGAAATACGGGGATATCACGGCTGAGGAGTATGGCTTTACTAGAATTGGGCATAGACTTGCTGATCCGTTTCTTGAGGTATGGAGAGGGCTTGACTTTCATGTGCCGGACAATAGGCATATAATGACCGATTATTATAGTGATACTAGGAGCAGGAATTATTCTGCCTTAGTGGTCTATGAAATCAAAAAATGACGACTTAGCAGTTCCTGGAATGCAGATATGAATTTTAGAAAAATGGTTTCTTTCATTTATGACTCTCTTTTCAGAAGGGAGCAGTTGCATTTCTGGAGAAACTACTCAAGAGCCGTTGAGGGGTTCTATAAGATTCATTTTCTTCATGCAGCTAAATCTTCTGGCCTGCTCAGCGCACTCGAGAGCCCGACAGATCTTGCTGGTCTGGCAACAAAACTTAAAACTGAACGGATTGATCTTTTAGAGGTATTATGCGAATTAGGTGTTAAATGTGGATATATGTATAGGGCGGATGATAGATTTGCATTAAGTTGTGACCTAATGAAGTTGCTCAAGGCTAATGGCCTTGACGCTATTCTTGCATATACAGAGGAGATAAGCACGCTCCAGGGTACTGCATTAAATGATCTGCCTTCTAATCTTCACAGTTTTTCCCCCGTAACATATCTCGAGGGAAAAGGTATTTTGATTGCACGCTCTTCTATACTTTTCGAACATGACTTGAAAAAGCTCATTAGGGCTGCTATGCCTCAAACAGGAGCGGTAAGAATACTTGAGATAGGTTGTGGTTCGGGAATCTATCTCTTTCATGCTTCAGAAATAAATTCCGAAGTCAGCGGCATAGCTATTGACAAAGAAGATGACGCTATAAAACTCGCTTCACAAAACCTTAGCAGATGGAAATTGTCGGGCAAGTTTCAGCTCATCAAGCAAGATATATTGGCATTCGAGAGTGAAGGGAAAACATTTGATGTCATTACACTCTATAATAATATCTATTACTTTAAGGAGGAAGAACAAATAAAACTATTCAATAAGCTCCGGGGTCTCCTGATACCTGGAGGAAAGCTTGTAATCGCAGCGGCGATGCAGGGTGGACACATCAGGTCAGTTGTGCTTGATCTGCTCGTGAGATCATCTATCCCAAGAGGTTCCCTTCCGACAAAAGATAACCTAATCAAACAGTTGTCCTCCTGTGGATTCAATAAGATCAACGCAATGAGCTTGAATCCTAGCGGCAGTTATATTGGGATCATTGCTCAATAAGAGCGATGAAAGAACTCAAGGAGAAGGTGAAGTAGGCAGAACATTCCCGAAGAAGGCTTTACCGAATATCCATTATCTTGAACTATGACCTTAAGACGCTTGTGGAATCATCATCTGTTGCAGTATTGGCTTCGAGGTAACGTCCCTCATTTTTTATGGAAGCTCTATCTTGTGCAGAGATTGATTGCCCAGCATGAGCAGAATGTCTCCGCCTGATGAGTTTTCTGGAAGATTTCTCCGCTTTGCTAAGCGCTTATAGGCTGCGGGTTACTACACGAAGCCCTCATCGCATTAGTTTTGATTAAAAAATTATTCCCGCTTAACACTGCACCTCTGAAAGGGATTGCACGGGTTCGAATACAGGAAGGAAGGTTGCGATAGACATCCTTTTTTCGTAAACGAGTGTTTATCCCGTACCTTGCTCCAAAAAGATCTTATAAGAGCGCCAAATTAATTTTTCGGCTGCTTCCTGTATCTCACACGTGACGCAAATTGTCAATGATGTTTGATTCTCTTGGAAAGTAACATTACCGTGAATGGAACAGCGTGCCGAGTGCCACTCCTACTAAACGCTTCCAAACGTACCGTTTATGAACAGCCGCGACGTGGAGGAGGTTGAGCATCAGGTTGGAATGAGGTCGACAAGTCATTT
>Ga0335069_10008440_pt1 | contig 14735 bp, 26 predicted proteins | sample Lox_Sample_11_FD_206714 | JGI IMG/M metagenome (GOLD analysis project Ga0335069, IMG submission 206714) | Soil microbial communities from Loxahatchee National Wildlife Refuge, Florida, United States - Lox_Sample_1.1 | ecosystem: Environmental > Terrestrial > Soil > Wetlands | place: USA... | reverse complement strand
GCCTACATCACTACCTATCTTTTCTAATCTTCTTAGAAATACCACAGTTTATTCTAAAATTTATAAATAACATATTTCAATAATTAAATACTTAAATTAAATGGATGAAAAAGATATAGAATTCAAATTAGAATTTGAAGCTAAGTTACATAAACTTAAAATCAGACAGAAATTTATTGACAATCTTAAACTTCAAAATAGATTATCTAAAGATGTAATTAATTATCTAAACGAAGAAACAAGTTGGAATAGTTTTATAGATAATGCTCTTTGTTGGAGCGACACTAAAGAAGGACATTCATTTTGGCAAGATGTAAGTAGACAATAAAGATTAAAGATATGGACGATAAAAATGTAGAATTTAAATTGGAGTTTGAGGGTAAACTGCATAAATTAAATATTAGAGATAAATTTATTAAAAATATTAAAACTCAAAGGTGTTTAAGTCAAGAAAAAGTTGATGCATTAAATAACCTATCAAGCTGGGCAAGTTTTATAAGTTCTGCTTTTGCTTGGTTTAGTACTCCAGAAGGAAACGAATTTTGGTATAATATACATAAACAATAAAAATTAAAATATTAAACTAAAACATCTAGCCCTTTGAGATGTACTTTGTTTCCTTTAATTACAGTTTTCTAACATAATTCCAACTTATATAATATTATAATAGGTAAAAGCCTGGAATATAAGATAATGGTCATGTGAAAACTGTAATTTAAACTTATTAAAATAACTAATCACAACTCTAAGGTAACTTTGCAAATAATCCTTATAGTTATTTTTTCATATCTACATCTAAGTCAGTTAAGTATTAATCAATTAAAACTTAGAGTAACATAGAATAACTGATATGATGATAATATAATACAAATAAGGGATTAAACCACGTTATCAACGTATATTATTTGTATTGGCAGCTATTACGGATTAGCTAGGTCATGGATTATTGAAGTGGCCGTTTTAAGCTAGGGAAGAAGCGTTAGCCTTCAAATATGAAAATATTTGTTGTATAGTAGTATAAACCATCAAGATAGTATGACTACTAATTGTGCAGATTACTCTATTGATACGAGTAGTAATATTTAAAAGATATAATTAAAATCTAATATATGAAATTACAATTTAAACCAGAGTTTGAAGCTAAACTAAAAGAACTTGGTATAAGAAAACAATTTGTTAAAAACCTTAAAACTCCTAAATGGGAAGAAGAAGATCTTAATGTATTAGCTCAGTATAAGAGAACATTTATAAATGCAACTACGTGGAATGCATTCATAAGTTATGCATTTTTATGGTCTGCAACTCCAGAAGGAAGTACTTTTTGGAATAATATTGCAAATAAATAATACTAATTTAAATTTTAAAGTTATGATCTATATTGTTTTATTTTTAGCTATAATTGGTATATTTGAAGTATTTCTTTCTTCTTTAGTAAACATGACTAAAAATCTATTACGATATTTAGTAGAAGATTTAAAAAACGAAGAAGAATTAAAACTAGGACTTGATAAATATTACCCAGCAATAATAGCAATTATTACATCTATTTTATGGGTGTGGTTTTATTATTTATCTCATTAATATTTTATGTCTAATTAAAACATCAAAACTATGAAAGACTTTGTGATTATTTCAGGAGTAATTATTCCAATTAAAGAAATAATTGATTGGGATTTTAAGTAGTTTAGTTTATTGAAACAATTAATAGTGCTTGGTAGAATAAAGAGACAAAAATAACCTACTATTTAGGTTATCCAAGTTAAATGTGTCATAGAAGCCTTTTTCTATGCCTGGAAGTGTACAGCTATTAATTGTTTCTTTTTATTCGGCCCGATCATCTAGCGATTAGGATGCAAGATCTTCAGTCTTGTTACGGGGGTTTGAATCCCTCTCGGGCTACTAATTTATTAATTATTATTTTATTAACTTAAATTTTAAAGCAATGGCACGTAAAAATTATCAAATTGATGAAGTGTTACAAGCATTAAGAAAGAAACATGATGTATTAGTAATAACTAATGCACACGAGTACAAAGATATACCTAATAATACAGTTTGTTTATTATCAGATAAAGTATGGGATAAAGATACTAAAAAGTTAATTCCTAATCCTGAAAAAAATTGTGACTTAGGTAATGGAACTTGGGGTAAACTTGATTATCTTATTAATCATTGTGGATTTAATGTTTATAAATCTGGGAGGTTTCCACAAAAAAGAAATGTTAAATCTTTAAATTATTAAGCTATGAGAACTCAAGAAGTATTATCAGAAAAGGGAAGAGTATTTGTAGAAAAATATCTAACTAAAACAGGAAAGAAAAAACTTGAATTAGCTAAAACTAAGAAAGAAAAGGAAACTGTTTGGAAAGAATATGGTAAAAACAGATACAAAAAGAATCCTAATGCCAAAGTTATCAATTTTTTAAGACATGATAACTAATATAAACACTCCTGCACAGGTTTATACTTGTGCAGGTTGTAAATATTTTGGAGTATGCTTTGCTACTAAAAGAAAAAGTAAAACTAAATGTTTTGTTGAACTAGATTAATTAATTAAAAATAAATGATATGACACCAGAAATAAGAAATTATTTGGATAAAATATCTAAGTTAATATTAGAAGCTAATGAAATTTATATAGCTGAGGAAAATATTAATTTGGGAATAGAAATACCTGAAGAGTTTACTCAATCAATGATTAAACTAGGATCTATTAAAATAAATAAATCAAGTTATTCTTTATATATTAAAGATAAACAAGCTTGGTTTATTCAAGACTAATAATAAAATTCAATATTAAATAACATAAAACATGAAAATACTATGGAATTAATACCTCAAATAATAGGAATAAGTCTTGTAATTGCTGCTTGTTATTTTATGACAAGAGCATTAATACAATTTGGAAAATATTTATATCAAAATTGGTAAATATGGAAGACAAAATAGATAAATTTGTTAGTCACCCTATATGGTTAGTAATTGTATTAATTCTTGTAATAATCTACTTTTTTACATTATAAAAATATAAAGAGTTCTTTCTGAATAATTGCTAAATCATATTAATAATTTGGTTTATAAGTTAGTTTTATAGGGTGAAACAGTTCAGAAAGACTCTTTTTAAAAATGTTAAAATGAAAGGAATATTATTATTAGTAATTATTATCTTGTTTATAATAACAAGTAAAGACTATTCAAGAAGAAAAAACATAAAACTTATGAAGAAATAAAATATGGTTCTAAGGTATTTAATAGAAATTAATACTGAAACTAAAGAAACAGTTACATATTCTGTTACTGAAAGAAAATTAGAAGATTATAATATAATAACTCCAGAAACTATAATAAGTACTGTCCAGGATTATTTTGGTATAGATAATTTAACCAAAAGAAGGCCTAATGGTAAGTTAATATTAAATGAAGATTATGTTTCTGCAAGAGTAATAGCTGGAGCTATATTAGGAATAGATTTAGGATTAAGAAATGGTAAAGTAGCTGAATTATTAGGATATAGTAATAATACAAATTCATCTAATATAATATCTTATATAAAAAATAAGATTGAAGATGGATTTGATATAAAGTATAGCGGAAATTATAGAAGAATTAAAAAACAACTTGGACTATGAATAAAAACTCAATAAGAATAGATTATCACTCCAATCCTAATTATCCTAGAGATTCTAATCATTTAGGGTTAAACGCACATCTAACTGGACAAGATCATAAAGAATTCACAGATTTAAATAAAGCTTTAATGTTCTGGTTTGAATGTGGTAATCCTATAACACCTCTATGTGCTATATGTGATGAAGATTGGTGTGATAGAGTAAATAAAGCTTGTAAACAAGAAGTTGAAGCTCAACCTAAAGAATTAGAAGAGTATATTAAGAGCCAACGAGATGTTTATGAATTAGTTGAAAATGAATAACTTAATTAAAAACAATATGAAAGTAATTGTATCAAAACCAAAGAACAAAAGTTCTATTCTGGTAGTTAGTGAATCTAATCCAGAAAGTGCAGCAATAATGCTAAGAAGTGAAGTAACTACAATAAACCCACAAGGATTTATTCAATCTGAAAAGAGAGTTGGATGGATTAAGGGTAAAGTAAATCAACTTAAAGCTTTAATAGCTGAATATACTTTAACTGATGGAACAGATTTCAATTCTGTAGTTCCTAATGAATTAAAGGTTAAATTAGTTATTAAGGAAGCTCTTGAACCTTTCTATGATAACCAAGAACCAAAGCTAAATCCACAAACTAAAGAACCTGTAACACATTCGGGAGCTTTGGTTTATAGACAAACTTTGGTACTTAATGAATCATCTTCAGAAATGGATGACAAGTTAACTACGGATAGAGCAGAAAAAGTTGAAAAGCCTAAATCAGCTTTTGCAGAAGAACAAGATAAAAAGTAAACATGAATTGTACATAGGCAAAAATTTTAGTTAGTAAACTCCTTTAGCAGTGATGTTCAAGGAGTTATTTTTTAACATCTCATATAATATTTATTAAATTGCTTTATTTTATAAGTTATTAGAAATGCTTTTTATTATTAACAATTTAAATAAAAAATTATGAAATGTGTAAGATTTATCTTATCTTTACAATTTCTTTAAAAGTGTAAATCAAATCAACAGAAAACTTATTAATTTGGAAAATTATATTATAAGATTTACACTTTTAAAGAATTAATTAGAAAACAATGAAAAATATATTCATAAAAAACTGCTGTGATGGACTTTATAATTCCTTTGATATACATTTTACAAGTGCTTGTGACAATAAATGTTCACATTGTATTGATCTTAAATATGAAGGATCTGGAATAAATAAGCCTGATACACAAGCAATTGTCAATACAATAATTGAAAATCAAAACGGATACGATGATGTATTATTTTTAGGAGGCGAACCTTGCTTATATTTACAAGAATTGTTAAATTGTGTAAAGCAAGTTCGAGAAAAAACAAACCTTAAAATATTTGTGACTACTGCAATACCTAAGATTTGCAAAGATAGATTTGATTTATTTACCGAACTATTAGAAATAATTGACGGAATAAATCTATCAGTTCAGCATTACAAAGAAGAAATTGCAGACGAAATAAGAAAAGTACCTGCAAAATACGATAGGCAAGAATTTTATAAAAGTTTACCATATAAAGACAAAATAAGGATAAACTTAAACATAGTAAAGCCTTATTTATACACAAAAGAAGATATTACAGCCTGTTTATTGCATTACGATGTGATGGGTTTTAATTCAATTAAACTTTCAGAAATACAGCACGGTAAAGATTACTTTGTTTCGTTTGAAAAAACATTTGGAGTTAAGTTTAAAACACCTTTTTATGGTGGTTGCCAAACTTACTTAGAAACAAGTAAAATTACCGAACTAAGGGAAATGAAAACACCTTTACTATTAAAACGCTCTTGTTTTATGTGCGAAGAAACCTTGAACGCTTCTTTTATGGACGGAGTTAAAGTTGCTTATAAATTATTTGAAAAAACAGCACCAAATAAATATGGTGTTATATATGAAAATGGATGTTTAACTAAACAATGGAGATAAAATTATGTATACTAAGTTTTTAAGAAAAATAGTAAGAAAAATAGAAAGTATGAGAAGTGGACATTGCGGGGACTCAGGTGGAAGTGGTGGTGGTACAGGACATTGCTATTAATTAGCAATGTTCCTCATATAAACATTAAAAATGATATATTTCATATCAGCACAAAAAAGAATAGAAACAGAAGAAATAAAGAATGGTACTGTAGAACAGTGTTTAGAATATTTTAAAGATAAAGAAGAAATAGGATTAGATACTGAAACTGAAGGATTTGATCCTTATACAAAGAAAATATTATCTCTTCAATTAGGAGATTTTGATAATCAATTTGTAATAGACACAAAATCTATAGATATTAGATTATTTAAGTCTTTTATAGAAGATTCTAATAAAATAAATATAGTTCAAAATTTTCAATTTGATGGTAGATTTTTACTTCATTATGGAATTAAACCTAAGAATATATTTGATACCTTTTTAGCAGAGTGTATTCTTAATACTGGAATAGATGAAGCAGGACTAGGATTAAAAGATATAGGATTAAAATATTGTAATGTAGAATTGGATAAAAGTATAAGAGGAGCAATTCATAGAGAAGGTTTAACTGATAGAGTAATTATATATGGTGCAAATGATACTAAATATTTATCAGAGATAAAGAAAAAACAGTTAATGGAGATAGAAAAATATGGTTTAGAAAATATTCTAAAATTAGAAAATGAAGTAGTAAAAGTATTTGTGAATATACTTTACTATGGTATTCCCTTTAATCCATCTAAATGGTCAGAAGTAGCGAAAGAAACAGAGAAAAATACAAAAGATTTAATAGAACAATTAGACAATAAAATATTTAATCTTGGTATAAAAGACTTACCCAAAATTAATTCATTAACTAAATACTGCAACACTTACAAGCAAGGAGATTTATTTAATGAAATCCCGCGGCAAAGAAATACAATAATAAATTGGTCTAGTAATGCTCAAAAACTTAAATTATTAAAGAAAGATTTAAATATTTCGATAGACTCTGTTGGAGATAGAGAATTGCAAAGGAATAAAAAGAAACATGAAATAATACCATTACTTATAGAATATTCTAAACAATCTAAACTTAATACTACATTTGGTAAAAGCTTTCTAAAGTTTATTAATCCTGTAACTAGTAAATTACACCCAGAAATTTGGCAAATTTTAAGTACTGGAAGAATCTCTGTAAGTAATCCTAATATAAATCAAATTCCTGCTCATGGAGAATTAGCTAAAAAGATTAGAGCATCATTTGAAGCTCCTAAAGGATATAAAATAGTTGGTGGGGATTATTCTGGTATGGAATTAAGAATAATAGCAGAATTCAGTCAAGATCCTACATGGTTAAGAGTATTTAATAATCATGGAGACTTGCATTCAGAATTATGTGCTATGACTTTTGATATACCAATAGAAAATGTTAAAAATCCTTTTCCTCCAAAACCAGAGTTTACATATAGAGATGTGCAAAAGACTATTGACTTTGGGTTAGCTTACGGTATGTCTGAGTTTAAACTTGCGGACACTATGCAAATAGAAGTAGTAGAAGCCAAAAGAATAATTGCTAAGTTCTTCTCTATAGTTCCAGATGTAAAAAGGTTTTTGGGTAAACTAGGAGAGTTAGGCAAATCTAGAGGGTTTATTAAAACTCCTAAACCATTCAGTAGAATAAGATGGTTTTCAGAATGGAAAGATGCTGTTACAACAGGAAATTTTAAAATATTAGGAGAAATAGAAAGAGCATCTAAAAACAGCCCTATACAAGGCACAAATGCGAACTTAATCAAACAGGCAATGATTAATATTCAAGATATAATAGATATTAATAATTATCCTGTACAAATTATAATGCAAGTATATGATGAATTACAAACATTGTGCAAAGAAGATTTTGCAGAAGAATGGAAATTAATACTTGAAAGAGAAATGATAAAAGCTGCTAAGATAGTAATTAAATCCATTCCTGTAGAAGTTGAATGTAAAATATCAGATTATTGGAATAAATAATGATTAAATCTATTTTAAAATGAATGAAGAATTATTTTGTAAATTATACACTTCTTATAATGGAGAAGAAATTTCTAATGTAGAACAAATTAAAAGAGATGTATATACTGGTATAGAATTATATGAATTTTGTAAATTCATATATGAAGAAGGTAAAGTAAGAGGAATTAATATAGCACTAGAACTAGAATAAAATCTAACAAATGAAAAAGAAAACAAAATTAACAATAAAATCCTTTAAAATTAAAGTTACTCCAGGGCAAGCTAGAATTGTTCAAGAAGTTCTATTTAAGAATGGTTATACTTGAAGAAGTGGAGATAAAGAAATTAGAAATGATGTTGCTCCGTATTTATATTTTTCCAATGATGGGGATGGGTTATCTTATGGGGGAAGTGGTGGTTACTTTGAAAGTCATCCAAATAAAGAAATATCCTTTAATGAATTCAATATTTACAATATTTAAAAAAAAATGAATAAAGGAATAAAACCATTTGAATATTTTAAATTTAAAGCTACTGGAGAATCAAAATTTACTTGGCATGCAGGTAGTTATCACGATTGTTTGTATAAATGTAATATACATGAATGTAATATAATGATATATTCATCTATAATGCCGGAAGATTGTGTAGAAATACCACAACCAGATTTAGTTCCAGGGCAAGAATTAAAAACTATAATGAGTAGAATGGATGGTAGATACGGGGAAAGAATAGGAGCAGGTATAGCATTTGCTCCTATATTAAAAGATGATAGTACTATTCATTTATATTTAGTAGTAGAGAGAGCAGGTAATTATGATGAAGATTCTTTAAAAGAAGCTTTAAATGATTCATTATATGAACTATACAATAAAACATTTTCAGAATATAAAATGGATGAAAGTAATATAGAATATATCACTAAAAGTTTTGTTCCTGAAGATGTTTATGGTACAGTCATAGTTGGAATAGGATTTATAACATTTAAAAAAATAGAATAAATTATGAAAAAACTAGTATTAGAAAAAATTGAAAAATTAGAAAAAGAACTAAAAGATCTTAAAGAAAGCTTAAAAGAAGAAGATAATCAATTTAAAGATGGAGATTGGTTGTATTTTACCTTTGCTGGAGGTGGATTATTAAAATACAGATATACAGAGCCTAGAGGTTATGGAAACGCTATAGGTTATTATGAAGTGTATTATTGGAGATTAGGTAAATTAATTGAAGAAAGAAATGAAGAATTAACAAATACAAAATGGGAAAATACTTTAGTTAAAGCAACTTCACAACAAATACTTAGTGAATTAAGTAAAATTGCTAATTATAAAGGATTTAAATTAGGTACTAATTATAAATCTGCTTATGATAACTGTAATGGTGGACGAGTAGGGGGATGTTGGAGATCTGATAGTGGTAACTTATATGATATATGCGGAGAATATATTTATTACAACGGTAAGTGGGCGGAAATAATTGAAAAACCTATAATAAAAATAGAAAACTATATTGCAGAATTCAATAAAAATGAAAAAACAGTAAAATTTGGGTGTAAAACTATTTCTTTAGAACAATTAAAAGCTATCCAAATTGTCTGTAATCTAAATAAACAATTTGATATTTGTTTTGAAATAGCTACTTGCAAAAGAAGTGAAGATTACTATATAAAAGAGCAAGGCAGTTCTAGCCGAGAATTGTGGAAAAAAGAAATAGAAGAATTAATAAAAGAACTAGAGAGTTAATCTCTAGTTTCTTTTTAAATTATAATTATGACAAGGGAACAAATACAAAGTGAAGCATTAAAAGCTATTAAAATTAATAATTATAACTGTGTTATTGGAATTGACCCCGGAGTAGGTAAATGTAAAGTAGCAATAGACTGTATTAAACAAGGTAACTTTAAAAATATTCTTATAACTTCTCCTAGAACTAATTTAAAAGAGAATTGGAAACAAGAATTGGATAAATGGGGAATTTATGAGCCTAAACAAGCTGAAAAATTTAATCAATTTAAAATTGCAGATAGTAGATGTCTAGATATAACTTTAGAAAATATTCAAACTTGCTACAAATGGTCTTGGGAAAAATTAAAGCAATTTGATTTTATAATTTATGATGAAATTCATACCTGTGGGCAAGAGTATTTTAATTTGGTTCAAATAGATATTCCTATATTAGGTTTAACAGGTACTCCAACTAAATCAGATCCTTGGAAGAAAGAAGTATTATATAAAACTCTACCTATAGTTTATGAATACTATGATGCAGAAGATGATGGAGTAACTAATAGGATTAAATATTGGGTTTATGAATATCAACTTACTGATGATTTCAAAGTACAAGTAGGAACTAAAATTAAGAAATGGTTAGCAGGTGAGTTAACTCAATATAATTATCTTTCTGAACAGTATGAGAAAGCTAAGAATCTAATGTTTGAATTGGGGGCTTCTGATTACTTTGATAATAGTTTAATGTGGATGAAGGGTAAAAAAATAATAACTAATCCTGCTATTTTACTTGACTCAACTGCTCCATTAAAGATTGAAGTTGATTGTACTAAAGAAGAGAGAGAAGCTGGCAGAAAATTCTTCTTTGCAGTTAGAAATAGGAAAGAATTCTTATGGAACCTTACTAGTAGTAAACTAATTGCTTTGAAATTTAAAGAGAATATACTGAATAAAAAATATTATGATGAAGAGTTATATTGTATTCAAAATAAAGTACTTCTATTCTCAGAATTAACTGAACAAGCTAATAAACTTTCTAAATATGCTCTGCATTCTAACAATGGAGATACTGCTAAACAGATTGAAGAAAATAATAAGAAGTTATTAGAAGACTTTAATAATGGAGTTATTAGAGAGCTTTCAAGCTGTATGAGTCTTATGCTCGGCTTAAACATGATTGGTGCTAATTGGGCTATATTTGAATCTTATTCAAGTAGTAATACTCAAGCAATTCAAAAGTGTAAGAGACTTGTTAGACTTGGAGTAGATGAAATAGCTAATGTGGTAATCATTAGACCAGTTGGAACTCAGATGGGAGATACTTGGTTTAATATTGCATTTAAGGATATTAATTATCAAGTAATTAATAAAATAAGTGATTTAAAAATATGAAAATAAATGATTTTAATAGAGCAACAGAACTAAAAGATAAAATTCCAAGATGTCAAAAAATTCAAAACGAATATAAGGCAGGATTAATTAATTTAAGAGAAACAATTGGTGAAATTAAAAATGGTAATCCGATACCAATTGAAGCATTTGTTGATTGTATGGCGTTTGTTTATCGTGAAGGGTGGGGTGATTGTTTTGGGTGGCAAGGAGATGTTGCAGGTGAGCAAACACGAAAAGAATTTTTTGAAGTGTTGCAAATTGAGCGATATGGACGTTTTTAATATTGCAACTAACAGTGACGGTAGCATGTAGTACAGGATTAAGTATCATGACACTATCAACCGATACAGAATTTAATAGAATGCAGTACATTAACATAACCACTAACACCCGTATTACTGCTACCGTGTGTTAGGCAACGTTTTTCATTATGTCAGAAAAAGAATTTGAAGAATTATAAAATGAAAAATCTAACAATTAATCTCTCAGGAATACAATTATCAATAGATTATGAATATTCTTATGATCCTGGAGTTCATACTTATTCTAATGGAGATCCTGGTTATTCTCCTAATGAAGAAATACAAATTATAAAAGTTACTACAAACGAAGATATTCAACTTTTACTTGACTTCTATACAAAAACTGATGAAATTACAAATATAATTGAAGAAAAAATATCTGAACATGAACGTGGAAGAAATAGTAAAGATTGAAACAACTCAAGTATCTACAGAGAATATTAGGTTATTTCTTAAACTGCTATTAAGAGATGGTTATTCTTTTAGTAGTAGTTTGGAAATACAAATAGCAATTAAGAAGGAGTTTAATATTTGTGTAGATTTAGATGATATTGAAAAATTATGGGCATTAGAAAGAGAATTAAAAGATATTGAATACCAAATGAAAAATTTAAATTTATATCAATGAAATATTATAAATTATTAACTCAAACAGGATGGATTAATAGTTTTAAAAAAGACCAAATATATCCAGAAAGTGATAGATTACTAAACTGTATAGAAATCTTTCCTAAAGATTGGCAAGAAGTACCAGAACTAGATTATTTAATTCAAGAAGGTAAGTTTCCTGAAAAATGGTGTATTAAATTAAATAATCAAGAAGTTGTAGATTACTGCAATAAATATGGAAAAGTACCTCCTTATAAGATTTCTTTATCTTCAGTATATGCACATTTTCCAGCATTTAAACATCTTGGTGCTGACTGTACTACTACGAGTGAAATTAAAGAAGGATATACTAAAATAACTTTTGAACAATTTAAAAAATATATTCTAAATAAAAATGAAATGAATAAAAAAATAGTTGGATATAAATCTCCTAAAAATCTTTATAATAATAATATAAAAATAGGAGATATATTAAAATTAAAATATGGTGAAGAAACTAAATGGTATATAACAAGCCCAAGTAAGGAAACATTTAACTTACCAAAAGAAATAGTTGAAGCTTGGGAACCAGTTTATGAAGAAGAAAAAATAGAAATTAAAGGATATATAGCAGAATTTCAAGAAAATTGTGTTAAATTTGGTTGCCAAAGTTTCTCAAAGGATTTTATACTTGCATTAGATAGACTTCTTCAAGACCATAGTTTTAAAATGGACTATAAAGATGAAATACATAAAATAGCTAATTATTTTAGAAATAAATAATATGGAATTAAAAATAACAAAAGAAAAAGTAATAGCTGCTGCAAATAAATGTAGTGCAGCTAAAGAAGTATTAAAAGAAATGTTTCCTGAAGTATTTGAAGATGATAAATATTTTAATTTTGCTGGAAGTGCAGGTATTGATAATGAATTTAAATCAAATTATTTACCAGATTCTAGTATGATTCAAATTAGAAGAATAGGAAAATACAAAAACAAGGCTTTCTATTTAACATCTAAGTATAATTGGAAAATTGAGAGAGATAACGAAGGTGATCTTTGTCTAATCCCAACCAAAAAATAATGGAAATTGATATAAAAAATTTAGAAAAAAGTTGTATAAGTGTGGAATTTTACATACTTTTACAACTTCTTTCTGAAGAAATAAATCCTACCAATTTTAATTGGTTAACTCCACTTGATGAATTATTATTGGAGTTAGAAGAATATGGATACATTAAAATTATTAAGCCTTCAGATGATGATGAAAGAATTATTGAATTAAGACAAAAGGGAATAGATTTATTTAAAAGTGCAACAGGAAACAATCAAATAGATGAAGTAATACTTTATTTAAATGAAAAGGCAGGTAAAAGATTTAATCCAAAAACTGAAGCTAATAGAAAATTTGTAAAGGGAAGATTAGCAGAAAAGTATACAGTTGATGATTTAAAAGCTGTAGTTGATATTATGGTTTCAGAATGGAAAGATACAAAATTTGAAGATTATTTGAGACCAGAAACACTTTTTAATAGCCAAAAATTTCAGACTTATATTAATAAAGTAGGAAGAAAGAAAGAAACAATAATTAATACTATGATATGAGTATTGCAAAAGCTAGAAAGGAGTATTACTTACAAAGAAAATTAGAAAAGAAAAATAATATTGTAAGTGGTATTCCCTGGCATCTTGTATTTCCTAAACTTGGAACAATAATACCAACTATACCCAAAGGGTATCAAGTACTTTGGAGCGCAAATTCAGGAGTTGGTAAAACAACAACTTGGATGGGAATGTTATTATATTCTGTCTGGAAAATAAAAAAGACTCATCCAGAATTAAATTTAAAAGTAAAATTAATAATAGTTCTATTAGAAGATACTAAAGAAATGTTTATTGATAGGCTTTATAGTATGCTTTTATATGAATTATTCCAAGTAAGATTAGATAATTTTAGTTTACAAAGTTTAAGAGAAGATGAGTTAGATGATAAATATCTTCCAATGCTTGAAGAAGTTGAAAAAGAAATTGATTTATTATTAGAAGACTGTGAAATATTAGACAATTGTTACAATCCTACAGGAATTTTCAAGTGGTGTAGAAGCATAACTAATAAATACGGCAAGCATATCCAAAAAGATAAAGAATTTACTCAAGATGATGGATCTAAAACAACAGAAAAAGTCTACTCTCATTATAAATTAGATGATCCTAATATGCAATTTCTTCTTATTACTGATAATCTTAATAATTTAGCACAAGAAGGAAGAGAAGGTAAATTACTAACTCAATTAGAAACTATTAATTTATGGTCTAGAAATTACTGTAGATTACAGATTACTAAGCATTGGAAATGGACAGTATTTAATATAATCCAACAATCATCAGACTCAGAAAAGCAACAATTTGATATAAGAGGCAGAGCTATTATAGAAAAGACTAAACCTTCTCTTGAAGGCTTAGCAAATTCCCGAGAATGCCAAAGAGATCATTTACTAATTTTTGGGATTTGGAGTCCTATAAGATATGGAGTAGAAGAATACAATGGTTATAATGTAGAAAGAATGAGAGATAACTTTAGAATTATAATAATCTTAAAAAGTAATCTATCTAAAACTAATATAGAAATTCCTATTTATTTCGATGGAGCTTGTTGTAAAGTAAAAGAATTACCAAGAATATCAGAAATGACTGAAGAAGTATATAGAAAAATAGAAAATAATGAAGTTAAACCATAAATAAATAAAGTATTAACGAAATTTAAAATTATGAAGAAATATGTATTTACAATATTATTATCAACACTGGCCTTAATATCCTTTGCTCCTAATATACCTAGGAGTCAAATAGAATTTCAAGAGAAGCAAGCTAAGCTTAAAGAAGTTCAATTAGAATTAAAAAAAGGAATATTAATTAAGGCTATAAGCTTTTTTGAAAGTAGACATAATCCTAATGCTATTAATATAGCAGAAAATGCTGTAGGTATATTACAAATAAGACCTATAATGGTTAGAGAAGTTAATAGAATATTAGGAGATAATGTATATACACTAAGAGATAGATTTAATGTTAGTAAATCTATTGAGATGTTTTTAATAGTACAAAACTATTATAATCCAAACTTTAATTATGAA
>Ga0335069_10008439_pt1 | contig 14736 bp, 17 predicted proteins | sample Lox_Sample_11_FD_206714 | JGI IMG/M metagenome (GOLD analysis project Ga0335069, IMG submission 206714) | Soil microbial communities from Loxahatchee National Wildlife Refuge, Florida, United States - Lox_Sample_1.1 | ecosystem: Environmental > Terrestrial > Soil > Wetlands | place: USA... | reverse complement strand
CTGCGGAGATGATTCAGGCCGGGCTCAGTCCTACGGCTGAACAGGTTTCTACCAACATGCACGCCATCGAAGCGAATCGGCAGAATATCGCGTCGCACGACGTCCAACTGGCAGCACACAAAGAAAACATCGAGAGCAATGAGCAGAATATCACGGCGAATAAGCAACAGATCGATCAGAACATAAAGGATATTTCGGAAAACACCCAGCGCTTCAGCGCCTTGGCCGACTACGACATCAAAGGGCAAGCCACGGTGAAGTTCAAAGTAGGCAGCACTACGATTTCGAAAGAAGACCAGGATCAACTCAAACAACTGGCCCAAACGGCGACCGGGTTGACCGGTTACATCGTCGAAGTTACGGGCTATGCAGACTCGACGGGCAACGCCGCGATGAATACCAAGCTCAGTGAAGATCGTGCCAAGGCTGTAGTCACTTACCTAATGCAGCAAGGCAGTGTGCCGGTACGGCACATCATAGCTCCTGGTGCAATGGGCGAATACGGCAACACGGCTTCGAACGAAACCAAGTCTGGAAGAGCCGAGAATCGTCGCGTGGAAGTAAAGGTACTGGTGAACAAAGGTATCGCCGGCAGCTAACTTCGCGCATAGGTAACTCCGGCGAGGGCGCGTGTCCACTCCCACGCGCCCCACATCTTTGTAACAAGTAAATGTTCAAATCCTGTCGATGTGATCGCAGGAGGCGGTTCATGCGTTATCTGATTCTTCTTCTGGTAGCTACTCTGCTCACAACAAGCTGTGGGACGTCGACTCCTGGTCACGACCCTTTCTCCTTCAATCCACTCACGCCGCCCGCCATCGCTACCTTAACACCGAACAGTGTGCCGGTTGATAGCGTGCCGTTCACCATGACCGTGGGCGGGAGTAATTTCAACACCGACGCAGTGGTCTTTTGGAATGGCTCCCCTCTGAGAACAAGGTTTGTCAATTCTGGCGAGGTGCAGGCTGAACTGTCAGCGGAAGATCTTTGGTTCGCCGGACTGGTTCCGGTTTACCTTCGTACTGCGGGGCAGAACTCCAACACTGTCACCTTCAATGTAAGTATTCAGTAGAACATCTGCTGTGCCAGCTTGATTCCGTCGGTTGACATGCCCATTCTCTTTTCTGGCGACGTTGACTGTACTTTCTGCCAGTGTCGGAGTTTTCATGCGGCTCTTACGCTGTTGCTGAGTCCTGACACAAAGCAAGCTTGAATTTACTTCATTTGGGGAGGCAGTATGCGGGTTCACGCCAATTATTCCAAAATCATGATCAGAGTTCTGCTCACGCTTGCTTTGATGATTGTCAGCGCGATCCCTGGTTTCGCGGACCGTGGGAGTGTTGAGACCATCGACGCCACAGCATTTGGCACAAGTACCCAGCTGGGAAGAAACTTCGGAGTCAAAATCATCATTTACGACTTTTCCGCCCCTGAAGACCGAGACGTCCTGGTGCAAGCGTTTCAGAAAGGCCAGAACGAGGGTTTAGTTAATGCCCTGACCAAGATGAAAAGTGTAGGCCGGATCTCAATTCCGGGAACGATCGGTTACGACCTCAGCTTCATCAGGGAGATCATCACGCCCACCGGTCGAACAATTCGTTTTGTAACCAATCGCAAAATTGCTTTCGGGGAGTCCTATTGGAACACCGAATCGAAGAGTTTCGATTTAACTGCTGGTGAAATCAACATCAATGACCAGGACAAAAGTAAGAGTGAGGGTGTTCTCTTCCCTGCCGCGCAATTCATCGTTAATAACGAAGGTGAGCTCCAGTTCGAACTGCGGCAGAATCCATGGAAGTTGACCAACATCATCGAATGGAAGTGAGCGCAGGCATACCTCGAGGAATAAGGATGAAAACTCAATGGCATTTCATAAGCCGGCAGGCACTACTTTTATCGTGTATGGCCCTCGCGTGCAGCATTGCCGTCCAAGGGCAGAAAAAAAGCAAGTATGCCTGCGATGAACCTCAGCCCGAGAACCTCTGCAACGCGGCAAACACCTGTGGATCTGCAACTTCAGCCTGCACGATCAACATCACACGGTCGAGCAACTCTTCCAATGTGAAGCCGGACATTCCCAATGCCAAGAACAACCAATTCTTCTGCATCAAAACCGGGACCAAAGTGGTGTGGACAAGCCCGAAGAAGAATACTGGATTCATGATCTCATTCGGAACTGACTCGCCATTCGACCCCGACGACCCAATCATGGGTGGCGGCAAGAAACCGGTCACAACGACGGCGGTGACTCCGGGGTGCTACAAGTATGACGCAGGCTCGTTTACTTCCGGAACAATCTATGGGATGGGCAGCGGAGGCAAGCCAGAGCTGGTAATCCTTCCATGAGCCAGTGTCGGTATCGAAATTGAGAATTTCTGTCGACCTGTCACAACTGCCAGTTCGTAGGAGGTTAACAGACGGGCAATATATGAATGCGATGAAATCCGATCGCTCATGCAGCTTTGAGGCTCACGAATTCCGGTAACTCATAAGGGTAAAAGGTCTGGCCGATGGTGCCGGTTCAACAAGATTCTTTGCGGGGGGAGGACTCGCAAGCAGCTACTGTTTCTTTCCTGAGGGAAGACGTCGATTTTTCTTTGGTGCTCGGCGGCCCGACTTTCCAATTCTTCCGACGTTCTCACCTTGCAGGGGATGGCTTCGAACTTCTGCACCGGCGGTTACTCTTCATTACTTCGCTGGCATGGCTGCCGCTGTGTGTGCTTGCCATACTCGGTGAATCATCAGGGGGTGCCGGCCGGCTTTCATTTTTTCGCGATGTAGAAGTCCACGTAAGATTCCTCGTTGCCCTTCCTGCGCTGATCGCGGCCGAGCTCGTTGTGCACTCCCGGGTACGCCCTGTGGTGCGCCGTTTTGTGGAACGACAAATTGTCCCCGTCGCCGACGTGCCTCGCTTTCGCAAAGCCGTCGAGTCGGCAGTAAGGCTGCGCAACTCCATCCCGCTGGAGTGCATGCTCGTATTGTTCGTCTATACGGTTGGCCTCTGGGTCTGGAACACTCGCGTCAGGCTCGAAACCCCGACATGGTACGGCCTTCCGGACGGACGTTGGGCATTGACTCCCGCCGGCTACTGGTATGTTTTCGTCAGCGTACCCCTTTTGCAGTTCATCTTACTGCGCTGGTATTTCAGGCTGTTTATCTGGTTCCGTTTCTTGTGGCAAGTGTCAAGAATCAAGCTGCATCTTGTTCCGACGCATCCGGATCGCGCCGCCGGCCTTTCTTTCCTGGGGAAAAGCGCGTACGCCTATGGTCCGGTCCTTTTTGCTCAAGGCGCGATGCTTGCCGGTTTGGTCGCAAGCCGTGTCCTCTACCGCGGAGAAAGCCTGGTGTCATTCAAGATGCAGATCGCCGGATTCGTCGCTTTCTTTGTGACGGTGATCCTGGGGCCGCTTCTGATGTTCACGCCAGCAATGGCGCGGGCAAAGAGAAAAGGCTTGGCCGATTACGGCCAACTGGCCCAGACCTATGTAGATCGGTTCGAGCGGAAATGGGTTCGCAACGATTCCGAGCCCGCTGACGATCTTCTCGGCGCTGCCGATATTCAATCGCTCGCGGACTTGGGAAACAGCTATTCGATGGTAAAGGAAATGCGCCCGGTGCCCTTTGGACTCGAAGACATGACCCGACTTGCAGGGGCCACGGCGGCGCCGTTGTTGCCGCTTCTGCTCACCATCTTCTCGCCCGAAGAATTGATCATGCGCATCATCAAAGTTGTATTCTAAGAAAAAGCAGAGAAACCACGCAGGCAGCTACTTTCGATGTCCTGGCCCGCTAATGCCTAACCTGGCTTTCTTGAAATCGTGCGTTGCCCGGACCCGAAATCTCTACTGGGGCAGCGTGCGGATCGCTGCTCGAGCGTTTTCACCCTGAACAGCGATCAAGTTCCCTTCGCCACCACCGCGTTCACCGCCTCAACAAACTCCGATCTTCCCGGCCGATCGCCATGCTCGCAACTTTTGACTAACTGCTGAAAGTAATCCCGACTCACGTCGAGGCGACCGGCCAATTTTGCCGAGTGGGCTGCCCCGTAGAGTGAACGAAAACGTCCCGGCTCTTTCCTTAGCGTCGCCTCAAATTGTCCCAATGCTAAGGTCGGTTGACTCAGACGCAGCAGCATCTCGCCCAATAGCTCACGCGCCGGAGCGAGAGGTCCTGGCGTAACCGCGCCCTTCTCCGTTCCATCCTCGAGCACCGCGGCTGACTCCATTTCCCGGAGAGCGTCTTCTTTCTTTCCTTCTGCGAGAATCGCCCAGGCACGCACCTCGCGCTCCTCAATTTCGACCTGCAGTGCCCAATAGTTCTCGCCCGATTTCAACAATCGTTCGCGAACTTCTTTCAGCGCGGCCGCCGAATCGGAAGCAGCCTTCGATTCTCCCAGGCGAGCCGAACCCAACCCGCGCGCAAACCATGTCATCGCCTCGGTATACGGAAACGGACTTTTGCTTGCGGCAAGTACAGCCGCCCGTTTCCAATCTCCTCGTTCAAGGGCATACCTGGCCGGGATTGCCGCCAAAGCAAAATATCCTGCGGAAGGACCTCCGGCACCGCCAATCACGCGCTTCGGATCAAAGCGGGAGGCGATTTCTGGCAACGAATCCAGCACGCGCCGCGCAGCTGCGTCCTGGCCGGTTTGCAGATAGGCGTACATCTCGTAATCGCTGGCGTGCAATTCTTCTGCTGTCTCTCCTTCACGCTTTGCCGCAGAGGCAGCAGCGAGATTGCTCTTGATTGACTCTTGCCAATACCCAGTGCGAGTGAAGGTGTGAGAAGGCATGTGCAGCGCGTGAGGCGCGTCCGGCGCAATTTCTGAGTAACGCCGCGCTGCGGCTAATGCTCGACCCGCCAGTGGAGGAACATCATAGGTATGAATGATGTAATGAGCTAGTCCGGGATGGTTCGGCTCTTCCTCGAACAACTTCTCAAGGATCGCTCCCGCTTGCAACCGGCCCGCGTATGTCTTGTCCGCGGGATCTTCGGCACCTGCGATCGCCAATGCATAAAAGATCTGCGCCTCATGATCGCCCGGGTATTTGGCAGCGAGAGTTCCCATGGCGTCGCGGTAAGAAACTACCCGCGATCGCTGCGGCACACTTTCGAAGTTGGTATATAGGAAAGCTACGGCTTTGATGTAGTCACGTTCGCGTTCCGTCTTCACTCCCGTCACGCCACCTTTTTCTACGCTCACCCGTCCTGCTCGCAACTGACTCTCATCCTTCGCTCCCAATGCGAACGGATTGCTCCACTGACTGAGCGCGATACCCCAATAAGCAATTCCACATGTCGGATCTTTGCTGAGGGTGGACTTGAATCCCGCGATCGCTCGGCTGAATTCGAAAGAGTGCAGCAGCGCAACCGCCCGGTCGAACTCTTGCTGGGCGTCTGGATCGCAAGAAGTGGCGAAGTGTACGGTGCCTAGCGATTCGGCAGAGCTATGCGCGTGGCTCTGGCCTGCACAACCACCGTTCAGGATACAGACAAGTGTGAGAAGTATTCGGATTCGCAGAACGCCAGCCCCAATGATCTTGCTATGGGGGTATTCTACCGCGCTGGCGAGCCGAGAGACACAGGTGAACACTAACCTATCTCCAGCCTTAAGCCTCAACAACCGCCAACAAGATCTTTCACCCTTCCTAGGGGTGAGTCTCCCAGCGACCGTCCCAGCGTTCATTTCCCCAGTTGCCGCTGCCCCAGCCGCGGAATTGGGAGCCGTCCACGGTGCTGCCTTCACGATATTCAAAGACCTGAGTCTGACCGTTCGGGCCTCGCGCGAAGATGCGCAGGGTTTTCACAACGCCATGATCGGGATCGACACCGAAGGTGCTGTTGCCCATGCGAAAGCGCTGGTCGGTGCGGGCAAGTTCCTTGAGGCGGGCGGTAACGTCCACGTGACTGCGCGGCGTGCCATACTGCGCGTTCAGGATGACGAACTGGCCGGCGTCTCCGCCTCCGTTGTGGCCTTCCCACCTGTGACCTTCCCAGTTCCCACTCCAGCCTCCGTTGCCCCAGTTGCCGGCGCCCCAACCGCGGAAAACCGCGCCGTCAACGGTGCTGCCTTCGCGGTACTCGAACATGCGCTCGCGTCCGTCGGGGCCTTGCGCGTAGATGCGAAGCGTCTTGACGACGCCGGGATCGGGATCGACGCCAAAGGTGCTGTTGCCCATCCGAAAGCGGCGATCGCCGCGGGCGAGTTCGCGCAGGCGATTGGTGACGTCGACGTGGCGGCGCCCGGTTCCGTACTGAGCACTGAGAATGACGTACTGCCCCTCATCGCCATCTTGGGCAAATGCCATCGGCAAAAGAAAAGTGACTGCTAAGAACAGGCAGACTATGGAAATAGTTCGACGCACACAACCTCCTTGGGTCTAGCTTGTCACCCGCAGACTATGACGGGTCTACCGCAGAGCGGAATACGGTCGATCTGGTAAAGAGGATGGAACAGATGCAGCAGAAGGGCGAGCTGCGAGCCGGTTATCACGCCAGGATTGGGCGGCGTTGGAATCTTTCGCATTCCCATAGACGGCAACGAGCTCATCGATCAGGTCGTGGACCCGGTTGGCGTCACGACACAGTCTGGCTCGCTCGAAGGAGTCGCGCCACGAGTTGGGATCGAAGGTCATGGGTCATATACATAGTCACTGCTACACCATCCTTATGACTATCGGGCGAATGCTGGAGAAGAGATGACGAACGTTTTCGTGACAGCTTTGGTGTCAGACCGGCTGAAAGTACCCGCACAAATTACCGCATGCGATTATCCGTAGAACTGTACGCGGCACAAAACGCACTATATATCGTTCTGGCGGCAAAATTGCATCTGTAACCGCATCGCACGGTCAACTTTGGGGTTAGAGCCAGTAAGCAGGGGAGGTGTCCACATGGCTTCCGGTGATCACACGCTTGCAGAGGAAAGAAGGCCTTGGCGCGATATCGCCAACGATTTGGTGAATGAGCAGGAAACCGAGAAGATCATCCAGCTGTCGAAGGAACTGAATGAGTCATTGCTCGAGGATCAGGGTTCGCTTGCGAAAGCGTATGGGGATTCATAGCTCGGCCGACAGCAGCGCGCACTCGGAGGTTGATTGTACCCTTAGAAAAAATAGTTGCGAACTACACAATCCACCCGATAGAAAACAGGACACGTTAACTGGCACAGTCGTATTACGCCACTCGCAACATGACTTGTGTCTCCCTGGAAAACCTCAGAAGAGAAGATCAATGAGCTGTGTGATCGTGTAGTCCAAGCCGACAATGACGGCGATGCGACCAACGCAATCGCCGAACTGAAGGATGCGCTGCGTGAGCGCATTCGCCAGATCAAAGACCGCGCATTCGAAGTCGTGCCTCTCATTTCAGAGAAGGGAAAAATTAGAAAGGCCGCAACTTCCGCAGTCAACCCTCAAGACAGTCAAGTGACAATTCTCCACCGCGATGAAACATAAAGGGGCGACCCCCTTAGCCGCGCCCTGGTTTTTAGCCTTTCATCTTCCAGCATAGCGTCGTTTAGCTCCTGGGATAGCTCAGCGATCTTCTGCGGATCGCTTTCGGGCGAAAGGTCGACGGAGATTTCCTCGCCAGCTTCTTTTAGGCTTTTCATTCGACTCCTGCGGGACCAGTGGAAAGGCCAGCAACAACACTTCCGCTCCACCGATCATCGCTCCGTGATGATCTGCTCCAGGCGGGATGGCAATCGAATGGTTAGTCAGAACGTGGTCAGAAATCCGAATTCGTAGACGCTCGAGCCATAGCCGCCGACGATCTGGCGCTGATTGTTGATCGAGTATGGCGACGTGAACGTCGTCCCTGGAAAGGGCGCGTCGATCAAAGTGTAGTTGCCGCCGCTGCGCACGAATCCGTGCCAGGTCTGAAGATCGTTAGTGAACTCTCCGACAACATCACCGGCGTCGTTGATGCCGTAAAGTTCACAAGCCACGGAGCCGGGATAATCTGCGTTGCTGAAGACGCCGTTCTGCAGAATAAAGGCGTGATCAAAGTCGTTGGGATCCTGAATAAAGCCGACAATGGTTCCGGACCGGTTGATGCCTGTGGGCTGGGTGACGTACCCGGCCCCGGGCGCGTCGAAACTAGTGAAGACGCCGTTGTGCTCGACGAAGCCGTGAAAGATGTAGTCAGAAGTCTGGTAAGAACCGACGATGTCGCCGGCAGCGTTGATGGCGTTTGCGCTGGTGTAGTTGCTGGCTCCGGGATAGTCGAAAGAGGTGAAGGCGCCATTCTTCCAAGTGTAGGCGTGGCCTGTGTCACAGGCCTCATTGTCGCAGTAAAAGCCGACAACCTGGTTGTGCTTGTTAATGCCGTAAGGAACGCTTAGCGGGGAGCCGGGATAGCTAAGATCGCGAAATGATTTGCCGGCGAGGCCGTATCCATTAGCGGCGGTGTCGGACAGGTTGTAGAAGCCCACGATCTTCCCAGAGTCGTTGATTGAGAAGGGTGCCTGCAGCGCCATTTGGTTGGGGTAATCGATCAAGAGAAACGGGGTGCCGGCGGGAGTATGAGTATGGTGCGGGGGACCCGGCGTCCGGTGCAGAGCGGGTGTTTGGGCGGTTGCGGCCGTGCAGATGCAAATGGCGACGATGAGGGTTGCGACACGGTGCATGTGTCCTCCTAAGAGCCGGAAGCACTCTTATTTAGTAAGGCGGAAAAGGCAAGGGGATTGGGTCAGGGGATTTAGGAGCAGCAGATTCCGCGCTGTGCGCTCGGGTTGACAACATAGTCAACGATCTTTGTTGAAGGGGGCGGGGCGGAGGGTATGGGCGGCGCGAGTCAGCTTCACTTCTTCATCCAGCAAACGATTGAGTTCGGAAGCGAGCGCGATGAGCTTCTTGGTGTCTGTCTCAGACTGCATCTGCTCGATTAGGGCACGGATTTGCGGTTGAAGTGGCATACAGGGCAACCGGTGTTTTTAGGAAAATAACATCGTGTGGCGATATTGACAATCAGGCTGCGGCCGGGGGGGGGAGTGACCACAAGTTTTATAGCCCGGGGGCGGGGGCCCCCGGGAACCAGCAAGTTTCCGGACTTAACCGCGTCGTCCGCCGCCGAAACCACCACGGCCACCGCCTCCACCACGGCCGCCGCGTCCGCCACCACCATGACGCCGTCCGCGTCCGCCGCCGCCGGGGCGACCGCCGCGGGGACGATCGCCACCGCGATCACCGCCACGGTCGCCTTGATCTCCGGCTCCAACCGGTGCTTCGCGGTTGAAATTCGGCTCGGGCTCGTCGGGGAAATTGCCGCCACCTTCGATGGTGATCGGCGTCTGATCGCCCTCGGCCTGGGGCTCGGACGAAGGGGCAACTCCGCCTTCGCCGCCGCCCATCTTGGCGCGCTGCTCTTTAAGAATGGCCTTGCGCGACAGGCGAATGCGATTACCTTCGACCGCGAGAACTTTCACCAGGACCTGATCGCCTTCTTTCAGTTCGTCGCGGACATCCTTAATGCGATGCTCGGCGACTTCGCTGATGTGCAGCAGGCCTTCGGTGCCGGGGATGATCTCGACGAAAGCCCCGAAATCGGCGAGCCGCGTGACCTTGCCGAGATAGGTCTTCCCTACTTCGGCGGTTGCGGTCAAATCTCGAATGATCTGCAACGCCTTGTTGGCGGAGGCCTCGTCGTTCGAAGCCACATTGACCTTGCCGGAATCTTCCACGTCGATCTTGACGCCGGTCTGCTCGATGATGGAACGAATCATTTTGCCGCCGGGCCCGATGACGTCACGAATCTTATCAACCGGAATCTGCAAGGTGTAGATTCGTGGCGCATACGCCGATACCTTCTCCCGATGTCCGGCCAGTGCCTCGGCCATCTTGTCGAGAATGAACAGGCGTCCACGCTGTGCCTGGGCAAGCGCTTCACGCATAATCTGCGGCGTGATGCCGATGACCTTGATGTCCATCTGCAACGCGGTGATGCCGTCGCGCGTGCCGGCGACTTTGAAATCCATGTCGCCGTAGTGATCTTCAGCTCCGGCGATGTCGGTCAGGATGGCATACTTGTCACCTTCCTTGACTAGGCCCATCGCGACTCCGGCTACAGGAGATTTGAGCGGAACGCCGGCATCCATCAGCGAGAGCGAAGCGCCGCAAACCGTGGCCATGGAAGAGGAACCGTTGGACTCCAGAATATCGGAGACCACGCGCATGGCGTAAGGCCACTTATCTTCTTCCGGAAGCATGGCGGAGATGGAACGCTCAGCGAGTGCTCCGTGACCGATCTCGCGACGGCCTGCGCCGCGCAGAAATGACACTTCACCGACCGAGAAGGGCGGGAAGTTGTAGTGCAGCATGAAGCGCTTCTTAGCTTCGCCTTCGAAAACTTCCAGGCGCTGCATGTCATCGCTGGTGCCGAGGGTGGTCGTGACCAGGGCCTGGGTCTCGCCGCGGGTAAAGATCGCCGAACCGTGAGTACGGGGCAGAACGCCAGTCTCAATCCAGATGTTACGAATCTGATCAAACGCACGGCCATCGGGGCGACGCCGCTGATCGGTGACTGCTTCGCGGAAGATGCGCTCGCGAAGAATTTCGTAGTAGTGCTCGAACTTGTCGCGCGCGTCCTCGTCGTCTTCAGGAATGGCGGCGAGCTGGGCCTTCTTCAGTTCGGCGACCAACGTGTAGCTTTCGAGCTTGGGATGTTTCTGGGTGTCGAGGCGCTCGGTGAGATCGGCGCCAATCTTCTTCTTTAAAGAGTTGTAGTAGGCCTGATCGAATTCCGGCGGCGCGACTTGCCGCTTTTGTTTTCCGGATTTTGCTTTCAGATCGTTAATCGCAGCGCATATCTTCTTGATCTCAGCATGGCCGAACTCGATCGCGTCAACAACGGTTTCTTCCTTTACTTCTTTCGCGCCGGACTCGATCATCACAATGCCGTCAGCAGTTCCGACCACCATGATGTTGAGCAGGCTGTCGCGCATTTCGGAGTAAGTCGGGTTCACGATGAACTGACCGTTTACCAGGCCTACGCGCACGGCGCCAATCGGGCCCTGGAACGGAATGTCAGAGATGGTCAGCGCGGCGGAGGCGCCGTTGATCGCAGCAACGTCGGGATCGTTTTCGGTGTCAGCGGAGAGAACGAAGGCGATCACCTGAGTTTCGCAGCGGAAGCCATCGGGAAAGAGCGGGCGAATGGGGCGGTCGATCTGGCGGCTGGTAAGAATTTCGCGTTCGCTGGGGCGCCCTTCACGCTTGATAAATCCGCCGGGAATGCGTCCACCGGCGTAGGTGTATTCGCGATAGTCGACGGTGAGCGGGAAGAAATCGATTCCCTCGCGCGGGTCGGCGTTAGAAACTGCGGTGGCGAGAACGACGTTGTCGCCGACGCGAACGACTACGGAACCGTGGGCCTGCTTGGCCAGTTTTCCGGTTTCAAAGGACAGGCGTTTGCCGCCTGATAATTCAACAGAGACTTCTTGGGTCATGATTTTTTCCTTGTGGCAGGAGGGCACGTGCCTGTGCCGGGAGTTGCAACACCAACTGAGCGGATGCCAGATTTATAGGCGGGGAAAATCGGACGCACCGTCCACCAATGTTCGCTCGCCTGATGCCGTCCTGACGGACGGCGCGATTCCAATTAGTTTCCTCCTCCCGGAAACGACGCGGGATGGAACGGCCAGTTACTTTCGCAGGCCGAGCTTCGAAACGACGCCTTTATAGCGGTTGGAATCGTAGGTTTTCAGGTAGTCGAGCAAGCGACGGCGCTTGCTGACCAACATAAGCAGGCCGCGGCGCGAGCCGTGGTCCTTCTGGTGCGTTTTAAAATGTTCCGTCAATTGACCAATGCGTTCGCTTAACAGCGCGATTTGGACTTCGGGACTACCCGTGTCGGTGGGATGCGTACCGTACTGGTCGATGAGGGATTTCTTTTGCTCTCTGGCTAGCACTACTCGGGTGCACTCCTGTCTATTTTTTCCTTGTAACGGTAAGTATGGTAACAGGTTGAGAGGGAGAGTGTAAAGGCGGTGGTGGGGAACCAACGGAGCGCCAGCGATTCATTCCAATTCCAGAGCCGCCAGCAGCGCGCTGTCCAGTTCCGCCATTTTGTGCCGAGACAGAGTTCCAACGAAGTTTGTCAGGTCAGATTTGCGCAGGCTCACGAGGCTGTCGCACATAATCCAACTGCTGTGTTTCAGGCCTTCGTCTGGGCCGACTGCAACCTGCGTGGACAATCCCTGTCCTGCGGAGAATACCGGGGCACAGATTAGGGTCGAGAACTTGGAATCGATCAAGACCTGGCGGCTCACGACGACAAATGTGCGGTACAACTTGGGGTCGCCACCCGGCTTGTAAACACGGTAGAGTTCGCCACGTTTCATGGCGCTAGTCCACAGCAGACTGATACTCGAGCGCGTCTTCGGCTTCGCGGTTCAGCTCGGCGGCGGCATGATTCAGGGCATGCAGATCACGATCTCGAACTTCGGCGCGGCGCCGCTCCTCGAAAAAGCGCCGGAGAACCAGTTCGATAAAAGCTGAACGGGACTGGCGCTTGCCTGCGGCTCGGTCAAGCTCAGTCAGCAGCTCGCGCGAGAGTGTGATAGATGTCTTCTCTTTCATACTACTATTATACTACCATACTCATACCTTAAAAATGGACGGTTGGAAGAACGGCTCGGGCACGCAGTTGGTTCAACGACGGATACTGCCACGGCTTTAGTGATAGCCTTAATACGATGTCGGTGAAGTGCGAAAAATGCGGGTACGTGAATGATTTACAACATGCTTTCTGCGGCATGTGCGGGGCCAAGCTGCCGGCTAGCCCTGCTCCCGCTGCATCGCAAGTCCCGCCGGCCACACAAAAAGTAGACTCTGCGGGCACTTCGATGCTGGGTCTGGCGCATGAGCCATCGGCGCAGGATCGCGTCGCATATTTACTGCAAGACGACGAGCCGCCGCCGAAGTCGCCGCTGCGATTCATTATTCCAATTGTGATTCTTGCCGCAGCGGCATGGGCCGGATGGCACTGGCGGGACGATATCCGGACGCTGATTGCGACTCTTCAAGGAACGCCAGCGCAAGATGCAACGAGCACGGTTTCGCCTCCCACTTCTTCGGACACAAGCCAGCCGCAGCCACAGGCAGCGCCGGCTCCGGCGGCGAATCCCCCTGCGCCGGCACCGCAGGCAAGTGCTCCGGCGACTTCTTCTACTCCCGCTCCGCAGGCCGCGGCCCCTGCCCCGACAGATCAGGGAAACAACACGCATTCTCAGCAATCAGCACAGGCTCCTCCTGCCGAAACACAATTGGGATCAAGCGAGCCCCAGAGCGCGCCACCAGCGGACCAAGCCCCGGCTCCATCCGAAGCTCGAGACCAGACTGCTGCCGCCACTCCGCAGCCTTCCCTTCCCAAAGCCAAACCTAAGCCATCACCGGCGCAACCAGCGCAGGAAGGCGACGCTCAGGAGTCCGAGGGAGAAAAGTATCTTTACGGAAACGGCGTGACGGCGGACTGCGGCAAGGCTTCGAAAAACCTGTTGGCCTCGGCGCGCAAAGGAAGTGCCAAAGCGCAAAGCGTCGTGGGGTCGATGTATGCCACCGGACACTGCGTTTCGCGCGATCTCCCAACTGCCTATGGATGGTTCGCCAAGGCCCTGCACCAGGATCCCAACAATCGCAGATATGCCGGCGATCTGGAAGTCGTCTGGCGACAGATGACACAGGCAGAACGGCAACTGGCGTTAAAGGCTGGGCAGTAGCCACAATCAAACCACCAAGGACACAAAGGCGCACGAAGGTGATTGCCTTGGTGAAACTTCGTGCCCTTCGTGGTTCATCTCCGCAGCACCTGGCATTTCGCCACTTCTTTGTGATACAAGGCTACGCAAGCCCTTCATTGCACTGCCAAAGTTCGGCAATCCGTAACGGGCGTTCGTCCGTACGTTAGAGAGAGGACAAGCAGAGATTGTCCAGCGTCGAGTCCAAGGGAATGCCAGCCGATAGCGCACTGGTCGCGGGCATGCGCCAAGGCAGCGAAGACGCGCTGGCCCAGCTCTACGACCGCTACTCTCCCCTGGTGTATTCCGTAGCTCTACGTGTGTTAGGCGATACCGGCGCAGCCGAAGACCTGCTGCAGGAAGTGTTTATGCAGTTGTGGCGCAAGCCGAGCCTGTTCGATTCGTCGCGCGGGAGTCTGGGATCGTGGCTGGCGGTAATTTCTCGTAACCGTGCGATCGACGTGTTGCGCAAGCGCAAGCCGGAGACCGATGTATCGGATGTGATTGTTGCCGTAGAGCGGGACCTGGCGGGCGAGGCGGATCGAAATCGCGTGATGGAAAAAGTGCGCGGACTCTTGGGTGGAATGCCGTCTACACAAAAGGCGGCGCTGGAGATGGCATATTTCGAAGGACTGTCACACTCGGAGATTTCGGCGAAGACGGGCGAGCCGCTGGGAACGATCAAGACTCGCATAAGAACCGGGTTAATGGCGTTGAGAAAGGCATTTGAGACGTGAGTGGGCACGAACAATTCGCGGATGATCTGGCGCTGCATGCTCTAGGTGTGCTTTCGGGCGACGAACGAGTCGCACTGGAGAAGCATCTGGAGGAGTGTGCCTCGTGCCGGCGCGAATTGGAGTCGTTGCGCGGAGACATGGCGCTGCTGGCGATGTCGACGGCTGGGCCGAGGCCGCCGGCGCGTTCGCGCCAGCGACTGCTGGATGCGGCCAAGCGCGAGCCGCGGCGAGTTGAGGAGAAGACGGCTCATCCCTGGTGGCTGC
>Ga0335069_10008438_pt1 | contig 14736 bp, 11 predicted proteins | sample Lox_Sample_11_FD_206714 | JGI IMG/M metagenome (GOLD analysis project Ga0335069, IMG submission 206714) | Soil microbial communities from Loxahatchee National Wildlife Refuge, Florida, United States - Lox_Sample_1.1 | ecosystem: Environmental > Terrestrial > Soil > Wetlands | place: USA... | reverse complement strand
TCGGCATCCGGGACCGCGTTGCCGAGATGGATATGACGGCGTGCCGTGCACTATTTGAGACGAATTTCTTTGGCGCGATCGCGTGCCTGCAGGCGGTGGCGCCGGAAATGCGCAAGACGGGCGGCGGCACAATTATTAATATTTCGAGCGTGGCCGGGCACATTCCGGTCCCGAACATGAGTCCCTATTCGGCGAGCAAGTTTGCGCTGAACGCCATCGGAAAGGGCGCGCGGTTGGAACTGAAGCGCGACAACATCAATGTGCTGACCGTGTGTCCGGGATATGTTGCGACCCAGTTCGGCGCGCACGTGGTGGTGGATAAAGGCTCGACGGTGCGTCCGAAATCGGTAAGAGGAATTTCGGCGGAGCGGGTAGCGCGGGCGACTTACAACGGTTATTTGCAGAGAAAACGCGAAGTGATTGTGCCGTGGACGATGATTCCAATGGTGAAGCTGTACCAGTTAGTGCCCGGATTGGTAGAGTGGGCGATGGGGAGAGTGCTGAAGTAGGTATAAGGTGGTGCGATAAAAGGTCTTAAAGCCACGAAGGACACGAGGGCGCACGAAGATTTCTCCCATAAGACGATGATCGACTAAGTGCGCTGGCGGCGAGGACGCCGCCATAACCGCCGCCGAGACGGCGGCACTACGGTCAATCACTGGGCGCCTCGCGGCACACTCTTGTACATAGTTCCTCCTTTCATCACAAACACTACCCCCCGCACAGTCGCGATGTCCTTCAGCGGGTCGCCGTCGAGGGCGATGATGTCGGCTTGCATGCCGGGGGCGATGGAGCCAATTTGATCTCCCAGGCCCATGGCTTCAGCACTTACCGAGTTGGCTGAGACCAGGGCTGTCATTGGGTCGATCGCACAGTCGCGGACTCGGTAAATGAGGTCTTCGGCGTTGCGGCCGTGCATGCCTGCCACTGCATCGGTCCCATAAACAATTTTCAAGCCGGGGATACGCATGGCGCGCCTCAGAAATTCCTGTGTTGTCGGAATCAGGCCCTCCATCGCCTTAAATGCTTCCTCGGGGAAAAACGGCGGGGCGAGGAATTGGTCTTGATGTTCGATATAGTTTTCGAGCAGCAGGCCTGCTTGCGGATCGAGGATTGTTCCGCGCGCAGCCATTAGCTTCAAGTCATCGTCGGATGCGCCCAAGCCGTGCTCGATCTGGGTGCACCCTGCAAGCGTTGCGGCGCGCACAGCATCGCGATACGCGTGCACCAGCGAACGCAGGCCTTGCTTCTTTGCTTCGTCACAGGCGGCGTTGAGTTGCTCCTGCGACATGGTCATGGTGCCGCGGGTCATTCCGCCAGAGGCATAGATCTTGATCAGATCCGCTCCCGCCTGCTTCTGTTGGCGGACGAAGGCGCGGATTTCGTCGGGCAAGCCGGTGTCTGGGCCTTTGCCCATGATGGGGTCGGCTGAGGTGAGGATACGCGGCCCGGGAATTTCGCCCTTGGCAATGGCATCGCGGAGGGCGAGGTCGGCGGGCGCTCCTATGCTTTGCACCGTGGTGAACCCAGCCATTAATGTTGCCCGAGCATTTGCTTGGGCGGCATAGGCGGCTTCAGGCATATTGCTATTCTGGCCGGCGTTCTTGCCGTCCGGCCCGAAGCTCCAGGTAATGTGGACGTGCGAGTCGATCAAGCCAGGGACGACGGTCAGGCCGCGCAGATCGTAGTCGACGGGCTCGGCTTTGGGATCGAGAGCGACGATTTTTATGCCTTCAATGACGATGCGCGTGTTGTGGACGATCTGACCACGGCCATCGAGCAGGGTGCTGACTGCGATTACCGTTCGCCTGGGTGGTTGGGCCGAAGCACTTGAATGCGCAATGGATGGCATGGAGGTGCCGTTCAGGGTAGCAAACAGTCACAAGATAGTCATCGATGTGCGCCAAATTACGCCAGGCAGGTCCAAGGTTTGCGAAGTTTTTGTGCGAACTTCCCACGCGCTGCCTGCGGATTGCGGAAGGGGGAAGGGTACGCGGGCGAGGGCGCCCAGCGCTACGCATTCGTAAAAATACGTAAAAGCAGCTACCCTTTGAGCAACGGACGCATCGAACGCTTTAGGCAGAACTGCAGTCTTCCACCCCCCTTGAAATGAGCTGACGCACGGCGGCTCTGGGGGTGGAGGCTGCCGTTAAATTTCTCCCGCTGCATTTTTCGCTAGAATACCTTTATGAATCCTCCCTTTCTGCCTGCATCTCGCGCAAATAAGCTCGGTCATCTCTTGCAGGTCAGGTTTCTCCGTTCGCTTCTGGCGGCTGCCGCGGTCGCGATTCTGGCGGCTATCTGGGCAGTTTCCTCCGCAATCGCCCAAGAGGGCCCTCTCGATAAATCCCAACCTAAGGGCATCACGGTTGACGAGATCGTCAAGCGTTTTTCGGCCAAGGAGAAGGAATTCAAAGAGGCGCGCGACCAGTACACCTACCGGCAGGACGTGAAGGTGATGACGCTCGACGGCAACACGCCCGATGGCGTCTACCAGCAGGTATTCGACGTTAGCTTCGACGACAAGGGCCACCGGGTGAAGAACGTAGTGTTCGCGCCGCAGACCACCCTCGAGCGCATCATGATGACCGAAGAGGACCTCGACGACATCGAGAACCGGCTTCCGTTTGTGCTGACCTCCGATGAGATCGGGGAATACGACATCCTTTATATCGGGCAGCAGAAACAAGACGAACTCAACACCTATGTCTTTGATGTAGCTCCTAAGCAGATTGTCGGGAAGAAGCGCTATTTCCAGGGACGGATCTGGGTCGACGATCACGATTTCCAGATCGTAGAGACCTTTGGCAAGACGGTACCCGACATTCGCAAAAAGAAGGGGCAGGAGAATCTCTTTCCGAAGTTTACGACTTGGCGCGAGCAGATTGACGGGCAGTACTGGTTCCCAACTTATACGCGCGCTGAAGATACGTTGGCCTTCAGCATGGGCGATGTGAAAATCCGCGAGATTATCAAGTACACGAATTACCGGCGGTTTGGGTCGAAGTCGCGGATCACGTATGAAGGCCAGGAAGTAAAGAAGAGCGCTCAACCGGCGAACCCGGATGCGACCAAGCCCGACGCGCAGAAGCCAGATTCACCTAAGCCGGACGCTCGAAAGGACACGAGTGAGCCTCCGAAGCCGCAATAATTGGGCGGATTTCGATTTTGACGATGCGAGGGCGAGGCGCCCTCGCGACTGCCGGCGGGTCGCCGGCGCTACGATCTAAAGCACGTCGGTAACCCACACTCATCTTTTGATTGACGCCTACCTCTGACGCTTGCCATAATTTATTTGGGTGTTGGAGTTCACCTTTAACCGCCCGCCTCGGGCAGATGACTCCTACGAAGAAAAGAGGATTTTCTTGGTAGGAGTTCGGTTGCGAGTTTCCTCCTAACTCCGATTCCAGAAAATGCTTGAGTGTGTACTTTGCGCAAGTCGTCCCGCGGGCGACGAGCGCTTGGACTACGCGAAAGGATAAAGCGCTTGATGAAATATTTCCTGGTAGGAGTCGGAGGGGCGCTGGGATCGGTCTTGCGGTTTTGGGTGAGCAGTTATATCGCGGGACGCGTGGAGAGCCGATTTCCTTATGGCACGTTTGTGGTGAACATGAGCGGATCGTTCTTGATCGGGCTGGTGCTCGCCGTCCTTGCCGATACGATGGACTGGGGCGCGAATTGGCGCTACCTGATATCCATCGGCTTTATTGGCGGATATACGACCTTCTCGGCATTCGAGTATGAGACGTTTCGACTGTTTCAAAGCGGGCGGGTGTTCACCGCCTTTCTTAATGTGGCGCTGAGCGTGGTCGTGGGATTTTTTGCCGTGTGGGCAGGATGGTCGGCGGGCGGAGCGATAGCGAAGGCGAGGGGGCGAGTATCGAGCGGCGAGGTTTTTGTTTCGCAATCGGCGAACGAGGTCGCGGTCTGCGTGGCCGAGGAACCGTAACCGCGGTTAAAACATTTGCGGCTGTGTCTGCTGCTCAATGTAGCGGCGACTATCGAATTTCTTGCCGGTGCTCGCGCCGGACATGTAGCGGATCTGCCCGAAGATTGGACGCTCGAACCACGGGCGATCGAACTTGCCGACGACTGACCACGCCACACCCGCGTAACCGTTGGGGTCGCGGCCGTCGAGTTCGTATTTGTCGTTAAGGGCGACCGCGACGCGGTAGGCCTCGGCGGGCGTCTTGGACCACTCCAGAATTTTCTTTCCCCAGTACATGCGCATGTAGTTATGCATATAGCCGGTGTCGGCCATCTGCCTCTGGGCGGCGTTCCAGAGCGGGTCATGAGTCTCGGCATTCTCAAGGTGCTTTTCAGTGTAGAGATAAGGACGCGGATCGCGGGCGTGCGCGGTGAGCGTGCGGTGGGCCCAGTTTTCTCCGCTCTCGAAATTGTCGTAATTCGGATTGTAGGTGACGAAGTTGATAGCGAGTTCGCGCCAGGTGATGAGCTGATCGAGGAAAGCTTCTTTGGTGGATTTGGGTGCGGTGGATCTTTGCACGGCAAGCGCGACGGTTAGAGGACCGATGTGGCCGAAGTGGAGATAAGGCGAGAGGCGGCTGGTCCCGTCGAGTTCGGGATGGTCGCGGTTCTGGTCATAATTTCTGAGCTTCCTTTCGACGAACTCAGTCAGAAGCCGCAGAGCCTCTTTGGTTCCGCCCTTGAGGTGAGTCGAGGGAGAAACGGAACGGTCGAGCTGCCACCCTTCAGTGATGTCGAAACCGCAAAGAAGCGACTGCAGCTTCGCTGGTTTTTTCCACTCGAGTTTGGCTCGCGGGTTTGATGGCTTGACGATGAAGCGGTCGAGCTGTAGGTGAAGTCTTCTACGAAAATGGAAGGCGGCGTACTGCTCTTTTTCGAAGAGGCGAGAAGGGACGATAACGTCGGAATCGACTGTCCAGAGCGGGATGCGGAGCTTTTGGGTGGCGATTTCGCGCCAGTGCTCGGGCTCGCGCATGGGATTTTCATCGCCAATGACGAGCGCGGGCTTCACTTCATCGCAGAATTTCAGAAGGCTGTGATCGGGATAGCGGCGAAGGACGAAGCCGATGTTGCGCTTTTCGAGCGCCCCGGCGATGTCGGGGATGCCCTCGACGAGAAATCGATAAGCGCGCAGATTGGCGCTGGGATAGAACGGCACCGGCGCGAAGAAGGCGACGACCGGCTTGCCGAGCGCATTGGCCGCCTCGACGGCCACATCGAGCGCGGGATTGTCGATGCCGCGTTGCGAGCGCTGCATCCAGTAGACGACGCACGTGCCTTCGGGATCGGGCGGGCCCTTGCGGCGAATGCGGACCCGCGGATTCTCAGTTAGCTTTTGAAGTTCGCCCACGCCGTCGCTACGCCCTTGGCTCGTAGGTGCCGCGAGCAACACCTTTCGGGTTGGCCGTTTTGTAGTCTTCAGATTTGCCACGCGGGATGCTGAGCGTCTTCCACTCAGACGACTTGAGATGCTTGGCGAGGAAGACGATTTGCCCGATGTGCTGCGCGTAGTGCGCAAGCGCGCGGTTGACCGCCTGCAGGACGGTGTGAGGCTCTTGGCGAATGGTGACCGTGCGGGCGACGTCCTCGGGCTTGAGAGAATCGAGCGTACCGAAGATGATCGACCAGCCTTCTTCCCACCAGTTCATGACATCGCTGCGAGAGGTGGTCGTCGAGATTTCGAATTCGCGGTCGCGGAAACGGTCGGGCTTCTCTCCGTCGGCTGTGAGGAAGTCGGTGAAGCGCGAGCGCGCATTGCCGGCGATGTGCTTGACGAGCATCGCAATGGAATTCGATTCGGGATCGATGAGGGTGAAGAAATCTTTATCTTCAAGTTGGGACATGGCGGACTCGGCCATGCGCTTGTGGCCGCGCAGTTGGCGGCGGATTTCTTCGAGATAGGAGGAGGCGAGGTCGGTCATGGCGTATTAGATTGCGGAAGTCTCAATTGGATTGCAGAAGAAAGAAGTCAGATTTCAGAAGTAAAGGCACAAGCGGTAAACAATCGTGTGGGCCTGGGTTTACTTCTGCAATCTGACTTCTTACTTCTGCAATTGTTAGTTTACCTCGCACGCCGCGCGGAAGCCGTAGTCGGCGTATTGGAAGTGCGGCGGGATGCTGCTCCTTGCGGCGCAGCGGGACATTTTTATGTGGTGACGCCAGGAGCCTCCGCGGGAGGCGCGGCGGGCGTTGATTCCCGTGCCACCGGCGGCGCTTGGTGGGCCTTGCGGATTGCGCTCGGGCGAAATTGCATAGTAGCCGGGCGAGTACCAGTCGCTACACCACTCGTGAACGTTGTCGCACATGTTGTAGAGGCCGTACGCATTGGCCTCGGCCTGAGCGACTGGCTCTGGGCCGGTTTTCCAGTACGCTCCGCAGCGTGCTCCGTAGTTCGGCAGAGATTGCGGCGGCGTATCGCCCCAGGGATAGAGTTCACCTTCGCGGCCTCCACGGGCGGCGCGCTCCCACTCGGCTTCGGTGGGAAGGCGGTATCTCTTGCTCGTGGCGGCGCTCAGCCACTCGCAGTAGCGCACAGCTTCATGCCAGGAGACCGCGACTACCGGCTGCATCGGATGATTGAAATTTGGATCGTGCGCGAATGGCGCAGTGGTCGAGCCAGTGGCTTCGACGAAGCGCGCGTAGTCCGCGTTTGTGACTTGGAACGCAGCCAGTTGGAATTCATCGACCCAGACGCGATGCACCGGGCGCTCGCTATCCTGGCTGAGCGGATCGCGGCTTGCTTCGCATCCCATTTGGAACCAGCCGGCGGGGATGGTGACAAGGGTGGGTATGAGCTTCTCCATCGCCGAAACTGTGAGCCTGGAATCTTGCATCTGTCCTGCGTTCACAGCGCCCGCAGCGCCCGAACGGTTTCTTCGATTTTATTCTCCTGGAAGAGGCGGATGCCGGCGATGCCGGAAGCACCGGCAGCAACGCAGGACGCGGCATTCTCGATGGTGACACCGCCAAGCGCCAGCACCGGAAAATTTGCGGCACTTGCGCACGCTTCGCGTAGAGCTGCGAGGCCGCGGGGCTGGACTTGCGGGGCATCTTTTTTTTCGAAGACCGGAGCGAAGACTGCGCAGTCGGCGCCTTCGGACTTGGCTCTGACGACATCGGCCGCGCTGTGGCAGGAAATCGCGACGATGGGCAATGGCTCGCGGGCGGGGGCGCCCGCGCTACACGAGCTCCAAATGCAGCGAAGCTCGGAGGGCTGGAGATCGCCGGAACGCAGATGCACGCCATCGGCTCCAGCGGCCAAGGCGATGTCGGTGCGGGAATTAATTAGAAATCGAGTTCTCGGTTCCCGGTTCTCAGTTCTCAGTTTTTTCAGCTGCGCGACACACTCTTGCGCGAGCGCTTCCAGGTCTCTTGTGCTGAGGTCCTTTTCGCGGAGCTGGATGTAATCGACACCGGCGCGGGCCGCCTCGGTGATTTTGGCGCGCAGTGCGCGGCGACGATCCTTTTCTTCACCTGCGAATTCTTTGCGAGAGGTGATGTAGTAGAGAAACATGCCTCGGTTCGTCCCACCCCAACGTCGCAAAGGGCGCGACGTTAGGATGAGGCACCCTCGTTCATTAGGTTAGGAGACCTTGTAGTCTAGATCATTTCTTGGCTGTACTCTCTGGCTGTGGGGCGAGTTGTGCGGGTGCTGCGGTCGTCGCGGATGGTTGCTGAAATAGCTGGAGGTTTTCCGCTTTCCAGCGCATAGCGGCGTAGATACGGCTGCGGCCACTGGGGTGGTCGAAGAAGATCATCTCTTCGAGCGGGCCTGGGCTCATCTTGCGGTATTCGCCAAGGTGGATAGCGCCCTGCGCGAAGCCGTCGGGCTGGCGACTGGTGTTCAAGCCGTACATGTCGGCTTCGTACTCCTGCGTGCGAATGAACGAATTCATCACCGGAGTGATGACGAAGCCGAAAATTGAGGCTAGCAGAATCACCAGAGGGATGATGGCGGTGTCACCGATGCCGCGAATTTGCCACTTCTCGGCGCGGCTTTTGAGCGCCTTGCCGATCGTTCCCCAGAGATAAAACCAGAAGATTGAGATCATAATTAGACCGAACATCAGGCCTTTGTAGACGTGGTTGAGAACGTAGTGGCCCATCTCGTGGCCCATGACGGCCTGAATTTCTTCGGGCGAACCGCGGCGCAGCAGGTTGTCGTTGAGGGTGATGCGCATGGTGTTGCCGAAGCCGCTGACGTTAGCGCTCATCTGCGTGGTCTGGCGGGAGGCGTCCATGGTGTAGACATCTTTGGCGGGAATACCATTCTGGCGGGCGAGGCGAAGGATCGGGTCGACGATTTTTGGATTGTTGAGCGGTGTGACCTTGTTGAAGATGGGGACGAGGATTACGGGCGCGATAAAGATGGTGAAGACCATAAACACGTAACTTACACCAGCCCCGAGGATCGGCCAGCTCCGCGGATAGCGGCGCACGACACCGATGAGCAGCATGACCAGAATTCCGCCGAGTACGACTCCGATGGCTAGTCCTTTGAGTTGGTCGACGAACCATGGCCCGAAGGTCTGCGTGGCCATGCCGTACTTGTGCTCACGGAAATAATTTTCATAGACCGTCAATGGAAAGGTCAGCACTCCGGCGATGATGGAGTATTGCAGCCAGTAGAGGAACGTCTGGATCGGCTTGAAGCGCGTGATGCGCTCTGAGAGGTCGCGCAATCTGGCCGACCAGCGGGTGTTGAGCAGAATGAGGGCTACCACTACGCCGTAGAGGAAATCCCAGAGTTGGAGCCAGTATCCGCCTTCGAAGTAGTTGTTAGAGCGGAGAGTTTTCTCGGGCGGAATCTGGGCGAGATAGGCATTGGTGGCCGCGGTAGCGTCAAAGTGGTCGCTGGGCCGGGCGGCGTCCGGTACGACGACTACTGAGGGCATCTCGTTGGCGCCGGGGGGTTGGGCGAAGGCCAGGGTGGTGAAGATCAAAACGAAGAGAAAGATTGCGGCGTTACGGACTGTCATGGATGTTGCTTTATCCTCTCAGCTCAACAATGGCGCGCGAGCCTAGCTCAGCACTATACGCGCAGTCTTGATACGCGAATGGCGGCGGAGAAGTTCAGTGGGGACGAACAGACCGAACTGCACCGCGAATACGTGGGTGGTGCAAACGAACGCATTTATCCAATGCGCTTCGGCGTTCGTCCGATTTCGCTCAGGTCCTGACTTTTTGAGTAGGGAGTTTTTGGTAATCGCGCCGCAAAGAGCTTGTAACCGCAGAGTACGCAGAGAAAGGCCGCAGAGATCGCAGAGTCTTTGAAGCTTCCGTCGAAGTCAGGGACGGGTTTTCGCAATCTCGGGTGTCGCGGCTTCGGCTGTGCGCTTTGGCTGCTGCGGCCCGAGATGGTGACGGGTCAAGCCTTCTTTCAGGAACTCGAAACTTTCTTCCGGCGAGTCGCTGAATTTGAAAAGCTCGAGATCTCCCGGCGAGATCGTGCCCGCATCGGCCATGGCTTCGAGGTTCATGATCTTCTTCCAATACTGGCTGCCGTAGATTACGACGACGATTTTTTTCGCGAGCTTTTCGGTTTGCGCTAGCGTGAGGATTTCGAAGAGTTCGTCGAGCGTGCCGAAGCCGCCGGGGAAAATCACCAGTGCCTTCGCCAGATACGCAAACCAGAATTTGCGCATGAAGAAGTAATGGAACTCGAAATTGAGCGAAGGCGTGATGTATGGATTCGGAAACTGCTCGAAGGGGAGATTGATGTTGAGGCCGATGGTCTTGCCTCCGGCTTCGTGCGCGCCGAGGTTGGCGGCTTCCATGATGCCAGGGCCTCCACCGGTGGTGACAACAAAACGATGGCGGCGCGCGGGAATATGCGCCGACCATTCGGTGAGGAGATAAGCGAGACGGCGCGCGTCTTCATAGTATTTGGCCATATCGACGGCCGCCTCTGCGCGCTTCATGGCGAGCGCCTGCTTTTCGGCAGCCGTGGCTTTGCCATTGGCGCGTACGTCGCTCAGCTTCGTGTCGGCGGTGTTCTTGCTCTGGACGCGGGCCGAACCGAAGAAGACGACCGTGTCCTGAATCTGCTCGCGGCGGAAACGGGCGAGAGGCTCGATGTACTCGGAGAGGATACGGAGAATTCTGCCGTCCGGGCTGTTGATGAACGGCTCGTTCTGGTAGGCGAGAGGCGCGGATTTGAGCTTTGGGTCGGTCATAGACAGTTGCTAGTTGCTAGTTATTAGTTGCTAGTCGTCCTTGGTCCTTTGTCCTTCGCCCTTCACCGATGTACTTTTTTGTTGCACCTCGCAAGGACCAAGGACGAAGAACGAAGGACCAAAGACGTTTTTTTTCAATCTTCTCGATAGCGCAGCGCCTCCCAGAAGCCGATCCAGACATTCAGCAGGCCGAGGCCCGTAACTAGGCCGCGCGTGAACCCGCTCGCAACTACATCATGCAAAAACGGATAAGCCAAGAGCAGCGGGTTCTCGGACCACTCCTGACGCCACGGGATGATCATCAGCATGACCCCTACCGTCGCGCAGAGGAAAACGAAAAACAGCACTCCGAAGCGGCGCAGCCAAAGACGCAATCCTGAAATTGGCCGCGAGGCATGACGCGATGTCCCAGCCTCTCTCCCTGCCGATTCGAGCGGACGAGCAGGAGCGGTCACGGCTGAATCGCCCGTTCCCGGCTCGACGCTTCGCGGCTCGCCGGAACGCGTTTCTACGCCCGCAGGCGCGCCCTCGAATGGAAGTTTAGGATCGGAAATCATCGCACCTGTCGTGGTGGTCGCCTTCCTGCAACAGTCTTCCTGCAATGATCAGGACGTGAGGATCAATCTGACGGTTGTCTGGAAATGATCGCTTCGGAATGCTCATGCTGGTGTTTTATCACACGATGAGCGGAAAAATGGATTGCCCTTGCACCTGTCCGTCCGCATTCGCTTCTTACCCAGCGCACGCTGCCAAACCCACTCGTTCGATTCTACGACGATAGAGCCTGAATGCGCTCGGCGACATCGCGATAATCGATGTTCGCGCCGAAGACGTACGTGAAGTGCTGCAACGCCTGAGGCTTGTTATGTGCCTGCTCGCAGGCCGAACCGAGTTCATAGTGCAACGCGAGGCGCGATTCGCTGTCGAGACCGGGAATGTTGAGCGCCTTCTCGTACCAGCGAATGGCGGCGTCAGGCACTCCCTTGTCGAGGAAGCACTGCGCCAGCCATGTGTAAGCCTGAATGGACTGCGAGAAGGCGTGTCCGCGATCGATGGCGGCGCAAACGCGCTGCAGTTCAGCAATGGCTTCGTCGAGCAAGCCCATCTCGCGGAAGGCAACGCCCATGTTGTAATGCGTCTCGGGATCGTCATCGCCGGCGGTTGCCTCTTCTTCGAGTTCGTGGCGCAACTCGCTGAACATCTCGGAGAGATCGACTCCCGCGGCAGCGTCGGTCGAAGAAGAACGGACGGGACGCGCGGTGAAACTGGGTGTGGTGGCCGGAGCGGCAGCGGAGCCAGCAACTGAGCCAGAAGCCGTGGCTTCCATCGCGGCGGGAACCGGAGCCGCCTGTGCCACGATTTCCTTTGGAGTATGAGCTGGCGCTGGATGCGCAACTGGCCAGCCCGCGAATTTCTCGGAAGCGGGCGCAATGCGGGTTCCGGTGTCTGTCGTTGCGCCTTGCACCGTGACAGGCTCGGGCTGCTCGGACGGGAACATGTCCGGAATTGCGGCCTCAAGATCGGCGACTAGCGAGGTTAACTCGTTCGCGGGAGCTTTCGTTTCGGCCTGGGCTTCAGCCGTCGACTCGGCCGGCACTTCGGCGTGTATTTCGACGGGTGCTTCAGCATGTACTTCCGCTGCGGCCCCCGCATGCACGGGCTCGGCGAAGTGGGCTGGCTCTTCCACATGAACCGGCTCCAAAGCATGTACTGGCTCTGCCGCGTGTACAGGCTCAGGCACGGCAACGTGCGCCGGCTCGACCGAGAACGCTTCCTCGTGAGCAGGTGCGGCCTCAACATGGAATGACCCGTGCGGGCTGGTAAGGTCCGCTGGCTCGAGTTCGGCGCCTGCGTCATCCGCGTACTCATGGGACGACTGCGCCACATCGCCAGACTCGTGATGCGACATCAGGTCAGGAGAAGTCGCGAATTCGGTCGCGTCGACCGTCTCGACGGTTTCAACCGTATCGGGCGCCTCGACCGCAACATCGAACTTCTCGACATCTTCGGCCTCGATCTCGGATATCTCGACTTCTGGCTCTTCCTGCTGCGCGCCTTTTGCGAAGGCGGCGCGCAAGGGATCGAGCACGGCGGCGCTGCGGGTAAGGGTTTGCAGCTTGTCGAATGCCGCTCGCGCCTGATCGACCATGAAGTGCTCAAGATAAAATTTGATCTCTTCGACGGTCTCGGCAACTTCGGGATTGGCAGCGCCTTCTTCCGCTTCCGGCGTGCCGCCGCCGATGCTGGCGGAGATTTCTGCCGCGGCCTGGGCAGTGGCATCGGGCTCATCGATGGTGAGCGCGCTCTCCCACTCGGTGGAGAGATCTTGCGACTCAGATTGCAGCTCCTGCGCGGCCTCTTCTTGCACCGAGAACTCGGGCGGGACCGAGACTTCGAAAGCAGGAGTTTCGTGCGCGGGGGCACCGGCTGGCCACGCTGACATTGAATGGGTTTCCGCTCCGGCCGCGGCCGCAACTGCGGTCTCATGCGCCTCGGCGGTATCTCCGGCGGCGTGTCCGCCAGTTTGCTCATAGCGCGCGGCAAGTTCGCCGTAACGCAAAGCTTCGTCGGGATGGCCCGCATCGTGATACCCGGTTTCGAGGGTGCGGCAGCAGACCGCCGCTTCGCTGAAGCGCTTGGCACGCGTGTGAAGCGCTGCCAGACGCTGGTTCAGTCGAACATCCTGTGGCGCCTGCGGCAATACTGCGATCAGCGGCGCGAGAGCCTTATCGGGCAGGTTGTAGGAGAGGAACAGATCGGCTTCCGTGACTGCAGAGCGGATGGCGATGGCAATGTCGTCGGGATAAGACTGATCGACGACGGGAGCCGTGGCCTCAAGTTCTTCGACGATCAATGCGCCTTCCTCAGCAGTGATGGCATTCGAAGGCACGGACGATGGCGAGCCAGACATGCGATCGGCCACTTGATGGTAATTCTGCATGTGGACCGCATTCTGCGGCTCGTTCTTGGCCAGCGTCTCGTACAACTCTCGCGCGCGCTCAAGATTGCCAGCCTTGACGGAGGCATGTGCCAGCAACTCGATCACTTCGTTCAGGTGCGTGCTCTCGCCGGCCTTCTTGAGCAGGTCCATCAGAATTTCGAGGGCGCCAGCGTCATCGCGCACCTGCGCGATCATGGTGTGCAGATTGGACAGGAGCTTGGTTGAGTCCGTGGCCAACATGCGGTCGGCGTGGCGGGAATAAATCTCGAGCGATTCGCCGGGATGGCCAAAGCGCGCGGCGGATTCGGCGAGCAGGAACAAGCCTTCAGGATCGTTATGTACCGATAGCAACTTCTCGGCGAGGGGCGTGGCCTTAGGCAGGTCGCCAGTCTGCAGATAGCACTTCAGCAGATCGCGCAGGCCTTCCGGATGCGAATCGATGTCGGAGGCTTTTTCGAGATACTCGATAGCACCCTTGGCATCGCCGCTATCGAGCGCGGCCTTGCCCCGCATGAGGAGAACGTAACTGTTCCCCGGATCGAGTTGCAGCATGCGCTGCAAAATGTCTTCCGCGGCGGCCAGAGAACCGCGTCCGCGCAACGCTTCGGCGGCGGCGCTGAAGATTTCCCACGCTTCTTTTTTCTTGCCGCGTTTGATGTAGACCTCAGCCAGCTTGATGCGCATGGGCACATTTTCCGGGTCCATTTCGAGGACCTTCTGGAAAAGGCGGATGGCCTGGTCGAGATCGCCGGCCTTCATGAAGTCTTCGGCAACCTGGAGATACTGGGCGCGGGCATCGTTGAACAGCCCCTGCTGCGTGTAGAGTTCGGCGAGCTTCAGCGATCCTTCGACGCTGGGCGCGAGCTTCGTGATCTTCTTGTACATCGCGATGCCCTTGACCGTGAAACCCTGCGCGGCATAGGCATCCCCCACCATCTTGAAGCATTCGATGGCCTTCTCGCTGTCACCGAGGCGCGAGTACAGATCGCCAATGGTGTTGATGACGGTGAGGTCTTTGTCATCATGCTTGCGGATTTTCTCGTACTCAGCAATGGCGTTCTGCAGCTTGCCCTGCTGGACAAATTTCTCCGCGGCGCTGAGGACCTTCTGTTTGTTGAAGCCGAAACCGAACGCCATAGGATTAAACCGAACTCCGAAGATTGCAGAGGTAAGAGGTCAGATTGCAAAGGTGGAAAGATCAGCATGCAGAAGTGACAGGTTTCACCTCTGCAATTCGACCTCTGGAATCTGCAATCCGCCCTACTTCTGCGGTCATGGCCATTGTAAGGCGGTGTGGGCGGCGGGCTAAGGTTACCGACGATTACCGAGGTTTCCGAAAGGGAGTGTACGTTCGGGTTACGGAAGTGAACCCGAAGGCGGAAAAGCGGGCGCTTGGGTTGGGGCTGGTTTCCCGCGCGGTCACCTTCGTATCTCTAGCTGGATTTGCGCTCCTGCGTAGATGTTTGCCCCGTCTTTGCTTGTACCGTGAGTCGCCGTGTCCGGATGAACACGACGTGTTTGCGCCGCGACGAATTCTCTGCTTTTTTGTTCGTGGAAGTCTCGCGGAATCAATCAGTTCTTCGATGGCTCCTGCCGTGCCTCTACCTGTGCAACTGCGCCAGGCGCAGGGAG